>UEXM01000650.1_pt1 | contig 35054 bp, 35 predicted proteins | sample 1796661 | NCBI WGS metagenome assembly UEXM01 (sample SAMEA4772469, study PRJEB27181) | metagenome
ATCAAAAGAACCGCCAGCAAGAGTTTCTTTGCCGGAGGTCAAAATGTTCACATCACGACCCATACCGACGATGTGTTGTTTGCGAATCTCCACTTCGGGTTCGGGGAGTGTGAATGAATTGAGAAGGCCGATGAATTGGTCGGTCAAGACTCGTTGATCCGAACCCGCCATAGCCGCATCAATGGTTGGGACACGGTTGGTGTCAATGACGAAGTAGTCGTCTGTGTGGGCGGTTGCGTCCGAAGTCGCCAAAGCGGGGGTGACGCTGATTGCGTTTCCACTGTTTGAGGTGATGTAGTAGGTTCGCTTAGTCGTTGGATAATGATCGGCGGTGAAGTTATTGCTCCCTCCCGCTGAATAAATCCTAAGCGTTGCTCCGACGAGCATTCCGTCGGGAATGAGCATACGGGGTGTGTCGTTCACCCAATACATTCCTGCACCGAGCCTAATGACGGTGTTATTTTCCAAAGTATAGGTATTCCACCCAGCGGTGGTTCCGGCCCCCGCCGCAACATTCGTGCCTTGTCCATACAGTCCGGTTTCTTTTCCGAACGACACTTCAACAATGTCGCCCTTGAATACTTGATTTACAGCCATTTTTCATCATCTCATAGGGTTGGTAGCGGTTGGGCGAAAATCACACATTCGGCTTGCATTGTGTAGCGGAACAACCTCTTGCTCCGGTCGGACAAGTCGGTGCGGGTTTTGAAGATTACCCTATCAAATGTGCTATTATCACCCTTTCTCACCAAATGTAGTATGCGCCGGACTTCATCTCGGAGTTCGCTCAAGCGGCTCCTGCCCTTTACGGTGCGTATGTCAATGGTGAGGTTTATGTGTTCATTTACAAAGTCAAAAGCCAGTTCGGGCTGTGCTTCGTTATGTGCTGTTTCAAAAATCCGAATGATGTCGTGATCCTGCAAACGAGTGCGTTTTCCTTCGCCAGCATCCAGCGTGGCGATGTCCAAAATAGACGGTTTTGGTGAAACATTCCAATTGACATCTATGATGTCACGGATTGCTTCAATTGCGTCAGTCATTGTTCCGTCCCCTTCAACATTTTAGCGTGCGCCGTCGCCACATCTAAGGCGAAGGGGCTTGCGGCTTTATGCGCTTGCATGACAGCGTTGACATCATCCTCGCTCATTGGCTCATCGGTGTCCTGCGTTTCACGCTCATAGATTTCTAATTTTTCCAAGTGCGCTGGCTCTCCGGCTTGCTGTTTTTTCATAGCCGCCAACAAATCGTTCACATTGGCAAGGTGCTTGTCAAGGAACTTGAGCATTTCTTCCGGCACATCAACCACCCATTCCTGCGACAACAATTGACTCTTGAAACGGCACCAACAATTTGGCAACCTCGGCTTCCAATTTTTGGTGCTTTGTGTTCAAATCCAAATTGCTCGTTCCTTCGGGGAATAGCACGGAGTAGTCGTCGCTCATCATAACATCCATGACAACGAGTTTGGTGCAAGCCTCATGGATTGAACCCTCCACATAGCGTTCTCCGTAAATGTATGAACATCGGAGGGAATGGTTCTCAAAGAACGGGTATTCGTTGTTAAACAAAATCATACCGTTCTCTTCAATACTCCACCAAGACTTTTGGCGTTCTTCGTCGGTGATGTCGCATTTGAATCGGATCTGCTTTACGGTGTCGCCGACCTGCAATTGACCGCCAAAGTCGTTTAATTGATCAGCGACTATTGTGAATGTGTTTTCGTTGCGGGTGCAAAGGGCGACACGGTTTATGGAGCCGCTTGTGATATAAACAAGAGAATGACCTGCGACGAATGTTGTTCCGTCGTTTAGCACGAAGGATGTGGCGGGTGAGCCTGTCTTGCTGGCAACAGTGCTTGACACCATTGACGAGAGGCTTGAGTTAAACGACACAGCGGTTTCATTTGTCACCGCAATTGTAGCGTTTTCACCGCCTTCTGTGCTACGCATAGAACTGATTTCAATGACCCCATCACCAGTGTCGCTGTTGGCGAGAGCCATGAACTCATCGTGGACATTGAGGGCTACATTGGCCGAATTGGCTGTTTCAACCTTCAATGTGCCGATGGGGACAGCCGATTTATTGAATGCCCCGTCCTTGTTGATAAGGGCACCAAGATTCTCAACCGCTGATTTTGAGTCAAAGTCAGATCTCCACTTAGTCTGTGCAGTGTCACCCTCCGTCAAAGTAGCCACTCCATTGGCACCCGGACACAGCAATACTGACTGGCCCGACATCGCTATGTGATCTGTCACTCTAAAGGACACTCTTGCCCCAGCCATTTCACGGTAGTAGTCGCCTTGCCACGCACCCAGTTTGAGAATGCGTTGAATAGCCCCACGCTTAACGAAAACAGCACCGACATAATCCGTGTAGTATCGGCGTCGGAATGGCTTGAATGTGGTGAAATTGAGGTATTCTTCGCCAACAAGGCGGGGTCGCCAAGCGTGCCTTGTCACTTTGTCAATGTAGTCTTGGCGTTGGCGAATCAAGTTCTCAACATGGCTTTTTTTGATGCCTCGTTCTGTGCTGTTCGTGATAGCCGACTGATGTTGTATTTTTGCTTTGTTGCCTGTGGTGAATGACGGGGATGTTCCCTTATCGGCGACCAAATAGATTTGTCCGGCTGAACCGACTGACTCAACACCAGTCAATGTGAACTCAATACCCATAGCATTGGCGTCGTCATAAACCAGTATTTTGTCACTGGCGGCGTAGCCCCACCGTCTGTAATCGGCTCCGGTGATAGGGAACTTGATGTCGTTTGTAGCAATCACGCTGTCGCCAGCCAACGATACTGGATCGGGCAAGGGCAATTGAAGATAGTCAGCCACCTTTTCCACGGTGGTATAAACCAAATCATCGGGATAAAGGGGCGAATCGGGTCTGTGTCCGGGTGAAAAAGCACGGGGCATTCTAACCAACCCTCCGGCTCATAGAATGATGGCCGAGGTTGAAGGTCATAGGAGTTCCGCAAGCCCCGCATTTAGGAACCCAGCAGAAGTGCAAGCAACCACATGAAGTGCAACGAGTTCCCGAACCAATGTTTTGAATGTCTTTTCGTTCACTTTTCCTCATTTGCACACGCTTCGTAGTAGCATGGCGCATGTTTTCATCGGAAAATGGGCTGTCGTCCTCTTGGACAGACGAACGGGATGCGTGTTTAATTTCGGCCATTCGGACTTGGCGTCTTCGCTCAATGTCCATGACCTCTCCGAGATCAATGTCTTCAATTTCCATTCTTGGCATGTGAAGTCACCCCCAACGGCGACTTCAAGACCGTGTGCCCTTGATAAAGACTTCAAGTGCTGTAATTCCTGTTGCATCAAAGCCGTTTGCGACTTCAATTAACGGACGGCCACCTGCGGCGGCGGCGGCGGGTGGTTGCACTTCGTTGCCACTCGCTTCGGTGGATTCGCCGAGCAATTGGATTTTCTTATTGGTGAAATCATAGGATAGGGTAAGGCCAACAATGTCTTGTCCTTTCCCGAAGGTGACAGACTCAACAGTCTTCAAACCTGCTGTTGCGTTTGCGTCAAATGGTTCGCCGCCAGCGGGGTAAGTTCCAGTGAACTTAAGGTTGCGATATACAGTTATTCTTGATCCGTCAACGGAGTTTCGCTTGTCTTTCTTGATTGTCAGTGCCATGTTGCTCATCTCTTGGGTGTAGGTCATTTGTTAAAAGGGTTGCTTAGGAATACATGATTATGACACGAATAATTCCAGTGTCAGCCGCCCATGCGGCGGTTGAAGACAATTTGAGAGTGTAGTTCCCACAGACTCGGCCAGTCCACGGTTGATTCTTATTGATCACCGTTTGTGTGCCGTTTGTGATTGGAGTTTTGGGTGCCGCTGGTGTGTCATGCCCGCTTAATCCGGGTTGAACAGTCAATGCGTGTTCCTGTGTGCCCATAGCGGCACCTTCATTGGTTTGAAATTGATAATAGCGGCCACCTGTCTTGTTGGTGTAGTCAAGAGAAGTGATTGGTTCAAAGGGCGTAATGTCGCCACCTGCAATAGTAGGGATGTCGCTAATCATACTGAATGCTCCTTGAGCCGTTTGAGTGTTGCCGTTGGTTGCCAGTTTTGATGAAGAAACATCAAGAATAATTTGGTGAACTTCTCCGTTCAACCCAAAGGATGCGGAGGTGACGGCTGTTTGGCCGCTTAGATCGGCTTGAGTGAACTCATAGACCATGCGATTGACACGGGTGCGACCTGCATAACGGGCTTCGCCGTCAAATATGGTGAGGTCGCTTTGAGGCATCACTCATCACCTTTTGAGGTGAGTGCGTGCGCCCTTTCAGTGAGAATTGCTTTGGTGTCAGCCTTTGATACGCTTTCGCCCTGCGACTTCATCCAGTCAACCATTTTGGCTCTTGTCCATGTAGTGTCAAAAGGCGGAATGATAGCGTCGGCCATCTGTTCAGTCTTTTCCTCTTCGGTTGCTGGTGTTGGTGCTGGTTCCGGTGCTGGGGCTTCTTCAACCACAGCAGGTTCTTCGATCACTTCAACCATTTTCTTGGTCTTTTCCTCGGACTTCTTTTCTTCGCCACCAATGACTTTCCACTGTGGGAAATTGTCGCCCTTGAAACGCTCAAGAAGTTCTTTGGGAACATCACTTCGTTCTGTGCCTCTTGCGAAGCCAAATGTTGTTTGTCCAACCTTGAACTCAACATACGGCCTGTCGCCAACATATTGTAGTATTGCCACGCTAAATCCCTCCTAACCGACTCAACGGTATAAGAAGGCGATTCGGTAAGTGGTGTCCTTTCCGTTGGCTCCTGCACCAGTGAACTTGATTGCTGTTGGGCTTGACAAGTTTCCAGCGACAGGGATCGCCGAAGCGGCTCCTGCTGTTCCGTCTTCCTCGGCACTTGAAATGATGCTCATAACTGCAATCAATTCAGTTCCGGTCACTGGGTTGGATGTGAGAGTCAAGTCATAGACGGTGGCGGCATCGCCATCGTCTGCAACGAGTTCAATAACAGCCATGCTCATTGTTCCGACGGCGGATTCTGCTCCACCTGTGTCGGATCCCATTGGGGATTGTAGCCATGCTGTGCTGTCTGCTGGACTTCCAGCCCAAAGGCGGGTGTTCAGTAGTGCGGTCGGGGTTCCTTTTACATTCGTATTTGCCATATCAAATCATCTCCATATTTTTCATTTTTTGTATCACGATAGGTCACGGATTTTTCCGCTTGCCTTGAAGAAAGATGCGATGAGTTCACCCATTGTGTGAAACATTCCCATTTGTCCGAGCCTGTTGATACCGAAAGGATCTCCGGTTTCAATTCCCGATTCGTGATAGAGTGTTGGTTTTGCAGTGGTGAACCACAGGTAATCTGTGTCCAAGAAGTAAAGGCGAGAAGAACCGCCAGTGCCCTTGTGAACATCCTTAGATGGGATGATTGGGACACCGTTGTAGGTTGCGACCATGAATCCACCTTGAATACCGGGGACACCTTTCACGCCGTTGACACCGGGGACAACACGCTTCATCTCAACAAATCGTTGTTGAGGTTGGAGCAATTGCTGAATGGTTTCAAGAGTGTCGTAGCCAGTGAGGATAACCTTTGGTTGACCTCCTGCTTCCCACACTTGGCGGAACATTCCGTCAAGGATGTTGAGGGTCAAAGCACGGTCAGTTCCGTTGTTTGCACCTGCGTCCACTTGAGCGTCATACCACTGTTGAGATCCAGCCCCAGCACCGTTTCGGGTGAGGTTGTAAATGTTGTGATTGGTGATTGCATCAATGTCGCCGAATCCCGTTGATTCAACGAAAGACGAAGAAGTGATTCGGTCAAGGGATTCAAAGTCGTTGCCAGCAACGGTGTTGACATCTTGAAGAAGCATTTGGTTGATGTGTTCTGTGTGGTGCTTTGCCATTTCCATTTTGATAACAGCCCGTGCATCGCCCAGTCCATCGTCCTTGTCAGCCAAGAACATGGCTGTTTCGGAGAGGTCAAAGGAGTGTGCAACAGTCTTTGGCTTGGTTGAAACATGCTCAAAGGTTGGCTTGGTGGTTTCCGGTAGGGTTGCGTTTTCAGCCACACCGCCGCCTTTCGTGAAGTCCGGCTTTGCTGTGGTGACACGCCATCCACTCTTCTCCCACGGTTTCTTTGGGAGGATGGAGAATGCGTTGAACTCTTGGTTCAATTGCGACCATACTTTACGACCGAAGATCGCTTGGTATGTTCCACTGGTTGAGGACATCAACGGAGAGTCCGACTTCAAAAGGTCGGTTCCGGCGTATGCCCATGCGTTTTGTCCTGTTCCGGCTCCGTAATAGAGTCGTTCCATGTCTTCAATTGTGCGAATATATCCTGTGCTTCCACTCATCTAATCATCTCCTTTCAAAAGTTTGCTCCATGAAGGGCACGCTGTCCAAGTTCTTCAAGCGCACGCCATCCGTCCAATCCGTCGCCAAGAGCCATGAACTCTTCATGGGATGGGACACGAATGTCCGACTGTGCCGGAACTGGCACTGCGGATTTCGCTATGGTGGAGGTTTCGTTGCGTAGGGATGCGATTTCTTGCTTCAACATCTCAATTTGGCCGGAGTAGTCAGTAGCCTTTTGCATGTGAAGGGCTGATTGGGTTTCCGCTTCATAGCGGTCATGCCATTCCTTCTCAACAAGTGCTTTCACTGCTTCTTCGTCACGGATTGCGGAGTATGCTCCGTAGCCACGCTCAAGAGAGGCTGGGGAAAGATCCAATCCACCTTTGATGACATTTCTGCCACGACCCGGTGCATTCATTTGCATGTTCGGCACGCCAGTTTGCTTAATGACATACTTGTTGGATTTTGCATTTGGGAGTTTTGGTGCAGTGGCGAGGGTTGCGTCTTCACCACTTCCGTAAAGGTCGCCTTGACCTCGGTGTCCGAAGCCATGTTCTCCATCAACGCCGACCATGTAAGCCTTGCCGAGTCCAAAGTGATCTCGTAGGCCATCAAGGTTCACGCCTTGCTGGTGTGCGAACTTTTCAAGAGAGTCAATGTAAGCCACTGCCGCTTCTTCTTCTTTTTCCAGTGAAGTATCAGCGACCGCTGGTTCTTCGTATGCTGGTTGTTCAATTTGCTTGTTGATTCGTGACAAAGCGTCACGGATTTCGGTTAGGGTTTCTGCTTCGTTGCTCATGTTATCATCGTCCATTTTCAATAGGGTGTATGTGCTTTCGGGGTTTATTCCTTTTTTGCACAAAGTGATTTCGTGCAGTTCCATGTCCGTGATTTCACGGTGGGTGCCATGTTCCGGTGTAGTCTTGCTAACACGGAACAATGCTTGGCCCCCAATGGAGAATGCTCGCAGTTCGCCACTGCGAACTTGCTTTTGGACTTCACGGGCTTTTTCAATGTCGTTGCGGATCTTACATACGACAAACAGTCCGTGATCATCAACAGTGGATTTCCATACTCGGCCTTCACTGTCAGTGTAATTTGAAAGAACTTCTCCCACTTGAATACCGCTGTGCGCCAATTGCACATTTCGGTATGCTGGGTCGGCCATGAAGCCGTTGAATGCCTTTTTGAGAGCCGACACAGGGATTCTATCTCCCTGCTTGTCAACCATGTCAACAGAAGCGTAGCCAGCAATAACAAGGTCGTTGCCGGAGGCTGACTTCAAAAGGAAGTCTGTCCCGGTCGCTGTCCATGTCGCAGTGGTCGCCATTATCTCACCAATTTCATGTTATGGTATTTAAGCCATTGGGGGCGCAGGGGGTTCGGGTGGTGGCATTTCGTCTTCGGGTGAATCCTCCATAGGCACCTTAATTCGCTGTTCCTCTTTGGCTTCTTGCTCGGTCATTTGCGGATAGCGAAGAGTCGCAGTGTTGCCTTCAAGAGTTAATTCTCCGTCAATGTCTTCACCCGCACCATCCTTTGTATGGATCTTAATGTGTTGAGGCATTCCTTCTAATTGGGTATCGTCGGGTTGCATGGGGTCAAAAAACGGAGTCGCTTCATCGTCAAGCAATTCTGTTGGCCCTCTTGGGGCCGTGTAGGCGTCCATCATGCCAGCCCAGCCACCGCCTTGAACACTGCCGCTTATCCTTGCTATTGGTGAACTGATTGCTTTTTCACCCATCATATCGTCGTCAATGGCTTGATTCACAGTCCATTTGCCGTTGTCAGCCAATTCTAAACCATACTCCCCTCCGAATTGTTCAAGCATTTCATCGGTTAAACCTTTGATATTAGCCTTCAATTCGGCTGGGGTCAGTGCTTCGTCACCACTTGTCAAGTGCTTTCGGGCGTGGGTCAGTATCTCTTCAACCGGATTCGCCTTTCCATCAGTGTCCAACAAGGCGGCTTTGAAAAGCGTTGAAGAAGCGGTCTTGATGAATGGTGGGTATGGTGTAATTTCACTGATTTCATATTTCAGCAAGTGAACACCGACTGGCCCCCACACATTCACTTGTCTTTCAGCGTGAATCAATAGTGGTCGGGATCCTTTCTCAAATCCTTGATAGTCAAATCCTTCTCCGTCCCACTCGCCCTTTACCACCAACGGTGCAGGGTGTCCGGGGTATTCAAGCACCATTCGGTCGTTGCGAATAGAAACCGATGGGAACGGGCCATACATTTTCTTGACACCATCACCGTCCGGTGCATAGTGAACCCATTTATGGTGTGCTTCTTTTCCTTTCATAAAGGTGGAGGTGGAGTCACGAAGCCATAATTCTCCACCAAGTGCGTCCATGTTTGACCGCAAACCTTCACGGTCGCTGAACTTACAGTCGGCTGGCATTGGGAATGAAACACCTTCGTCGGTTTCGTAAAGTGTGCGAAGGATAGTGAGCCTGTCTTCTAATTTCTCCATGTGAATGTCGTCGCCCTTATGCACCAACAGATCGATGGCTCGGAACTTGCCGTCTTTCAAAACACCGTCAAAGGTGCAATCGCCTTCTTGCTTGCGTATGCCCTCTTTGACCTTCTTTGGCAAAGAAACATCCCTGCCTTTGCCGTTGCTGGCTTTGATGTGCCCGCCCTTCTTTTGGACGAATATGCGCTTGCCTTCGGGTTTCTTTTGGACGACCCAATCCCCCGTGAACCCTCTCAAATCGTCTATTGAACTGAAATCATAAACGGTGTGTGCTGGGACAATGACTTTCTCAAACACACCCGTTGGCTCATAATCGTCGGCTTTGAAAATGTCACCATTTAGGATAGGAGGTGCGCCCATTTCATCAGTGACCTCAAGAGCCGGAATTGAATTGACCTTTGGTTTCAATGCGTGATCAGCATGTGTAGGGTGAACCATTCCGACATGGCCTTCGTGAACAGTCCGTTGAAGCGTTTCAAATGGTTTGTCTTTCACATCAAAACGAACAGCATTGTTTTGCCTGTCCCAATTGAAAGCGAGTGTAGCGGGCATTTTGTGTCCCCAAGCGTCTTTGTCGCCTGTCAAATACACTGGCGGAATAGTAGCATCGGATTCGGGGCTGATAGGGCCAAGTGGGACTTCTTTGCTGACGAGTCCCCCTCCTGCCACTGTTGGGGCAATTGTTCGCATGTCCTCCATGCCCCCGCCTCTCATCAATTGCATATTGGCCGCTTTAGCCAATTGTTGCAGGTTGCCACGGGCGAGTGTGTTTCCTGTGATGTCGTTTGGTTCTGTTCCATGCAGTAGTGCAGGGCCGTGTTCACCCATCAATTGGAGTGCCATTTTTTGCATCATTTGACCGATGTGAACATCGCTCTTTTCATAATGGTCGTTGTGAAATGAGTGGTATTCGTCGTCGCCGGGGTGTCTTTCCCGTGTAGGGCCGATTCTTGGTTGCCCTTGATCTGTGTGTGAAGCGATTATGCGACCCAAGCCGTTGGGGTTTGTTGCGAAAGCGTAGGATGGGATAATCATGCGCTTTCCGCTTCCTTCTATTTCGGACGGATGAAGATGTGCGCTGTTTGACACAGACGACCAAAGGGCACGACGGCGTGGGAACGCACGCACATACGGGTGGTCGGAACCAGCCGCCCATCCGGTTGAAACCGCTGAACGGTGAGGGTGTCCAGCCATCAACGGGTGGTTGGCTGTTTTTGGGAAAAAGGATGAGCCACTGCTGTGGTATGCGTCTTCGCTGTCATTCAGTGGGTGCTGTCGGTCGGCAAGAAATCCGACCATTTCATCGCCGAGCCACCCTTGCATAGCGGCTGGGTATGAATCTCTTAACATGGTTTGAAGGGACTGTGCGTCACGGCCAACCCCTCCCCAGTGTTGAAACGGCAACCACCAATGGTGATTTGCTGACGGTTCAATCATGTTGTCATTTGGGTCAACCATGTCAGCATTCTTCACCCACGGTGATTTCATGTGATTCAAGCCGGAGGGTATGTCCTCCGCTGACACTGGCCCGTGCCTGTCGGATGGGCGTTCCCACCAACGGGCTACGGGGATAAGACGCTCAAACCAATTGCGCTTGGCCCTATCCCACGAAATGCCGGATGTGGCGGTGAAGTCATTCATAATTTTGCGAGCGTTAGGATCTGCTGGCCCTTCGGTTCCGCCTAATTTTTTGAGAGTGTCCATAAAAGCCTCTCGCTGGTCGGAGGATTGCCATTCAAGGCCGAATAAATATGAAAGCAAACCAAGACGGCTGTTGCGCCCGCCCCATTGTTCCTTTTTTGCATCAATGTATTCATCATCGTCAGCATAAGCAAAACGGGTTTTGCGGTCGGTCATGTAAAGGTCGTGAAGGCTTTCAGTCGGACGACCGACAATTCCTGCGTATTCTTTGGGAATAACGCCCATGCGCTCGGCGTCTTTCATAGATTTGATAACCGATTGGCCTTCTTCATCCTCTTCAATTAAATGCAAGAGGTGATCGACAAAAGCCGGTTCACCCCATTCCGCACCGTGAAGTAAAGGCATGGTTGGCAAATCGTATGACAAAGGGTGTCTTTTGCCGAATCGGTTCTTTTCGCTCGCCATAGGCCAGTCTTGGGCGTATGTCTTAACGAACCTGCGTTGACCTGCGATGTAGTCTTCATAGCCACTGGGGAGGTTGAGTGTAGTGAGTGGTGACGGGCTATCCATGTTCTCCATGTGATATTGAGGTGGTGCTGTCATAGGAAGCATACCGAGAATAGCCTGATCTTGCTTTTCAATTGAGGTTTCATCTCCGTAGTAGTCGGAGAAGGCTTTCAAATACAGGTCTTGGTTGACCTCATGGTTTGACACCAACGACAGAAGTGTGTCGGTTCGTATTCTCAAGAACTCTTGCCTATCCATGCCTAAACCTCCAATTAGAGGTTCTTTGCGACATTTTCCATAAGGGAGGCAATTTCCTCAATGATTCCGGGGTTTCCATATCCCTTTCTCAATTGCGTGAGGCTTTCTTCAATTGGAGCGATGTTCCAATTGCCGTCTTTACGGTCGCCTCCGTCTGTTAAGTGCATGTGAACTGAACTGCCTTTTTCGTCATAGCCAGTTTTTGCGTAGGCTGGCATTTTAGCGACTTCGCTAATGCCTTTGACTTTAGGAGCCACTGCGCTGAAATCGGGATAGGTGCCATTTGTTTGATATGGCCTTGCTTCAATCGGTGTTCCGCCGCTGTGATCCATGAATTGAGGGACACCGTTCTTGACGGAGCCTTCTTGCTCATACTTGACGATAACGCCTTTTGATGCAAGGAACTGTGAGGTGATGTCAGCCGAGGCTTGTTTGGTGTCGTCGCCCATCCAATCGGGTTTGGGTTGAAGCACACTTGAGCCATCGCCTTCTGTGCTGAAATCCGAGCGTTGTCCGACACCGGGTCGTGGTGTTCGTGTAATTTTTCCGTATGTGCCTCTTCCACCGTCGGCGGAAGATTGTTGAGTCCCTCTTGCGTCAAAATCCTTTCTCTCATTATTTTCCGAATACCGTGTATTTCTTGAGGCCATGTGCCTCGCTTGAGGATCGACAGTGTATGGCGCACCCATGCGGTCGTTTTTGCTACCACCCATCGCTTCATTTTGAGTCATTCTTTGACCGCCTTGACCGATAGGCATTCCCTTATCGGTATTCTTGCTGAAATCAAAATTGGATAACATGCCGCCTCGTCCTTTCAAGGCTGGCATTCCCTTTTGTCCACGGTCGGATTTGTAAGATCCAGTCTTAACCACGCCACGATCATTTTCACGGGCTTTGTCGTAGTTTTTGTGTGCTTCGTCTTCATCGCCGTCGCCCATTATGTCGTTGAAAACCTTGTTATTGTGTTTGTCGGCGTCTGTGACTTTGATTTGACCTGCTTTGCTTGCTTTCTTAGAGCAAGACGGGCAAGAATCATCCGAGCAATTCATACAATTCTTGTTTTTAGCCACCCGTCCTTTGACGATTTGCTCTAATTGTAGCACATGTTGTAGTAGTTCGCCTTCGGCTGTGTTCTTTGGTTCGTGCCATCGTGGTTGCATCGTAATCACCTATATTTTATTGAAGACGGAGAAGTTTGACTCGGCATAGCGTCTTCCATCTGTTGCCATTCTTTCAGTTCGTCCATGCCTTTGTTAAGCATTTCAGTTCCAAAACCACTGACGAACGACGGTGCGTCGCCAGCCTCACGGTTGAGAGGGTCATATACTTCGGCGGATAACGGAGTGACGGCTTTGAGCCATCCTGCCTTTTTCATCAGTGTTTCCGGATCATCCACTGCTTTGGAGAGTGTTGCGTTCTCGGATTCTAATTGCTCCACCCTTTGTCGCAAATGACGGAGTTCTCCGACCATTTCTTTCAACAAATCAGCGGTTGCTTCACCTGCACTGTCGCTCATATCACATACCTCCCATCATTGGGCCGGGCATAGGCATTCCACCGGGTGGCATACCTGCTGGGCCGGGGCCGGGCATGTTTTGTAGCCCGCCCATAGGAGGTGCGCTCATGTCGGGAGGCATGGGGCCGCCCATGCCGGGCATGTGGTTCACCATTCCGGCGTCTTTGAGTCGGATAATTTCACAGAAGTTTCGTGTTTCTTCAATTTGACTTCGGAGAGCCATGAGTGAAGAAGCATGTCCCATAACGGAGTCGCCGTCCAGATCTTCTGTGTATTTGGACTGGCCGATAGTTCCGATGTGAGCAGTGATGTCGGTTGCGAGTTCAGTGAGGCGCATTTCAAAATCGGCCAAAGCCTCTTTGCTTCCTCCATATACCTTTCCGCTTGAAACGAGTGCGCTCATTTCTTCGGGTGTTGGCCCGCCACCGCCCATTTCGGGAGGGGAACTCATAGGGGATGAAGGAGGTGATGTTGGCATTGGGTTTGAAACCATTTGACCGCTTGAGCCACTGTCCATGTCGTCAGCCTTGCGAAGCGAGGCGGCAAAGTCCAAGACTCGCATTCGGTCGGCGATAGACGGTGAACCACGATACATCGTGATCACTCCTGCTGTGGTCGCCAAATTGTTGAGGAACGGCCATATCGGGAAACGCCAAGAACTGTTGCTCCTTCGGTTCCGTCGTAGTCGCTCACGGTATTATGGTGGCGTCCGACATTCCCAAGAGTTTGTCCTGTGCCTTGAATGATTTCGTTTTCGCTTTTGGTGATTGCGGCTGTTGCCTTCATTGATTTAGCAAGGTTAAGGTCACGCTCAAGGATTGAAAGAGCGTTTTTTGCTTGTTCAATGTGCTTTGCCACATCGTCCATATTGTTGTGTGCGATTGCGTTTTGCATGGCCTCCATACTCGCCGTTGCTCGGCGTGCCATCGGATCCATTTTTGCGATTATTCCAAAATCAAGAAAGCCTTCGTTCATCTTAACCAAACCATCCCATGCTATCCCATTAAATGAAGGTTATGGAGAATCACAGCCCCAACCGCCTGTCTAAGTTCTTCATGCGTTCCTCCGCATTCTTGATTCCTTGAGGGGCTGTGTCCCTGCTATCTCGCTCGGTTGAGGACATGTGATGGGCACCCTCAAACCGCTTCACATCGGTTGGGCTTTTGCCCTTGCCGGAGGTGCGCCGACTGTTAAGTCCTAATTGCGACAACCCAACACGCCGAAGTGGTTTCAAATCTGTGCCGTATGTAGTTCGCATGGCTTCGGGAATTGCTTCTTGACCGTGAACTGGATCGGCTTCTGTTCTTTTCAAAATATCATCCATAGTCGGTGGCATCAACCAATTGCTCGTTTGAACTGGCCCGCCTTCACCCGGTGGTGCGGGTGCGGCGTTGTTTGCTCCCGGTGGAGGTGGTGGAGCCGGTGGTGCTTCTTTGTATGAGAATTGGAGGATGCCTTGATCGTCACGGAGTTTGGCATCATAGCCCGCTTGCTTCATTTGAAGCATGTTGCGTATAGCCATTTCATCACGGCGCATAACCATGATTTCGTCTTCCTCTTCGTGTGGGTGTAGTGACATCTCCCATTCGTCAATTTGTAAGGCTTCAAGCAACAACGGGAATAATCGCTTGTTGTAAAGGTTTTGACTGGCCGCAAGGGCACGATTGGTGACAACAATTTGCATACCTTCGTTGTTCAATCCGCCACCGGAAACATCGTTCATAAAGACATTTGATACACCAAAGAATGATGAGATACGCTGTCGTATGTCGTCTTTGATAGGAATGTATTGAAGTTCTTCAAGGGTGTCCATCATACGGACATACTCAAGACCACCACGGCCACTCTCCGTTTCAACACCGACTGTGGGAATGTAGTTCGGATCACGCTCAAGGTGTTCCTGTATGTTTCGTGCTGTTCTCTCCACCGTTTCAAGGTTGGACGATTTAATCACCATAACACCTCTCGGCATTCTTCGCTTTTGATATGCGGAATAAACATAATTGTCCATTGAAATGAGTGTGTTCACTTGACGCCATAGTGTGGCGACAGGAGAGCGACCATAGAGTTTAGACGGCGACCATTTGCTAATGTGAATGACTTCGCCTTCGGTATAGACTTGACCCGCACCCACACCTGCGAGGTTGATGTAGTGAACTGGCACGACTGGCAACCCAGTCTTAGGACACTTCTCGTCCTTGCTCCCTGTTCGGAACGAACGATCAAGAAGGCTGGTGTATTGCTTGCCGCCACGAACACCACGCTTGTCAGCGACAATACGCATGAAAATCGGGTCAGCACGGGTTATCTCTTTAATGCGATAAAATTGGGGTTTGCCTGTTGTTGGATCCACGAAGTATTCTTTGGTGAGTATGATGTAGGCATCGTCAACGATGTTCAAATCCATTTCCACTTCACGGAGAACTTCAAGGAATGATTGAGCCATTCTGTTCTCCGAGTTCAACAAAGCGTCGGCATAATCCAATTGCCCTTTATCGGCAGGTCGGACTTCACCTCCGCACTTCAAACAGGAGTCCACTTCTTTTTGGTATTCTTCATCGCACTCACGGCACTTTGAAACGAACTTAGGCTTCCAAACCCAGCCTTTGCGAAAGCATTCTGTTGCGAGGTGTGTGAGAATAGAACGGAGGACAAGGCACTCAAAAGAAGCCGCATAGAGGGCTGGGATTGTGATTCCCTGCAAGAGTGCGGGTTCTTGGACACCACTGCTGAACAGCGGCATTTCCGGTGTGGGTGTTGAATGGCGTTCCATGTCCACACCAAGTGCGGCGAAAAGACGGTCAATTCGCTTCTTATCTGCGCTCATTGATGATCACCTCTTTCCATTCTTCTAATCCGTCGGTTGATATATTCCACTCTTTGAGCATTGATACTTGATTTTGAGGTTCGGCTTGGTTGAATGCGATAATACGCCCAGCATTTTCATTCCCCTCAAGAGCCGAGAGCAAAAGCGAAGCGTCAGCGAATTGCTTTTCTAAATAGGGCAAGGCGACCTTAGCCGCTTCATAGACGGCTCGATCCCCTTCAAACAAGAATTGTCGCCCCTCCCACATGATGCTGTCCACACCCAATTCCTTCTTCAAGACATTGGTGTAGTCAAGCGCACGGTTCGTGGTGAACGGTAGGATGAGGCGAGGAACGCCCGCTTTCGTGATGGACATTTCACCACCAACCTCCCATAGATTTCCTATGAAAGAATCAATCCTTTTCAAAAATACAGGCGGTTTATTTGCCCCGTAGTGAAGTGTCCTGTCGTCGTGCTTTTTGCCTTTTCCAACAACCTTCATGTCATACAAGTGACCGTAAGTTTTGATTAAACCAGCCACTTCGGCGGTGGTTGCATCCACACCATAGGTGGTGATGGTTGAAGCATTCATGTCACCATGCTTTTGAAGGGTGTTAAGGCACTCCTTGAGAACAGTGCGCTCTCTTCGGCTCAAGCGGTTTTCAGCATTGAGCCTGTCATGCCAAGCCTTCCAAACGCTTTGGCGTTCCTCATCGTTTTCGGCTTTTTTCACCCCCGCCACCGTTTTCCTTAATTGGTATTCTAAACGGTCGGGATAAATGGTGAGAAGGTTGAAATCGTTATCGTGTAGTTCCAACAACCCCCAATCGCTTTCGTCCCACCAATCAAACGACTTTAGGACAGCATGTTGCTCTTGGCGCAATAGTTCAACAACCGCCGGTATGGCTTCTGTTTCACCTGCTTTTTGAAAGAGGTCAATTAGATCTGAACCACTCATTCCTATTTCGTCTTTGAAGAAGGATTTGCTGACTCCGACAACAGGCGTCGCCGTGGTGCCGGGTTGTTCGGTTGGGTTGCTTGGTTGGTCGCCACCCTTCATGCCTGTTATCTCGGAACCTGCGGTTGCTTGAGGTGGCATGGGTTGTTCGGTTGGTGCTGGGGTTTGTTGTTCTTCCTGTCCTATTTGTTGCTCTTGCTCGGCTGATTGAACTTGCGAATCAACATCGGCTAATTCCTGTTCTTTCATTCTTTTTTGATCGAGAAGGCCAGTCAATTTTCCTTTAGCGGCATCCATGATTTTGGGTGCGGCCATTTTTGCACCCTGCTTTGCGGCGATGGGTGCTAACTTTTTTGCGGCTGGTGCCGCTAACCGGGCGGCTCCGGCCAACAATGGTGCTAATTTGATAAGGGCGTCGTCCATTGAACGAACTTCGCTATCCCACATAATTCGTGTCATACTTCACTCCACCCCAGCCGTTGCGACCATGCCGCCCCATCAAGGACGACGATGTTGTCCCTATATTCCTTTGTCGCTTGAACTGCGAGTGCGAGGGCAATAACTGTGTCGTCGTGCTTGCCCAGCGACTCCATTTTGCCGTTGGGCAACATAGTGAACATTGAAAGTTCATTGAGCAGGGTGTCCATCATACGGCGGGTTCGGCCTTCATCCTTGTATGGGATAATCAAATGCTGTTGTTCAAAATGCAATTGTAAAGCGTGCATGACCGCTTCTTTTCTCATGCGGCTCATGGTGAATGGTTTGATAGGTAAATCGCTAATTTCTTTCAACACTTGGTGAAAGGCTTGAGCGAAATTGTTTGTTTCAAGTTCAACAATGACTGGGTTGAAACGAGCATTCAGTTCAATGATTTTGTCAATTTGAGAACTGAAATCCATTCCCTTTTCTCGGTGCATCCAAACGACCCGTTTGTGTCGGTTTTCGTCCATAGCCAAAACACACATGCAAGTGTAGTCGGCTTTTCGGTCGGGGCTGATAGCAGGATCCCACCCGATGTAATAATTGACATTCTCGTCAAAGTCGCCCGCATACGGGTCAAAGACAAACGCATGGTCTTCGTCCTTGCACGGGTCAGTCATTTCCACTGGGAATAGGCTGGACTCACTCGCAATTGGTTTGCACAGGTATTCACGGGTGAAAGCAATTGAAGTCATTTCACCACGGCGTTGTTGTAGTGCTTCAAGCGACCAGCGTTCGGGCCAAAGTGGGTGCCCTGTTTCTTCGCTGATAGCAGGGTATTCTTTCACTTGATACCCTTTCAACGATTTTAGTTCTTGATACAGATCAGTGTATGAAAACGGTGTTCCGACAATACATAACTGTGCGGTGTGGTGGAGAACAGGCAGGAGGGCTGTGTAAAACCATGAGGCGATGTGCGTTAATTGCGTAGCCGCTTCACTGGACAATATGTCGTCCAGCACTACAATGTCGGGGTGGGCACCACGAACTGCTTTGCCGACTGACATAGCCGATATTGAGGATTTGTTGGTGAACTTGAACTTCTGTTTCGCCCACCCACGCTTTGGCTTCAAGTGCGAAAGTGTAGGAATAGATTCAATAAGTTCGTTCATTTTCGCCATGTGTTCTATGGATTGGTGTTGACTGTGTGAAAAGAATAGAACTTCTGTGCCGGGGTTGTAAGCCATTTTCCATAGCAAATACACCCGATAAAACACAGACTTTCCATGATCACGAGAAGCAATAACACATGTTTTGTTATGGTTCTCGCTCATTTCAAACCATTCTTCGTGAAAGTCAGCGACCATGTAGTTCTCTTCTTTTCCGCAAATGTCTTCAAAAAAATACTTGAAATCCCTGCGGCCCATCTCCCAATCCACTTGACGGGCGAGATCTGCTACGGGGGCACTCATGGCGTTCACCGGCCACTCGCTTCTTGTATGTCGTCAGCACTTATGTTGAACATATCCTCTAAGGTTCCAGCGTTGTTATACACCGCTGATTGAGCCGACTTGTTGCCGTTTCTTGCGGCTTCCATAATTTCGCTGATTTCGCTTTCGGATGCACTGCCGCTAATGCTCAAACCGTATTCTTTTTCGGGTGCGCTTTCTTCACTTGGCTCGTTTTTTTTTGCTTTAGCGGCTTGTCGTGTCCTTGAACGAGCCGCCGCTTCACCCAGTCCTTCAATAGCGGCTTTCTTTGGATTCTTGGTGCGCTGGCGTGCTGGCTTTGCTTTGTTGGCGAAAATGTTCTTGCCGGGGTCTTTGCCCTCTTTTCGCTTTTCAGCGACAGCATTCACGCTTGCGAGAGCCGAGCCTTTCTTTGGCTTGGCTTTGGAGGTTTTTGCTTTCACCTTGCTTGCACCCTTCTTTGGCTCGGCTTCAATTCTTTCAGCCCCTTCACCAATTTCCATTTTAGGTGCTTTTTTGGAGGTTGTTTCCTTCACCTTGCTTGCACCCTTCTTTGGAGGTGCTTCTTCTCGCATTTCTTCGGTGCCTTCAAGTGGCTTTGCTTTCGCCTTTCGCTTGGAGGCTGTGGCCTTCACAGCCTTTGCGGCTGGGCCTTTCTTAGCGGCTTTCTTTTTGCTCGCCTTCTTTGGCTTAGGTGGATTGAGAACTCTTTCGGTTGCTTCGGTTGGATCGACACTTCTTGCCGCCATTCGCTTTTCACCCCGTTCCCTTTGCTCAAGGCGTCCCGAACGACTTCGGGCATCGGGTTGTTGTTTGCGTTTTTGTTCGTCGCTTCGCTCGTTGAGTTCATTTTGAAATCCTGTGCGTGGTTTGGACGGGATGCCAGCCATTTCACCGGGTTCTTTTGCTCCGGTTGATTCGGGCAACATCCTATCTTCGCCCAAAGGCTTTGGTGAACGGTCGGGGAGAAGTCCCTTCACGCCCTTGCCGCCAGTGGGCAGTGGGTTGGTGAGGCGTTCTTCCTCTTCTTCCACTTCAAAGTCGGCGTCGGGAACTTCTTGGCGTTCCCTAAAGTATTCCTCATCACGAAGTCTGCGGTTTTCTAACATTTCATTAACATAGTCGGGGTCGTCCATGTCACCCCAGTCGGGTCGTTCTTCGGTCATTTCCTGCATGTCTTCAACAAATGGTTCTTGCATATCCGCATGTTGCGGTTCAATTTCAGTATTGAAGTCGGGAGGGAGTTCTTCTCGTTCCTCCACTTCACCTGTCGTTTGACCGAACGAATCAGCGAACTCTCGCTGTTCCTCCACCATTGGTGGTGGTGTTTCGGGTCTTGTCCGTGTAGTGTCAAAAGGCGGTTTGTCTTGATAATCGCTTTGCACCGTCATAGCGTCATAGAAGCCGTCGTCAGCCTTTGGTTGTTCACGCATAGCGTCTAAGCCAGCGTCAACAGGAGTTTTCATATCCTGTGCTTCTTGCATTGGACTCATTGTCGTGTTCGCCCTTGTAGCGGCTTCTCGTTGTTCACGAATAGTATTCATTCTGTCCCATTGGGCCAAATCATCGGAACCGGCTCTTGCATTTCTAACAACAGACTCTCTTGTTGGGAAACCGTCTTCGCCTCTTTGATCAGAAGTAGCCATTCTAAACGAAGGAGGATATTCGGCTCTTGGCATGTCCCTAAACGCACGGGTTTCTCCCGGTTGTTCCTCTTGAAGTGAAGGTGGAGTGCTTTCGGTTTGCTGGGACGGATTGCGTCTAAACAAATTGGCAATCCCCTGCTTGGCTCGGCCAAACATGCCTGTCTTGTTGGGGTCACGGGTTTCGCTTCGTCCTTGACGGAAGTTAGCCCCCATGCCTTGTGTCGGCCCATCCAGTGATGCGCCCTCGTTCATTTGACCGAACGGGTCGGCTGGTGCTGGTGAAGACTGTGTGCGTTGTTGCATAGCCTGTGTTCGCTCATCGTTCATTCTTTGCTGACGCATTCGCATCGCTTGATCGACTTGGGACATTTCCGGTGCTGGTGCCGCTGGCAAAGGAACATCACCGGGTGCTTTGATAACATGATTCCACACATGCGAGAAAAGTGCATCGTGCGGTGGTGCCTTTCGTAGTGTATTTTGACCCAGCATTTCAGCACGGGCTTTGAGTAGCATGTTGTCGTATCTGTCCATTTGAAATCACCTTCTCATTTGTTTGCGTAGCATAATGTGTTCAATTGAACTGTGAATGCGATCTGCGGATTGCTGGGCTTTGCCGAACATTGGATTTGCCACTTGCCCGCCCATGAAGCGTTGTTGCATGTTATTCTGTGCTTGATTGTAGCGTTGTGTTTGGGCTTCGTTCTTTTTGTTGGCTTGGTTGCGGGCCATGAGTCCTGTTGAACCCATACCGGCGGTCAGCCCCATTGACATGACATCAGCGAACTTTCCACCGAGTGAACGGTCTTTCATCCACGATTGCTTGTCGCCGCCTTTTCCGGCTTGAATTGCTTGAGCGTCGGCACCGAACGCCATGTTCTGTGCCATTTGTTGCATGTTGTTGGGTTGGCCTCCACCGCCTTGCTGTTGCTGTTGCTGTGGTTGCTGGCCTTGCTGGCCCTGCTGACCCTGCTGACCCTGCTGGCCTTGCTGGCCTTGCTGACCTTGCTGACCTTGCTGGCCTTGCTGACCGCCTTGAATCGTAGTGTTTCCCATCGTTTGTTGGTTGCCTTGCGTGACATTGGTGTTTTGACCTTGCGTGACATTGGTGTTTTGACCTTGCGTGACATTGGTGTTTTGACCTTGCGTGACATTGGAGGTTTGACTTTGCTGGTTCTGTGCTGGTGCTGGATTCAATATATCCTTACTCGCCTGTTGGGCTTCTTTGTTTCGTGCGGTTGCTTGATCGGCAACATAATTTGGATTAAGTGCTTGCATTTCGGGCGTTTGAGCGTTGAAAGTTCGTTGATCGTCGCCACCGGCGGTTTCTTCTCTCCGTTGGGCGTTGTTTGCCTTAACATCGGCGGCTACATTTTTTCCCCAATTCTTCACGCCTTGAACGGCGTTTCCGGCCATATTAGCGGCACCCGAAATTATTCCTTTTTCAAAAGCCTCTCGTTCAGCAAGCATTCTTGCTCTTGCCATTCTATCTGCACTGAACTCACGCTTGCTAATCATTAAAAGTCACCTTCACCAATTGTATGCAATCCAACGGAATGTCCAATGATTTGGACATCTCACGCCAGTCGCCCCTGCTGTTGAGGATAGCGACGACATCGGACACTGGGCGTTGTATTTGGCCCGCCATCATGGCGAGATCCGTTGCGTTGGATTGAATCATAGGGGTATGTGGGATGGACTTTGTGATTGTGTCGTCCTGCAAAGCCATTTGGCATTGAACGGTTTCAAGCATGGCTTCAATGTCCTCTTTGCCGAACATGTTGCCAGCACGGCCAGCACCTCGTCCAGTCAAGTATGCGAGTTTGTCAGCCATGCCTCTCCATCCCTCTCTAAATCTTGGCGGGCCATCCTGCCGTTGTGAGCCAGCAGGTTGCGGTTGAAAAGTATTTAGGCGAGAAGGAGGTTGTTCGGGGGGAATGTTGGGGGGTATTTGTCCCACTGGTGCTGGTGGTGCTGGTTGTTGAATCGGAACTGGCGGAGGTGCCGGTTGACGGGGAACTGGTGGTGCCGGTGGTTGGGGCTGAACGACAGGGGGTGCTGGTGGCTGTGGTTCGGGTTGAGGTGCTGGTGGTTGGGGCGGTTGTTGAGGTTCACGGGCTTGCGCTCTCCTTGCTTTTTGACGCTCCATCGCTTCACGAAGTCCCTGCGGCCCCTGTGGCTGTCCTGCTGGCGGTTCGGGTTGCGGTTCGGGTTGCGGTTGCGGTTGAGGCTGTGGTTGTTGAGGTTCTTGCATTCTGTTTTGGTTTGGCTGAATGCCCGGATTGACTCTTTGAATGTGATTGATGAAACCGCTGACAAGACGATCTGCCGCCGCCCTGCCGGAGCCTTGAGCCATCAATTGTTCCATCGGGGGCATGTTATCACCCATGTTGTATTGTTCACCCAAATAGTCATGCAATTTAGGGAGGTAATGTCTTGCCGTTGTCAAGGCATTTGCATACATGTCGGTTCCCTTTTTGTTCTTGAACCCGTCTTGAAACCATGTGCTGTATGCGTCCATTGGGGATTGAGGCATTTGCTGTTGCTCAATTGCTTGCTGTGCGACATCCGGCCCTTCGGGCACAGCATCAGCGACAATGCCGGGTGTGTCGGGCGACTGTGCGGCTTCTCGTCGGCGAATGCCATAGAGGTGCTGAATGTTGGTTTTGTTTTCGGGAGCATGTTGGCTCAACACTGGATGATTCAACCATGCGTTTTGAACCATTTCGGGTGTCAATTCATAGCCGCCCATTTGAGCCTGTTGCGCCATTTCATTCACCATAGCAATACTATGCTTGTATGCTTCGTTGTTAATGTAAATGCCATTTGGCCGAACTTTGCCCGGTTTAATCACCTTGCTTGTATTGCCTGTGTGACCCGATTGCTCACGCACCCATTTGAGTCCTTCGTGATATGGACGGTTCCATGATTCGTTTTGAAAGTTTTCTTGATCGCGGTTTCCGACACGGAGTTTAGGCACACCGTATGCGTCAAATTGCCACGGTGTTTCTTTCTTCTGTGGCCCCCAAACCCCTTCTCGCCACTGCGAATCCAAAACCGCACGCCCCATATCAGTCTTGAAGGGCAGTGGTAAATCATCGGGGATTTTGTCAAGACCTTTTCCTGTCATGGAGGCTTCTTGACGCTTCTGTCCCCACATGTGATTTTGAACTTCAACGGCATGGTTGATGGTTTTACTGCCGATGTCAATTGCTTTTTGCAGTGCGGCTTTGTAAGTGCCTTCATCGCCCTGTGGCCCTGCTTGGATTAAAGCGGCTTCTTGGATTGTCAAGTGTTGTGGATCTGATGGGTCAGCATTGTAAATTGCTTCATACACAGCATCGGCTTCAACGCCAGTTAAATGGTCGCCAGTGATGTCGTCCATAGCCATTGGATAGCCCATTAACTGCCCATTGGGGCCGATTTGCCCAAGCAAACCATTGATGAGTTCATTAAAGTCAAAAAACCCAAGACCTTTGTTAATTATGGTGCAACGATCAAGAATAGACCACGGAGTGCGGAGAATGCTCATCGCTTGCTTGCCCCCGCAAATGCCACTGGCATGAGCGAGGTGTCGTCAAATCTCCAACCCTTTAGATTTTCAGTCGGGCCGGTTGGGGCACTTGCTTTTTCCTCGCTTGCTTGATTCCCTCTCTTGGCTTCGGCACCAAGTTCGGGAGTGGATTTTGTCAGTTTTTGAACTGCTTCAAGGAGTTTCTTCAAATCACGCTTGAGGGATTGTAGTTCTGTTCGGGTGAAGCCGCTGATGTCGGTTGCCCTTGATTGAAGACGCTTTTCAATCTCCATTTTCAATGCGTCCCCGCCCAATGGGTCGTGAAGTAAAGCGGCATCCCTTTCGGCGTTTTTTGGCTTCTTGAATGAAGTGCCCTTGCTGGATGAAGGCTGTGAAGGTAATTTGGTGCCCTTTCCGCCCATACCGATTGTTTGCACTCTTTCACCCGTGATACCACGGGTGTCGGCGTGTGCGGATTGCCCAGTCGGGAGTGAACCCATTTCACGGCGGAACTTTTCAGCCGCCAGTTTTCGTTGATATGCAACAGGATCTCGGAGTCGGAGGGGCATGTCTTTCGCCCGTGGGTTGCCACTGAACATACGGCGTGGAGCAAATGCTTGACGCTTGGTATGGCGTGTGAGGTTTTGTTCAGCGGCGGCGGCACGACGCTTTGATTTGCTTTCGGGTTGCCGACTGGCCTCCTTCTTACCACGCTTCATTTTGCGCTTTCGCTCACGCTTGCCTTTCTTTTTGGCCTTCTTTTCCTCTTCCTCGGATTCTTCGTCCTCTTCGTATTTGCGGCCTTTCTTTTTGCGCTTGGCCTTTACGATGTCGGAAACAAACCGAGGTTCGGCTGATGCGAGTTTTTCTTGAAAGTCTTCGGAGAACTCCTGTTCTTCGCCCATCGGTGTTGGGGCGAACCATTTGAATGACCCTTCGGGCCAGCCTCCGAGTGGGTGAGGCATTTGCTCCATCGCTTGCCTCTCCGCTTCGGGTGCTAATTCCGGTGTGATTGGTGGTTGCCCTTCCATAAAACCGCCCTTTGAAGTGCCAGCAAAACCGACATCCTTGATTTCAAACAGGTCGGAAAGCATGAATCCTTGCATCCTCTTTTTCTTTTCGTCGTCCATCTCGGAGTATTGATCCTGCAACATTTCGGCTCTTTGATCTTCCATGTCGCCGACCATTTCTTCTCTTGAAGGTAAATCCTCATCTCCACCGTTCTTCACCAACGACCAAGCATCTTCAAATGCGTCTTCGCTTCGGCCAAAAATCATTCCCGGCCCTTCACGCTGAACAGGGCCAACATTAGCACCGGCTGAAATGCCCAAACCATTCTTGTGTCCCATATCAACACCCATAGCCGATTCAAGCAATTCGCTTTCACCGGCCATCATTGGGGTGCCGTTGAGTGTTTCAGCCATTTCTTCGGGCTGAATTGAAATGTGTGGGATGTCGCCTTCCATCTCTTTTTCGGCAATTTTACGGCGTTTTTTCGGATCCATCTGATCGCGTGTTTCTTGCGAACCGGCACCGTATTGGCTTATGTGCGACAGACCTTCTTCGTGTTCGTTTCCGTTCACGGTGTAGTCGCCCATCATTTCTCGTCCACGAAAACCACCAGTGAACTCTTGAACCCGTATGGATTCTTCACCGGGGTTGCGACGAGGGTTTGCCATTGACATTAGAAATCACCCGGCAACCCATGTTCTTTTTGACAGTGAATGCAATAATCGGGGAATGCGCCAGTTTCAAGCATCGCTTCGTGTTGGTAAGGAGCCAAATTGGCTGGATCATTCATGTCCTTTTTACAAAGTTTGCACATGTCCGAAGGGGTGTTGTCCATCTCCCACACCGCCTTGTCCCAATCCTCTTCCCAACCTTTGATAACCTCTTTTGCTGGGTCTTTTGTATTGGACTCACGGTTGCCGCCACAAGCAATACAAGGCTCTTTTCCGACTCTCATGTGATTGCAGGTTTCGCCTTTCACCACAGACCACCCAGCATCAAAGGACTTCTTCAAATCCTTCGCTTTGTAGCAAGGGCATTTCGGCTCTTTGCTTGAACATTCCATAACACCTTTCTTCATGCAAGCACACGGCTTGTCTTTGGTCGCCCCGCAACAGCATGATGTTTTCTTCATTAACAATTCCACCTATCAAGTGCCGCACCCTTTGGTGTTCTTTTGCCGCCTTTGCTGGTCGGCCCTTTGACACCACCCATGCGGGCACAGAAGGACTTCTTTCGTGCCTTCTTTTTTCCAGTCGGGTTCTTTTCGGTGACTGGTGGTTTGAGATTCGCTCCTTCTTCACGCTTGGCTTTTGCTCGCCCAGCGGCGTTCAATCCACCTTTTCGGCTGTGGACTTTAGGGTTGTAGCCGTGAAAAGGTTTGTCGCTTTTTTTAGAAAGGAGTGCCTTTGCCATCATGTCGCATTCGGGGCAATCGCAAATTGATTTTTTGACCTTTTCTTTCTTAGGTTTGCTGTCCGGTATTTTCTTGCTCGCTGGCACGCAGTTCGGGACTTCACGCCCGCCCTTGTTTTTCATGCCGACTTGCTCGTAGCCGTCCCAACATGGATCTTCTTTGATGAACTCAAGTCCTGCTAAAAATGCGTTTCTTCCTATTGCTCGCATTATCGTTGCCCCCTCAAACGGTTGTATGTTTCAGCAACGAGTATAGGGAGTCCCATATACCACTGCGCCAACATCGGTGTTTTGGAGTATGATTGAGCCAAAGGCAGGAACGCCTTTGCTACGGCTCGCAAAAGTTCGTCGGCTTCTTCACGGGGAACTTCGGGCAAAGCCTTCTTGAGATCGTGAAAGCCCATACGCATGAGCATGATTGCGCCCAGTGCTTCGCTTGAGCAATCCTCTTGGGATGTGAGGCCAAATGCGTCAAGACCTTCTTTCCACACCCCGACGACTTCTTCAAGTGCGTCGCACATTTGCAGTGCTTCAAGCATTGTAAAAATGTCGCTGTTGCCGTGCAACAATTCAGCGTATTCTGTGTGCTTCAACATCAACGCTGGGATTGTTTGATAGCCTCTTTCAGTCATTGATTGTCCCTCCTTGATTTCACCACAGCCCAACCCGATGCGAATGCTTTGTCCAATTGCTCATAAGGATTTTCAACACGGCTTCCGCCCTTGCTTCCAGTGAACCTTAGCGGTATGGACTGTGCAGTAAAATTGACATTCATTGTATATCCAGCCATAGGTTGTTCTATGGTGTTGTTGAAAGTGTAGTCGTCGGCGTCGTGAATATCCCTTATCTCCGCAATCGCATTTTGTTTCAAATCTCCAAAGGTTTGTTGAATAATTAAATCGGGAGTGTCGCCGTTTATTGCGAATTGTTCATCGTCATAATGGAGTTCGTAATCAAAAACCATGCTCACGGAACCCACGCTATCGGTCAATCTCCCTGCTGTTTCACCCATCTTCAAGCACCCCCGCTTCGGCCAAAGCCTTACGCATGACTCGCCACTCTTCGGGCGACTTTTCGGAGAAGTGTGCTTGTATGACAGTCAAGACGCTGACCTGTTCGTTGCCACCAACGGCTTCGGCCTTTTCCAGCCACTCGCCAATCTCGGTCAATGAATCACGGACTTCACGGTGCAATTTCACTGCGGTGTCCAATCCCTTGTAGTCAAGTGTTCCCGACTCCATCTGTTCCTCTTGCATCAGATCTATGTGAGCGTTGAATAGCCCATTAAGTCGTTGGAGGTTTCGCTCGCTTTGTTGCATGGCTGTGCGTGCGCTGTCAATAGCGGCGGGCATAATCTCCATGTTGACTTGTCGTTGAATAATGGGTTGAGTGTGATTCTCCATGTGTTGAGCAAGAGCCGCTTCGCTTATGTCCAGTTCGGTCGCCATATCATCCATACTGACAAGACGCTCAAGGACAGCGTGTTCAATGTTTGCTCTTTCGGGATGGGTGCATAGAGGACAGTCGGTGTTGCTGTTGTTATGATATTCCCCGGAATGCCTTCTCATGTGGCGGTGTGTGGTGCCTTCGGGCCAGTCATGGGTCATATCCAGTTCAACGGGTTCAAGCAATCCAATACGGATTTGTTGTTCCCATTGATCGCGCCTATCGTCTTGACAAAAGGGACAATTCCTGCGGACACGCCTCCCCGTCATGTGTCAACGATAGCGGGTGAGTTTATTTCACTTTTCATTTTTACGGCGATGAACGCCGCAAAAGTCGGCTCCAACCATCGGTCGGTTTTTACACGGAGAACCGTCTTTTTTCGTAGCCGCACATTTCTTCGGTGTTTCGTGTTTAATCACTGGCGCAGGAACAGGTTTCACATCATACGCTTGTGATTGCGGGACGGAATACCTGCGCCCATCAATAGCGAAAGGATGCGTATTGCCTAATGGCGATTGTCGCCGTAAGGATCAAGCCAAAAAACATAGCCATGACAGCACTCGTTCCCAGTGCTGGCCCTTTCCAAACCAATACGACAAAAGAGAAGAGGATAAAGGAGATAATGTAAATCATCGTCGCACTTTCAACCAATAACTTCTTTGGACTCAAAATATCAATCGTAGCCGACGACCACGACACTTCTCCACTAATTGCTTGTTCTTCTTCGTTTCCCATCATGCTATCACAGTCCTAATGGTGCCATTTTACCGGCCATATTCACACCTTGTCCCATCGTTGCCCCGATGCCACCTTGATTTTGAACAGCGTTGCCCATCATGCCTCCAAGAAGGCTTCCAAAGAATCCGGGTTGTTGTGCCCCATTCATGGTGTTCATCATCATGCCTTGCTGGTGTGCCGCAAGGAACATTTGTAATTGTTGTTGATTTGCATTCAGCACATTCTGTGCCGCACCCTGTGTCTTTTGTAGTGTCAACGCAAGGTTTTCCGGCGAGAGTGTTGCGAGGCTTGAAGGCATTGAACCAGCATCTAATTTCATTTTGTTGTCTTCAATCGTGAATGAAATGTTGTTGAAGAACTCTTTGAGCGACAATTGCACTATTTCTCCAACCAAGTCCAACATCAAGGGCAGGTTTTGGGTGACGATGAATGCTGACACAGGGTCATACATTGACAACAATTGAGAGGTTGCGAGAACTGGATCGTTGGCGGCTTGTTGCATCATCGGGTTCTGTGCTTGTTGCATCATACCCATAGCACCCATTTGCTGTGGTTGTCCGAATTGTTGCATTCCGCCGAATTGGTTTTGCTGTGCGGCCAAAGAAGGCGCACCGAATTGCTGTGTAGTCTGTGGTTTATTTCCACCAAATCCAAAAAGTCCCATATTATTCACCTGTTTATTGCTGTGCCATCATTGGCTCTTGGGGCACCATAGTGCCTTGCATGTCTTGAGGGGAAACACCCATCATTGATTGTTGTTGCGCCATTTGCTCCAATTGCATGGCTCTCATGTCAAAGGTCACTGTCACCAGATCTGCAACACCCGTTATGGGGTTCGTGTGCTGATTGAGAACTACTCCCTTTGAGTATTGAGCGTCTTTTTGAATCATTTGAAAGAACTGGCTGTATTTTGCCAGCGATTCGGGGGTTGAACGGTTTTTGCTTTGTGACTTGCTCAAACCGGGCACTTTCAAGAAACGAGTGCCCTTAGCGACTACTTTGCCGAAGCCTTCTTCGGCTAATTCGTGTTCATCAACCATGCACCTCAAGGTGTGGTAAATGTGTAAATGTGCGGGGCAAAGAGTGGCATTCATTTCATCCCCATGATCACCGTGTGTGCGTGCGAGGGGTTTTCGTGCTTGTCCAGTGTCTTCATCAAACCAATAAATATCGGCCAACGACAACCCTGTTTTTTCATCAACAATATGGTTGTATGCGTTGTCACCTTCAAGGAAACGGCGCACATCAACACCACAGCAAGCACACTCATGTGCGGCATTGTAGCGATATATTTTGAAAAGCCCCAAATTGTAGTTTGGGGGGCGAAGGGCTTTACGCATTTTCTTGATGTTCTTTTTGCGAGCCTTTCGTGGGTTTTTGGTGTTGGTGACGAGTTTAAGTTCCACTGTCGGGATGAGGGATTCTCCCTCAACGCCACCATTCGATCCAGCGGTAGCCATTTCAGCCCGCTGTTGGGTTTTCAACATATCATAAGAAACGCCTGTTTGGACAGCCAGCATCTTTAATTCATCGTCGGTTAAACCGTTGAGTGAAATGCCGCCGCCGCCGAATGGATTGAACCTCACCTTACTCCCCCTTGACCCTGTGAGGACTGACAACATGAAAAGGGTTGCGGCCTAAATCATGTTCAATGTGTTTATAACGGCACCTTCCACATTCAAACCGTATTGAGCCGCCATAGCCTCCACATTGGTTGCCACTGCGGCTCTCCTTAATCGCCTCATGTCCTCTTGAAAGGGTGCGACCATAGGGTGCTGACGCTTGAGTCCCAAGTCCCACATCTGTTGGGATTCATTCGTCCACCACAAATCCATTTTGTTGAGAACCAAACACACTACACCCGGTTTGTAATTTTTGGCTTTTTTCTTCATGCTTCGTGAGAAAGTGCTGGGGTATTGTTTGTTGACAATAATGTCGGTAATATATTTGAAGCCAGCAACGGCTTCTTGCATAGCAGGTTGCGACCAAGTGACCCTATCGTCAACAACAAAGAAAACAACACTGGTGTTTCTCTTTATCATGTCCTCGGCCCACAAGTTCCAGTATTGTGATTGACCCCCTATGTCCGTTGTCATAATAGGCGTCTTTTCGCCTTTCCACCGAACTTGTTTCTTTGTTGAGTGTGGCATTTGAAAGACACCGTGCTTAACCGGATGAGTGGTTCTCATCTCATGCGGTATCGGATCGATGTCACCCGGCACAGTCAAGTATTGATCAAGTGTGGTTTTGCCAGCCAAAGAAGGCCCAAATATAGCGATTTTATGTGGCCTAATCAAACGATAAACATAAGCCGCTAATTGAGCAGAACCCATTAGCAAATGTCCAGCAAGCATCCATGTTGCCATTCACTTCACTTCCCCCGAATCCAGTTCCAAACAGAAGTCGGGTTGATGTCAAGCCAAAGGTCTAATCCAAGTAAGCCGAAAAAGGTGATTGCGATTCCGCCAATAAAAGCAATTATGGATTTGACAGTCCAAGCGGCTCGCTCCATTCTTCGATCATAAGCGTTTTCAGCGAGGATTGCTGACATGGCTTCGGCCTGTCGCTCTTGTGCAGTGTTGAAAGGCCACATAATGTCCCACCATACTACTCGTTATTATTCTCGTTTTTGACTTCTTCGGTATTCGGCAATCCAAATGTTTGCTGTGAAGAAGGATCTGATACTTGTTGCCACTGCTGTTGCTTATACATCTGTGACTCTTGGGCCATGTTGTAGTCCTTTCTCATGCGGCGTTGTTGGAGTCTTTGTTGGTTGCGAAGCCATTTGTCATGGCGACCTTCTTGAGAGAACTCGGCTCGGAGTGCAAGTGAGTCACGAATACCTCCGACATGAAACAGAACCATAGCAACACATAGGAAGCCGAAAGCAATAAGGCCATATTGAAGGCCCATTTCCCCCGGACTTGCACCGGGCAAATACCACTCTAAATGCGACACTGTGACCGAAACACCAGTCAAAAGTGATTGCCATAAAAGCATAGCAATTAAATTGATGTCAATTCTGTTGTTGTCGTCGCCGCCGACCCACGGGGGCACACGCTGTGGTTGGGGTGCTATCGGTTGTTGCATTATTCATCATCTCCTTTTTGTCGGTTTTTGAAGAACTCTTTCAGCATGTGGCAAACGAATGAGGATTTTGATTCTCGGCCCCTTGCCGCTTCCATTTCAGCGAACAATTCATCGGGCATCACGACTGACACATGACGGCTCATGTGTAAATCCCACTCCTGTCAAGGCTATGAAGGTTGTGATTAAATACGACGACGCTATCCGCTATCTATGTCAAACCCCAATATGCCGGAGGCCGTCGCCGCCATGCGCTCATACAACCGAATTGTAAGCGCATCACCGAATAGTGCCCCTCTCTTATCGTCGTGGATCCAACGCCACACCGATGAGAACTTGGCCGCTGACTTTGATTTCAAAGCCGCTGTCGCAGTGTTGGCACATTTTAATCACCCACTCTATTCCACTGCTTCAAACCAACCAACAGGCACCACGGCATGGGTTTCTTTGATGAATGGGGCTGAAAGTATTCTTCAAGACGAAGCGGTTTGGATTGACGATCAATTGTTGATTGCGAACATCACACGCCCAGTGCGTTTGTTTGACAGCGACATATCATGGTTGAATCAGTGGGCTGTGGCGAACAATGTGTCGGGGAACACGGAAACCGCATACCTCGTCAATTCTTTGATTCAGCAATTGCAGACCTGTGAAGGAAACAACGGCCCGACTGGTGCCGCTGGGATTTCACACACCAACCACATGCCAATGGCCCCTATTCCCTAAACATCGGCAAACGACGAGTATTAGTCGGGGTATTGTGGCTTGATTCCACCTTGCCCATCATCTTTTCTTCGGGTGTAAATACTCTTGAGGGCTTGCCGTCATGGTGCCCATAAACGATTGGTTTATCGCTCCAACAAGCCCTGCAACCCTTTTGTCCCGTTAATGGATCTATGTTTGAATTGCACTGCGGTATGTTGCCTTTTTCGGTTTTCGGGCAAATGACATACCCCGGAGCAACGGTGTCATAAGACGAGGGCACTATATTGGGGTGGGTGAGCAATTCCGAAATTAAATCTCCACCGGGCAAATCGTGATGTGTTTTCTTTCCGGGCATTGAAAGGCGAAGTCGGATATTGTCGGGGTTCCAATCCTCCCATCCTCTTGCGTCTAAAAAGTTCTTAATTGTCGGGTATTGTCTTGAAGCAAGCCAAAGGTCTTGTTTGTCATGATCGGGTTGTTGTTCCATAATGTCAGCAAGAAGCGATAATTCACCCTCCGTCAAATCACCACTGACTTTACCTCTCACCGGAGGTCGGCTTCTCCTTGTCATTTTGTATTGAGCCGACATTGGGGACAATGACTCTTTGTAAGCCGAAGCCAAGCGCATTGGGTCGTTCAACAGCATTCGTGTTCTGCCCCACATGTTGTTTTGAGCGTTGTTGAAAAGAAAATGATTTTTGCACGCATAGCAATTGCCGCACGCACTGTTTGGGTCTTCCGGTGTTGAATAAGGGCAAGCAAGTGGTGAAGTGTCAAGAATTGAAAGACCGGGCATGGCTTTTGCTCTCCCATACCCATAATGTGTTTTGAGGGCTTCGTCCAGCCTGTCAATTTCGGGGACACCTTCGTCCTCCATTATGTCGTCCCATTCAACGATTTCACGGCCTTTTAACGGCCAGTCCACCTTTCTCGCCTTTGCACCACGACCTCCAATAGCCGCACGCATTTGGTCGGGATTGTTGGCAATCCAATTAGCGATTTCTTGAAAACCGCCACCGCCCGTTCTTTTTGTCCCACTTTCTTTCGCTGACGGAAAACCGCCACCGAGGTTGGTGTCCCAATCATACATTTCCTCCCAGTCGTCGGGATTGTTTGAAATTGCTTTGATAAGAACAGCCCCAAGTTCAGCCAGCCCTTCGGCTCGTTGAACATTCGTCCAATCAATGCCTTTAGGAAAATACATACCGTGAGGGGTCACGACACCAGTGTTTCCTGCGAATCGTGTTCCTTGAGTGATAGGTATAGGGTCAGCCATTTCGCCGACTGGCCCTGCTGGGAACATAACGAAGTCGCCTGTTCCTGTAATTTGGTGAGGGAGAGGGCGACCCATGTGTTCGGTTTGTGTTTTCGTTCTTCGTCCAAATAGGGGGTGAATAGGCAATTCTTTATGATCTTCGGGTTCCATCACAGCGGGGTCGTCCCGATAAACGATATTCCCTTGAGCATCGTATGTAAATGGGCGATATGTCACCAAATCCGCTTGTTGCCCTTCTTCATCAAGGACTCTTGCGTTTCCATTGTGATCAAGTTCAACATCATAATTGCGAACATCTTCGGGCAAAGCATCACCCATGAGGTATTGTTGGGACTCCGATACTGGCAAAGAGCCACTGATAGGAGCGTGAAGCGTCCTGCCCGGTGCCCTCGGAGTTCCTTGTATTTCTCCCCTAAATGCTTTGTTTCCGTGCCAAGCGTCTTGTTGGGCTGTCCTGTCAATTGACACCATTGGGTCAAGTAAAGGAACTTGGGTCGCCGCTTCAACACTGTGTTTTCCTTTTGATTTGCCGTCACTGCCGACCAATTTTCTTTGAATAGCCACCATACCCGGCCCTCTTCGTGCTGGGTCTTTTGGATCTGATGGGAACTGATCGAAGTGAAATGGGCGTAGTGCAGGAGGCAAACGCATATCACGACCGGGAACGGCTTGACTTATGTTGCGGAAAGTGGATATGGAGTCGTCCTTCGGGGTATTCCCAAGACCTATGTGTTTCTCACCAGCCCTCGTTCGTTTCCAGTCAAAAGGTGCCGCCATCAGTGTCCCCCCTGCTTTAGCACAGCCCACCCTTGTTCAAAGGCATTTTGGGGTTCGGAGTTCTCAAAGTCTAATAATGCTGTCTGTGCTGAACTTTCTTTTGGGAGAAAATGACCGTAGCCGTGGTTCTCCAACAATTGGTTTATTGAATGTCCGTCAAAGCCTTCAACATTCGCAACGCCGACCATTTCGGGCACTGGGCCACGCTTTTCGGGGTTGCCCGAAGTATTGTCGGGTCTTTGAATAATAGTGGTGTCAAACCCTATGTCTTTGTAATTTTCAATGTTTTTTGCACTGTCAAATGCCAACACTGGCTGACCTTCTTGGATTCTTTCGTCCAATTGCGCCATCATTGGTCTTGGGTCAAACCCAACACCATAGGTGCCCGGTTGACCGTAATACGGAGGGTCATTCACTAATTGCCCATCAATGTCCCATTCAGCCAGTGCTTCGGCACCATCTCCTTGCCGAACATTGACATTTTGAAGTGGTTCCCTCCAATTCAACAGGTTTTCCACTGGGGGCAAAGAACGCATGGTGGTGACATCGGGAGCGTTGCTCGGCCAAACCATTCCTTCAAACGGGACTTTGTTGTGGCGTATTTGACCCACATGCCCTGCTCTTTTGTTGCGGTATAGGTTGAGAGCCATACCGATTCGTTGATCGTAAGTCAAAGGCACACCATCTCGTATCAATGTGTCATAATACGCCAATGTGTCCTGCGGAATTGGATCCCCTCGTTTTCTTTCAGTGACATTCGGCCCCCGTATTCCAGTTCGCCAAAGGTCTTTCAGTCCTTGATCGTCTAATCCCTGTGTCATGCTCCAATCAATGTTTGTGCCTTGCGGGCTTTGATTTTTAACCGCTTCAATCAAAGCGGCTGTCGGAATATCCATTTCGTTGTAGTCACCTCCCATTTGAGGTAAAATGTTGAAGAACTCATTGGCTGGGCCACCATAAGGCACCTGTATGCGATTAGAACCTTGAGCGATGTTCCTTTCGATCATGCGGTGATGCGGGGTATTCTTTGACCCTGTGTGCCGA
>UEXM01000651.1_pt1 | contig 35051 bp, 18 predicted proteins | sample 1796661 | NCBI WGS metagenome assembly UEXM01 (sample SAMEA4772469, study PRJEB27181) | metagenome
GATTTCCAGTCTTTGATAATCCACGTGATGGAGAACGACTGGGACCAGACGGTGAATTAATAGATATTGGAGTTGTAGACAGTTGGGAGAATGAAGCTGAAGGATTAAAAGATGATCAAGATGCTTTAAACGAGTTCTACCGACAGTTCCCTAGAACTACAGAGCATGCTTTCAGAGATGAAAGTAAAAACAGTATCTTTAATTTAATGAAGATATATGAGCAGATAGATTACAACGAAGGTAGTAGACACGCTGCTCATACTACAACTGGAAGTTTTAGCTGGGTAAACGGTATTAAGGATTCACAGGTGGTTTTCCACCCAGATCCAGGTGGAAGATTTAAAGTTAGTTGGGTTCCCCCATCTCACTTACAAAATAAACAAATAATAAAAAATGGTGTTAAGTTCCCAGGGAATGATCATGTTGGCGCGTTTGGCTGTGATAGTTATGATATTAGCGGTACTGTTGATGGCAAAGGGTCAAAAGGATCGCTTCATGGATTAACTAAATTTTCTATGGAAGACGCGCCTTCGAGTACGTTTTTTTTAGAGTATATAGCAAGACCACAAACCGCAGAAATATTCTTTGAAGATGTTTTGATGGCATTAGTGTTCTACGGTATGCCTTTATTAGCAGAGAACAATAAACCAAGATTACTGTACTATTTGCGCCGAAGAGGCTATAGAGGTTACAGTATGAACAGACCAGATAAAACTTGGAAGAAACTATCAGTCGCCGAAAGAGAAGTAGGTGGCATACCAAACTCAAGTGAAGACATTAAACAAGCTCACGCCTCCGCTATAGAAATGTACATACAAGGTCACGTAGGACATTTAGGTGAAGGCAACTACGGTACTGTTTATTTTAACGAGTTGTTGAACGACTGGGCTAGGTTTGATATAAATAAAAGAACAAAGCATGACGCTTCTATAAGTTCTGGTTTAGCTATTATGGCTTGCAATAGGCACTTATATGCGCCAAATGCTAAAGTTGAAAAGCAACCACTAGGATTAAATATAGTGAAATACGATAATAAAGGGTTTAACTCCCAGATAATAAAATAACATGGCTGAGTCAGTATATGTAAATTTTCCTTCTCAAGCGGTTCCTGACCTAGAGAAAATGAGTGCCGAATATGGCCTCAAAGTAGCTAGGGCTATTGAGCAAGAGTGGTTTAAAGATTCTTATAGCAATAGATATAGTGACACTCAACAAAAATACAATAATCTTAGGTTATACGCTAGGGGAGAGCAACCTATCCAAAAGTATAAAGACGAGCTGTCTATAAACGGTGATTTATCATATCTTAATTTAGACTGGAAACCTGTACCTATTATCCCTAAGTTTGTAGACATAGTGGTCAATGGTATGGCTGAAAGGATGTTTAACGTTAGGGCTTATTCTCAAGATCAATACGGCGTAAGTAAAAGAACCGACTATATGCAATCTATGGTTAAAGACATAGAGACAAAAATATACAACGATCAGGCTAAAGCAAATCTTAATGTAGATTTATACGAGAACGAGGAGGCGGAAAGACCAGAAACTAAAGAAGAGTTAGATATCCACATGCAACTTAATTACAAGCAGTCTGTGGAAATCGCTGAAGAGCAAGCTATAAACGTTTTACTTGACGGTAACAAGTATGACTTAATAAGACAAAGAGCATTATATGATCTTACGGTTTTAGGTATAGGTTGTGTTAAGACTAATTTCAACTGGAGTGATGGTGTTACTATTGAATACGTAGATCCAGCTAATATAGTTTACTCGCACACTGATTCTCCATACTTTGATGACATATATTACATAGGAGAAGTCAAAACCGTTCCTATTAATGAGCTAGCTAGAGAATTTGACAATTTAACAGAGTCGGATTTAAAAGAGATACACTCAAGCAGTAGCAAGAGAACGCGATCAGGTAGATACGTTCAGGATATGGATAAAAACAAAGTTCAAGTTTTATACTTTAACTATAGAACCCATATGAACGACGTATATAAAATTAAAGAAACAGGATCAGGTGGTTACAAGGCTATTGAAAAACCAGACACCTTTAATCCACCTGAAAATAAAGAAGGTGGGTACGAAAAACTACAAAGATCCGTAGAATGCATTTTTGAAGGCGCTATGATTTTAGGTACTGACAAACTTATAAAATGGAATAAGGCCGAAAACATGATGCGTAGTGAAAGCGACTTTAACAAAGTTAAAATGAACTACTCTTTAGTCGCACCAAGAATGTATCAAGGTAGAATTGAATCTATAGTTAGTAGGATTACTGGGTTTGCTGATATGATTCAGTTAACGCATTTAAAGTTACAGCAAGTTTTATCACGCATGGTACCTGATGGGGTTTACCTTGATGCTGATGGGCTTGCTGAAGTAGATTTAGGCAATGGAACTAATTACAATCCTCAGGAAGCTCTTAACATGTTCTTCCAGACTGGATCTGTTATAGGACGTAGTCTTACAGTTGATGGTGACCCTAATCCTGGTAAGATACCTATTCAGCAAATATCTAATGGCGCTGGGCAGAATAAAATTGGCAGTCTAACAAACACTTATAACTATTATCTCCAGATGATACGTGATGTAACCGGTTTGAATGAAGCTAGAGATGGTAGCTCTCCAGATCCTAAGTCTTTGGTTGGCGTTCAAAAGTTAGCAGCAGCAAATTCTAATGTGGCTACTAGACATATATTATTGTCTTCAATGTTCTTGACATCAGAGATATGTGAAGCGTTGTCTTTGAGAATATCTGACATCTTAGAATACTCGCCAACAGCAGACGCTTTTGTTCAATCAATAGGTGCTCATAATGTAGCTACGCTTAAAGAAATGTCTGAGCTACATTTATATGATTTCGGTATATTTTTAGAGCTAGAACCTGATGAAGAAGAAAAGCAGATGCTAGAAAATAATATTCAAACGGCTTTAGCCCAGCAGTTGATAGACTTAGACGACGCGATTGACATCAGGGAAGTACGTAATGTCAAGCTAGCAAATCAGTTATTAAAAATTAAACGTAAGAAAAAGCAAGATCGTGAGCAAAAACTGCAGCAACAGAACATGGAAGCGCAAGCACAAGCAAATGCGCAAGCTCAACAAGCCGTTGCTCAGTCTGAGATACAAAAAAATCAGGCAAAAACTCAAGCGGAAATTCAATTAGAGCAAACTAAATCTCAAGCTAAACTAGCACATCTACAGGAAGAGGTTAGATTGAAAAAAGAGCTCATGCAGTTTGAGTTTGATTTAAACACTCAGGTTAGAGATAAAGAGCAGAGTGAAAATAGGGGTATTGAAAAAATGAAGGAGGACGGAAAAGATAGACGAGAAAATATTAAGCAAGGTGCTAAAAAGTTTGAATCTTCAGGTAATGATATACTTGGAGGTGGAATGGGTTTAGATGATTTCAACCCACAGATAGGTAATTAATTATATAATATTGTATTATGGAAGATGTAAAAAACGAAGAGGTGACCGAAGAGGTTATCCAAGAAACACCCTCTGTAGAGGAGGTTGCTGAGGAGCAAAAACCTGAAATTAACTTAGAAAAGTTTGAGAGCAAAGACAATCCAGAAGTTGTTAAAGTAGATTTAAGCAAACCACAAGAACCGGAACAAGTAAATGAAGTTGAAACCACTGTCGAAGAGACAAATAACGAAGTTACACAAGAAGAGGACGTCGACAACGAAGCGCCCGCACTTGAGGAAGTAACAGAAGAAGAGATTGTAACAGAAGAAGAGGTTATTGAAGCTTTAGATGCAAACGAAGAAACTGGTAAAGCTATACCTGAAAATGTTCAAAAGTTGATGGACTTTATGGATGAAACTGGTGGAGATCTTCAGGATTATGTTAATCTTAACAGGAATGTTAAAGATTTAGATGATCAAGACGCTTTGCTTGAGTACTACAAAAGAACTAAACCTCATCTAGACTCGGAAGAGATTAACTTTCTTATGGAAGATAACTTTTCATTTGACGAGAATGTAGATGAAGAGAGAGATATTAAACGTAAAAAATTGGCCCTTAAAGAGCAAGTTGCCGAGGCCAAGACCTACTTAGACGGGCAAAAGTCTAAATACTACGAAGAGATTAAAGCTGGAAACAAGCTCACAAACGAGCAGCAGAAGGCGATTGATTTCTTCAACCGATACAATAAAGAGTCAGAGCAGACGCAAAAAGTAGCTCAACAGCAGAAGTCTAGATTTAACAAGAAAACCGAGCAGGTTTTCAATAACGAGTTCAAAGGTTTTGAATACAACGTTGGAGATAAAAGATTTAGATATAATGTTAAGGACGCAGGCCAAGTAAAGGAAACCCAAAGCGACATTAACAACTTTGTCAAAAAGTTTTTGAACGAAGATAACACGATGTCAGATGCTAAAGGTTACCATAAGAGTTTGTACACAGCTATGAACGCAGACGCAGTTGCTAATCACTTTTACGAACAAGGCCGAGCAGACGCACTGAAAGACAGTGTTGCAAAAGCCAAAAACATAAACACTACAGCTAGATCCACTCAAGGTGAAATGCAAGGTGGTATGAAAGTAAGGGTGCTAGGTGATGATTCTGCTTCTTTTAAGTTCAAAATTAAAAATAAAAACAAAAATTAAAATTAAGAAAAAATGGCAATTACAAATGGAACTTTGTTAAACGTTCAGCCGGCACCGATCCAGCAAGCGTTAACATCGAACTACTTAGACCTCGCTGATGCGTCAAACGCGGGATGGGGTCAACAATATATACCAGACCTTATGGAGAAAGAGGCTGAGATTTACGGTCCACGAACAATCTCTGGTTTTCTTTCGCAAGTTGGAGCTGAGGAGAGCATGACAGCTGATCAAGTTGTTTGGTCTGAGCAAGGTAGACTACACTTATCTTACACTGGTGACGTTAACGATGAAGATGCCGCTGCTGGTGGTGTTCTTTTAATTGAAAACGATATCGATGGAAATGATATTGGAACTGATCACGGTATTAGAGTTGGTGATCTTCTACTTGTAGCTCACTCTGGATTAGGCACTACTATCAAGTGTATTGTCACTGCTGCACCACGAGGTGCAACTGGTGGTACTCACGACTTAGTTACAGTGGCTGTTTACGGTTTTGCTAACTTAGCTGGCGCTGGGTTTACTGAAGCTGCTACATCATCAGGACAACTTACTATTCTAGTTTACGGTTCTGAGTTCGCTAAAGGTGACAACTACGATGGCCAAACAACTCGTGGATCTAACCAACCTAGCTTCAAGACGTTTACTAACAAGCCAATTATCATGAAAGATAACTACGTAGTATCAGGATCTGATGCTTCTCGTATTGGCTGGGTAGAAGTGGCTACAGAAGAAGGTCAATCAGGTTACATGTGGTACTTAAAAGCTGAGTCTGAAACTAGACTTCGTTTTACTGATTACTTAGAGATGGCTATGCTAGAAGCTAAGATTGGTGGTCCTGCTGCTGCAGATGCCGCAAACTCTATCTATGGTTCGATCAACGCAAACGCCGACTTAACTGATGATCACTTAGGATTAGCTGCTGGTTCTGCAACTGGTACTCAAGGTCTATTCGACGCTATTGAGACTCGTGGAAACGTAACGTCGGGTGTTACCGGTGTAAACGCTGCCACTGACTTAGCGGAGTTTGATGCTATCTTAGCAGAGTTTGATAAGCAAGGAGCAATTGAAGAAAACATGATGTTTGTTAATCGCGCTACATCGCTAGCAATCGACGACATGCTTGCTTCAATGAATTCATACGGCGCTGGAGGTACTTCTTACGGAGTATTCGATAACAACGAGGACATGGCTCTCAACCTAGGATTTTCTGGATTCCGTCGTGGATCTTACGATTTCTATAAGTCTGACTTCCGTTACTTAAACGACTTAGCTACACGTGGTGGTATTAACGCTGCTGCAGGTGCAAGTGCTATAAGAGGTATATTTGTTCCAGCTGGAACTTCTACCGTGTACGATCAGTCGCTAGGTAAAAACCTTAAGCGTCCTTTCCTACACGTTCGTTACAGAGCTTCTGCTACTGATAATCGTAAAATGAAGACATGGACAACTGGTTCGGTTGGTGCTACTACGTCTGCGCTTGATGCTATGGAAATCCATATGTTATCTGAGCGTTGCTTGGTAACTCAAGGAGCAAATAACTTCATGTTGATGAAGTAAGATTACACTTGGTGAAACTACCCTGCCTTCGGGTGGGGTAGTTTTATATTAATTTTTTATTATATTATATTATGGCTAAAAAGCAAACAAAAAAAGTAGAGGTTCAAGAACCCTACGTAGAAGAAACAATTGTAGTTGAAGCTCCAAAACCTGGGCCAAAGCCAATTGCAAAAGAATTACCTAAAAACAACTGGGAGGTCAAAGATAGAACGTACTACTTAAGATCACGCGAAAAACCACTATCTAGGATGATCAAATCTGCGGATGTATACTGGTTCGATGAAGATAAAGGATACGAAAGAGAGTTGAAGTATTGCAAAAATCAACAAACTTGCTTCGTTGACGAAATGAAAGGTGACCAAAGATTAACTCATATAGTGTTTAGGAACGGCGCTCTTTTTGTGCCTAAAGAAGAGACAGTGTTACAAAAGCTTCTATCATTGTATCATCCTGGTAAAAAAAGTATTTACTTTGAACATAAGCCAATTAAGATTGCGGAAAACCAATTAGACTGGTTAGAGTTTGAGGTAGACGCTTTAATAGCTGCTAAAAACCTAGATATCGATATGGCAGAAGCAGTTATGAGGGTTGAGATTGGTTCTAAGGTATCAGAGATGAGTTCTAAGGAGCTTAAGCGTGATTTATTACTATATGCTAAGAAAAATCCTAAACTGTTTTTAGAGCTGCTCAATGATGACAACGTGGTACTTAGAAACTTTGGTATTAAAGCTACAGAAATGGGGATTATAAAACTATCTTCTGATCAAAGAACATTTATTTGGGGTTCTAATGATAGAAAACTAATGACCGTTCCTTTTGATGAACATCCTTACAATGCCTTGGCCGCTTGGTTTAAGACTGATGAAGGAATGGAGATATACTCCAATATAGAAAAACGATTAAATTAATAATCAAAAATGGTGATGCAACTGCCCTTCGGGGTGGTTGCAAAACTACAAAAAAAAGAATTATGGCAAGCACAGTAACTGCATCAACATTAACGGTATCGCTCACGGAGTCTATTAATCTTAATGGACAAGAGATGGGCGCTACAAACACAAGAACTATAGCTTCTATAAATGAAGTGTCAAAAAGAATAGTCACGGTTACTACTACTGAGACAAATATTGCTACGTTTGATGCTAGCGCGATAGGTCCAGGGCAATTTCTTGAGGCTAGCGTAAGGTACATGCGCTTTACAAATCTAGATGACACTAATTTTATAACACTAACGTTTACTAACGAGAACGGTGATGAGGTAGCTATTAAACTAGACGCTGGTCAATCTTTCGTATTTAACGGAGATAATAATGGCGGGGTTGTAGACGTGTTTAATGCTACTGAAAACGCCGATGCAAATTCAGATGTTGCGTTAGGAGATTTAACTGTTATTCAAGCAGATGCTAATACAGCTTCTTGTGATCTAGAAGTTTTCATAGCAAGCGTATAAAATAAATAATTATGGCAATAAGTATAGACACTATATACCAAAGAGTATTAACTCTTACTAATAAAGAAAACAGGGGTTACATTACTCCTCAGGAGTTTAACTTATTAGCCAACCAGGCTCAGATGTCAATATTTGAGTCTTACTTTTATACTAAGAACTTAAGAGACAAACAAGATCTAGGTAAAACTAATGAGGTTGACGAATCTGATATAGGAGAGCTATTAGACGCTAAGCTAGGTCCTTTTGAATCTAATGAGTTTGTGGCTGGCGGGCATACTTTTCCATCCACAGTAAACGTCAACAACGTTGCACATGAAGTTTTTCAAACCGGATTAGTTTACCTCGGAGACGAAGTTTGCCAGAAGGTTAAACCAGCGGAAGCGCAAAGGTTTAAAGGTTCAATAAGACACATGGCGACAACTGCTAATCAAAGCCCTATATACACTAATAATAGAGTAACTGGTAGAGATATATCAGTATACGCAGGAAGCACAACACCATCAAGTGCTCCAGTGACCGTGCAGTGCTTTCGAGTGCCTACAACTGTTAACTGGGCATACGTAGTGGTTAGTGACGTAGCTTTATATAACGCAAGTGTTTCAGTTGATTTTGAATTACACGTATCAGAGGAAGACACTTTGACAAATAAAATTTTAGAATTAAGTGGTGTAGTAATCAATAAACCGGGTCTAGCTCAAGTAGGATCTCAAAGAGACGCCGCGGAGTTAGCAACACAAAACATAAAGTAAATGGGAATATTAAGGCAAACCGCTTCGACTTACTATGATGCACTAACGACTGGAGATGCGTACGGTAGTTATAGATACATACCACTAAATGAAATCATAGACTCCTTCACCGCTACATATGTTGGTGAAGGTAAATTATGTGAAGGCGTTGTGCTTAACGATATAAACTTTCATGCTATTAGAGCATTACAGGAATTAAGCTACGACACTATAAGATCCACAAAAGATTGGGAAGTTGAAATACCATCTACCCTTGTACTGGTGATGCCCTTGGATTACGTGAATTACGTAAAATTAGCGTGGAGTGATAGCAATGGCATAGAGAGAGTTTTGTATCCAACCAACAAAACGTCTAACGCTTTTAATGTAACTAACCATCAAATGACGTGGGGAGGATTTTACCCTATAACCGGTGATGACGTTTCCCGTGACGCACTTGATAGCGACGGTAACTACAACTCTGATACCTGGAAGAACTACAGCGCTCAATCTGTGAGTGATATTGGTTCTGTAGACGCGGATAATATAGATGACGAATATGGTAGCCTAGTTGGTGGTAGGTATGGTATAGACCCCCAACACGCTCAAGCAAACGGCACTTTCTTTATAGATGAAGATCTTGGTAAGTTTCACTTCAGTTCCAATGTGAGTGGAAAAACTCTTGTGCTAAGGTATATTAGCGATGGAGTCTCTTCAACAAGTAGCGGTGGTATTGATCTTACTAACAGTCTAGTTCCGAAACTGGCAGAAGAAGCTATATATAAACATATATTATATGGAGTGCTACTAGCTAGAAAAGATACAAACCAAGGTCTGTTAGGTCAACTTAAGAAAGAAAGAGCAGCAGAAACTAGAAAAGCTAAATTAAGGTTGTCTAACATAAAGTTAGAAGAATTGACACAAGTTCTTAGAGGAAATTCTAAGATAATAAAACACTAAAGCATGGCGGAGTTAAGACGCGTTTTTTCTGGAGCCAAAATGAATAAGGACCTAGACGAAAGACTAGTTCCTACTGGCCAGTATAGAGACGCTTTAAATATTGAGGTAGCCACGTCTGAAAGTGGCGAGGTTGGTACCGCGCAAAATCTTCTCGGTAACACTAAGCACAACACAATGGTTGCTAGTGCCGGCGTGTATGACGTACAGGTTAAGTCTACTTGCGTTGGATCCATAGCTGCTCAAGATAAAGACAAAGTGTACTACCTTGTTTCAGGCGGAGATCAATATGATTCCGATTCATACGTAGACACACGTAAGGACTATATTATGGAGTACGATACTGTGTTGGAAAAACACAAATACGTATTCGTGGATATACACAGTGTTAAAGCTGTAGCTGATGATAACGTAAACTTTTCTACTTCTGTAGGGATAACTTTAGGTTCCGGTGACACTAGTAATAAAACTGGTATAAGGACCGGTATGCTGCTAACTGGAACGTTCACAAATACTTCCGGTGGAACTATTACTGCGCCATCTGGACAAACGGTACTCAATAACACCACATATAAAATTCAGGAAACTGATAACGTAAGGGTAGTTGCTCAAAGTTATCCAGGTAATACGAGAACATACACGCTAAGCAAGGCTATTGCTTTAGCAGACGGGGAGACTATGTACTTTACGGCTCCTCGTGTATTAAACTTTTCTAAGAACACTATTATAACTGGTATCAATATATTAGATGATTTTTTATATTGGACAGACAACGTTAACGAACCTAAAAAAATAAATATACCTAGATCTATAGCTGGAACTGGTGGTTTAGTAGATTTAGTTAATGGTGATGAAAGTAGCACTTTTGAAGGTGACACGCCTTATTTCCACACTAGACTGGTTAAAGACAAAGATGCTTACACGCCACAATCTCAGAGGTATGAAACAGCTTACAATTCAGCCGGAACTTTAGCCCCTATATACATTAACGAGAGTAACATAACCGTTATAAAAAAAGCTCCAACTCAACCTTTGGAGCTAGAAATGTTCAGAAGTTCTGCTAGTAGGGTCAACTCTCTTACAGATGTAGAAAACTCAACATACGGTATACAGACAGGTCAGTCTTACGTTACAGCAGATGGAACGTTAATAGAGCCAGGAGAATCTATATCAGTTTCATTTGACTTTGCGGTAGATTTTAGAGTAGGTGACATACTGCTTTTTTCACAACAAACCGCTGTGTATGACCCAGAAAACCCTGAAGAAGACCATATTAGAGCTGAGGTTATTACTTCAAGTGTAACTAATCCTAATAATTTATTTCTTAGCGGGTTTGAAATCCGTATACTATCTATACAGCCTAACGCAAGCGGGTTGTCAAACTGGTATGTCAGGCGTGAATTGTTTGACCCATTATTTTCGTTTAAGTTTCCAAGATTTTCGTATAGATACAAATATCAAGACGGTGAGTATTCTAGTTTTGCGCCTTGGTCAGAAGTAGCTTTTTTAACAGATGCTTACGAATACAAACCTAAGAAAGGTCATAATCTCGGTATGATCAATCAACTTAGAGGGTTAAAATTAAAAGGCTATCACCACAGAGGTTATCAATACAATAACTACGATGCCAATATTATGCCACAAGATGTGGTAGAAATCGATCTTCTGTATAAAGATACATCGAGCCCAACTGTTTACACTGTTAAAACAATCAACAAGGAAGATGGAACTCCTGTTTGGCCTGACTACAACGGCCCAGGACAAGGTGTAACAGCAGTAGAGAGAGGTGAATTTGAGATAACCACAGACATGATACACGCTGTAGTTGCATCAAATCAACTTATTAGACCTTGGGACAATGTTCCTAGAAAAGCCCTTGCTCAAGAAATTACTTCTAACAGACTAGTATATGGTAACTATTTACAAAACTATACTGTAGTAAAAGATCCTATACTAAATATAGGTGTTGATACTGAGAAAATTACTGATGTTGGTGAGGGTTATGCTAAGCCATCCGTTAAAAGCATGAGGAAGTATCAAGTAGGGGTTGTGTTTAGTGACGAGCACGGAAGAGAAACACCTGTTATAACTTCTAAGTCATCTAACGTTACGCTACCTAAATCAGCCTCTTCAACACGAAATAGATTATCTTGCTCTTTATCTTCAAATAGCAGCATACCGTCTTGGGCTAAGTACTTATCTTATTATGTAAAAGAATCAACAACTGAGTATTATTCTATGGCGATGGATAGGTGGTACTTAGCGTCAGATGGTAATATATGGATTTCTTTTCCATCAGCAGATAGAAATAAGGTTGCTGAAGAAGATTATTTAATTTTAAAGAAAGCTCATGGATCTAGTAATCCAGTTCATGAAAAGCAGAGATATAAAATTTTAGCTATAAGTAACGAAGCTCCAGACTTTATTAAAACTCAAAAAGAAAGCTTAGGATATTTATTAAACTCATCGCAAGATTCTATAGGTAACAACGTAGAAGGATACCCTATAGAAGACGCTAATTTTGTTGATATAAACGCTGCTATATTTAACAACATATTTGGTTCAGAGTTACTGGTAAACACTCCTGATAATATGAGTGTTATCATAACTGGTCAAGGCCAGCAAGTTGAATACGACGTTAGCACTATATCTTTCATGGATGGAAAGTATAGGATTAAGTTAAAGGGCGAGTTTGGAGCTGAGATAAACTTTGCTACAACTAACGGGTTATATTCTGGAAGAATCAGTGACTTAGCTATTGAGTTGTTCTCCAACGAGGTTACCAATAAGCCTGAGTTTGATGGAAGATTCTTTGTAAAAATGTTTAAAGACGATGCTTTAAGCAAGCATATAGTGTTCTCAGATGATATAGACTCAATTATTACTAGTTCTAGTGGTGTTAGATATATAGGTAACAATGGTTACAACAATGCTGGGTTAGGTCAAACCATACCGTCCAACGCAACGTATAGAGATAATGAGGCCAGCATTTACACAAGTAGTGGACTGCAGCTTTCAAGACATCCAACTGAATATTTGTTTCACACGCACACAGTGGAAGAAAACGTCTACGGACAAGGTCAACCTATAAGATTCTGGGGAGGTGGTAGTACAGCCGGTGATACCATTACTAATGCTTTTGGGTTAAAAACACAGTACATAAATAATAATCCTGTTCACGCCATAAATAAGGATATTAATGGAGCAATGGAGTTTTGGGATGGCATACATGGTGATCATGATTTTTTTATTGATGCTTGCACTGCTTTCTCTCTAACAGGCGGTAGAGATGGTGTTTCCTCTGAAGAATATGACACTCCGGGTCACTGGATTCAGGGTAATACGTTTCCGTTAACTGACAGAAATATAGGCGCTGAAGATGTAGATATTGATGATCCAGCCGATGAATTTCCAAGTTCTTTTAACCAAGGTAAAGGACATCCTAGTAGAGGTATATGGGGTCCTAACAATACCTACATGGATATCTCTTTTTCTGGTATGTCAGGAGGTATAACAGAACCAGGTGATTGGGATGATCAAAACGTTCCTCTTAGGTTACAAGATGTTCCTAGCAGTAACGTGAATCAATCTAACGCTAATGAATTTATCAGTAGATTAACAACATCTGGAACTACGTTTAGGTTTAGAAATGATCCTGACGAAGTGGTGTACACAGTGCAGCAAACAAGTCACAATCCAGCTCCGTATACAGATCAAGGAGGAAGTACTAGCACAGCTACTCACAGGCCAGGTACTACTAAAAGTACTGGAGACTGGGGTATAAGAAACTACCTTTCAAATAGTAATAGTGACGGAAGTAAAAAGAAACATCAACATATAGAGCAAAACTTAAGGCAGAGATGGACTATAGTTGTTAGCCCTGGTATAGGTAGTGGCCCTAGTGGTTATAACCCTATAAGAGGCACAAAAAGCCCTCAATGGGGCGGGCCTGCTTATGGAGATGACAACTACAGAAGAGCTTTGCACCACGATTACACAAATAAAGATGTCATAGATATAATAGCACCAAATATCAATGATGTAGGTCAAGGTTCTTTTACTGAGAATCCCGCGGTTTGGGAGACTGAGCCTAAAGAAAGCGTAGACTTAGATATATACTATCAAGCTAGTGGACTAATACCTGTTAAGCTTGACTCGTCTACAAATGAAGAATATATACCTATTGGCTCTACGTTTGAACTACAATCAACTACCACTTCCGCAACAACTACGCATACTATAACAAGTGTTAGTGATCAAACAGTTACCTTTAGCCCAGCGTCAAGCGCTTTAGTGACTCAAGTTGCTGATGGAGAATCTGTGGTGTTTGCAAAAAGAAACAACTACTCTTTCACTGCTGTTGCCAACGGAGCAATGTCAGCGGGTGACTCAACAATGGTTTTACACGGCGGTGCAAGTACTGTTAATGACTCTTACAAGTTGTTCTCTCAAACTCAGTATTTAGATTGGAGTAATTGCTGGAGTTTTGGAAACGGTGTGGAATCTGATAGAGTTAGAGACGATTTTAATGGCACTCAAATGGACAACGGGGTTAAAGCATCAAGTGTTTTAGCTGAACAAGTGCGAGAAGAAAGAAGAAAGCACGGTTTAATATGGTCTGGTATATACAACTCAGCGTCTGGTATTAACGAAACAAACCAATTTATAGCTGGAGAGAAGATAACAAAAGATCTAAACCCTATATACGGCAGCATACAAGCGTTACTGAATAGAGACACTAGGCTCATTATGTTCTGTGAAGACAAGGTGCTTAGAGCAGTTACAAACAGAGACGCTTTGTATAACGCTGATGGTAATCCGCAGTTAGTAGCGAGCAACACGGTTATAGGAGATGTAACGCCTTATCAAGGTAACTACGGTGTATCAACTCACCCTGAATCTATAGCTGTTACACCAAGTAACGTATTTTTCTCAGATTCATCACAAGGGCAAGTGCTTAGATTAACAACAGAAGGTGTTGTGTCAATATCTCAATTAGGTATGAAAGATTACTTTGCTGATCTATCTAAGTCTTACATATGGAGATCTCTAGGCACGTATGATCAAAATAAAAAAGAGTATAATTTAACTGTTTCTAAAAAGTACGGCCCTCAGTTAACACCGCATAGCCAAGAAACTGTTTCTTATAGCGAGATAGCTAATGGTTGGTCTAGCTTTAAGTCGTTTTTTCCTGAAAACGGTTTGTCTATTAACAACAACTATTACACATTTGATGGTGGGCAGCTGTGGAAACATCATGATAATTTAACTAGAAATAACTTCTATGGCGTTCAGTATGCTTCTGATATAACGGTTTTATTTAATGATAAACCTGAGTCTGTAAAGAGTTTTACTACTATAAATTACGAAGGGTCAGCAGCTAAAGTGACAGCTTTTGAATTAGAAGCGGTTCAGTTTTTCAACAACGACATAACTAGCGGTAATGGTCTTGCTGGCTCTACAAACGTTGGTGACGGGGAGTACTTTAATTTAGACGACGTAGCCGGTTGGTACACGGATAACATAAGTACTAACATTCAATCATGCGAAAGTATTGAATTTAAAGAAAAAGAAAACAAGTACTTTGGTAGAATAATTGGTACAACAACTGGCGTGGATAGCGAAAACTCAAGCTTCGCTGGTCAACCAAGTATTACCGAAGTTTCAATAGCTAAAAACGCCGCCGACTCATCAGTACAAGGTTTAGGTATAGCAAGTATAAGTCACAGTGATTCAAACCAGGGTAACAACATATCTATACAAGTATTAAACAACACATCAACCACTTATAAAAAAGACGGTGGTAGTAGTGGAGATGCCTACGATGCCACGAGCGACTCTAATAATTGGAGAGTAACTTATGCGGGAACTCAAACATCCTACTGGTATGGAGAAGCGGGGGAGGCAATTCCAGCAACTCAAAACGTTGTTTTTTCTTTATCACCTATACTAGCTAATGGTTCATATAGCGGTTTCCCACTGTCGGCTGAAAAGTTTATCATTGGAGGCTCTCCAAGTGGTAGTCATGGAGCAGGTTGGACAGGCGGAAATATGGACACTCCAATAAGTAAAGTTACGTTTACGGATACTGGTATCGCGGGGCAACCTAACAACACTGTTACGGTAACGGTTTTACTTAACACTGGTTACACACCTAGCGCAAACACTGTTGCTTATATAGATATAGATTTAGTAAGTGAAAAAGTTATGCCTAGAAACAATTGTCTAGATGTTGCTTATGATTTTCATGCTTCAAGTATTCAAGCTCATCCGATAGTTGGTAGCGGAGTCACGGATGTGGCTGATGTAACTGAAACAGCTTTAATAGTTGGTACCTCTTCTTTACAGACTTTAAATAGACATAATACAGTTTTAGCTGAAACAGGTGTACCTATGAAGATAGCTAAGTACACATTTACAAGAGCTGGTGCATATTATTACGCAGGACAAAGTGATTTTCCTTCGGTTAAGTTTGAACAATTAGGTGTGTATGAGCCTTATTATAGCTATTATATACATCCAACTTACACGAGTGGATTGTTAACAAGCTTTGATGTTAACATATACTATACGCCGCCGTCTGATCCTAGCCTACTGCAAGACCCTGAAGATTTTTGTTCACTAGGTCATAAGGCGTATATATCATACACGCCTTTAGTGGCTGATACAGAAGGGTTTGGTATCACTGGGGTTGATTATAATAAGTCTGTTGCGATATTATCAGGAGAACAAGCTATAACAGTGCTAGGTTTAGCTAACAAAAAGTACACTTTATCTGTGCAAAAGAAAACAAGCACAACAAGTTCAACTACAACCGAAACTCTTGGGCACTATAACTTTACCACTAATGAGTTTCAAACAGCCATCACTACAGATCCTGGTACTATAGGAGCTAACGGTAGGAATACACACCATGTAATATTACCTGAATTAAGCGCTACAACTAGGTATGACATTACGATAAACAACGTTGTTGATGGTGTTATCGCCACAGTGGCGGATTCAGTTCCAACTTTTCCTGGAGAAGCATCTATAATCGCGTATGGCACTGAGACTTTAACGGTAACACCTTCTAGTACTTCTTCGACTAACTTTGGAACAATTCCAACGTTAGATATTATTCGTCCAATTGTGCCACCTGGTAAAAAACCTTTATACAAGCAACCTAAATTTGTGAAAATATATGTTAATGGGAACACCGGGTCTGCGGAAGATATAAATAAGGGTTTATCTACAAGATTAGTTTTAGACAAAGCCGATAGCAGGATAAAACCAGGTATGTTTGTTACTATGAACTTTAAAGGTAACCGTATACCAGATAAAACCAAGGTGGTATCGGTTAAACGAAACATCATAACACTTAGTACTGCTTGCTCTATACTTTCAAGCGATTCTTTAGTAATATTCAAGTCTGACTCCTCAATAGTACCGTTTTCGTTGTCTATACCTGCAGGTTCTGGTAAAACTATTTACTTGAAAGATCCTACCACTGTAGACTTTACTTCCGTTGTAACAGGGTTAACAAGTGTTAGCACACAAGTTTCACCAGATTCCGCTGGTACAACCATGAAAATTGTAAGTAATAGGGGTATAGTACCGGGTATGTTAATAACAGGATCAGGTGTTACCGCCGATGCTAAAGTGGTCAGTGTTTTGTACGGTGGAGCTGCTATACAAGTAAACGTAGCTCAACCTAACATTTTATCCGGGTCAACGTTAACTTTCACACATCCTAAAGCAGCGAGTGGCGATGACGGTGACAACTCTGATGGTGTTAAAGTAGAGCATTTGCAAGCTTCTATGGATGATGGTAAACTAAAGGTTGAGGGATATCTTAAAGTTAACAGTATAAGCACTACCGCTCAACTTACTATCAATATAGACGATCTAGTAACAGTAAATTAATATATTATGCCATACGCAACATTAACATTTGAAGCTCCGTTAAACGTATCTTGTCAAGTAGGAGACACCGCTTATTACGTATCTACTAGTAGCGGAACAGTTGCTGACGGAGGTTTTACAAATCAAAGCGGTGATATAATAGAGATTGGATCTATAAGACAGATAAACAACGCCTCTTCATCAACGCCAACCATATTGGTAGATACAATACTAGGTTATGCTGAGCTCAACGGCCAGAATGATAAGTTTATATTGTTTAACAAAAACAACAAGGCTAACATGAGTTCTCCTGTAGGATATTTTGCGTCTGTAAAAATGGCTAACAACTCTACTGGAGCTGCGGAACTGTTTAGCGTAAGCATGGATTCGTTTGAAAGCAGTAAATAAACGCCATAAAGTGTAACTATATATCAGTACAATACAATTAAATTTAATGGCTGATAATAGTTTACAGGAAAAATCAAAAGCCGATTTAGCTAAAAGTTTTAGAACAGCTATAACTTTAGTAGAACAAAACTTTAGAGAAATTGCCGACGGTGAAAATGTTGTAGTTGGAACTAAGGAAAACCCAATTGTGCCTAATGGTGATCTGTGTTCTACTGAATCAACATTTGTTAACGGTGTGTATATAAGAACTATGACCGTTAAAAAAGGATGTGTCATTATAGGTGCTATACACAAGCATGAGCATGTAAACTTTCTTATGTCTGGCCACTTAGTGGTTGCTAGCGAAAACGGCGTGTCAGAACACGAGGCTCCTTGTACTATAATTGCTGGACCAGGTATAAAAAGAATAGCATACGCCCGTGAAGATTCCGTGTGGTGCAACGTGCATGGGAATCCATCAAACACTAGGGATTTAAAAGAATTAGAGAAAGAAACTATATTAGCAAGTTATGAAGAATATGAAGAGTACACTAAAAATAAATAAGTTGTAATGGGTTGGGTAATGGCTGTAGGCGCTGGAATTAGCGCTGTAAGTGCTGGTGTTAAAGCCGTACAAGCAAACAACAGAGCTGAAAAAGCCGCTGAAGATGCTAGGGAAGCAAAGCTAGAGCTTGATAAGCAGAAAGACGCGTTTAAAGCATTAGATACTAGTAATCCATATTTAAACATGGAGAATACTATGGAAGATCTAACTGTTAATACTCAAGCAGCTGAGTTCCAAAAACAACAAAGCATGCAAGGTCAAGCTAACGCTATGCAAAGCCTAAGGGGTTCTGCTGGTAGTTCTGGTATTGCCGCTTTAGCACAAACATTAGCTAGTCAAGGGTCTTTAGATGCTCAAAAAGCTTCAGCTGATATAGCCAAGCAAGAACAAGCAAATCAAGCCGCTGAAAGAGGTGAAGCAGGTAGACTACAAGGTTTAGAGCGTGAGGGTGAGCTTATAAGCAGACAAGCTGAACATGGCAAGATATCTGGGTTAATGGGTATGGCCGCAGATGATCTTAATACTCAAAGACAAGCTGAGCAGTTAGCTATACAGCAAAGACAAAACGCCACTTCGGAAATGGTGGCCTCTGGCGCACAAGCCGCAATGGGTGTCGCTGGAGGAAGAGGTGCTGCTGATGCTGATTTTAATCTTAAGAACGCTGAGGCTATAAAAGCTGGAACAGAAACCACACGTAATCGTAATTTCACAATGGATGCGCAGCAATACTCCGCCACAAGCGCTATGTTAGGTGGTGTAGGTAGTTATGAAGCTGAAATGGCAGCTCTTATGCAAAAATACGGAATAAAAGAATAATGGCACAATCAGGAACAAAAGCACCAGCAGGAAGAACACTGGACTACGGATTAGATGCTAGCACTCTAAATAGAGTTAGAGACGCTGGAATGGCGTCAGCTAATTTACAATCAATGAAGGGTGGTGGAAGAGTTGGGTTAGCTCAAGCGTTAGGTGAAATAGGTAAAGGTGTACAGTTAATAGGTGGAGGGTTAAAAGCAGGTAAAGAAGCGTCTAAACTATTAAACGCGAAATGGCAAAATGCAGAGTCAACAGGCGGTTGGGGTGGCGCAAAACCTGAGTTAAAAGAGCAAATGACCACTCTTGAAAAAGAAAACCAAGCTGAATATCAAGCCGCGGTTCAAGCTGGAGATAGAACAAAACAGGCTGAGATACTAGCTAGGCAAGCTCAACGTGTAGAGCAATTTGGTAAACATAATGCTCTTGGCGCTTTAGTTCTGTCAACTAGAAAAGACGTGGGATTCATAGACAACAACGAAGCCTACTCGTTGGAAGATCAGTTATTTTTAAGCTCATATGCTGATCCAACAGAGGTAATGGTTATACCGAGTGAAGGAGGCGTTGTAAAAATTGGTGTTGATTACACGGACTTTTCTTGGGGTGAACCTGCTGAACTCGAAGAGTTGCTTGCAGATCCTAATAGTGGGTATACGGAGGTTGATGGTAAAATAATTAGATCACTGACGACATCAGAAATTACTGATATGCTTGGTAACGCAACTCGCCCAACTACAGAAGCTTTACAGATCAACAAAGAGTTTGACAGGATGGTAGCCGATCGACTAGCTATAAACAAAGCGAATATAGGTGTTGAAGAAGAGAAGCAACAGACATACGCTTTTAGTGACGATCAAGTTAGTGCTAAGTTTGGAGAGATGATTAATGAAGGTAACCAAAAAAAGCTTATCTATGCTAAGTTAGATGGAGTAGGTACGTTTTCTAAGGAGTTTATGTTGCACCCAGACTTCAAGTCAACTACGTTTGACCCAAACATTGGTATGCCAGTTCCTAGTGGCAATACCGAGAGTGGCGCTACGTTTGAGTCAATTGCTGGACCTGATAAAATATTACAGGCATCTGAAATGGTAGAGTTAAGTCCGAATGATAGAGCGCTCATACTAAAAGAACTTCAAAAACCGGGTAACGAAAACATGCTAAGAGAATACTGGGGTGAATGGGTTATGCTTAAGTCCAAAGGTAAAATGGGACTTGGTGGAGTTAATACCACTACAGATACAATGACCGCGGGTGCTGGCAGTATAAACGTAACTAACGCAACATCGAGAGCAAACGACTAATGGTAGACGAAAAAACAAACCAACTACTTCGTGATTTGGTTCAAACAGCTAAGGATTTAAACTTTGACATGGATGCTACTATGTCTAAGTTTCCTGAGTTTCAAAACGTAGATAGGCAGCTTCTTGACGATTTTGTACAGACAGCCAAGGATTTGAATTACGATATAGACTTAACTCTATCTAAGTTTCCAGAGATAACTGGAGAGAAAGGAAAGGAGGTTGAGCCGGGAAAGACTCAAGACCCGACGGTTTACAGGGGCGTACCGTATGGGTCGAATACTCAAGAGCCAATAGAACAACCTTCTTCTCAACAAGATGGAGATCCTATAAAAGAGCAAGTTGCAGCTTCTCCAGCTATGACACCTATGTTTCCAGAAAAAGAAAAGAAGGAGCCAGGTTTTTTAGACGGGGATAAAGATAAAAGCAAGTTCTATGAAAGTCAAGCCGCAATGAAGCTTGACGCTATGACTCCAGCTCAGCAAGAGGAGGAGTTTGGTAAAGGTGGTTACATGAGAACTAGAGAGTACAAATTAGGTGTACTTAAAGGTAAGTTAGCAAGAGGAGAGTCAATGGATGGTGATACAGTAATTATACCACCTGAGTTTCAGTCTAAAAAACAAAAAGATGAAATTAAGTTATCTAATAAATCTTATGAAGATGAGATAGATTTAGGTAACATGAAAACCGTGGTTGACAAAAAGTTTGGTGATGTTAAGAAAGTATTTGATGAATACGCTGGTTTTCCAGGATTAAATGTTATAAACAACTCTGTAGGATTAGATGAAAAGGTTAAATTTATTTTACCTGATGGTGAGGTTGTCGATGTAGATTTATACCCAACTGGACCTGGTGATGATCTTTTTAATACTAAAGCAGGTGTAGACGCTAAGTTGGCTGAGGTGAAAAAACTTGAGCGTATAAAAGAGTGGTACAGTGACCCGAAAAATAAAAAGAAAACTAACCTAGGTTTATTCAGAGTTCTTGGAGATCGATCAGATGACTGGCTTGGTGATAACTTTCCAACAAACCTAACTCCTATAAACGATGAGTTATCAAGATTAAATTACAGAATTAAAATAGATCAAAGCGTTGAAGGCGAAGTGGGAGCTGGGGGCAATAAATATAGATTAGTGGATGTTGTTACTAACCGAAGTATTGCGGGTGGTTCAGCTGGAGATATTCAACAGCACTTATTCAATAACCTGTCTACATCTCAACTAAACCAGTTAAAAGATAACAACACTGAACTAACAAAAGAAGTTATAGAGCAATATAGACAGCAAAAGTCAGATCGCTACGACTATCTTGTTAGTAGTCCAAGTTCTAGTATATACACTTTAAAAACAGAAGATAGTTTTCCTGATAAAGTTAATATAGCTTTAGATGGGTTAGATATTTCAACTAGAGACAGACAGATTATCAAAGCGTATTTAAACAACGCTGTCACTAACACAGGTGATCTTCTTCAACAAGCAGGCGCGTCGCGGAATAAGTATAAAGAAAAAAACAAAGCTTACGCTGAAATGTATGATGAGCTTGTAAGTCTAACTAGCGCTAATACTTTTCCTGGAAGCTTAGATATAACTAGAGCGGGTGACGAGCCTTCACAGTCTTTTGATCTTGATAACCCTGAAAAAGTGTTGAGTGAGCTAAAGTCTATTCTAACGTTACGTAAAGGTAGCGACAGCGAAGGATTATCGTTGTACAATAATATACTAAGTGAAGAGGTTGTTAATTCTCAACACTTAAGCAACTCTAATGATGTGGCTAATACCTGGTTGTCTTTACTTAGCACGTCTAGCGAAAGAGGTGGCGGAAGTGTTTCAGATGAAAAGCTTAACAGTGCTGGCGTATCTGATTATAGACCAGAGATGCTAAGCGCGTTAATAGACGAAGCTAAAAGGGATCAGAATTATATGAATAAACTCGGTGGCATGACTGACACCTATTTAAAAATAGATGGAAGCTATGACGAGTTGTACTCTCAATACAAAAAGAGAGGAGAAGAGATAAACAAAGGTAGTAAAGCCGATATAGAGGTGCTGCTAAAAGACTTTAGAGACGATGGGTTAGGGTATGAAAATGTTGATGGTAAACTAGTTATAATTGGTACTGATAAAAAAGCTGTTAACATAGCTCAAGGTAGATGGAATGAGCTCATGCATAACCAAGCTGAAGTAAACTCAGCGTGGAATACCGGTTTATCTTTTCTTAATGCCGAAAGCAATGAGTTTGCTGGTGATGTGTTTTCTATGGGTGGTGTAGTTGATAGAGAGTATAACTACGGCGCGTTGCTAGCTAAAGACTTTTGGGGCGGAGCTAGTAGTTTTGTAGAGGGTATACCAGCTTTCTTTGGATCAGGCGACGCTTTACGCGCTATGGAAAGTGGGCAAAGAGGAGAGGAGGCTTATGAGATGATGTATGATTATCAAACTGCGTGGGCCGAGGGAATGACAGGGCGTTATGTTGGTAGAGTTGGTGCTCAGCAGAGTGTTAACTTAGCCGTAGCTTTAGGTACGCAATTTATACCTGGAGTAGGTGCGGCTATGAATGTGGTTAGAGCAGCCACGGCTCCAACTTTATTTGGATTGTCTGCTGGAGGTCAGCAAAGATCTGCTATTAACCAACAGGTTGACACTGGTAGGAAAGCTAAGCTAGCTTTAAAATCATTAGAAAAAGATTATAAGATAGGGGCTATAAGTCAATCTATGTACCTTGACAACAGGGTTAGACTTGAAACTAGTGTAGCTTTGGGTGATTTAAACATATTGCAACGGAATGGATCTGTTCTTGCAGCGGGTATGATTGAAGGCGGTATCACTTATATAGTAGGTACCGTGCCTAACGCGAGAGCCGCTATGAAAAATCTATCAGGTATAGTAGATAGAAGCGTTCACGCTTCAGCTAGGACAAGATGGGGAGCTGCTAGAAACTTTTTAGGACAATCGAGTAAACAAGTAGGTGGAGAGGTTTTAGAGGAAGAAGCTATATACTTCTCTAATGAGTTGCAAGCTGGAGTTATTACGGGTAGAGAAATGGACTTCACTCACTGGGACGATGTTCTAATAGCATCATTAATAGTTGCGGGTCCTATGAACACCACGACTACCGCTTACGGTACAGTGATGCAACAAGTAGCGAACGAACAGTTTCGTGAACAAGTTGTGCCTCAAATAGAAAAGGTAGGTGAAATTCATAATGCAATTAAAGAAGCAGCTTTAAAAAGTAGCCCTGAAGGTGAGGCTGAAGTTAAAGTGCTTCGACAAGGTATGACTGAGGCTTTAAAGCAAATGGGCTTATCTAACTCCGCTATGGAAGTTAACGCTATACTGTCAGGAACAGCCGGTATCGAAACTCTTTTAGATCAAAGTATGGCGGAAAACGCTATACACCAAAAAGCCGGTATTAAACCTCAAGACACCCCTCGAGCTAAAAAAATGAAGCTCAAGAAATATAGAGCAACGTTATCTGGTAGAGCAGCCACAGCTCATGATGCTACTTTAAAAACTATAGAAGACACTAGAGCAAGAGTATACGCGGAAACAGAAAGCAAGTTTGACAATGTTGCTGAAGGAAAGGGTGGTATTATCGAAAGCGCGTATGGGCAAGCTGGACTAGATGTAGCGGCGGATATGGTTAATCCTGAAAGTCCTAACTTTAATCCTAAGTTCAATAGGATGGATAACAAACAGAAAGTTATAGCTGTACATGAGAAAATTAAAGCTCAATACAACGATCACTTGGTAGCCGAAGCCAAAGCGGACGCTAATACTGTTAAAAACATGGAGTTGGCTGTGTACGGAAGAGAAGGCGGCTCAACAACTTTGGCAGACGGAAAAACAAAACGAACAAGAAGAAAGCGTAAAGCTGAAAACGAGTATTTTCAGTTAGCAGCGAATTGGGGCACGTCTAGATCAACACACGCATTATCTATAGCTAGCAAAGGTAGAGTTAACGCTAGAAATATACTGCAGGAAGAAGTTGTTGAAGGCATGAATGAAAACTCTATAGAGGAGTTTGCTGACAACGAAGCGATGGCGCAAGATGTGCTAAAGAACTGGAAAAAGAAATATGGGTATGTCAGCGAAGTCAAAGCTCAAGAAGTTGCTAAAAAAATAAGAGACGGTAAGATAGTAGCTCAGGTAGTTGTAGACGCTGAAACTAATAAAGCTAAATATATAACACTCAATAAAGCCGATGCTCTTAACGCTCTTATGCAGGGTGATTTGCTTCAAGGCACGGCGTATGCCCACGAAGTAGGTCACGTTTTAGATGCTATAGCTTTAACCGACGCTGAAATTGAGTTAATGGCTATAGGACTTGAAGAGTCCTTAAATGGAGAGCAAAGTTTACAACTTGTTAATGCTCAAGCGATACGACGTATGACAAACGTTTCAGATGGAGATTCTAAACTTCAACTGGAAAACAACAGTAGACCTTGGAATCCTAATACTAATAAAGTAGACTGGCGAAACTCAAAGCAGCTTGCTAAAGAAGAGTATATCAGAGCAGTTGGAGATATACTGGGTGATGGATATCACGCTCACGAATTAAAGCAGGCGCGTAAGATTGGAAAGCAAGGAATAAAAAATCTATTTAGAGAAAAGACAGGTAAAAGAAACTTTAAGTTTGACTCCAAAGGAGCAGCTTTAAATTACTTGGTTGGATACCTTGATGCTTTTAATAAAGGTGAAATATCTCAGCAAACACGTAGAAAGATAGCTGCTAAGAAAATGATGTCAGACGAGCAGTTAGAAAGAGAGACTGTTGGTAGAAAACAAGAATTAACACCTGAGGAGGTTAAAAACTCAGAGAGAGCTATAAAAAAGAGTAACAAAGAGGCGTCTGAAAGAGTTCAGAATGTATACGACGAGTTTGGAATGGATGGTATTCAAGAAATTATAGATGAGTTTGAAGTTATAGTGAATCCTGGTAACGGTAACCCCAAGGGAAGGTTTGGTTTAGTGGAGAAATATAGATCTCGATTTGAAATAGATGAACTACCTTTTTCTTTAGGTAGAACAATGCAAGAACGAAGGAACGCGATTGCACAAGCTATATACCTTGATAAGCGTGGTATATATGGTATGGTTGAGAAGTACAATTCAGACGGGCAAGTTAGAACAGATGACCAAGGAAACAAGGTTCCTCTAGCTGGATATATAAATAAGTATATAGAGAAGCGAGCTGATGAAATAGTTAACGACTTACTACAAGAAGAGGCAGTAACTAGAATAGATGAAACTCACAGTAACATAGAGATTGAAGATGACTCTGGCACGGTTGAAATGGAGAGAAGGAGCAAAGGTGTTAAGTTATACGAAAGATTTGGAGAAGATGGTTTAGGTATACATAGTAGTATTTTTATTGATGTATTAAACGGAGATATAAATGTTGATGGTAAAAACTATAAAACCCTTGGTGGTAAAAGGTTTTACCAAGTAATGGAAATGATGGGTATTAATCCCGTTAATAAAGCCGGTAAACCAAAAACTGGTAACTTAGATGCCACTGATGTAACTAACGCACAAAGATGGATACAGAAAAACATCCAATCAGTACGTGGCGCGGTAATACCAATGCACTCTACTACTAAAATGGTTAAAAACCCTAACACAGGCAAGCTTGAAGCTAGACCTGACAAGGCTGTTGGTATACCGCAGGTTTTATTAGATTCAGATTTATTCACTAAGCACACTAGAAAAGATAATCTTACTGGTTACTCATTTAATGATAATTTAACTGACGCAGAAATAACAAGGGTTTTTGGTATAACAGAAAGAGGTACGCCAAACATTAAACCTAAAGATGATAGAAACGTAGGTCAACGAATAAGAGCCTTGGTTAAGCTTGTAGACATGGCTATGACTAATCAAGCGGCTAGAGCAGCTATGGATCAAAGAGGAGATCCTATCTCTGAGGTTTTAAGCGTTGCAGACGGTAGAAACTTAAACTTATTTTCTGAGCGAGCAGCTACAGAAAGCTTGCATAGCTACTTAGTAGACACGCCGGTGGATCAAGTTCAAGATCAAATGGTTGAGGTTATGAAAATAGCTTTTGTACACGGATATCATTCTCCAGATTCTGACCGAAGAGCTGAGTTTGAAAATAGACTTGACAAAGCGGGTATCCCACAAGATGTGCTAGCTTATTTAGATTCTAGGAATTTTGGTAGATACTTTACGGATGAAAACACTGGATTTAATGCACCTATAAAAAAAGCCCTACTGAGTGGTAAGTGGAAAGATAAGCATGCTAGAAAAGTGCTTTTGGATCTTGTGAATAACCCTTACCAGTATACGGTTGATGGTGTTAAATATCAAAACAAAAAAGCTTTAAAAGATCTTGAGAATTCATCAATAGCATTAATGCAAGAATTTCCACCTCAATTTGTTAGAAAACTTGGTAGGTCTTTCTTTGTTATGGGTAGCTCAAGAGGCTTATCAGCCGCTAATGCTCCTAAATTTATAGCTGCGTATGAAGCTAAAATCAAAGAACCTGATATGATAGGTCCTATGATGTTTGATATAAACGCTGTTAGTGCTATTAACGCTGGTAAACTGTTGTCTTTTAAGATACAAAAAATACAAGCAGAAGATTACTCTGATCTATCTAAAGAAGAGGGAGCAAAAAGAAAGCGTGATAAAGTAAACCGGTTGTACGGTAAAGATATTGATGCTGCTAATGAAAACAACATCAAGGCTTTAAAATACATGATTGAGACGATTGCTGAGTTTGGTAAAACAAGACCAGATCTTCAGGGAGGACTTCTTAGGATGCTACAAGGCGCAACTAACAATGTTAATAGCTTTAGATCGTACACAAGTATTAGCTTAATACAGTACTCAAATAAGCCTCAAACTGTATGGAAGGGGATTAACAAGAAAACAGGTAAAACAGTTTACTTTGCTAAAAATCCTACTAAAGTTCAAAAAGAGAACCATGATATCGCTATAAACGACAATCACCCAGAATATAAAGCAGCTTTAAAATACGCTAAAGTAAAGGCTAAAGAAAAAAGTAAAAAGAAAGGGTGGAATAGTACTATGGAAAATGAAGTTCAAGCTCAGCTAGCGGCTAGGTTAAGAATTAAAGGAGAGCATATTACCCCTTCTGCTAACATGATGCAGCTTTTAGCTACTAACATAGCAGACGTTTGGTACAACAACGGTTCTATAACTACAGCTACAGAAAACGCTATGAGCGGATTTTCTCAATCTTTAGGCACTGAGATATACAGTAGGCTTCAAGACGATGCGTCTGGTTCAACAAGTCCAGCTGATATGTACCGTATGGTAGCAATACAAGGTAATCCAGATATAGACGTGGATAGCTTTAAAACATCTACAGGTGATTTGCAATATTCTGAGTTTGTAAGAGCTGAATTAGCTAGCAAAGCTCGTATTCAAGAATCTTTAAATAGATTAGATGCTATAAGAAAAGGTGACTCTAAATCATTGAACAATGTGACTGAAAACTTAGGGGCTATAACAAAGGGAGCTACTGATGTTGAGGTACAAAATACTATTAATGACGCACGACGAGCAACAGCTAAAAATAGCGAGCGAGGAGAAACAAAAGGTATGAGCGCTTGGGACTTTGATGACACTCTTGCTATGACGTCTTCTGAAGTTATAACAACATCTCCAGATGGTGTTCCCGGTAAGTTAACGGCTGAAGAGTTTGCCACAGACGGAGCTAGACTTAAAGCTGAAGGTTATGTTTTTGACTTTTCTGAATTTAATAAAGTTGTAGGTGGTAAACCAGGTCCTTTATTTGATAAGGCTTTAGAAAGATCAAAAAAGTTTGGAACAGAGGATACGTACATACTTACGGCTAGATCTCCTGAAGCTGCTCCAGCTATAAAAGAATTTCTAGATGCAGTAGGACTAGATATACCTCTTAAGAATATAACAGGTTTAGGTAAATCAGAAGGTTCAGCTAAAGCTAGGTGGATACTAAATAAGTTTGCGGAAGGATACAATGACATCTACTTTGCCGACGATGCGATTCAAAACGTAGATGCTGTTCAGCAAGTGTATGATGAGTTTGACATCAAAGGTAAAGTTGAGCAAGCTAAAGTTAAGTTTAGCGAAAGAGCTAATGCTACGATGGAGCAAGTGTTAAGCGAGGGTCAACTTGATTTAGATGAGGACTTTAACATTGTGTTAGAGGAAACAAAAGGTGTAGATAGAAGGAAAGAGTTTTCTGCTGTAAAGGCTCAGCAAAGGGGTAAAAACAAAGGTAAGTTTAAGTTCTTTATACCTCCATCAGCAGAAGATTTCGCTGGGCTTCTTTATTCGTTTATGGGTAAAGGTGAAATAGGTAACAAGCACCACGCTTTCTTTAAAGAAAATCTTTTTGATCCGTTTTCTAGAGGCATTAGACGTTACAACTCTGTTATGCAGGAAACTACCAGAGAGATTAGAGAAGCTAGAAAAGCTATACCTGGTATTAACGGAAAGCTAAAGAAAAAAATCGCAGGCACTGATTTTACTAATGAGCATGCAGTAAGGGTATACAATTGGTCTAAAGCTGGTATAGATATACCTGGTTTAAGCAGGACAGACCAGAAGATTTTAGTAGATGCGGTAGCAGCGGATGTAGAGCTAGAAGCTTTTTCTGAATCTATTTTAAACACATCGAACAAGCTAGGTGTAGACTTTGTTATTGATTCATCTTGGTTGATTGGTAATATATCATCTGATATTAACGAACAGATGCGAGACTCAAGATCTGTAGCCCTTAGTGATTTTTTAAGCAAGAGTGAGGTTATATTTTCTGAAAAAAATCTTAATAAAATTCAAGCGATATACGGTAATAACTTTAGAGAAGCTTTAGAAGACTCGTTATACCGCATGGAGCACGGTGGAAATAGATCTAGGAATTCAGGTAGAATAGTAAACGCTTTGAACCAATGGGTAACAAGCGGTGCGGTTGGTACCACTATGTTCTTTAACACTCGTTCAGCTATACTGCAGCTAACATCGGCTGTTAACTTTGTTAACTGGAGCGACAATAATCCACTTGAAGCAGGTAAGGCCATTGTTAATCAAAAGCAATACTGGGGTGATGTAGCTATGATATTCAACTCTCCGTTTATGAAAGCTCGTAGAGGCGGTCTTCAAACAGACGTAAACGCGAATGAATTACTGGAAGACCTTAAAGGTTCTAAAAACCCGTTCAAATCCGCAACGGCTTACCTCTTGAAACTTGGTTTCACACCTACTAAAATAGCGGATAGCTTTGCTATTGCAACAGGTGGCGCTACGTTTTACAGAAACAGAATAAAAACATATCTAAAAGATGGTATGAACCAGACTGAAGCCGAGTCAAAAGCGTTTGAGGATATGATGGAGTTAGCGGAAGAAACACAACAGTCATCAAGAGAGGATAGAGTTTCTCAACAACAAGCCAGCGGTGTTGGTAAGTTTATTTTAGCGTTTCAGAATACACCTATGCAGATGAATAGGTTAACGAAGAAGGCTTCACTAGATTTAATTAACGGTAGAGGTGATGCTAAGGCTAATATATCAAGAATTATATATTACAGCACTGTACAAAGCGCTATATTCTATGGTCTTCAGGGAGCTTTATTTGCTTCATTATTTGGTGATGACGAAGAAGATGAAATAACAGACGAGAAACAACAAAGGTTGATAAACGGTATGATGGATAGTTTGCTTAGAGGTTCAGGGGTTGGAGGAGCTGTAGTAGCAACATTAAAAAACACTATACTTAGATTCATGAAGGAAGACAAAAAGTCTACCGATGATGAGTTTATGACAGAGGCTGATCATGCTTACACGATTATAGAGGCGTTAAATATATCACCACCAATAGGTATTAAAGCAAGAAAATTGTATGGCGCAGCTCAAACGTGGGAGTTTAACAGAGATGTTATAAGCCACATGTCTAAAACAAATATCAACAACCCTGTGTACGACGCTACCTTTGCCGCTGTCGAGTCAACAACAAACATACCTTTAAGTAGGTTATATAGCAAGATGGAAAACATTAAAGCCGCTATGGATTCAGATAACGAAACATGGAAGAGAGTGGCTATGGCTTTAGGTTGGAATAAATGGAATTTTGGTATTAAAAATCAAGACGTCATTACCGCGAGAGGTGAAGTTAAAGAGATTAAATCTGAAGCAGCTGAGGTTAGAAGAGAAGAGAGAAGGCTTGAAAGAGAGGAAGAAAGAGCGGCTGAAAATGCTGTTATAGAACAAGGTTTTATAGAAGATCAAGCTCAAGAAAGAGCTGATGGTAAAGAAGACGTTACCTGCACCGCCGTTAACAACTCAGGTGTTAGATGTAAAGTAAAAGCAGTTGACGGTGGCACACGTTGCACTATACACCAAGAAGTAGAACAACGGGCGGATGGTGAGAAGAAGCAGTGTTCTCACGTTAAAAGTGACGGTAAAAGATGTAAAATAAAAACAACAAATCAATCTGGAAAATGCTATTATCACGACTAACTTTATTAATTACTCTACTATTATCATGCAGCTTTGTTCACGCTCAAGGGTTTAAGAAGGCTTTTAAGTTCGCTACTTTTTATTCAGCTGTAAACGGAGGTAACTCTGTTGCTGATCAAACAGTATGGTCTGTAGGTGATGGACTGAGCTCTACTGACATAGAGACTCCTTATGACTACAGTCTAACAATGGGTATTCGCAAGATAGCTAGATTTGGTTATGAAAATAGAGCTAATGTTTTTTATGACGGAACTGAAGAGTCTTGGTCAGACGGAGCTAATGTAGGTAAGCGCAACGGCTTAGAGTTTTTAGCTGAGGTTAAATACAAAAGACAAATGGGTCAAGAGTTTCTTGATCAAAACCATTTCCTAAGATACGTAGGGGATAAGTACATTGTAAAAGGAGAGTATCTACAAGACGGCTTTGCAGATATATCTTACTTTGAAACATCGCAAAGAAGTAGGTTAAAGCTTGGAGATAAGTTTTCGTTTAACTTAGGTTTAGCACAACGAGCTTCTGAGCCGTATGGCTATAATCCTTTAGATGAATGGTTACTTGATAACAACGATATACACTACACGTACTTAGCTTTACAAGAGGGATACACGGTAGACATACCTAACGCGGAGTACTTTTCACCAGAAGGAGAGCTTGTGGCTACAAGTACTGAGGTGTGGGAAGCGGTTGTTATACCTGAGGTTATATCAGACTACGCTGAAAGAAAACGCGGTGAGTTAAATAAATTGATACAACACTCTGTTGTTGCTGGGTTTGATTTTTACCACTACACAGATGACTTCTGGCTACACGCTTGGGGAAACGTTATGCCATACCACGTGGATAGTGGTAACGAGTTTATGTATCACAACTCTGTAGGAGGTCAATGGGTGGATTTCTCAGGCGGGGCAATACTTGGATACAGGTACAACAAACACTTAGGATTATTCTTGGAAGGGAAATACAATAAGTACTGGAATAGAGAGTGGTACAACTTTAAGTGTGGAGTAAACTATGTAATCTTTTAAGATATGGCTTATACTCAAAAAAACAACCCTTTTCCAGTAACATCTTGCGGTAGGCGCAGGGCTGGTGGTATAGGAAGTGCTTTTAAAAAAGCTGACCCACGCAAAACCATAGGTCCAGGTAAAAACTTCAACAAAGCTAACCCAACTGGAACAGGTGGCGCAGCTGGAGGGGGTATGACTCAAAAAGGTGTTAATGAGTATAAAAGAAACAACCCAGGTAGTAAATTAAAAACAGCTGTAACTACACCTCCTTCTAAACTTAAGAAAGGTAGTAAAGCAGCTGGTCGTAGAAAATCATTTTGCGCAAGATCAAAAGGTTGGACCGGTGAAAGAGGTAGAGCAGCTAGACGTAGGTGGAACTGTTAAATAAATAGCCATGGCATTTAAAATGAAATACAAAAACCTCAAAGAGGTTGTGAAACAACTTAACTCAGCGGTTGTTGCTCACGGTAAACAAGCTAAAACAATAAACAAGCACATCGATGAGATGGAAGATAGCCCTATGAAAAAGAAAAAAGGACTAGATGGTAAAGCTTGCTGGGAAGGTTACAAGTTACAAGGAACAAAAAAGAAAGGTGGTAAGACAGTGGACAACTGTGTAAAAATGTAAGTTAAAATAAAATGGCAAAACAAATAGGTGAGGATACTAAAGTAACACTAGACCTCAAGACGATTGGAATAGCAGGCGCGGGATTAGCTGCTTTAATAGGTATGTATTTTACGTTACAAGCTGACATAGCTTTAGCTAAAGAATTACCTGAGCCTCAACCACCAGAGATATCACGCATGGAGTTTGACATGAAAGACAAGCTAGTGCGTCAGACTATAATGAGTACTCAAGAGGATGTTAAGGAAATAAAAGAGGATCTAGATAATATAGAGAGAAAGATTGATGAATTAAAGTAAAATATAATGGAGAATTCAATGAATTTTAGAACAGTAGTGGTGTATGCTTTAATTATGCTAGGGGCATTGTTAAGCGGCAGTGCTTTTGGACAAAACCTATGCGGTAGTGATATTTGCGTTGTACAGTTTAACGCTAGTTGGAACACGAGCAACAATGTAGATTACCTTGAAGAGTTAACAGACTGCGATGTAATGAACGTTAGCATAGATGAAGGTACTTATCAATCTGATTACGGTATAGTAGTTGTACCTACTATTATAGTTTTCAACGGGAAAGAAGTAGAGAGGTTTCAAGCTAACATTATGATGCAGCTGGAAGCCACTAGAAAGCAAGTTCAATCAGTTATTGATGAAGTAATTTATAGCGATTTTTAACATGAGAAGTTTTTTACTAGCATTATTCTTATTACCGTTAACAATTTTTAGCCAAGATAGTTGGGTTAAAGTATCTGTACAGACAGATGACTATGGAGGAGAAACATCTTGGGAGATATATCAAGAATCAGAGATTGTTGCAGTTAGCCCTCCTTATGTTAGCAACTCTTTACAAGAAGTTGTAGTACCTCTTGACTCAGGAGATTATAACTTTGTTATATACGACTCTTTTGGAGATGGTATATGTTGTGATTTTGGAAACGGCTGGTATTCTTTAACTAACTCTTGTGGGTTAGAAATATACGATTACGAGTTTGCAGGTCCTTCAACTACAACATTTTTTGAAGTTCCGTATTGCGAGCCACCTATAACTGGGTGTATGGACGTAGGTGCTTTAAACTTCAATCCATGGGCTAATGATCAAGCACCGTGTGTGTTTCCGCCTATGCCTTGCGGACCTGGCCAAACAAATATTATAGCTTTAATTACACCTGATAGCTACCCGTCTGAAACAAGCTGGGATATAACAGCTAATGGAGAAGTTGTGGCTTCGGGTGAGGGTTACACTACGACAGGGGTTACTTCACCAACATACGTATGCGTTGGAGTAGGTGATACTTTAGTGGCTAGCGTATACGACTCTTACGGGGACGGATTATGCGGTACTTGTTGGGGAGGGGTAGATGGTTACTTCGATGTTAGAACTTTGTGCGGTGAAGACATACTTTTTATAGGTGGCGTTGAGCTATTTGACACAGCATCTTCAGGACCATATATAGTCCCACCTTGCATACCTATAATACCTCAAGGCTGTACAGATTCAAACTACATAGAGTATAATCCAGAAGCTTTAATAGATAACAATAGTTGCTTAACTGAGGTTGTTTTAGGGTGTACACAAGAAGAAGCATTGAACTACAACCCCACTGCTAATACTATAGAAACTGAAGCATCGTGTGATTATTCACTGGTAATCACAGACGGAGGAGCAGACGGTTGGTTCGGCAGCTGGCTGGGTTTAAAACAGGGTAACAATTTATACGGTCCGTATCAAATGGGTCCTAATGATGGATATGAAGAAGAGTTTAACTTAACCTTAAACTCTAATGAAGACATAAGTGTTTACTTTTTTACGGGTGGCAACGCTGAAACAACAGCGGCTCAGTGTGGGTTTAGAGTTGAAGGTCCTAATGGAGTAGTGTTAGAAAGCGGTACTAATCCTTGGACTGATCCGTTGAAAAAGTTTCCTTACATATATAATGGTACGCCTGTTTGTTCTGACTACTGCGTATTACCCGTTGTAGGTTGCATGGATAACTTAGCTTGTAATTATAATAATGAAGCTAATGTAGACGAAGGTTGTTTTTTCTCCGTGCAGTACTATGATTGTGATAACGCTTGTAATAACGACATGGACAATGATGGTGTTTGTGACGAACTCGAAGTAGTTGGATGCATGGATCCAACAGCGTTTAATTACAATGTTCTAGCGACTGATGTAGGTGGTTGCGAACCGTTTATATTTGGCTGCATGGACCCAACACAATATAACTATGATTCAGAAGCTAACACAGAAAACGGTGGTTGTATTCCTTACGCTTATGGTTGTACTGATAGTAATGCCTTTAATTATGATCCGCTGGCTAACTCTGACAACGGCTCTTGTATTGAAGTCTTGGAAGGATGCGCGGACCCCGAAGCTTACAACTATGACACGGCGGTTAATATGCCTGATCCGGAAGTCTGTCTCTACGAAGCGATAGGATGTGTCACTGGTTTAGGTGAGCCGTATGGAGATGGTTATTGGCTCAACGATATGTGTTTTGCTTGGGTTATTCAAGCTGATCCATATTGCTGTGAAGAGGAGTGGGATAATACATGTCAAGAGACTTTTGACTACTGCTCTGCTACAGGTATTGAAGCTATACTATCTGGAGATGATTTAGTAGTCTATCCTAATCCAGTTGGAGACGTGTTAAATATAAACAAAAACGTTGATCTAG
>UEXM01000435.1_pt1 | contig 35048 bp, 47 predicted proteins | sample 1796661 | NCBI WGS metagenome assembly UEXM01 (sample SAMEA4772469, study PRJEB27181) | metagenome
CATCTACGCCTACTCAACGAACAACTACAGAAAGCAACACAACTAATCAAGGAGACACACAATGGCTAACATTATCAACCTAACATGCGGCCAAGAAGACCGCGCAAATGTACGCTCTGACCTAGACCTGACACAGAAGAAGAAACCATGGGAGAAAGGCTATGGTGATTCGGATGAGCAGTCACAGAAAGCAGAGTATCGTGCGTCACTCGGTGATAGCGCCACGGCAATCAAGAACACTGAGCCGAAGGACATCGCTGATGGCAACTAGTAAGATTACTATGGCCCATGCTCAGGGCATTAGTGGTTTCGATGCCAATGGGGTACGCTTCGGCGTATTCCACGGTCAAATCTGTGACCTAAAGAAAACACCTAGCGGTTGTAGTATTATCTTGGAAACTGGGGAGTCAATCCCTATGGACATGTGCTTCAATCGACTGGGTAAAATCCTCAAAGACACTCGCGGTCAATAAGAGAAGGGGCATTGCGCCCCCTCTTTTCATCATTCCCCTGCTAACCTCAGATACTTCTTCCTATACTGTTCCGTTGTCCCCTTATGCTTACCCTTATTCCAGTTAGGCCCACCATGCCAGCGACTAGCTGCCTCAAGTTCATCCCCTCCTGCGTCCTTCAAGTTCTGCGTCAACATCTTCCTTGCAAAACTCTCATACAACACTTGGAAATCCCCATCATCTGACAGCCCTAAATCGCCCCCGTAATCGAATGCGTTCAAGAAGTCTTCGACTGTCTCGTATCCGTACTGTTTGGCCCAACGATTAGCCATTCCGTGCTTAGCACCACCCTTCTGGTACTTATTACGGTCACGTCCACCCACTGCAAGCGCAATCTCTTGTCGCTCCATTAGCTCCTGAGCGGCCTGTAGTTCCTCTGGCCCGAACATCTGGGGTGATTGCTCCACTGTACCCTCTAGAAGCCCGTGAGTAATCTGATAGGGGCCATATGCGCTACTTCCTGCCCCACCTGATTGTGGTTTCACCTGAGTACGGACGAATCTGTCCTCTAATCCACCCGTTTCAATCTCGCCAATGCGGTCAATGTACCCGGACTGTTTGTCATTCAGCGTAGGCAGTTCAGGTAACAAGTTACTTTCACCTAACCCATAGTTCTCACGAGCACCAACGTTCACACGCTCAGTGCGCAACGCTGATGAAGTGTCAGGGGTTGACGTGTGCTTGGCCGAAGGCTCCGCATCCATGGTGGATGACAGAGCTTGGCTGATTTGTTCTTGGTTGAAGTTATCCGGGAACTCATGGGTCTGCCCGTTGAACTCAATTGTCTGTGGCATGAAGCCTCCGTTAATCAGTAATAGGAACAGGTACACCGTTAGCATCTAATCCCCACTTGGTCACTACTTTAGGTGCTGGCACCACTTCACCTGTCTTCTCGATACCCGTAGTCAGGGTATTCAATAGTGTAGCCGCATCTGAGTACTTAGTCTCAGGCAGTACACCTACCCCTTTGTATGTCTCGGACAACTTGATAAGACGGTTGGCCTTGGTAACCCACTTCTGATACGCAGCGCTACCGCTAGCTGCACTACCTGTCGCACCAGTACCCGTACCAATCAAACCACCACTACCAACACCCACATTACGCGGTGTCTGGCCCTGACCTACTGCTGTCTGAGTCTGACCTGAGTCGATGATGATACCGCCTTGCACTTCTAGCGTACCTAATGGCACATCACCCTGTGATTGTAGCTGTGCATACTCTTGAGCCAGCGTGGACTTGTACGAATCAACGAGGTTAATCAACTGACCATGTGTTTCCTTGGTCGATGAGATTGTACGTACCACACGTGGGTCATTAAACGCAGCAACAGTTACATCCTGCCCCGATGCCTTCAATACATCCACGAGGCGTACTGCCTCAGTCCCATCTACTTTCACTGGCTTACCATCAGGCCCGATTGTGTTACCTGTCTGCAATTCTTTGGTTGCAAACCATGCAGCAACACGTGCTTCATTGGCGTCCTTCGCAGGACGGATGCCTGAGATTACATCCAGTGCCCCTTCTGACTGTTCAAGTACCAAACCCAAACTCAATGCACTACTACCCTCACCGCCAGCGGCGAACACTGCTTGCAATGCACCCGGATTAGTACGGAATCGAGAGATTTGCCCCATGACTTCGGCTGCTGCCTCTTTGCCAAGTGATGCATAAATCTTACCGATGACCGGAGTCTTGAGAATATCACTCTCTGCCGTGGCAACAAGCAATTCATTCTGGTTTGTCACCATATTAACCAGTGAACCAGTGTCAGCCATGCCAAGTAAGCGTGCTTCTTCGTTATTCAGCGTGGTGATGTGAGCATTTACGATACTTGCATCCACTGAGCTAGGCATATTGGCCAACATACTGGCACGTTGCGCCCCAAACTGCTGTTGGATGAAGGCTTTCAGTTGCTCAGGTTCAGTAATACCCCCAGCTGCTACCTGTTCCCCAATAAATGCAGACACTTTAACGTAGGTTTGTGCTGTTGATGTGCGTACCTCGGAACCCAAGGTGTTCGCATCGTAGTTACCTTTCTGTTTCAGCAAGGCATAGCGGTCTTTATCCAATTGGAGCTTGACTGACTCAAGTTCTACCGTCTGCAAGTCCTCTGGTGAGATACCGAGGCGTGCTGCACGTACTGACAGGTCACGATATGCCTCTTCTTCTGGCGTTGTGGCCAACATCTGCTTGATGGTCTCTTGCATTGGGCTGAACCCAAGGAAGTCACGGCCTGCTTTCTCAAGTTCCTCAGCGAATAGGGGATTACGTGCCTTATTGGTGGCGATAATCTCGTTATAACGTTCGATGACAAACTCACGATTGAGTCTGCCTCCCTTCTCTGCTGCCTTGATACGGCGCATCTCATTCACTGCATTGCGGAAGTCAGGGTCTTGATGGGCCTCATTACCTAACAGGCTATCATCTACGGACGGCGTGTCCGATTGTGACAGCTGGTCAGTGAGCGATTGCAAGTCACCTTCCAGTTGGTTGGTGGCCATGGTCTCAGCAATCTGGCTACCGATGTTCACGGTCTGGCTGGCCAAGTTGACTACAGCACTGGCCTGTTGCAGTGATGCAGACTCAGCACCTAGCTCGGCACTCTGCACAGATAACGCCGCACTCTCGGTACGACGCTTAGCCTGAATGACACGTTGCTCATCTTGTTCTTCTGTGTTGGCAAAGGAGCTGCCCTCAGTTACCTGAGCAGCCCCAATCCTACGAACACTTTGTGGGTTTACGGAGAATGGGCCATTAGCCATGATTATTCCTCAACTTGTGGTTGGTCTAGTAACTTCGAAAACGGCTTAATGATTGGCATATCGCTGTTACCGAATGTGAATCCTGCATCAATGATAGCATCTTCACTGATTTTATCAGCTGCCGTCTGCTCAATGAACTTACGAATCTCACGTTCCTCAGTGCTACCTCTGTCCTCACCGAACAAACGTTCAGTCACACGCTGACGAACCTGTGCCTTAACATACTCAGGCATAGTCTCATCAAGCATCTGCATAGCAGCGGTGTACGCCTTCACCTTCTCACCATCTAACTTCTCAACAAAGATAGCACGGTGCATCAGGCTTACGCGGGTGTTCACCAACTCCTGAATCATTTCCTCTGTCTCACGGTTAGACCACTGCAACATGCGAGTACGTACTTCGTCCGAAGGCTGGAAGCCCATACCTGTACCGATTTCCGTCCAGTAATCGAAGTCACGACGCACAACTACATTGTGTCTGCGGTCAACAATCTTGTCTGTGTTGGCCATGAGCCACGCTTTGTACATGCTACGTCCGGTTGATGGGATACGGCCCAGAATAGAAGCAGCCATCTTCATGTCTGTCTCATCTAGCTCGTCCATTCCCGCACGGTCACCACCAAATAGAACTTGCAGTTCCTTCAATGCTTCCCATGTACGACCACCTAGTCCACCAGCGGCAGGGCCGAAGGCTTTAATGACCATAGGGTCTTCACTCGACATCAAGTCCTTAACCAACTGAGTCACACTGCCACCCAATGCGAAACGGTTTGAGATTTCTAAGTCACTACCGAACATCATGTTCACACTGGTGCCCACGAAACCTTGGTTGATAACCGATGCAGTGGTGTCATCCACTTCACGCAAGCCTGTCCAGCTAGCCACACCTGATACAGCCACGCTACCTAATGGGATACCAGCTGCGCCGAACAGTGCAACCTGTCCTGCTACGATACGAGCACGCTGCTGCGATGTGAACCCGCCACGTCCCTCACCTTTCAAAGCAAGTTCCAGTGTCTTCGCCGTCACCTGCATGAACTGCGTAGCCATGCCAGCAATCTGACGGATAGGGCCAGTACCGTAACCACCCTGCCAGTAAGCACGGTTGGCTGCGTTCAACTCAAGCATGTTCTTGTTGGTCTCAACCAGAATCTCTTGAAGCTCATCATCTGTAGGCTTGGTACGTCCAGTTACTTTCACCCAGTTCTCATATTCTTGAAGGAAAGAGAAACGACGGTTGAACAATTCACCTGCACGGTAGAACCAAAGCGACGCATTACCCGCATTACGCATGACGGATGAGGCTACACCTAAACCATTTGATGCAATGGCTGCTGTATCCACGTTATTGAACACTGACTCATACAAGCCTGTGCGTTTCCACGCGTCATGAGCATCGGTGAGACCTTCACTAAAGTCACCTTTACCCACCATCTTATACACCTTGCCTAATGCCGTGGTGTTACGGATGTTGTCGAGGGCATGGAACATGAAAGCACGCTCGAAGCTCTTCGGTGATGTCAGCGGAAACTTACTTGCAGCTACCAATGCAGCTGATGCCTGTGTGTATACCTGTGCTGGGTTAAGTGCGCCTAGCAGGTTGTGCATCACGGCACCCTTGATGGCTGTGATAGGGTTGGTGTTCTTCAACCACTGCAATGACTTGATACTCTCCTTGTCGCGCATACCAAATGGCACCTGACGGATACCGTTCAAGCCCCAATCATGTAATGACTGGATGGCCCCTTGGTACATGTTCTCTTCACGTGAAGGAATACCGTTCCACTCTTTAATCTGCTGACGCAGTTCATTGAGCATCTTACCCTTGGCTGTGGTAGTCGGTACGGCTGTGCCATCAAACCCTGTGAGTTTCAGGTTCGGATATTCACGACGTACTGTGTTAATCCAGCGCTTCTCAGCACCGACACGAACTTCATTGCGAGCAACGAATGTACCGAGGTGACCTACCTGACGTTGGAATGCTTCATACGGCGATGCACGCTCAAGGCGTTGACCGGATAAACCAAACAGCAACTCATCCTTCGAACGAGTACCATGGAACAAACCACCATGACTGCCCACTGCGTCTTCCAAACGCTCTGCTGTGGTCAGGTCTTCAAACTTACTCACTGCTGGGAAGATAAGCTCAGCATCTTCTAGCTTGGCCTGTGGATTCTCACGCATGAACTTGACTACCTGCTCATCACGGAAACGGTTGGCATCTTGGAAGCTATCGAACGCACGCAGTGCTTGGGTACGTGTGGATGTGGTAACCCCACGCTTGGTCATAGGCACAACTTGCTTTGCTACGAAGTTGGCACGGTTAATCTTAGGCACATACCCCGGCTTATAATGAAGCACCTGTTCTGGCAGGTCAGATACGCGGCTTGCTTTAACGCGAACATAGCTCACCATTTCACCACTAGCATCAAGGTCACCAGTACCTTTGCTGTTCCAGTCCTTACGGAGCCTTACTAATAACTCACCGTTATCATAAACGTCGTCGATATAACTATCAGTAATATCAATCACACGTTGTTGCGTGTCATCCCATACACCCCATCCCTGCTTATCCGCTAGGCTAGCGCGTGCTGCATTAGCGTCAGCTAGTGGCTTACCTACTGAGGTCGCACCGTTACGCACGTTGTATCCCGCATCAGTTGGCACCGAGGCAGTGAACATCTTCACCTGCTTCATACCACCAAGTTCCATCTCACGACGTAAGACATAGTTCTCAGTTTGGAATGCTGCATCAGAGTACATACGCATGCGGTAGTAGGCTTCCTGCTCTGCTGGTGCAGTCAGGCGGACAGTACCCTTACGAGTCTCGATACCTGCGGCCAGTTCAGTCGGTGTAAAAACACGGCCAGTAATCTGGGTTGATGGGTTAACGAACTCATCCCCTGCTTCCAGTACATCTTCAACACGACCACGTGCTTTCAGCCCGGTCACACCGGATACAGGTTCCGCAGCCCACACAAGCATCTCTGCTGCACGAGCATCGATAGCTGCTGCTAAGTCAGACGATTGGATTGAGCGCTTAACCTCAGCATTGAAGTCACCTGTGCTACCTGTCTTACTGAATGCAGCTGGGCTGAGAATCTTGGATGTCTGCTGTGCGATAGGGTCATTCACTGTTGCAGAGAACGTACCTGTCACGTCGTTAATCTTGAAAGTAACTTCGCCTGTGCGCAGAGCGCCGGGTGATGGGTCACCTGCTGCTGATAACTCATAGGAATAAGAGAAGCCTTCGTTATTCCTTTTAGTTAGCTTGAGGTTGGCCAGTTCCAAACCCTCAACCAAGTAATCCTCACCCACCTTATCCATCTGTTGAAGGAAGTTATCGACTACTGCTTGACGCTCAGTACCAGACAAGGCACCAATCTTCATGAACTCTGATTCAGTGGTAAGGCTACGAGCAAAGCCCTGTGCTCTTACTGCTGCATCATTCAGCTTGCGTGCTACGGCACCCGGCAACTGGTCATCGGAGATTACTTCCCGGAACCAATCGCCAGTCTCGATAGGCATAGCATCTAGTGCTGCTGTCAACTTGGTTGTGTTCATTGAGTTGGCGACGGCAGGGTCAGCCAGTGCTGTTACTGTGTGTGTTGCAGCTGCATTAACATCGCCAGCATTCGCAGCTACTTTGGCTGCTGTGTTCTCAGCACGTGCGGTATCAACTGCACCTTTGAGTACGACATTCACATTGGCTTTCTCTAATGCAGATAGCTTGGCCATCTTAGTCACGGCACCGATAGGCACTACATCAACGGCACCCAATGCAACATCCAATGCTTGCGCTTCACGTAGAGCACCTGCACCTTCTGGGTCTAGCAACTCTTGCAAGATACCTGATGCCTTCAACAAGTTACCATCCGACTCGATACCGAACAGGCTAGTCTTGGTAGCTTCGATAACAGCATCTTGCACCAATGGGTACAACATCTGCTTACGTGCAGCTGGGAGTGAGTGCCAGTTCATAACCACTTCTTCGAGGTTGGCTCCTGCTACTTGTGCAAGCTCAGGGTTCTTACCAATCTCAGTAGCTACATCTTGAATGTCCAATGCTTCACCGAATGGAACCATCAATCCCGCGAAGTCGAATGCATCATCCAGCCAGCCTTGTGAGTCAACGATTTCATTCAAGTCATTCATGGCACCAAGCAAGAATGCCTGTTGGTCACGCAGTTCAGGTACGCCATCAGGTGCGGCCTGTGTTGCGTATACCAGTTCATCGCTAAGCACACTTGCCTGACGCTCCATGAATAGGTTCTGGCCTGCAATGGTAGAGTCGAGTACATCATGCGCACTCTCTGGTGAGTTGTTAATCTCACGGTCAGCCCATTGGGTAAGCTCCTGCTGCTTCATGCGGTAGTAGTCATTGACCACCTGCTTACGGACTTCTTTACTATCCGGTTGCAGTGCATCGATTTCCATTGTCGCATTGTCAGTAGGCGCACCACGTACCATGGCTGCTTGGCCTGCATACAAACGAGAGATAGAATCCCCGCGCATACGCTGCGAAGAGATTGCATCACTGAAATCAAAGCCTGTCTCTACTTGTGCTTGAGGGTCTAACGACGCTTCAAACTCTTCTGGTGTGATAGCCATTAACGACCACCTCCTTGTGAGCGACCCGCACCACGGCGAGCATTAGTGTTACGGTTAGTGTCACGGAATGCTGGGTTACGGTTAGGAACACGACCGAATGCTGCATCATTAGGGCCGCTAGTCTGACGGCCATTCTCGAAGGTCTCACCTGCTGCGTTAACCGCAGTGTTAGCTAGGCTGAATCCCGGAAGTGTTGACACCTCAACGATGTTGTTCAGGATGTCTTGTTGACGAATCTGTGACTGTTGAAGCAAGTTAGTTGCTGCTGCTTCTGTACGGGCCTGACCAATCGCTGCACCTAAGTCAGATGCGATAGCTGACGCGGCACCTGTGAAGCCTGCCTCACGGCCTGCCACTACTTGCTCTGCTTGTAATGCACGAGCCTCATTGATACGTTCACGAATCTCACGACTCTCAATCACATCAGCACGTACACGAGATAGGCGGCGCTCACGTTCACGCTCCGCGAGTACTGCGGTACGACGGACAGCATTATCTAGCTTCTGTTGCTCAGCTGATACTTGGTCTTGCAATGCTGCCTGTTGGCCGAGGTCTGCTTGACGTTGCTGTAGTTTCGCATTCTCTTTAGCAATCTTACTTTGCTTGATTGCGGTGACACCACCGACAACGGCGGCACCTACGGCTACGACTGTGGTTACTGCTGCCATAAATATTCTCCTAAAGAATCTTAGTGAAAGTAACTTCTGCCGGGGTGTAACCCAGCGAAGATACGAACTCTTCACCACCACCTAAACCATGCATGACGCTAAGGGATAGACTGTGGATACCAGAAGACTTGCACAGCTGCTCGGCATGAGCAACCAAAGCTTGCATGACTCCCGCTCTGCGGTACTTCGGTGATACGTAAAAGCCATCAGCGATGGCAACGAAACTGTCCTTATCAATCATCGACGGGTTCGCAATGATGTTCAGATACCCGGCAAACTCACCGTTAACGAACGCGGCGAGCGGGACGAAACTACCATCAAGATAGAGCGCTTCATACGTATCGAAGTTAGGATTGTAATCAAGTTGGAATGTGCTGCTGCGCACCTCGGCTGCGTGGGCCAAGTGCTCATCAGTGAATAAAGTTAATACTTCATCTAATTCTAACTGTCTGATTTCAATAGCCATATTACTATCAGTCATATATTATTCCGTATTGTTATTTGACACCATCCATTTTATTCCGCATTCTTATCTTAGTGAGTGAGTGAATGAAGTATGAATGAACGAAACGAACGATGGATTCACTATCATCTCTCTAAACCCACCAAGGGTTTAAGAGAGTATTAATCATAAGGCACCTTGAGGGGTGCCTTTATTATATATAGGGATTGTGAAACTAACTTTCACTCTCTGCTTTCTTCGCTGGGGCTTTCTTCGCAGCTGTCACACCTTTCAGGTAACCATCAACAGCGCGTTGTGCTGTATCACCGCTTGTCCACATACCTACCAACTGCTTAGGCAGTGCCTTCTTAGTGTTACGCATCGCGATAATACGTTGACCGCCCGGCTGTGAAACTGCGCGGCGCACTAACCAAAACTCTGCACCAGTGCTGTCCTTTCCTAATAGTACATCTCTGCTATCTGCCATAATTTACTCTCTGACTGCCTTCATCTCGTTTGAACGTAGCTTCATCGCGACTCTGCGATACATACTGCCTACGTGCCTTGCGTTCTTCTCGTGGGTCTTCTACTTGGCGGAGCTTAACAAAGGCTTCCGCGATACACTCTTGCAACCATAACGTAAATAGTTTCTCCGGGATGGGAGCAATCCAAGTGGGTTGGTCGTTGCCAGTGTAATCGAGATAACCTGTCATGAGTATAACAGATTGTGCGCCGACCACACCTGTGGCATCACGTGAGCTATCATACGCGTCCACGAACACTTCATCATCATTCAGGATTGTCCAGAAGCGTGGGTCTTGGTTGGTCTTGGCCACCAGCACTACACCATTCACCGTCACTGTGTCTGAGTTAGGCTCAGTCGTCTTCAACTGCTGCATACGGTGCAGGTAATCCAGTGGGTCAAGGTACGTCAGTGTGCGGTATGAGTTGTCGATACATTTGTACCGGACAGTCTGCAAGGTACTCACGACATCCGGGATGTTCAGGCTGATGCTATGCGTACCATCGTTCAGTACACTTAGCTTATCCTTCAAGAACTCCCAGTCTTGACGAGTAACCAAGTCTTCCAGCTGTGCAAGCACGAGGGTCTGAATATCTTCTGACTCAACAGTCTCGCCCAGTGAATCGATTTCATCTGATGAGATGGCAGCGCCTACCTCTTTCACCATCTCCAATAATGTTTTCTTTGGCATGTTACCTCCGCGTCTCTACTTCTGTTTTCTCGATACCAGAAATGGTATGGCCAATCAGAACAAAGTCTTTGCCTGATGTGGATTCATAACGTACTGAGAGAGCGCGACCGCTCCCCCGTACACGTAGTTTAGTATCAACCGTATCGAATGGGTAGGCTAACTCATCACCACCTACATTGTTCAATCGAGCCGTGTTGTACTTGAATGCCTCCTGCGCTCGTGACTGCTTCTTGGAGTTGGGGTCATTGGCCCAGTCCCAGTTAACCGACATAAGCGCACTCATTCTCGTTGATGTCTGCATAGCTATCTCCTATGAAGGGTACACAACTGTAATCTTGTTGATTTCTTCTGGGCGTTTATTCAGGAACCATGAGTTCACATAGGGTGCCATAATCGCCACGTTCTTAGTCGATGGGTACAGGTAAGCAAACTCGATGTAGGACGTGTAGTCCACACCCTCAGCCGGGATACCGTTGGTGCCTCCGAGGTAGGCCCAGTCATAGAATGTATCGTCCGAAGGGCGGTTGTACTCAACAGCAAAGTTAGTACCGTCATCACGTACCGTAGCAAAGCCGACTGTCGGTACATCTACGACCGTCACGCTTACATCGATAGTGAGAGGGTCACCGCCAATGGTCGTAACTGGGTCACCACCGATAGTAGTCACTGCCTCTTGCACAGTGTCAGTCTCAGTCTGCTCAGCCTGCATAGGGAACAGGAGGCGTGGATAGAACCCGCCAACGTCTGACTGAATGCTGTACAAGTAGAAGCCTTGGATGTCCAGTGACAGCACCAGTACCTCAGTACAGTCTGCCTTGAATTTGCCTAGTGAGTTACCGATACCGGGGATAGTCCAGAACACAACGCGGGCATTCTCATCGTACAGCCCTTGAGCTAGGCCCAGTGCGCCGAGGTTAAACCCACGGTACACAGAATCGATAGTGGTCTCAGTGATGTTGGCTGATGTCAGGTTGCCTTGCTCATCATATGCCAGTGCCTTGATACCAGAACGTGACATGTACAGTAGGTTATCACCTGCCAGCACCACGCTACGCGGGCCAAGTACAGGCTCATCATCCACCTGAACGAAACGAAAGTTAGTTGCAGTGATACCAGTCAGCTGATTGTTACCACCCAGTAACCACACACCACGTTGAGCAAAGACAATAACACCCTGTCCAAACTCAACCAGCTTGAAGATGTCACCAGTACCAGAAGGTGCCATGGTGATACCATCAGTAGCAATCAGGTCGTTGACAATCTCAGCTGTTGGGTCAGCTGCTTGGTAACACTTCTCAAGCGAGCGCTCACCTACGGACTGACCGACGAAGGCCGAGTCATACAGGCGGGACATCATGATAATGTCTTGGCCGTCATAGCGCTTGGCTGCGTAGAACGCACGACCAGCATGTAAGCATACAGCTTGTAGTCGAGTGTCCACGGAGAACACCGGAGGTGGGGCACCCGAGATAATACCGGGGCCATTCTCAGAGTCCGACATCTCTGTTAGGCGTGGGCCTACGGCCAGCTTATGAAACTCAGTGGTGAACTTGCCGACAGGTGCCAGACCTTGACCGAAGTTAACTGACTGTACCTTGAACGGGTCGAACGCACCAATAGCATTCTCGCTCACAGCCTCTCTCAGCTTACAACCATTGAACAGGACAGATGATGAAGGGTATTCACCCAACACCGTCAGACAGTTCCGTACAGGGTCACCCTTCGTCGCATTAGTACCAACTGAATCCGTGGCAATGTAGGTAGTGTAGGGCCAACCACCGTTGCGTAGGTCGAATTCCTGCTCAGGCGTAATGGTAGCGCCATAGGTGAATGACTTGGCTTCTGGTGCCAATGCCTTCTCTACTCGAATGAACGGGGTTAGTTCTTCTGCAAACAGAACAGGGGTAGGGCCAGCTTGGTTGTTGTAAACCAGCGCGGCATTACACCACTTGTTCGTGACGATAAGGAACTGACGGTCTGCAATGAACTCACACTGCGCATCTGCTGCTGTCTGGAAGGGGCGTACCCATGGAGCCGTACCCAAGTCAACAGTGAGCTTCACAGTGGCCTCACTCAGAGGTAACGTGTTCTCCTTGATGATTACCTTGTCAGCAAATTGGAGCACGGCATAGTCAATGCCAGACTCACCCACATTCTTCCACAAGTAATAACCCACACTCGCATTATCACGAGCAAGTACATCCAGTGGGTAGACTTCATCTTCGATGTCGCCGCCCGGCTCGATGCACATACCACGACGGCGCATGACTGTACCATCTTGGAGGATGGTTACGTTGTCGAGGTCAACTGCTGCGTCCTGTGGGAACTCACCTTTATTAGCCTCAGTGACTAAGCCCCGCGTGGGGGCAAACCTATCTACTGAACCGCGATTAACACCCATACGACCTCCTAGTTGATTAGTGCTACTGCACTTTCAGCAACAAAGTTAGTAGTGTCACTCTCATTCGATACGAAGACTTCAACGTAGTCACCATTAACAAAGCGATGCTGCCAGATAATGAGTGCCGTATCTGCCTGACTGTTTGTCGGGAAGAAGGGAGCAATTGAGTTAGTAACTGCCACCCCGTTGATAGCGATACACGCAAGCATACTCTTCTGGCCACCTGCCGCCATCGTACCTGTCAGGCGTACCTGAATAGGCATGGTCGTATCAGTCTCTCCGATAAAGGTGAAGCGTCCGTCCGTCGTGACAGTGAACTGCGTAGTATCTGCGACTGTCCATGTAGCCAGTACCTCAGTAGGGGTAGAGATAATAGAGATGACTGTCTCAGTCACACCACCTGCGAAAGATGCCAGCGCATCAGGACGTGTATCACGGATAGGTGGGGAGTTGAGGAAGCGCCAGCGAACATCATCATCAGCAATACCATCGAGAATAGTACCGCCACCGAGGTCAGTGATAACACTGTTTGTTACACGGCCTAAGCCCCCTGCATTAATGTTGGCCGAACCTGCCGCACCTTTCAGGAAGGTAGAACCAGAGGTCACCAAGAATACTGAGCACTCAGAGATACCAACAGAGTTGAAAGTAGCTGTGCCTAAATCGATGAACGTGCCGCTTACTTGTACGGTAGAACCCAGACTCAGCTGTAGGAGATTCCAGTTACCTGTAAACTCCATACCTGTACCAGTAGAAGCACTGATGATTAGGGTTTCAACGAGCATCACTGAGTCACCAGTACTATTGAACGTACCAATGTTGGTGTCTTTACTGATGAACACATTACGCAAGCGAAGAAACTCACCTGATGAATCCGTATGGTCAAACACCTTGCCATTTTCAGCATTGATAGTGAGGTCTTCTACAGTCCAGCTAACGTCGGTAGACGTAATGAAGGTGCCTGTGTCTGCATAGACAAGGTTACCATTGTCACCATCGATACCTTTGATAGTTGTGAAGTCACCCATAACCAATCGGTTGTTGCCCATTAGAACTTGAGTACCGATGAAGTATTGGGTGTTAGATGCCAATGTGATTACATCAGCAACAGGTGCAGGGAAATCAGCAAGAGTGTTGATTACTACACGACGTGCAGGCAAGGTCTGTGCGCCCACTTCACTTGGTACAAGGAATCGTGCCTCACTCGTACCATCACCTTTTGAAGTGATTACCTTACCGATGTCAGCTGCACCTGCCGTCAGGGGTAACATGCCTTTTGGTTCATGCAGTTCTGCATCACCTAAGTCTTTATGAATTGCCATATATCCTCCGGGAATAAAAAAGGACGCCGAAGCGCCCCTTTAGTTTATAACGTCTGGCTATGATTAGCCATTCAGCGATTGAGCAACAACGTCATTCACTTCGTAATGAACTACGATAGTCGCCTTACCCGCAGTGTATGTGCCAGATGCAGTAACGTTAACGAACACGTCTTCTGCTAGTCCATCAAGTGAACCAACCTGAGCACCGTCACACTCGACATACTTACCAGCCACAAGAGCCGCAGTAAGGATAGCCGCATCGATGCCATCAGCATCTAGTGCAGTACCATCAGCTTTCTTGTAAGTACCGATGGTTACGTTAGTACCACCAACGAATGCCTCAGTTACTTTCACAGTCGCAGACTTGATGCGAGCACCAGCCGGGATAGCAGTGAACAACTCATCGTTAAAGATGTCAGTACCAACTTGCAGCTTGGTGATGTCAAGACCGATAACCTGTTTCCATTCGTCCTGAGCGATGTTGTATTCAGCCGCAGCCGTAGTCTCATCGAGACGGCGACCGTACTGAGTAGCTGCGCGAGTCAAGCCACCTGCTGTGCTACCTGTAGTGATTGAAATACGTGCCATAATCTTACTCCCCCTTAGAAGCTAACTTGGTCAGTGTCGGTAACAACGACAACAAGGTTCTCATCACGAGTCAGGCCGTTACCCCAACGTGCTGTAGTCTTGAACTTCAAGTCATCAGTATCGAAGTCGATGTCTGAGCTAGAAGTAGGTGACTCTTTCCATGCCACGGTAAATGGCAACTGCTTAGCGTTACCTGCGTTCATGAAGATGTTTGCAACACCTGCGGTGGTTGTCTTAGCACCAATGGTCTCATTCGCTTCTGGAAGCAAGTTAGACTCAAAGATGTCGATGCCGTATACGTTACGTACAAAGCGCATGTTCGGTGAGATACCAGTTTCGATGATACCTTCGAAGCGTGGGTTGTTCGATACGTTTGACAACTGGGTAGTTGTTTCAACCGCGAAACCTACTGACGGGTCAACGATACCAATCAAACCGTTACGGCTTACCTTAGCTTTCTTCATTGAATAACCAACCAATGAGAAGTCAGTGAGGGCCATAGTTTGGTTCGTGCCGTTACCTACAAAGCGGTGGTTCGCACCGTTGATTAGGTTAGCATCACCTTGACCGCCGAACTGCTGGTTACCCAAAGCTAACAGGTCAGTTTCATAACGCTCCATGATTGCAATCGCTTGCTCTGCTGGAAGCATAGAGCCTACGTTGTCAATCCACTTCGAGTCTTGGCGTAGCTTCTTGGAGATTTTGTTTGCGACGATGATTTCATCACGCAGAACGATTTGCACTTCACCAGTATCCAACGCATCGTAAATCGCTGGCGCACCTTCGGCACGGCTACGGGTGACAGGTACACCGACAGATGGCATAGTCAGAGCTTCACCATCAGGGAAGTCAACTGTGCGTGCGATGTTCATACCAAGCAACTGCTCGTGTAGGATTTCTTCTAGTTCGTCAGCCCATAGTTCCGAACGGATTAGAGCTTCTGTATTCGCCTTAACATTACCAGCCATGTGATAACCCCTTGCTTATGAATTGAATTTAGCTGCATCACGCGAGATAGCCGCGTTACATGCTTCGTAATACTGGCTGCGTGTCAGCTTACCAGCTTTGCGTAACTGTTGAAGGTGGGTCTTAGTACCCTCTTCTGCGGTCACGCCATCATGTGTTGCATTGCTTCGCACGTCTCCGGTCGGAGATACTGCGGAAGCTGATGGTGCTACATCTGATACACCGAAGGATTGCAGGACTAGCGCTGGCGATTGAGCCGCTAATGCTTCAAGGTCTACACCGAGTTCAGCTGCCTTTGCATCGAATACTTCTTTGGCCTTCGAGCCAAACTTTGATTGCAAGGTTTGTGATACTTTGTCGATGTTGCTTTGAGACGTTTGCTTCTGCTGTAAAGCTGCCAGTTGCTTCGCCACTTCATCACTTACGTTTGGTTGCTCGTTGCTCGCTGGGGCGGGGTCTTGCTCCTGAGCATTGTTGTTCGAATCACCATTCGATTGTGGGTTGCGCAATTCTTCAAGGACTTGCTCAATAGACTTCGAGGCTTCTGTCTTCACGCGGAGGTCACCGTTCTCGGTTTCCAACTTAGTGATGTGAGCCTGTGAATGTGAGTAGCCCTTAACCAGTTCTTCGACAGTGGCGTACTTCTTACCTTCGCCTACTAGCTCGTCGAGTGTTACATCTTTCGCTGGTTCTTGATTTGGTGCTGCGTTGTTTTGGTCAAACATCGGCATAAGGATATAACTCCAAGTTATTTGCTGTCAATTAGATATGACAAAAAGTTATTAAGAACTTCTCGTTTGGCTTGATATGCGATGAGTAGTTCACCGCGATTAGGCTTGTCAGCCAGTGATTCAAGACGAGATTTCTTCTCTATCAACTCAAGCTCTCGCTTGATGTATTCAGCTAGTAGACCACGATACGTGGCCCCTAGTCCGAAACTTCTGTTTACCTTTTCCTCGTCGATGTCCTCAGAGGTCAGGTAGGATTTAACCCAGTTATAGCTGAGCAGTTTCATCTGATACGTTCGCTCCTGTCAGTGTTGAAGCTGCGGTATTGTCATCTGCTTTCGCTGCTAAACGCTGCGACTCAGTGTCTTCTTGGATACCGATGTTCGGGAAGAACAATCCGTATTCGCCTAAGTCAGCTAAGGTCTCAACAGCTACAGCCAACTTCTTACGGCTGATGTGTGGATTGAGTAGGTTACCCATACCACTGTTCATGATGACGTTTAGGTTCTGCAATGCGTTAGCACGCTCAGCAAAAATTGTAGCACCTTTCGCTACGATGCGCCCACTACCTTGTAAATCTTCCGCAGTGATGTCCACGAAAGTCTCAACGCCTAACTCTGAATCAAGCACGCGTACTGTGTCACCCGCATCCAGATTCTCACGACCTTGGATTAGGAAATCCTCAAGCAATGGAGTCAGCATCTCACGTTCAAACTTCTTAACCTTACGGCGGAACAACTTGCTCTGACCTTGGTCAAGCAGCTGGACTTCAAACTTGGTCTTCTCACCCGGAGTACGCTGGCCGATTGCTTCCTTCGGAGCACCGGACAACTCTTCCATCAAGTCCATGGTAAAAGGAATCTGGGTTTCGAAACGTAGTACATCTGGTGGCGGAGTAAGGTAGGTTACACTACCACCTTCATCAACTTCATAACGCGCACCCGGCGCACCTTGTGTACCATGGAATCGAACATCACCAGTCTCTACCGTGGCAGGGTCAGCGAACTTATCGTAGATGTCAGCCTTCAAGTTCTCCAACTTATCCAGCTTGTATTGCAAACCTACAACCCGAGCAAGAGGGCCAATAGGCGCAAGACTATCGTCACGAAACTCCCACACACTAAGATGAAGATTCTTCCTTCCCAACCACGCGTCCATTGGTTCCTTGCGAGTAACAAACCTCCTATCCACAATAACAATTTCATGGTTCTCAAGAAGCTCATCTTTTTCAAAGTCATAGAAATCACCATAGAAGTGAAGGACTTCCACTGTACCTTGCTCAATGTAATTAAGCTGGTCACCGAATCCATTCTTCTGCAATGCCTCGAACTTACGACGACCGCCTTGGCCGTCAGTCAAGCCAGACTTGATAGCCATCCTGTCTTCACGCAAACGTTGAAAGTCACTTTCAGACATAATCGATTCACTCGATTCACCGATGTGTTTTCTCAATGAGCCGAGGGTATAGACAGCACGGACACACTTGCGTGCGTCTTCGAGAGAGGTAGCTGTGACATCCCAAAGGACATCGTTAGGGTCAACCCGGATAGCTTCCGCCCCGGTGTAGACGTTGTTAACCGTACCGCCAACAGTACGTTGCGAACGATTGACATGACGACTGAATGAACATGAGACACCGCTGACAACGTAGTCATCTACCAAGCGTTCAATGACTGACTCAGCATCAGACTCTTCAACCTTATTGCGCACGTAGTTCTCAACCACTGCACGACGTTCGATGTCTTGGTCAGATGCAGCCTTGGCCACATACTGAACCCAGTTGCTATTAGGGATGAGATGTTCCATGTAAGCAGTGACCAAGTTGTTTCGTAACTGGCTCAGCTTATTGATGGTGGTGCTGTTCTTGAACGGCAACTTAGAGTTAGTCGTAGTCTTGGTATCTGTCGCAGCAATGAAAGTCATTGTCTCTTCGCGCTCAGCTTCCCACTTAGAACGTGCGGTCTTCATACGTTCATAGTCAGCGGACAACTCATGGATGATGTTCTCATCTGTCGCTACCACTGGCTGCAATAAACTCTGTAGGGATTTAACGTTGGTACTCACTAGCATCGTCCTCCGAATCTGCTATGTCCTGCACCGTCGTAAAGACTGGCTCTCACATCTCTGGTACGTGAGTCGTCTTCTGGTGGAGGTGGTTTAAGTTTATCAAAGCTCACGCCAATGTGCAGAGTATCTTTGATGTCATCATGTGGAGGGCGGTCATTCTCAAGTTCTTCTTCGAGTAGTAACCAGTTACCGCCACGAGCGTGGTACATTCTACCTGACTCGTACAAAGGCTCAAGTGTCTGAGCAATACGTTCTTCTTTCGAGCCATCATGACTGCCGGGCTTGTACGACTTGAACCTGATAGGGGTAGCCTCTTGCTCCGCATATTCCTTGAGTGCTTCGATGATAACTGCCTGCGCAGCAACGGCCTCAGCTTTAACCCAACGGAATCCCCACTTGATGTACATGGCCTCAGTGTGCTTCCAGTACACAGAAGGTTTCTTCGTCTGGTATCTGTCGATGTCCAGTACGTAGATGTTCTTGTCGATGTCGATACCAAGGACAATGAAACAAGTCCAGTCACTCCCGGTACGTACAGAGTATGCGAAATCCTGACACCCCACGATAGTGAGTTGCTTCTTGCCGTAGTACCACTTGCCACGTTTCTTGACGATACGTTCTTGGTCGTAGTACAGGAACATTGACTTATCGATACCGCCATCGTTGATAGCATTCGGGTCGTTGTAGTACTGACAGAAGAAGTTACGCATGTCTTTGGAGTACTTGGCTTTCTTACGGGCAAGCTGACGCAAGTCAAAGCCGAACATCTTACCATCACTGGCACGTGCTTGACGTGGCCAAAGGAATGAGCCGTTAGTCTCGACCTGACGTTCGTGAATCGAATACACCTTACGTGTACCAATCAGCTGGTCGTTGTCATCGTACTCTTCCTCTTCCATGTCAATCATATCTTGGTAATGGTCTTTCGGGTGATAGCGTGTACCCACCGCCCATTCCATACCATCAGTGGTCAGGATGGATGACATGTGCCCGGCCTTGGCTGATACCTTGGCTCGCGCTGTTTCCGTCATGGAGTTCTTATCCACCACAACATCATCTTTCACCAAGACGTTACAGTGAGCACCGATGACGTTCGAGTCGATACCCGCAGCAACCATGGTAGGGTCACGCGGTCTTTCTTCCTTACGAATGGGATGGTCAACAGTGAAGGCGGTAGCAGACCACTGCTCACGTTTCTTCTCCTGCTTATGAATCATGTCAGGGCTGAGCATCTGGAACTCGTCTGACTCAATCAGCTGCTTAACGTCGAACAGCTGTAGGATGGCCAGTGATTCCGTAGCGCACATGTACATGATTTGAATGGCGGGGTTACGGTAGATTTTCCACGCACAGCGAACAGCAATGCAGTGGGACTTCTGGTGGTCACGAGGCATGAGGGCAAGGTCATTGTCGATACCTTCCATCTCATTCAGTTGCCACCAATTGAATAGTTCTTCATGGCATGGGCCATAGACCCGGTGAGGTTCTACGGTCTGTGCGAATACCCAAAGGGAGTCATGACATGCCTGACGAAGTTCATCAAGTGCTAACTCTTCTGGATTACTTGTGGTCTCGGTCATATAGTTTTTCCATCAGCTTTCTGGTACGGCGTGACTCTTCGGCCAAGTTATCTAGTCCGATAACAATGGGTGCCGTAAACAACTGCACATATTCTTTCATCTCGGCTGAGGTGACAGCCTCATCTTTGAGTTCATCAAGACGCTCATCGAGTTCACTTACTGCTACTACCATACGTTGCTCCAACTCTTCACGAGCCACACGCTGAGCTTGAGTGTACTTCCAGACACCACCGATGATGGTGACCAATACGCCTAAGCCTGCGAAGGCTGCTTCAATCACTTCTACTTGCATTGTTATTCCTCGCTCGCTGCAAACTTTGTTCCAGCCATGTGGCATCAACCGCTGGCTTGGTTTCTTCTTTTGTAGCTTGCTCCGCATCAGGTAGGTCATCCTCGACTTCAATGGGGTCGGGATAGGTCGGCTTATTCTGGTCAAGGTATTTGGCTGCTGCCAAGTTCCCTTGCTGTGCCAACTCTATAATCTTTGAGCGCCCCATGTGCGCTTCACGTTCAGCTTTCTGCTTACGCCATTTGCCTAGATGTTTTTGAAACCATTTGCATTGGGCCAACTTAATCCAATGGTCATAGTCACCTAGTAGAACTAACCCGGCTTCATATTCACTCGAACATTGAAAGTAAATTTGAGCCATCGATAATGTATCATCATGGTCGCGCATGGACAAATTATACACCGGGTGAAACCCTTTCTGAGCAGCACGACAAGCGTGTCGATGTTCCCAGAATAATGCCTGTGTACCCCGATGAAGTTTCTCCGGTACGTTCCTTAGACCTGAAAAAGCCCGCGATAAGCGAGCCTTCTTTTCCTCTGCTGTCAGCAACATAGTAACTCCTGTAATTAGAATACTCGTCCCTGAGTATAGCTTACAGTGAGTTTAATGTCTGCTTGAGTTCATCCACGTCTACTGCATCGTCGATGAGCAGCTGAGCAGCTTGGTCAGTCTCACGGATTACTTGACGTTGATTCTCTGCTTCAACAGCTTCACCGGGAATGGTTGCCTTGATGTCCAAGGGGGCAAACTTCTCATTACGCTTCGCACGACGCACGTCATGTGCCAGTGCTTTAGCCTTTTGCAAATCTACTTTAATCATGATTTCACCTTTTGAATTTTCACTGTGGTAAAAGTTTCTACTTCTCCAAAACCAGCTAGTGTGGATACACCCAAGCCATTGGAGGCGGCGGTAGTCTCTACCTGATACTCGACACGAAAATCCTTAGCACTAGCCAGAGTCAGGTATGTAACACCAGATGAGATACCCGCCACTGAACTTCCGCTAGAGCAGAAGATACATGTACCTGTGGCAGCTACCGCTGCATCAGTCACGTTGTACAAGCGTGTCGCGGCACGATTGGTTACAAAGAATGGTGCATCCCATTCAATCTTGTAAGTACCTGCCTGTAGCGTAAACTCATTTGATGCAAGACTGGCAAGACTTTGAGGGTCATGCCGAATTGTATTCAAGGTACGAGTGAGCCAAGAACCTGACGTGGCAGTGCCGCTAAGTGCGGCGTTAGCCTTCTCGTCTACGATAATAGCAATCGCTGTGGCGAGGTCAGTACTCCAATCGCTATCACCTTTAATCTCTGTGGCCATAGGTTATGCCTCAAATGTTGTGGTAGGTGGAAGCTCAAACTTATTGCTGACGTTACCTACGCCATGCGTTAGCTCGGCAGGGTCGATAGTCCAAGCTGCACGGAACGTGCGGTCAGTTGGAATCTCTGACACATCCACTACCTTGAAGGGGCAATCGGTTGGTACGTCTTTCTTTGCCAGCACTAGGATGTCACCGCCTGCTGCTTTCAGTCCTTCGTCAGTTGGGTAGATAACACCTACACCACCCTGACCATTATCAAAAATAATTACCTTGCTCATGTTGTCTCCTTAATCTTCGTTGAATACCATCAGTGAATGGTAGTTAGTAGGGTCTGCTGCTGCTCCATTCTGGAAGTGCTGCGAATGAATCTGCGATGCTGTACTTGATGTACGAACAATCTGAGTAAAGCACGCACCTACTACTCCACTGAATTGTGCAGAAGTAATAGCACACCAGTCATTATCAGCCATAGGAGCAGTGAGGTTAATCGCTGTATGCCCTAAACCTACATCGGTTAGTGAACTGACATTGTAACTAGACAGCACAGTAGGAACACCTGCAATGTAGTTCCATCCTGCATAGGCTTTCACAAAGCGTGGCTCTAGTCCCGGAATACTCACCTCAGTTGTAGTCGTATCATCGTTGGCACGAATCTGGTCAACGTTCAGTTTGGTTTGTGATAATGCTGACATTATTAAATCCCCAAATCAAAGATTTGAACTGCGGTGTATGTCGGGTCTTGTAGAGCACCCGCGCCTGTATAGCAGTCAGCACCGACAGCCGTAGTAGTCCTAAGAAAACCTGCCGTAACCCACAGCCCCGCAACACCCTCGTTAACAGCGCACGCTGTTACACACATTGAGTTGATGTCAGCGACGGCATTGGTCAGGTTGACAGTGAATGCACCTACGCCCCTATCAGTGATACTAGATACGTTGTGGCTGTAGTGAAGGGTGACAGGGTTACCATCCCATGTTGCCCCGGCAAACAAAGTCTTGTTGCGAAGGTTGAGCGGTAAGCCCGCCCCAGAATTATCCTGTAGGGTATCGCATTGCAACACCGTATCTGATAAAGAACTCATACTACCACCACCCTAGCGCCTGCGCTTACTGTTAGTACCTTAGTTGCTGCTACGCTAAACGTACCAGTGATTGCCGTCATGTTCGCCGGGACAGTGTAACTTTCCGCGACCGTCTGGCCGACTAGCAGGAATACTCCTGCGTCATCGCCGCTAACGGCTGCCGTGTTAGAGACTTCCCATTGTGAGTTGGCCACACTCCAACGCAAGATAGGCTTCTCAGCCGAAGGTGCAGTTGTCGTAGTGTCAACATCAGTGAGGTCACCCAAGGCTTTGTCAGTCGTTACGGTGTGAAAGCCGATGGCCCCTGCTCCGTTCTTACCGTAGAACTGGTTGTTACTCGCAGCATCGACACCCTCAACACCTAACGCACGATTGGATGGAATCCATTTACTTGTACCGCTATCCCAACGCAAGTGGAACTTATCCGTAGGTGATGGAGCATTGACATCTTCACTGTCGTTCAGCGCAGCAATGGAGCGATTGACTGGCTCCCATAACTGCGTACTGTTATTCCACCGCAACACTTGCTTGTCTGTTGCCGGGGTTGGTGAAACGTTCCCGACATCTCCAAGCGAAGCGATGGTTGAGGTTTGCCCCGGCATGTTGGCCGGAGACTTACCTGAGATAAAACTCTCATCGATTGGCATTAAAATCCGCTCCCGCGTGGTCTATGTTTGATTTCTTCCCAAGTGCTTAGTGAGTCTTTACCACCACACTTGAAGATACCTTGTGGGTCTACCGTGACTGGACGGATGACTTTGCGTACCGCAGTCTCGTTACAATGTGAACATGGGCATGCTTCCACGTCCGTGTCTTCTGGAACTGTCGTGCGCCAGCACTTGTGGCATAGGTGGTAGTGGTAGTCGCCTAGTCTGTCATTATGCATTTCCGTCTCCATCATTGTGTAGGACGATTAGTTTAACTGTACCTGTCCCTGCGGTTACCTTCGCTCGTAGCGAGTGTACCGGGAATACCAACGTAGTGTCCGTGGATACTGTCTGGGCAGTGAGGCCGTTGAGCACGATGTAATCGACACCGTTGATTGAATACTCAATCTCATAGGTAGGTGTGCCTGATGTCACGATGACATGGATGAGGCACTTAAAGTTCTCTGGCTTGCGGGCAATCTTGATGAGCGGACTCGGGGTCGCAGCATCAGTCGCAATGTGTTCTTGAGTCTTATAAGACATGGTTGTTCTCCTGTTAATTAACAAGAGTAAGTCTAGCTCATGGGGGAGGAAAGGAAAAGCCCCGAAGGGCTGAGGTACTACTTCTTGCGGATGGCAAACTGTGGAAGGAATAATGCCGCGATGAACATCACCAGACCGAATAGCCCGGCTTGCCAAAAGGCAACGCCAGTGTTCAACGTTACGTTTTCCGCACCAGCCACATTCGTTTCTTGACCAGTGGTATTGGTAGTGAGGTCACCCTGTACCTCGACATCTTCCACCTTCGTATTACCGGACTTGCTGACAGCTTGGTCTTTGTCGCCAACGACAATCTCAGTATCAACCGATAACCCGGAATCATCTTTGATGCCAACTGCTCCAAGTGCAACGTCACTTGCGATACCCGTTAACCCGGAACACCCGGACATAATGAGTACCGCACATAACATTAAAGTTACTTTCATGATTCATGAACTCCTAAAAAGAAACCCCACCCAAAGCGGGCAGGGCTATGCTACGTCTCAACATAATAACTGACAGAGACTACATAAAGAATAGCACATAATGTTCGATAGGTTATTCCTATCATACCGGAATTATTAATAGGAACTAACATGCTTGACAGGTCAATGAATGTGAACGACACTTTCTTTAGTGAGAGAGCGATGAGGTTCAGGTGATAGCGAACGAACGATGACATCACTACTAATGGTCAGCCCCTAAAGGGTCTGGCCTTTTTAGTACCTATTGATTCACCCCTAAGTCCCCTCAAGGGGATTGCAAGGGGATAGGGATAATGTCCTGATACATGGAAAGGGATAATGTCTTGACTATACCCTCGGAATGATAACCCCCTTATTGCATTAGAATAGTGAACCCCCCTACTTAGATATTGTTGAGTTGCCTTTCCCACGTAGTGGGGAAAACCAAACCCCCCTTGTACCCCTAGCCATTTAGACGGCTAAACGTCCATAATGTCATTTACACTGTAAACCATGCATAGGCCATCACATGCACAGTCATTCACTCAGTGTTAGGTCTACTTGTGGTGCCTCACTCCTTACCCTTGTCGTTATCCCCCCAATTATCCCCCCAATCAACTCTAAAACTCTGACACTCATAGTCATTATCATTAGAGCTTATTATTATTTTTAAACTCACTCTCCTTCACCGTTCGTTGTCCCTACTACCTGCATAGTCTGACTATATGGCCAACTGCATAGTGCTATGACATGCATAAGTTACTTTCAATGCATTCAAGCAATCATAGTTATTACCTATTAATACCGCGCTTGTTATCGTCTACGCCTATCACACCACGGACAATGGTTTTATTCATATTCATTCAACTGGTCGGAGCAGTTCTACAGGCCACGTGTTCACTGGTCTACAGCGTTTCAAGTTACTTTCAGCCCACTGGTCAGACCACATAAATGCACTCAGTTGCTATTATTAAATTGTTCCATCGAAACACAGAAACACCGCTCTTTAACAACGTGCTGCACCATCCACCGCAACGGCGGGGCGCTAGATACAATTTGTATCAGTGATGCGTTCTACCACTTGCACGGGATGTTGCAAACGCACTACATAAAGCCCACGTAACGCCATTACCTATAGGGTATGGGTTACAAACATTTGACTGGTAAAGTCTTGAAGAATGGATAGGCGGGAACTCTTCCTTAGTAACTGGGAACTGTCGAGATGACAGATTGACGGTGAAGACGAAGACGGCGACCAAACATCAATCCAAGTACAGCAAAGGGTAAACCTAAACACCATCATGTTAGGTTGATTGCACTGGGCTTAACAGCGGTGCATCTTACGATGGAATAACTCAAGCGTTTATGAAAGGTAAGCGCTTTATGATATTTCATTGACTACATACAGAGGTAACACCTATGAAAACTTTAACCACTGCACAACTCAAAACCAAACTAACATCTATTGCTAACTCACACAGTGAAGAGGCATTGAGCAACGTACTTGCGCATTGTATTCACAACGGCCTTGTTCATCATAACATCATGCCAGAACACATGAAGCTGGTTCGAGAGTCAGAGGTAACAGGCAAGTTTAAAGCAGCACTTGCTAAGTACATGCCAATGACTTGGAACAAAGAAAAGGGCGCATACCAATTCAGCAATAAGAAAGCTGAAACGTTACGCCTTCAACTGGGCTTAGAATTCCGCAACTCTACAGTTGAAGATGTGTTATTGGTACTGCCTAACATCTTTGCCAAGAAAGAACGCAAGGTTAATGAATTTAGTATCGACACCTACACGACGGCCATGGCTACCAAGCTAGCTAAAGAAGGCGTAGCAGATGCAGAGCTTATCGCACAGTTGGTTAACATGCTGGCTAAAGACTCGGGCGGTATCAGTGCGGCGGTTAAGGCTGTCGTCAATGCGCAAGTAAGTGAAGAGGTACAGGCGGAGGCCGTATGATTTGGTTTCTTGGCTACCTAGCATGGATTGCACTACTAGGCGGCGTGATGCTGTACGTGGTGTGTAAGACAGACAAGTAGACATAACAATAGGTACTCATGCAGTGCCTATGATTATGTTTAACTGACAGAGATTAAGCGCATGAAAGTATTGACTTACTTGTCACGCCTTATCGATGACGTTGAGCGTGGTACTGTTTCAATCTGGTACTGCGAACAGCGTATCATTGAGGCATACCAAACAGAGACACGCCCTCATGTACAGCATGAGATAGAAGAACTTGCCCGTACCTTGGAGGTACTATCATGAAAACCTACACGTTGAATGACGCACTCACTACACTGCTACTGAATAAGCAGACCCTCGTTAGCTGTGCCACACGTGGTAACGGTTACCCCACGGTATACGTAAGAGGTGAATGCATCCAGCTTAACTTGCATGTTGGTATTTGCGATGGCGTACAGCGCATAGTCAAGGCCGTGTTAGGTGAAGAGCACATGCACACCTACATGAACCAGCTACATGATACGTTGGTTGAGATGTTCGGTGATGTGGACTGTACCACGCCAGTGGAACACCCGACCTTGGATAACTTCGATGCATTCTTTGACTTAGAATGTGCTGAATTTTGGGATGATACCAAGCATGAGTACGCGGCTAATCGCTGGGCATTACTCGACCGTCTCATTGCAAACACTGTACATCTGTGAGAGGTAACGGCGCATGATTAGTAGACATAGCAATACAACTCTTCCATGTGGTGCAGTGTGTGTCCCCTTGTGGGGTGACACTGACCATTCAGCTAACGGTGATACATTTATGGGCTGGCGTATAGATGTCGAGGGTGAAGTCTACCCACAGGATGTACTTGCTGAGTTCCACGCAGCACAGAGAGGTAACGGTGATGCGACAGATTGAACAGCAACTCACACAAGCCTTGCACATGGTCAAGGTAATGGCCTCACAGTGCAAAGAGTACGCACCGGATAACGAGTACGCCATAGCAAGCAACGGAGATACACTCTGGATTGAGGGGTGTATTACTTGGGCTGAATCAATAGAAGGTAAACCCGATGACAAGTAAAGTAGTGGTGTCCATTACAGTGGGCACGCAAGAGGTACTGGATTCTTATGGTGACATGTACCTAGATAGCATCACTAACAGTGCTGTCTTGGAGATGACCGATACATGGGGCGGTGTCAGTTTAGTGTGTGTTCACGGCGGATACATGCATGATGACGGCACGTTCGTAGAAGAAAAAAGCTATCGCTTTGAAGTGATGGTTGATGGTACTGAAAGTAACTTGCAGACATTGCGTAGCTATGCCGCAGAGTTAGCCGATGTCTTTGAGCAGGTGTGTGTCTTGTATACTGAGCAGGTATTACAAGTCGGTGTATTAATTAACAGGGAGTAACTACCATGCCTCGTTATATCGTGTGGAATCCTGAGAAGGTAGCGAATAATTGCTCATTACCTCAGCCTGAAACGTACTTGCAATTACTACAGTGTGAGGCTGAGATGAATGGCGTGTGTTCAACTGAGGTGCAGTCGTCGGACATTGAGTCCGTTGTACTGGCCTTTGAGAATGAAGCTGATGTAACACTGCGTTATCATATTGCAGGTGTCATCGTAGTGTATCGTGATGAATACGTGGGTGTCTTTGCAGCCATGATAGACGGTGCTGTAGAGATACACCCTATCCCTCAGAACCTCAGTGAAGACAAGCGCGAGCTTTATATCGCAGCGTTTGAGGCAGGCTTACGCACTGCTGGTATGAAAGAGTGCGGTGACGTTCTGCGCTACAAGATGGAGACTTTCCATTGATTAAGTCAGGGTTCTTTCTATTGTTCTTCACATGTGGGTTAGCATTAGCTGGCCTGTTCGTCGGTACTGTAGGTGTAACCGTCGCATTAGGTGTGACGTTATCCTTTGGCCTGACATATCCCGAGATAGCAGAGGTAACTGCTGCTGTCATTCCATTCACAGCTATAGGTTTGCCTGTACTGTTCCCCGTGCTAGGCATCTACGCACTCAAACATTGAGGTAACACTCATGCATCAAGTATTTATTCAAGACCCAGCTACACCGTGCAACCCCACTAAGCAGAACATCGAGGCAGCAATCGTGTACGTGAGTACTAGCGCAATGCCTTGGAATATGCATGGTGTGAGCAGCACCGATGATATGAAAGCGGATGCTAACTTCATCCTATCTTTCTGTCGTGAGGTAGGTGAAGCCATCGCTTGTGTGCCTAATGGTAACTTCGAATGTGATGCGGCACGACAGGGGATGTCAACTCGCGGCATACTGGCTGAGTTTGGTAATGCCCTCGACACACATCTACGCATTGCGGGTAACCTATGTGGCATTACGTATGAGGTGTTTGCTACTGCCTTATGGGATAGCTACATCGACAACTGGCACAAGCCTGCTAGTCACTACATCCTGACTGCAACGAAGGCACTACAAGCGCACACGCAACAAGGTAATGTGTCTGTTGCGGGAGGTGCAAGCCCGATGCCGACAAGCAGGACACACACGTCAGTGCCTACATTTAGTGCGCAGTATGGGGCACAGCCTGCACCATCTACCAGTCACAAGTCCACGCCTGCTGGCTCGGGACGTGACACCAACGCTGAGGTACTAGCCTTAGCAATCGAAGGGGTGAACAAGACAGCGCCCGAGTTTAGTCAGACCGCTGCTGTTAAGAACCTCAACAAAATCATTGACCTATTAGAAGGAAAGTAACCATGCGTAAGCTAACTCTTTGGGGTTTACCCTGCACTGGTATCATCATGATTCACCTGTCTGACCATGATAACCTCGTCGGTCTCATCTCTGCCCATGACTACAACAACATGGTCAATGCAGAAGCAGAGACGGAGAAGATGGCAGGTATGTTAACGTCATTGTATGTGAGCCAAGAGGCTGCATGTGAACTGCTGTGCGTAGGCATCCCGTATACGGCTGAGTGCATCATTGAACTGCCCATCCATGATGAACTGTATGAACATGCGCAGCGTGTAGGTCTGCGTGCTTATGCTGACGTGGCTAAGGAGAAGGGTCATGACGTGCATTAATTGTGACGATGGTATCTGTACCAACAACTGCCAGTCAGGACAGGCTGAGATAGAAGCACAGTTGCTAGAAGCCCTGCGCAAAATGAAGCAGGTGAATGGAGTCAATCATGTGAGTGGGTGTGCTCTGGTGGCAGCGCAATGCCGTATCTTGGACGCACTCAAGGCTAATGGAACGCCTGCTAAGGGGGATGTATGACGCACGGTGTAGCTAGTACTAAAGGACACCTCGCATCTAATGGCGGGTTACGTGCTCACTCAGTGGATGATGTGTTCCCTTGGATTGTAATGCAGAAGGGTGACCGTATCGGTGTGCTCACTCCGAGTGGGTGGTTCCGTGGCACTGCTACTAACACATGGAAAGCAGCGGGTGCGCTGGCACGTGTGCTTAACCAAGATAACATCAAGTCGCCTGACACTGACGTGACGACACGACATCAGCGTGGGCATACATACTGGGAGTACATCGGGAGCAAGTAGCATGGCCAAGGACAGCAAACCACTGGCGTATAAAGACCAGTTCACTCCGTGGTTACCTAACTATTACATCGGTATTAACGGTATCCCGCACTACCCAATCGTATCAACTGCACTGACAGAGAAAGATAAAGCAGTGGTGAAACATATCACCGCTACACTACGTATCCTATCCCGAGGGGAATCGCTATGAACTTGAACAAAAATTCTGCAATCAACCTGCTTCTTACCTTCATTCGCCAGAACGTAGACGCTAACGCGTCACTGTCTATGAAGACTAAGCAACCTGTCATCCACTACGCGGTGCCTAATGGCAAGACACATGCGGTAATCAAGGGACTGGAAATCCCGCACGTTGATTTCAAGAAGATGGATTCAGTCGAAGCACTGCGTATCTGTGCTGACATGGGCTGGACTAACGATGATATACGTACCCAACAAGCGGGTGAGCCTATCAACCGTAAGTGGGAGCGCTAAGCATGGAACTACAAACCATATTCAATCAAGTCTGTCAGCACTTGGTACGTCAGGGACGTGCCGCAATGGAGCACAATACTGGTGGTAGCTGCCGTTATCGTGGTGCATGTGGTACACGCTGTGCTGTGGGTTACCTCATTGCTGACAAGCATTACGACAATCACATTGAAGGTGGTGGTATGGCACGTGAATCAGTGCAGGATGTAGTGATTGCTACCATCGGTGACATCAGCGACGAGGCTTGTCGCCTACTCGCAGCATGTCAGAACGCACATGACGTACAACTGGCCGACGTGAGCCGTTATGAATGGGCGCGACGTATGATATACATTGCCGAGGTGCGTGACCTTATTGTACCTAAGCAAGTGCGTGAGTTAGCGCGTGGGTAGCAAGTACGACGATGACATCAAGGTGATGGGCAGTGACCTCGCGGTAGGCGAGCGCAGCCCTCATCTAGTGTGTCCGCAATGCATGGGTGGCCCGAGTAGAGAGGCATCACTTCTCATCTGGGCTGACCCCAATTCACTGACGGCTAAGTGTTACCGTGTCAAGTGTGGGTTCTTCACTAACACAGGGGTGACAGGCTGTCGCAAGATAAGTACTAAGGTACGACAACCAAAGACCAAGGTGTCCCAACTCAATCCCGAACGGTTACCTGATGATGTAACAGATTGGTTATGTTACACATTCAAGTGGCTAACACCTGATGATTTGTATCTCAATGGTGTGCAGTGGGATGAGAACGCAGAGCGTGTGCTCTACCCCATCCGCTCATTGGATGGTAAGGAAGAGGGCTTGCTTGCTCGCAAGTATCCTGAGTTGGTACTGAATGAAAGTAACTTGAAGGGAGTTAAAGCTAAGACGTATTGGAATACTATCCCGAAGGACTACAAGCTGACGTGTCTCATGCCACCACGGAATGCAGCACGTGAGGACTACCTCGTATTGGTTGAGGACTACCCCTCCGCTATGCGATTGAACCAAGACATACCATGCACTGCGCTGTCCGGTACTAGCATACAGGATGCATCGCTCATGAACTTGAAGAAGGTTGGTATCAGGCATGTCGTGATGGTACTAGATGGGGATGCAGTAGCAAAGGCATCGAAGCTAGTCCATAATTACGGCCCGTTCTTTCACTCGATGTCATTCATTCCCTTGCGGATTGATGACCCCGACCCCAAGGATATGACCAATGCAGCTTACGATAAGCTACTTCATAAAATAATAGAGAGGTTCCCCAATGGAGTCACAGATTCTAGCGAGTTGCTTAGCCAAGCGAGAGGCTTACACCGCCGTCGTTCAGCTAGAAGCAGCCGATGACCTGTCACCATTAGGTGCTCAAGTAATCAAGATGGTTGCTGAGTACTACGAACAGGACGAGGATACCACCAGCGTAGACCTTGATGTCCTGCTCACATCCATTCAAGCCAAGTCACCCTTGCAATACGAGAAGTTAAGCGTGTTGCTTGAGGACTTACCTGACCCTGCTGCTGTCAACCTCATTGATGCCCTAGTCAACCAACGCTTGCAGCGTATCGGTAGTGACATGACACAGGCCATTGCATCCAATGACCAAGACGCTATCACTGTGCTCACCAATGAGCGCAATGAAGTGATTGACTTAGGCATACGCAAGACAGGTGAGGGTGACACACTCTTCGATGTGTACCAAGGTGCTCATGTCTCCGACCTGACCGATGACTTACGTGAGGGTGCAGGCTTCAAGTTGTTGCCCGGTATTCTCGATGCCATCGTGTACAACCTACTGCCCGGCGACCACATCGCTGTGTACGGTATGGTTAACCGTGGTAAATCACTGGTCGGTATTCAGATAGCAACTGACTTCGCAATGGATGGTAAGCGCGTGCTGTACATAGGCAACGAAGACCCAGCCAAGCGTATGATTATCCGCATCATCTGTAACCTAGTGGAAGTACCACTGTCTGAGGTACAGGAGGATGAGGACTACTACACAGAGGTGGCACTTGACAATGGCTATGACAACATCATCTTCAAGGAACTCACACCCGGTAGCGTTGATGATGTGCGTCGGCTCATCGAACACTTCGAACCTGACGTGGTTGTCGTTGACCAAGCACGGAACATCATTCCAAGTGGTAAGACTGACGGCCAGACGGGTACGTTGGAAGCCACATTCAAACAGCTCCGCATGCTTTATAAGAAGCATAAGTGTATCGGAGTCAGCATCACACAGGCTGGCGACAAAGATGCAAAGGGTAAACCGTTGTCAGACAAGGTACGCCTTGAACAAAACGACATCGCTGATTCCAAGTATGGAGTTGCTTCTCAACTGGACGTGATGATTGGTGTCGGTGCCACTGAGAAGATGGTGTCCGCTGGTCAGCTATACCTCAACGTGTGTAAGAACAAGGCATCAGGTATTCATGATGGTGTCCAAGCATACATCGACGTGTTCACATCAACACTCAAACAATAGGAGAAGTATGATGGCTGACTACATAGACCATCTACCTAAGTTCCTTTCAGACTTAGACCCCGAGATTTATCTATCAGATAACTTCTTGGTGCTGGACTTGGAGACCATGACTCAAGGTGATGGCGGTAGTCCTGATGCTACATACGAGCAGAACGATATTGTCTGTGCCGTGTGGTCACATGCTGATGATGCTGATGGTGATGAGAAGTACATTCGTGGTGGTATCTGTGACATGGCCCCGCTCATACTTGATTGCTATGAGGTGGACTACATCGTTGCACACAACGGTAAGTTTGATTTCAAATGGCTCATCCGTGCAGGCATCGACCCTGCCAAGGTGCTGCTTGCTGATACCATGCTGGCTAAGATGTGTCTCACTGGTAACCTGCGTGTCGGTGGTGCTAATGGTGGCCTATCACTGGGCAAGTTAGTTGGTGAGTATTACGGTGAGTCGAAAGACCCATACGTTGACCTGCTCATGAAGAAGAAGGTGTGTCCTTCTACCATACCCAAGTGCAAACTTGAGAAGCGTTGCCGCAAGGACGTACACCAGACGAAGAAGCTCTGGTTAGACCTGAGAGACGAGATGGTTGAGACTGGTACGTTACCCCTCTTCTATACCCGATGTCTCTTTAGCTTGCCGTTGGCGGACATTGAGTTCAAGGGTGTGCATCTCGACAAGATGGCGGTCATCAAGGAACACAAGGAAGTGAGCGCTAAGATGGAGGCAGTGAGTGCTAAGCTAGACCTCATGCTTGAGGGCCGTAACCCTCGCTCAGTACCGCAGATGAAAGAGTTCCTGTATGACGTGCTCAAGTTCCCACCTCAGAAGAAGCGCGGCATTGAGGTACGTGGTACAGATAAGATAACTCTGGCTGCACTCAAGGCTAAGACTAAGAAGCAGAAGGAATTCCTTGACCTCAAGGCTGAGTTCGGACAGTACAATGCTGACCTCAGTAAGAACCTTGACTACTTCTTTGGTGTGGTGATGGAGCGCGATGACTGTACATTCTATGCGCAGTTCAACCAAGCACAGACAGTGACACATCGCCTGTCATCCTCCGGTCTCGTTACCGTCTTTGAGATGTTCGACAAGGCCAAGTCAATTCAGTTACAGAACTCACCCCGCAAGTACAAGCCGATGTACTCGGCACGTAAGCGTGGTTGGAAAGTGATTGAGTTGGATGGGGCACAGATAGAGTTCCGTGTGGCTGGTTACATTGGCCAGTGTGAGGTCATCTGTCAGGACATCATCAATCAAGTGGACGTACACCGATTCACTGCACACATCTTGAACGACTGTACACAGGATGAGGTTGATAAGTACATGCGTACTGCTGCCAAGCCTGACACGTTCAAGCCCCTGTATGGTGGCTCGTATGGTACTGATGCGCAGATGGCGTACTACTCAGCGTTCAAAGAAAAGTATCCCGGTATTACCAAGGCACAACAGAAGTGGGAACGTACCGTGTTACGTGAGAAGAAGATTACTCACGAGACAGGTATCACCTTCCACTATCCTACGTGCTCGATGAGCACCAGTGGGTACAACAAAGACTTCCCGTCTATCTGTAACTACCCAGTGCAGAACCTTGCTACCGCAGAGGTAGTACCCATTGCAATCACTGCCATGTGGTACATCATGCGTAGCTTGGAGATGGAGTCCTTCATCAACAACACGGTTCACGATAGTAACATCGTTGAATCACCTGACAATGAACTGGAACTCAACTACGAGATAGGCAAGTGGTGCTATCTGTGGTGGGTGTACGAATATCTTGATGAGGTATACGACATTCAGTTCAACGTACCATTGGGCGTTGGCTTCCAAGCTGGCGAGCATTGGGGAGAGGCGGACGAGTTACCGTTTGCACCTCAACATGAAGAGGGTGAATTCCTCACCTATGACGACGGTGAAGTAACCGTCATGGCTGTACCACCTACCCGCATGGAGGGGGTGGACTATTCAAGACTCGAAGGAGAGACGGAATGAGTTACACACTAGAAGTTCTATTTGACAAAGAGACACGCGATGAAGTTGAAGCGGCAGTTGCAGCACGTGCTGATGGTTATCAGTTACCCGCTGACTTCCACACACAAGGACAGGTGTTCGCTGACGTACACGATTACGAGATTGGCGGCGGCTTCCTTGAAGTGGAGACAGCCTCACGTGAAGACCCAGAACAAACCGTGGTGTACTACTACCCGGTAAGCACAATCGCACGAATCAAAGCAACACAAAACAAGTAAGCAACTAACTGACATTTAAGGAGACATTATGTCTGATACAGTATTTGGTGTAGTAGAAAAGATTACCGAAAAGAAAACAGCGAAAGGTACTTTCTATTCTATCAACGTAGAAGGTGACTGGTACGGCTTCGGT
>UEXM01000652.1_pt1 | contig 35041 bp, 60 predicted proteins | sample 1796661 | NCBI WGS metagenome assembly UEXM01 (sample SAMEA4772469, study PRJEB27181) | metagenome
TCAGATAGATTTGAACAATGGAAAATAAATATTCAGCCATGGAAGAATGACGGTGAATATATTCTACTATGTCCATCGTCTGAAACTATGACATTTTATATGCACGGGTGTAACGTAAATGAGTGGATTGAGAAAACATCTAAACAAATTAGGGAACAGACGAACAGGGATATCAAGGTTCGTCTCAAACCTAGAAAAGCTGGTAAATCTGGCCCTAGTGTTGCTGATATTCCTCTTTGGTCTGACTTTAGTAATGCACACGCTGTCGTGGTTTCAGGGTCTTTATGCGCTGTTGACGCATTAGCAGCTGGTATACCTGTATTTGGTACTTCTGATTATGCACCAAGTGCATGGTGTACTAACAGAGATTTTTCAAAGTTGGAAAATCCTTATAAATATGATAGAGAGCATCTCTTTTATAATCTTGCATACAAGCAATACTCAATAAAAGAAATGCGCGAAGGTTTATGTTATGAAAATTCAATGCGATTTCTCAACTATAAAAGCGAGTAAGCGTCACTTACTTTCAAATCCAATTACTGCTGCTTTTCATGCTATTCAAGCTGCTGTCTACGAGTCTGGTCATGAAATAGTACAAGATAACCCAGACGCTGTGTTTGTATTTGGATCTATAACAAAACGTAAAATGGATACTGAAAGAGCCATTTCTATTCAACAACATAGAGATAATGGTACTCCTATTTTCTCTCTTGACTCTGCTCTTTTTTCGACATACATTCGAAACAAAATGGATAGCCCTGAAACATATATGTTTAGAGTTGGTTTAAACGATTGTGTTGGTACCGGAAACTTTTTAAACAAAAATTCAGACTCACAACGACTTGAGTGGTTTAAGGAAGCGTTTGGGTTTGAAGAAAAAGAACCTAATACAGATCTTGATAAACCAATATTGTTTCTTTTACAGTCAGAAAGAGGTTGGCAGTATAATGACCATCTTCCATTTTATAGCTATGCAAGAAAAGTAGTAAAGCAAATAAGAGAAGTAACTGACAAACCTATCGTACTAAGAGCGCATCCAAACTTAGATAGAAATCCAACTGAAATGATAGCTGAAGGTTTTAAAGATGTTACAATAGAACGTGCTGATAAAGCGCGTAGAACTGTCATAGACTCGATTAGAAAGTCAAGTGCAGTCATTACACATAGTTCTTCAGCAGCTTGTGAAAGTATTGTTGAAGGAATACCAACCTTTGCGTTAGATGAAAGATGTGTAGTTTATGATGCTTGTGAACACGACTTGAATAAATTAAACAATTTAGACGCAATTGATTGGTCAAAAAGAGAGCAAAATCTTTATAATTGGTCTTATACAAGTTGGACTGTTGATGAGATGGCAAACCCAGACTGGCTGGGATATTATTTAGAGAGAGCAGAGTTATGTTAGATTATGGATTGTCCAGTAATACATGGGATGATAGAGAAGTAAGAGCATTAAACAGAGTTATTGAATCGGGTCGATATACTATGGGACCTGAGGTTAAAGAATACGAACGACAGTTTGCAAACTTTATGGGTACAAAGCATGCTGTTATGACTAATAGTGGTTCATCTGCAAACCTTATTATGCTAGCTGCATTGAAGTTGCACCCTAAATTTGATAAGGGAACAAGAACAGGTAATAAGCCCAATATTATTGTTCCTGCTGTGAGTTGGTCAACAACATTTTTTCCTGTTCATCAGAACGACTTTGTTCTAAAATTTGTAGATGTAAATGCATTGACATATAACTTAGATGTGCAAACAGTAAAAGATAATATTGACGAAGATACTATTGGTGTATTTGCAGTTAATTTATTAGGTAACCCATGCCCATTAGACGATTTAAAAAAGTTATGTGATGATCATGATCTAATATTATTAGAAGACAATTGTGAAAGTCTAGGAGCAAAGATAAACAAAAAGCAATGTGCAACGTTTGGTAAAATGGGTACATTTAGTTTCTTTTTTAGCCACCATCTACAGACTATGGAAGGTGGTATGGTTGTAACAGATGATGATGATTTATATGAATATCTGTTACCATTAAGAGCTCATGGATGGATTAGAGATTTACCTGAGCAAAATAGTCTATTAAACAAAACCGGTGATGACTTTGAAGATAGCTTTAAGTTTGTATTACCTGGTTATACAGTAAGACCTTTAGAAATGTCTGGTGCAGTTGGCCAGACACAACTACAAAAATGGCCAGATATGCTTAGAGTTAGAAGACAAAATGCTAAGCATGCACAACAACATCTAGCAGGACCACATATGCATTTGCAGAGTGAGCTTGGTGAGAGTAGTTGGTTTGGTTTTGGTCTTATGTGTATTGGCGCACTCGAAGGAAAAAGAAGAAAAGTTATTGATATGCTACAAAAGAATGGTGTTGAATGTAGACCTATTGTAGCAGGTAACTTTATGAGAAATCCTGTTATTGATCATCTTGATCATATTAAGACAGAATGTCCTAATGCTGATTATATTCACGATAACGGTTTCTTTATTGGTAATGACTGTGTAGATCTAAAAGCCAAGATTGAATCAGTAGGTAGATTAATTAAGGATTTAGTATGAGAGCTTTAATATCTGGTTTTCCAGGACAAGATGCGTGCTATTTAGCTGAACTGTTATTAGATAAAGGTTATGAGGTTTATGGAATTATTAAACGTTACTCAGTACCTAATTATTCTAACTTAGATTATTTGAGTTTAAGAGAAAGAGGCTTAAACTTAATAACAGCTGATGTTACAGACATTGGTAGTCTTTATGATGCTGTAGAAATATCTCAGCCAGATGAGGTTTATAATCTAGCTGCTCAGAGTTATGTAGGTAGCTCTTGGCGTTTAGCTATGGTTACTACTCAAGTAGATGCCATGGGACCGTTGAACTTCTTAGAGGTTATCAAAAGAGTTAACCCTAAGATTAAGTTCTATCAAGCAGCAACTTCCGAAATGTTTGGTAATAATCATATTAATGGTGTGCAAACAGAAGAAACTGCGTTTATGCCTGCATCACCATATGGATGCGCAAAGTTATATGGATACCATATAACACGTAACTTTAGAGAGAGTTATGGTATGTTCGCATGCTCAGGTATTTTATTCAATCATGAGTCACCTCTTAGAGGTATTGAATTTGTAACACGTAAAGTAACAGATGGTGTAGCTCAGATTTATCACGGTAAAGCAGATAAAATAAAACTAGGTAATCTAGATGCAGAACGAGACTGGGGTCACGCTGAAGATTTCGTAGAAGCTCAATGGTTAATGATGCAGCAAGATAAGCCAGATGATTATATTGTTGCAACTGGAATTAAAAAGTCAATTAGAGACCTGTGTAAAGTAGCGTTCGATGCAGCTGCTATTAACGACTGGGAGAAATATGTAGTTACTGATCCTGAGTTTGTTAGACCTAATGATCTTGTTTCCCTTCACGCAAGTTCTGATAAAGCTAAAAAAGAACTAAACTGGCAACCTAAATGGACGTTTGAACGTATGATTGAAGATATGGTTAGAAAAGATATTTGGAGACATTCACAGTGAGAGTATACATAACAGGTACTACAAAAGGTTTGGGTAGAGCCCTTAAAAAACAATTTACGAAACTAAATGCAGAAGTAGTTGGCTTAGATAGACCAGACTATAATTTAAAAATAATTGATAGTTATGTTAGAGATGATTTTGATATCTATATCAATAACGCGCAGTATAATTTTGCACAAGTAGATTTGCTCTATAAGTTAATTGAAAAGAATAAAGATAGAGATTGTCATATTATTAACATAGGTTCAGTTAGTAGTGATGGAGATAGAAAAAATGTTAATCATTATGCTATCCAAAAGACAGCTTTAGAAAAAGCATGTACACAGCTAACTCTTTGTAATACAAAATGCAAAGTATCACTGATCAAACCAGGTAGAATGAATACTGATATGGTCAAAGATATAGATGCTCCAAAACTTGATCCAAGAGAAGTAGCAAGAGCGGTCGTGTGGGTTGCTGCTCAACCTAAACATATTAATATAAAATCAATATCTATTGATAACATGGAGACACAATGAGCGATTATTCAGTAGTAATGACTTTCCCAACTAAGTATTGGGATGTATATGGTAGTCATAGTGTACCATCGTTTGATAAGTATTGGCCAAAGGATATCAATGCGTATGTTTATGTAGAAGGTAATCAAAATTTACCTTACAAACCATCAGAAAGAGTACACTTACTTAATTTTGATGAGCACGTTACAGGTGATAAAGAATTTGCTGAGAAATATAAAGATAAAGATATTTTTGACGATAAAGTTGGCGGAGATATATCTAAAAGACAAGCTGTTAAGTTTAGTAAAAAAGTTTATGCGCAGCTAGCTCAACTAAATAACCCCTCAACAAGATATGTAATTTACTTAGACGCTGATCTTGCAACCTTAAGAGATGTACCAATTGAATTGCTTGATAATCTAACTCAAGGCGATCATTATGTTTCGTTTCCTGACAGAAGAGATAGAAATAAGTTTACAGAAACAGGTATGATGATATGGGATACAAAACATATTAGTCATGAAGTTTGGTGTCATATATATGATTCAATGTATAAAGAAGGTAAGATATTTGATTGCCCTGAGTGGCATGATTGCTATGCTTTTGATTCTGCTACTTTTGAATTAGAAGGAAAAGGTTTAATTACAACAGCTGATTTGGGTTATGGTGTTAATTCAAGACACCCGCTAGTTGCAGGTCCATTAGGAAAATATTTTGATCACATGAAAGGTGGTAGAAAATTTACTGGTTTCTCAAAAGAAAGAGTTAAAGCTCATGGAAAATAAATTTGACGTAGTAACTACTTTTCATAAAGAAGGCTATGAAAAATATGGTGAGCGTATGGTAGAAACATTTAACCAGTACTGGCCGTCAAATGTACATTTGACGTGTTATTATGAAGACATGGATGAACCTCTTACACAATACGGTAACGTATCATGGAGAAGTTTTGAAGAAAGAGTTGGTGACAGATATAATGAGTTTGCTAAGATTGCAGCTCCATGGGAAGAGAAAGTATTAGGACCTAATGGAGAAGATCCTCGTTCACATAGAAACGGTCCAGTAACTCCAGGTTCAGTTTATCTATTTGAAGCTACAAGATTTTCACATAAGTATTACACAGTAGATGATTTTAGAGAATATTCTGATGCTAGATATATTGTTTGGTGTGATGCTGATGTTGTTGCGAAAAAAGAAATACCTTACGATTTTTTAAACATGCTAGTTGATAAAAATAAATTATGGTCACGTATCAATAGACCTAATGTGTATCCCGAATGTGGCTTTATGATCTGGGATAAACAACACGAATACTATAACAGATACTTTCAATTAATGAAATGGTTGTACGATGAAGGTGCATTGTTTCAATTAGAAGAATGGCACGACAGTTATGTATGGTGGGCAGCTGAAAAATATGTAGATAAAGAAGCTGGTAGCTCTATCGGTGTTGATCTAGGAGATGGTTCTTCTAAACATCCTTTTGTTACTGGTATACTTGGTCACTATTTAGATCACCTTAAAGGTAAAAGAAAAGACGCTGGTTATTCCCCAGAAAGAATTTAATGATATACGCGTACTTAGACAAAAATGTAAAAGCTAAAAATATACAAGAACTAATGTCAGGAGCACAATCTCCATACACTTGTTATAACATATATGCTAGAAAAGATGTTCCTCATGATGCAACAATGACAGCAGTTCATGGTGTACTTAGAGGTAATGATCAAATAATAAAACATTCTATAGAGCGCGACATACCCTGGTTAATGATGGATAATGGTTATCTGGGTAAGTACAAAAGAGTTATCTTAAATGCCACAGCTCCAACTACGTTTAGAGAAGGCAGAAGATTCGATCATGGCATGCAACTACAGCCATGGAGAGGGGGTAAAGGTAGCTCAATCCTTGTATTACCACCCTCTCCACCTTATATGGATACCTTTGGTATCAGAGATTTCTTAAATTATATTGCACATAATGTGAACATTTACACAGATAAGAATATAATAGTAAGAGGAAAACCTGCTAAAGGTAGAAAAGCAAGACCGTTACAAGAACAACTTGATGACGCGTATTGTGTTATAACATGGGGTTCAGCTGTAGCATTAGAAGCTATGAATATGGGTATACCAACTATAAGTTTAGGTTGGTGTCCTGCTAAAATAGCTTCAAAGAAATTAGAGCAGCTTGAGACTTCAAGTATGTATGAAGAACCAGATAGAATGTCAGTGTATGATAATCTTACATGGTCATCATTTGAGAGAAATGAATTGCCGCAAGCGTTAGATATTGTAATGGAGAATAGTTTATGTCAGCAAATCTAAAAGTGTTTATTGGATGGGATAGTAGAGAAGATATAGCATACGAAGTTGCAAAATACTCTATCCTTAAACACAATCCTAACTTAGAGATTTACCCTCTAAAGCTACATGAACTCAGAGAAAAAGGTATCTACAATAGACCTGATGATAAAAAAGGATCTACTGAGTTTACAATATCTAGATTTCTTGTACCGTTTCTTAGTGGTTACAAAGGTCACTCATTGTTTATGGATTGTGATGTGTTAGCTCTAAATGATCTTGAGTTAGCTTATGAGGTTTGTGATATAACAGCAACAGTATCGTGTGTACAACACGACTATAGTCCAAAGTCAAAAATGAAAATGGACGGGCAAATGCAACATGTTTATCCAAGAAAGAACTGGTCTTCTGTTATGTTGTTTAATAATAAAAAATGTAAAATGTTAACACCAGATTTAGTTAATAACGAAACACCAATGTATCTGCATAGAATGCAATGGGCAGAGGATAGTATTGGTTCGTTACCACCTAAGTTTAATTTCTTAGCTGGTTATTATGACTTCGAAGAAGAACAACCAGCGTTAATTCATTATACAGATGGCGGTCCTTGGTTTAAAGAGCACAGAGACTGTCCACATGGTAAATTATGGCAAGAAGAACTAAAGGAGATGTTTGGGGTATGAAGATAGGTATTATATCAGGAGGTTTTGATCCAATTCATTCGGGTCATGTTGCTTATATTAAAGCATCAAAAGCACATTGTGATTTTCTGTTAGTAGGAGTTAATTCAGATGAATGGCTAGCCAGAAAGAAAGGTAGATTCTTTATGCCTTTCTCTGAGAGAGTAAAAATATTAAAGTCTATGCATGATGTGAACTATGCATGCGATTTCGACGACAATGATGATACAGCTAAAGATCTAATTGAGAGAGCTGCAGCAATGTTTCCAGATAGTATTCTTACTTTTATGAATGGTGGGGATAGAAACAGTAAAAATATTCCAGAAATGGATAACTCTTTTGAGTTTGATGTAGATTTTAAATTCGGTATTGGTGGTAAGAATAAAGCAAATAGTTCTTCTTGGATTCTAGAAGATTGGAAATCACCTAAAACAGAACGTCCATGGGGTTGGTATAGAGTACTAGATGAAGGAGAAGGTTGGGCGGTAAAAGAATTAACTATTCTTCCTGGTAAATCTTTATCTGATCAAAGACATTCAAAAAGATCAGAGCATTGGCATGTAGTACAAGGCCAAGTTAGTATGCAAACAGAGTGGATGGGTGTAAAGAGAAACGATCTTATTATTCCATCTCAAAGCTTTGATATTGGTGAAATGGTTTGGCATAAAGCGTCTAATAGAGGTAAAGAGCCAGCTAAAATTATTGAGACATGGTTTGGTGATGAACTTACAGAATTGGATATAGAACGAAGATGAGATTAATTGCAGGACCATGTCAACATGAAAGTTATGAACAGTCTTTATCTATAGCAAAGAGTATGCTTTTTGTTTGTACAGAGTTGGGTATAGAATATATTTTTAAAGCTAGTTTTGATAAAGCTAATCGTACATCTATTAAAGGTAAAAGAGGTTTAGGATTAAAAGAGACTCTTGACGATTTTAGAGACATTAAAACTATGTTTCCAGATTTAAAAATGCTAACTGATGTTCATACAGTAGAACAGATCTGGAATATAGAAAGTATGTATTCTGACGTTATTGATGTTATTCAAATACCAGCTTTTCTATGTAGACAAACAGATTTAATAGAAGCAGCATGCAACACTCATTTTATTGTTAATATTAAAAAAGGTCAATTTTTAGCTCCTTGGGATATTACAGGTGTAATTAGCAAGACAAAAGGAGCAAAAGAAGTTTGGATTACAGAAAGAGGAACTAGTTTTGGATATAATACACTTGTTAACGATTTCACTGGCGTTCAGTACATGCTCGATAATTATACTAATACTTCTATTGTATTTGACGCAACGCACTCTGTACAGAAACCTGGTGGAAACGGAACGTCGTCGGGTGGAAATAGAGAATACGTTCCATCAGTTGCGCGAGCAGCAGCTGCAATTGGAGTCTCAAATTTCTTTATGGAAACTCACCCAGACCCAGACAAGGCTCCATCAGATGGACCAAACATGGTCAAATTAAGCGATATGAAACACATTCTTACAGGATTAAAAGATATCTATGAGTGCACAAAGAATTATAAGAATAGTTAAACCATACTTAGAATCTAGAGATAGAAAAGGTACCTACATTGATGTAGGTGCTAATGTTGGTTTGACTACCTTACCAATGATAGACTATTTTGATCATATAAATTGTTTTGAACCAAACCCTGTTGCTTTAGAGCAAATGAAAAACAACATTGATATAAACCTTGTCAACGTCCACCCGGTTGCTTTATCTAATTTTATAGGTTCTGCTGACTTAATTGTCCCTAATAATAATTCAGAACATGGCTCTATAGTAGACAAAAGATATAAAAAATGGGAAAATAATAGAAGAATTAAAACACAATTATATAAAGTAGATGTTAAAACGCTTGATAGTTATAACTTTACTGGTGTAGACTTTATAAAGATAGATACAGAACAAAGTGAAAACCAAATTATTGAAGGAGCTCTTGAAACAATATCTAGAGATTTTCCAGTGATTTGGATGGAAAATAAAAGATCAGAAGCTAAACAAGCAGTTGAAATGTTAGTTGGATTAGGTTACAGACATAGTACATACAAAGCTGATATGATGTTTACAAAGGAGATAAAATGATTGCAGGTAAAGTGTGGGGAACCACAGAGTTAGTAGAACGAAATGGTGTATTAGAGTTTCATAGAATTGAAACTAAAGCTGGAGGAGTTTGTTCAAAACATTTACACGAATATAAATGGAATGGTTTCTTTGTTGAATCAGGTAAACTATTGATTCGCGTTTGGCAAAACGATTATGATCTAGTTGATGAAACTATTTTAGGTCCAGGTGAGTATACAAAAGTAAAGCCAGGTGTACAACATCAGTTTGAATGTTTAGAAGATTCGGTTGCATATGAGCTGTACTGGGCTGAGTTCCCTGAAAAAGATATTGTTAGAGAGTCTGTTGGTTATGATGGAACAAAATGATAAAGAAGTTATCAGACAGTTAGTTGATGAAAAAATTCTATCATTAATCAGTGAGCAAAAATCATTATTAATTAAAGCTGGTCCAGGCAAAGACAAAGATGTTCATGAAGTTGTAAGAGAGCTTCATGAACAAATATCTGTTTATCTCAATGTTATAGAAAAATTATGAAAATTTTAATCTGTGGATTACCAGGAAGTGGAAAAACAACTTTAGCAAAACCATTTGCTGAACTTATTGGTGCTGTGCACTTAAATGCAGATGATATTCGTAACAAATATAACGATTGGGATTTTACTCCTAAAGGTAGATTAAGACAAACCTTACGAATGTCTCATTTAGCAGATGGTATAGTTATAGCAGGTAAGATTGCTGTAGCTGATTTTGTATGTCCTACAGAAGTAACTAGAGATTGGTTTAAAGCAGATTATACAGTGTGGATGGATACTATTGAAAAGAGCGAGTATAAAGATACAAACACTCTTTTTGAAAAACCAAGTAATTATAACTATCATGTTAAAAAATGGTTTGATAACACGCATGCAGAATTGGTTAAAGTAGTAAAAAATTATATGCTACACAAAGAAGGCAAACCAACGGAGAGAATATAATGTCGTTTGATTGGGGTAAACCAACAACTCAACTTCTTGGTAGATTTCAACCATGGCATGATGGTCATACTGCGTTGTTTGAAAGAGCACTTGAGAAAACCGGTCAAGTAGTTATTATGCTTAGGACTAAGTATCAAGATGAAAACAATCCTTTTTCAGTTGAAGACAGAGTAATGCAAATAGTTGAAAAATTAGCAGATAAAGGTTATACTTCTGAATGTTTTACTATTATTACAGCACCTAACATCGAACATATTACTTATGGTAGAGATGTTGGTTATACAATAGAACAAGAATCATTTGATGCTGATATTGAAAATATTAGTGCTACTAATATAAGGAAAGAGATGCAAAATGAATAATGTAGTATGTGTAAATTGGGGTACAAAATATGGTGTTAATTACACTCATAGACTTTTTAATATGGTTAAACGTAATACTAATCGTGACTTTAATTTCTATGTCTTAACAGATCAGGTTGATAGATACCCCTACTATAAAACTATAGAATTAAACACCGATGAAGTAGGTTGGTGGAATAAATTACAAATGTATAAACCAGGAGTACTCCCAGATGGAGAATTTTTATATTTTGATCTTGATGTTGTCATTGTTGATAATATCGATTGTTTTTTCGATCATCCTTCATTTGGTATCACGAGAGATTTCATCAGACCAGACAATGGACTTCTACCTGGAAAAGAGTATAACTCGTCAGTTCTTCGATTTAATTCTAGACAAAGTGAAGGTATATACAAGCATTATATAAATAATCGAAAGATGTGGCATGAACAGCAAAAGATAGTTCACTTCTTTGGAGACCAGAATGTTACTTCACATTACGTCAACCATTATCCAGATTTTCTTAACGTATTTCCTGATGAGTGGTTATGGTCTTATAAAAAAGGTATTGCCAGAGGCAAACACGCCGGTGATAGATCTCAAATGTTTGGTAGATGGATTCCTAAGGATGCTAAAGTCTGTGTCTTTCATGGTGAACCTAACCCAGAAGAGCTTATTGATGAAGTTAAATGGATAAAACAACATTATTCTTAGAGATATGGCCTATCTTTTCAGTATCAGAATCCTATGAAATAGCCTGCATTAAACTAGATAGTGCAGGCTGTCCCTTTATAATAGGTACGGTAGGACCTTATCTTACAAAAGAAGAAGCAAAATCTGATCTAAGCAATATTACAGAAAAAGATTTAACAAAAAAAATTAATTAGCCTTGTTTTCATTGAATAAGTTGAGCCCTTTTTTAGTTGATTTATGCATAAAAGTAGTATATAATATATGTATAGAATGAGAAAAAAGGAAAAGTTATGAAAAATATTAAAATTGAAATGCTAACTAAAATGACTCCATCACAAGTAGAAGATCAGTTTCCTAATGTAGATATTGATATGTTTAAAGAGACTGGTGTATATAAAATCGATGTTGGTTGTCGCGGTGAGATTGATGATTTTGATATGGTTGCTAATCCTGATCTGTCTGATACTTTTTCTGTAAATACTCTAGACGAAGTTAAAGAAATTCTTCTATCATCTACTCTTATTGATACTGATGATGAAGAAGAACTGGAGTTTGCTACTGAGTATGCTGAGTCTGACTTCCTAACTATAGAGAACTTTGATGTTTATATAGAAGGTTATTATGAAGAATCTGTAACTTATTATGTTAGTGTTGTGGTATAAAAAAGAGGTAGTAAAATGACTTATGTAATGAAAAATGACTTGGTTGATTATATTAATGCTCAGCGTAAAGAAGCGGAAGAATACTCTAAGCAGCCAGGGTGCTGGATGGGTATGATGCCAGCTGTTAACGAGACTAGATATTGGTCTCAGCGCGTACCCTCAGGTACTCTTAAAGAGTTCCAGCGTATTGAGCTAGAAGAGACTGCGTATTATATTACTGCAGATCGTACTAGCAAGTCGTATGCTCGTACTCTGGACTTTGCTGCGTGGTCTGATGAGAATATTAACCGTCATATAGAAAAAATGTGCGATTAAAGCCCTTTTTTAGTTGCACTTTGGGTAAAAGTAGTATATAATATATGTATAAAATGAAAAGAGGTAGTGAAAATGGGTAAAGTAAAAGCAATGTTGATGGATATGGAAGATAACTTTCTAGATGAAGCTCAGGTAGCTATTCTTGGTTGTGAGCACGAAGGTGAGTTTGCAGAAAATCTTAATCATGCTAGATATCTTATGGCTCATCTATCTGATAATGAATATGTATGTTATGTAAGTGAACTCTGGAACAGCTATTGGAGTCAGGTATGAATAGTTTTGATTATGATCAGTTTGGTGGAGGTGTAGAAATGTTTGGTAATGGTTTAAGTATTTGGTCTGGAGCTAAAGGTTCTCTCAAATGGATTCCTAACAGAGAGATATATGGTGTAATCTACAGGACAGATTTACCCCCTCATGGTTCTCCCCAAGATAGGGGTTCAGCAGATCGTTATTATGGTCGTCTATACTCACCTCACTTTTGGCCGCTAGGTACAGAGAAAGGTGATATGATTGAGAAAGCTAGTATGACTCAAGCTGAAATAGCAGCTTATAAGTACGGTTGGGATAACGAAGAAGATCGTAAAGATTGGGGCTAAAATGTCAGAAAAAAATAAAATAATTTATTCTAAACAATCAGCATTAATGAAAGCTTGTTTAGATGAGCCTCTTAAATTTGTTAAAAACCAAAACTACGGTCTTCGTAAACTTAAACATAGAATGTCAGTAAACGCAAGACGTAAATATTTTAAAACTTTTTAAAAAAAGTTAAAATAACTAGAACTTTTTATAACTTGTTGTTATAATGTATATGTAATAGTAATGGAGATGTAAATGGCGCATATGTTAGAAATGGTTGAAGGTCAAGCTCAGATGGCTTACGTGGGTAAGACTCCTTGGCATGGTCTTGGTGTTAAACTTGAAGAGGGTGTGACTCCTCAAGAGATGATGGTAGCTGCAGGTCTTGACTGGGAAGTTGAGAAAGTAAATATGTACTACGGTATGATGGATGAGATCAAAGTAGAAGGTAAGCAAGCTCTTATTCGTAAGTCTGATGATAAGCTTTTAGATATTGTTGGGGTTGACTGGAACCCAGTTCAGAATAAAGAAGCATTTAATTTCTTTGATAGTTTCTGTAAGCAAGGTCAAATGACTATGCATACTGCTGGTTCTTTATTTGACGGTAAAAGAGTATGGGCATTAGCTAAAATTGCTTCTGACTTCGAGCTGTTTAACGGTGATAAAGTAGAAGGTTATCTATTGTTTTCTAACCCTCATAAGTTCGGTCAAGCAGTAGATATACGTTTTACTCCTGTAAGAGTAGTATGTAATAATACTTTAACTTTATCATTAAGTCAAGCAGTTCAAAATGCTGTAAAACTTAATCATCGTAAAGAGTTTGATCCAGAAGGTGTTAAGCAGGTATTGGGTTTAGCGTCTAAGCACATGGATGAGTACAAAGAGACAGCTCAGTTCTTAGGATCAAAGAAAGTTTCTGATGAGCAGTTTAAGTTATTCTTGAGTGAAGTGTTTGGTAAGTCTAAGAAAGATGAAAAGCTTACTCGTTCAGCTCAAATGGCTTATGATGTATTAGATACTCAGCCAGGTGCTGAGTTTGCTCAAGGCTCATGGTGGTCAGCTCTTAATGCAGTTACATATGTAACAGATCATCAGTTGGGTCGCCCGGGCGATACTCGTCTGAATTCAATCTGGTATGGTGCTAATCGTACTAAAAAGATTGAAGCAGTTAAGAAAGCAGTACAGTACGCAGAAGCAGCGTAATGTACAGAGTAAGAGGCTACTTTAGGGATCATACTGTCGTCAGATACTTTACTGACCAGTATGATGCTATAGAGTTTAAAGATATAGTGGATGCTAATTATCCACTAAAAGTAACTTTTGAAAAGGGAGTTTATCCAGTGAGTACGTTTATTGTAAATTGTTGGAATACTATTATGGATCATAATATGAATCCATTGAGTAGAATTCCAGATCTAGGAATTCGACATGTCGTTATGCAAATATTAGCTTGGATGTGGTGTATTATTTTTAGCATGAGTGTTGGTTCAATTACTGTATTTGGTGTAAGTGCAGTAGCGCATGCGCTCTTTATTGCTGGTATTGTTGTTACGGTTGGAACATTTGAAACAGCTCGACGTAAGCCAGAGTACTTTGGTGGTTTAGGTCGCGGTAATGGAGGTGAACATGAGTGAGGGTCCTTTTGTAGACAATTTAAGGAAAGTCTTCGAATCAAATACAGAAGGTGTTTCAGAGAGAACATTAACTGAGTATAAAAATGTCGATGGCGTCTTGTGGAAATACGAATATACCAGAAAGTATTTTGAAAATGATTACGTTGATAGTAATGTAAGTAAATGTTTTGCAAAACGGAGTTTAGCATGAAGAAAATTATTATAGCAAGTGTATTTTTAGCAACCCCTGCGTTTGCTCAATCTACTCAATTAGTAACTGATGTAACTAAACAAGTTATTAATAAAACACCTTATCAAGTTGAAGTGTGTACAAACCGTCAAGTTTCTGGAGATAAAACCGGTGATACATTGATGGGTGCTATTATTGGTGGTGCTATTGGTAATAATGTTACTAAAAATGTTGATAATGGAGGTGCTGTAGGTGCCCTTTTAGGTGGCATGTTAGCTCATAATAACAGTAGAGCTACTGGCGGAACAAAAAGAGTTTGCTCCGTAGAGACTAGGTATAACGAAACAGTTAGTACAGTTTATTCTCATAGCATCATTACATTTAGTCATGAAGGAAAGTCATACACTCTTAAATTTAATAAATAATGTATGACTGGTTTTGATGAATTAGGTATCCAATTAACAGATCTCCTTGCACCATGGATTGCAATACTAATTTCTATTAGTGCAGCGTTCTGGTTCAAGGACTTTGCTACAAACTTAATGATAGGTCTCAAATATAGATCTAACAGTCATTTCAACGAAGGTGATCATGTTATCCTAGATGGTAAAGATGCTATTATCGTTAAGTTTGGTATGAGAGAAACAACGTTTGGTCTGTATACGGATAGAGGTTATGTCTGGCGATTTATTCCTAATGATAGACTTCCAACTCAGAAGATTGAAAAGATTATTAATAAGAATTTGCATTTAGATACAGATGAAGAAAAAGGTAAAAGATTGCAAGCTATGATTGATAAGTCTCAAGATAAAAGAATATCTGAAAATAAAAAAGATATTGATGATCTGAAAAAACAATAACAACTCACTATAATAAAATTAATCGTAAATAGATAAGGTGTATATAATGTTTCAGCGTGCTGCTAAGTCAAAGCCTGCCTCTATGACTTCCATGGATGGTATGGCTCAAGTATCTTTCTTTCGAGCTGCGAAAGAAGAACTTAATAGTGTAGGATACGAAGATGCTGCTTTTTATTTTGAGCAAGTAGAAGAATGGCTTCGTTCAGGGAAAAATCTACCTACAACGGGTAAAGAAGTAAGTAAGGTATTAGGACTATGATGCAAATTAAATGGAAACAGCATCGTCATGATAAAGGTTATGTGTATCATGAGATGACTAATGAGTTTTATCAGGTAGTAGGTTTTATTAAACCTGATGGAAAAGAATATCTAGCTAATGTAAAAGGTAGGTCTGCATTTAAACGCAGAACGGTCAAATCAGCTAAAGCAGATGTAGAGATGATTTACGAAAAATTAGGAATAGCTTAATGAAAGCGCATAAAAAAGATATGATATACCAATGGGCAAAAGAAAATGGTATTAAGGGTTATGAAAATTATGATCCTAAAATGATTGAGAAACGAAGACAAGAAGCTGTTGTTCGTTGGAATAAAGAAAATCGCCCTAGGTTCCATAGCTCAGCTGGATAGAGCAACGGCCTTCTAAGCCGTGGGTCGGGGGTTCGAATCCTCCTGGAATCGCCAATTGTCGAGTGAGTATAAACGCGGTTAAGCCTGTAAACGACGTAAAAATTAAGACGCAGGTGGGAAAAGAGCGCCCTCGTTAGAAAGACTCTCAATATTAAGCGGGTATAGTATAATGGTATTACAATCGCCTTCCAAGCCAAAGACATCGGTTCGATTCCGGTTACCCGCTCCATCTCGCCCCTGTGATGGAATGGTAGACATAACGGACTTAAAATCCGTGGGCCTTAGGCCGTGCGAGTTCGACTCTCGCTGGGGGCACCAATTCACCCGGTTAGTTCAGCGGTTAGAACCACGTGCTCATAACGCGTTTGTCGGGGGTTCGAATCCCTCACCGGGTACCATAAATAGGTTGGTCGCTTAATAGACCCGATAGCCTTACTGTTAGGGTTAGGACGTTAACGTCCGTATAACAAAGGAGAACGCATCCAGCAATTATAAGTTGGCACTGCTTTATACTAGGGAGAGAAAGGCGCCTTTCTCTCTCTTTTTTTAAAAAAATACTATAAAGTATTATAACATATAAGTGAAAGAGAGGTCCAATGCCGTATCCTGCATTTATTGAAAGTACTCGTGATGGCGAGAAAGCATATGATGTTTATACACGTATGCTAAAAGATAGGATTGTATTTTTATCTGGCGTTGTCGGAGAAGAAATGGCTGGTCATCTTGTCGCTCAATTGCTGCTACTTGAGAGTCAAAATGATAAAGCACCTATCATAATGTACATTAACTCTCCTGGAGGGTCTGTTACTCATGGTATGTCAATATACGATACGATGCAATATATTACCTCGCCTATTCATACGGTAGTAATAGGTCAAGCTGCTTCTATGGCATCATTGCTCGCATGCTCAGGAGCTCATAGATCTATTACTACCAACTCACGTCATATGATTCATCAACCTTTAGGAGGAGCTTCTGGTCAAGCTACAGATGTACTTATTCATGCTAATGAGTTGTTAAGATGGAAAGAAGTTCTTACAGGTATATATGAAAAACATACACCTCAAACTTTAGAGACTCTTCAACAAGATATGGAAAGAGATAATTATATGACGGCTAAACAAGCATTAGCATATGGTTTAGTAGACGAAATTGTGGAGAGAAGAATTGAAAGTAACCCTGATTGATAGTTTAGGTAGCGATTTAAATGTAGTAAATGCTGCTAGAGTTTCTTTTGCAAAAGAAGCTCAAGAGTTCTCAGAAAGAGATGAGAAATTAATTAATTACTTAGCAAGTCATAATCATTGGACTCCGTTTAGTCAAGTACAATACCAGGTACGAATTAGCGCTCCTATTTTTGTAGCTCGGCAATGGTTTAAACATCAAATTGGAATTACGCGTAACGAAGTTTCACGCAGGTATGTAGATGATGAACCTACTTTTTATGAAACTAGGTTGTGGCGTAAACGACCAGAAAATAAAAAGCAAGGATCATCTGATACAAGTTTCTTTTCTGAATCTGAACTAGATAGAGTTGGTTATATGTATAAAGATGCTGTTCGACACTGCTTAGACTCGTACAATTCTATGATTAAAAACGGTGTAGCTCCTGAACAAGCTAGAGCAGTTCTTCCTCAAGGTATGTATACTGAATGGGTAGAGACTGGGAGTCTAGCAGCAGCAGCGCGTATTGTAGGTCTTAGAAATAAAGAAGATGCACAGAAAGAAATTCAAGATCTTGCTATAATGTTAATGAAAGAAATTAAACCCATTGCTCCTGTGAGCTGGAAAGCCTTAACAACATGAGAATAGAAGATGAAATTAAGCTAGATTTTAGTGATGTATTAATTCGTCCTAAAAGATCTACTTTGCAAAGTCGTTCAGAAGTCGACATATCTCGAACATTTACATTTCGTAATAGTAAGCAAGTATGGAACGGTGTTCCTATTATGTCTTCTAACATGGACACTACAGGTACTATCGAGATTGCTAACGTTTTAAAAGAACATAAACTAATTACTTGCTTACATAAGCATTATGAACTTGAAAGCTTATATTCAGTCTTTTTTGAACCTCAGGATTATATTGTATACTCTATGGGTATTACTAATATGGATGTTCATAAATGGGAGCAGTTAAAATCTAAATTACCTGCAAATTATATTAAACATGTTTGTATTGATGTAGCTAATGGTTATACTGAGCGATTTATAAACTTTGTAAAACAGTTTAGAGAGCAAAACCCAGAAGTTATTATTACAGCTGGTAATGTAGTTACAGCAGATATTACACAGGAGTTAATCTTAAATGGAGCCGATATTGTTAAAGTTGGGATTGGCCCTGGTAGTGTTTGCACTACTAGGATTCAAACGGGTGTTGGTTATCCTCAGCTTAGTAGCATTATTGAGTGCGCTGATGCCGCACATGGTCTTGGAGGTCACATCATTGCTGACGGAGGGTGTACATGCCCTGGTGATGTTAGTAAAGCCTTTGCAGCTGGAGCTGATTTTGTAATGCTAGGTGGTATGTTTGCTGGTCATCAAGAATCTGGTGGTGAAACTATTACAACTGATGGTCAAATGTATAAAGTGTTTTACGGTATGTCATCTGAAACAGCAATGGATAAATATTCAGGAGGGGTTGCTGAGTATAGATCATCTGAGGGTAAGACGGTTAAAATACCTTATAAAGGTTCTATTAATACTACAGTTCAGGGTATGCTAGGTGGTATTAGAAGTACATGTACATATGTAGGTGCTCAAAAACTTAAAGAACTATCTAAATGTACTACATTTGTAAGAGTAAATAACACACACAACAGAGTATATGGAGACATCTAATGAGCGATAAAGAATTTAGAATTCAAGACTATATTACTGAAAATTACACTTTTACAAAAGATAGTATTATTGAAGGTGAATTAGAAAGTACTGTTACTTACGAATTTAATGAAAAAAATCATGTAATTGATGTTCTTAATTCAATGTTAACTTTCTTAAAAGCAAGCGGGTATGAATATATTGATAAACTAATAGCTGTTAAATCAAGTGGAGAAGAAGTATCTAATGAAGACGATATGTCAGAAGATATTGAAGAGATCTTGACAAGAATAGTAGTCGATTTAGAAGGTGTTAAGCAACAAAAAGCTAAAACTACACCTAGTCATTTAAAGGTGGTATCGATCAATGACAATAAAGAAGATAATACTGACAGCGCTGATTAGCCTGTTCTTTACATCACAAATACAAGCTGCTCCGTATTGGGCACAAAAACCTATTCAATGTGCTTCTCCAAAAGAAGTCTTTGATAGATTAGATAGAGATGGGCTATTGCCTTTATTTACTTCTACAGGGAATGCTAAAGTAGAAGATAACATTTATACAAAAATGTACGCTATGTTGTATAATGCAGAAACTAATCAGTGGGCTTTTATAGAATTTTTTGATGAAGAGACAACATGTGTTTTAGTAGTTGGAGAAGGTGTTGATTTTGATGTCTCTACGGAAGAAGCAGAAGACTCTACAGACCCAGAGTTTACTCCTTATAAATAACTAGTCCAGGTAGCTCCTGCAGTGTAAAATAGCTGTATTTAAATTTTATACTATTTTATTAACTCTCGGAGCTACTATGGAATTTTATGAATCGATCTTTGTTACCTCAATTATAAGCGTTATTGCTTTTTTAGGTTGGCGTGTGTGGACAATAGAATCAAATCATCTTAGACATTTACAATCAGATATTCAAGAACTTAAGACTGATATTAAGTGGCTAATCGAGTTTCATAAAGAAGAACGAAACAATCATCAGAAAAAATAATCAAAACACCTTATAATAATAATATATGGAGGTGTGAATGGCTAGAAGAACCAGCAAAGTTGATTTGTCTGCAAATATAAAAAATTTGTTAGATGCTGAGAAACCTGTACGAAAGAAAACTCGTAAAGCTCGTAAACCTATGACTGCAGAGCAAAAAGCTGCAGCTACAGAAAGACTTGCTAAAGCTAGAGCTAAGAAGAAGCCCGCTAAAGGTAAAACTCATCATTGGGTTGTCTATGATGAGAAAAAATGTTTTAAACCTTTACCTGATATTTTAAGTTGGTTAAAAGAAGCTAAAGAACAAGCTTATTCTTCTAAGAAAGATATGTCTAGATTCAAAGATGGTAGTAAAGAATGGACCAAAGCGTCAGATAGCTATCTTTACTGGTACGGGTATGTTAATGATATTAATTGGTATCTTCGTCATGGAGATTGGATATCCAACTCTTATGGATCAGGTCAACAGAATAAAACTAAATGGGTTACTGTAGTTCCTGCATATTATCCTGATGGTTTAAGAAAAGATCAGGTTAAACAGCCTATAATAGAAAGCAAGGTAACTAGAAAACGAAGGAAGAAAATTAAATGAAACTTTCCAAAAAAACGCTAGCAGTGTTAAAGAACTTTGCTGCTATCAATCAATCAATTGTAGTAAAGCCAGGTAGTGTAATTGAGACTATCTCTAATGTAAAAGATATCTTTGCAAAGATTACAGTTGAAGAAACTTTTGAGAAAGGTTTTGCGATTTATGACCTTAATGAGTTTCTAGGTGTAGTAAGTCTATTTGAAGACCCTGACTTTGAGTTTAACGACGGTCAAGTTATTATCTCTCAAGGTAAGATGAAGCAAAAATATTACTATGCCGATCCTGCTGTTATTACTTCTCCTCCTGAAAAAGGAGTTACGTTACCGTCTGTAGAAGTAAAAGCTTCGATGCAAAAAGAGCAATGGGGTGTAGCTATTAGAGCAGCATCTGCTAACAACGCATCTACGCTTACGTTTACTAATGGTGATATTATTATTCATGATAAAGGTGTTCCTAACTCTAATAACTTTGCTTTTGAGAAGGTAGCTAGTCACGATGTTGATTATAACTTATCTATCTCAGTAGAGAAGCTTAAAATGATTATGGATGATTATGATATTGAAGTGTGCTCAAAAGGGCTTGCTAGATTCTCTGGCGCGCAAGGTATTGATTACTTTATAGCGTTACTCCCGGATGGTAAATATGGCTCTTGAAAAAGATGAAAGAGATGCTTTAGAAGGTTCAATTTATGATGCTCATTTTGCAGCTAGCAAGTATATTGAATCAGGTAAAGACATTCATAAAAAATTACTTGAAATAAGCGTTAGTGAAGCGATTGAAACATTAGAAAAATTAAAAGAATCTGTTAAAAAAGATGATATGGTAGGTAACTATAAAATACATTTATTAGTACCTATGCAACTTTTAGAGCTTTTAAAAATGAGAGATAAGGATGAAGAATGATCTAGATAAAAAATGGCAGTCTACATTTAAAGATTTTAATTCTTTAGGTAAATCAGGAGTAGTAACAGGTAATGCTGTTGCTATTGAAATAGACGGTAAAGTCTATGAAACGCTTAAACAAGCTAAAGAAGAGACTGGTAAATCTCTTTGGTGGTTAAAAAAGCACGGTAAAATTCTATAATAAGTCTATATACTACGCGATGAGGTTATAATGAACGATTTTCTTTATGTTGAAAAATATCGACCTAGTACTGTAGAAGAGTGTATTCTTCCTGACAGTATTAAGAAAGTATTTTTATCCCTTAGAGATAAAGGAGAGATCATTAACCTTTTGCTCTCTGGTGGGGCAGGTACTGGTAAGACCTCAGTTGCTAGAGCTCTTTGTAATGAGATGGGCTGTGATTATATTATAATCAACGGTTCTGAATCGCGTGGTATCGATATGGTAAGACAGCAAGTTAGTTCATTTGCATCTACCATGTCAACAAACGGCAAGGTGAAGGTTGTGATTCTCGATGAAGCGGATTACATCACACCTGAAGCACAAGCTGCTCTTCGCAATTTGATTGAATCCTTCTCTTCATCTTGCCGTTTTATTCTTACTTGTAACTTTAAAGCTAAGATAATTCAACCTTTGCACTCTCGTTGTTCAGTAGTTGACTTTACTATTGATAAGTCTGAGTTGCCTAAACTGCAAGCTGAATTTGCTAAAAGAGTTATATCTATTCTAAAAACTGAAAGTGTAGAGAGTAATACACCGGTAGTTTTAGAGATTATTAAAAGATACTTTCCTGATAATAGAAGAGTGTTAAACGAACTACAACGCTATGCAAACATATCTGGTGTAATTGATACGGGTATACTTGCTGTGGTAGATAGTTCTAAGGTTAAAAACTTTATAGAGTTTCTTAAGAAGAAAGATTTTAAGTCTGTAAGACAATGGATTGCAGATAACCCTGACGCTGATGTGTTGTTTAATGAATTGTATAGTAATGTAAGTGATCTAGTTCAGCCTGCGTCTATTCCCGAACTCATATTAATAATGGGTGAGTATCAACACAGAGCTGCTTTCGTAGCTTCACAAGAGATAAACCTTGCTGCCTTTTCAGTAGAGGTAATGAAGAGTGTACAATGGAAATAACACAAAGTATATTAGGTGTGTTTAAGAATAGTAGCGCAGCATTAGCTGTTGTATATACATTAGGTCATATTGTAATTGCAATGGTAGTTGTAACAACCTTTACTGGTGCTAGTTTATTTGAAGCTGGTACTGTAGCTTTAATTGAACCTGCAATAAACGGCTGTTGGTTTTATGTGCTTCATAAAATATGGTTAAAATATAATGCAGATTGATCTCTTTGGAGAAATTATACATGAAGAAAAACCTTATCAAGAAGATGATAAGGATTCTCCGTTTGTGTATATGAATTATATTAGTAATAAAAAGTATCCTGAATCATTTGATGGTTATAGTTCTTTTTTAACTAATCTAGGTTACAGTCAACGTTCTGAGACTGTTTTATTCGCTAATGAATTAAATAAGTACTCTGAGCTAGAAGACAAAGCGCAGTTTGATTTCTATTATCATTCTCTTCCTAAGAAAAATTATTTTGCTAAATGGGCTAAGAAGTTGACTACTAAAGATACAGATATGATTATGGAATACTTTAAAGTTTCATACAAGGTAGCAAAACAATATGAGAAAATACTTCTACCTAAACAACTAGAACAAATCAAAACTTGGTACGAAACTAGAAAAGGAGGTAAATAAATAACATGCGGATCTTCTAGTTATGGAAGATAAAAATGTTAGATAATTTACTTGAAGTGCGATTGCGAGAAAAAGATGACTTCCTCAAAATCGTTGAAACGTTAACAAGAATAGGTATCTCTTCAAGAGATAAAAAGCTTGTGCAAACCTGTCATCTTTTTCATAAAAAAGGTAAATATTATATTTGCCATTTTAAAGAACTATTTAAAATAGATGGTGTAGAGAAAACTAATATATCTTTAGACGATATAGAAAGAAGAAATGCTATCGCTAAGTTATTGCAAGAATGGGGACTGTGTGAAATAATGGAAAAAACTAAAGCAGAACCAAGTTCTCTTAACAGAGTTAAAATAGTTCCTTTCTCAAAAAAGAACGAATACATCTTAAAACAAAATTACACTATTGGTAAAAAGAGTTCATATTAGACTATAATATAGTTATGGATTATTATACAAATATTGTTCGCCGTGGTGATAAACTACTTGTTAGAGGTATAAGAGACGGAGAAGAGGTTCGTGACAAAGTACGTTACGAACCAACTCTTTATGTCGAACATACTAAAGATTATGGTTATAAAAACCTTTTTGGTAAGAATCTTAAACCTATAAACTTTGATAACATGAATGATGCTTGGACTTTTTCAGCTGAGCATAAAGACTCTAACTTAAAAATTTACGGTTTTCCTAGATTTGAATCACAATATTCTCTAGAGAATTATGGTGACGCGGTTAATAAGTGGAAGAAAGAAGATCTAAGAATCTTCAATATCGATATTGAGGTTACGTCTACTGAAGGTTTTCCGGAAGCTAAAGATGCTGCGTATCCTGTTACCGCTATCTGTATTCATGACTCTAAAGTAGATAAATTTATTACTTTTGGACTTAAAGGTGACTGGTCAGAAGAAAACTCTGAGCTTCCAGAAGAGTTAAAGTCTAGGGTTGTTTATGTTAACTGTAAAACTGAGACTGATTTACTATCTAAGTTCTTGCAGTATTGGCATAAGTTTACTCCTAATATTGTTACTGGTTGGAATATTGAGAAGTTTGACTTTCCTTACCTTTATAATCGCTTAGAGAATATGGGTATAGGTGGTCATAAACTCTCTCCTTGGGGTAGAGCAAGCTTGCGTAATATTAACACTCAAAGAGGTGAAGAAATTGCTATCAATATTGATGGTGTAGATCAGATTGACTACATTGATCGGTATCGTAAGACTAAGATTCAAGAGTCGTATAGACTTGATTTCATCGCATCAGTAGAACTAGGTGAACGAAAGTTAGACTACTCAGAAGTATCTGGTTTACATATGCTTTACTTTGAGAACTTCCAGAAGTTTATTGACTACAATATTCAAGACGTTAACTTGGTCAAACGTCTCGATGAAAAGCTAGGTCTTATCGACGCGCAGATTATGATTGCATATATGGCTTGTATCAACTATGGTGAAGTAAACTCTACTGTTAGAACTTGGGATAGTCTTATCAATAAAGACTTACAAGGTAATAGAATTATTCCTCATTTTCATATTAGTTCTGCTGAATCGACTGGTCAGATACCTGGTGGTCATGTTAAAGAACCTCAGGTCGGTAAACATGGATGGTGTATGTCTTTTGACTTAAACTCTCTATATCCTCACCTTATCATGCAGTTTAATATCTCTCCAGAGACGTTTCAACCTGAGCATCAGGTCTGGCCTATGGATGGAGATATGGAACGCGTTCAGAAGTTCCTTGCTCATGAGCCCTATAAAGCACCTAAAGGATTGTCAGTATCTGGTTCGGGATACACGTTCTCCAACGTCTCTGAAGGGGTAATACCACGTCTAATGCGTAAATTGTATGACGAACGTAAGATTGTCAAGCAAGCTATGCTTAAAAAGCAACGTGAAGGTAAAGATGCTTCTCTAGAAAATCTACGTCAATATGTGATTAAGATTCTTCTTAACTCAGGTTATGGCGCGTTTGTAAACAAGTATTTTAGATGGTACGATCAGCGTATCGGTAAGTCTATTACTCTATCTGGTCAGTTGATTATTCAAGTCGCTGAACGCGAGATTAACAAATGGATGAATAAAGTAATGCAAACGACTGATGTCGATTATATTATTGCTATTGATACCGACTCTAACTATCTTAACTGTCAGCCTTTAGTTGATAAGTTTTTTGCAAATAAGTCTACTGAAGAAGTTGTAGATATTTTAGATAAAATTGCTAAAGATCAGATACAAGGTGTGCTAGAAAAAGGATTTCAAACTGAAAAAGAATACTTAAACGCTATGGATCAGAAGATGGTTATGGAGAGAGAAGCTATAGCCTCATCTGCTTTCTGGACAGCTAAGAAGCGCTATGCTATGTGTGTTTGGGATATGGAAGGTGTGAGAATGCCTAGCGATGATCCTAAACTTAAGATTCAAGGTCTAGATGCTATTCGCTCTTCTACTCCTCAATCTTGTAGAGAAGCTTTACTTACTATGATCAGGTTAACTCTACTTAAAGACGAAACTACAGTTCAAAGTTATATTTTAGACTTTAAGAATAAGTTTCTAGATATGGGGTTTGAAGATATTGCTTTTCCTAGAACGATGAATAATATTACTAAAATGACTCAAGCTAATGGTTTTGGTAAAGGTACCCCTCCTCATATTAGAGGTGCTATCAGTTTTAATCGTTTGCTTACTAAGTATAAACTAGAGAATGATTGGGAATCTATGAAAGATGGTGAGAAAGGTAAATTTATTTACCTTCGTGAACCTAATAATATTGGTACTAACGTACTTTCATTTAATCATACAGTTCCTAAAGAGTTTGACTTTGTAAAGTATATTGATTATGAAAAGCAATTCTCTAAAGCTATTATTGAGCCTATGGAAATTATTCTCAATCCGATTGGTTGGACTCCTGAAAAGCAAAATACGCTAGAAGACTTCTTTGGTTAATAAATAGATAGTTAACATAAGGATTAATTATGGACGAAAATATTGTAAAACAATTTGGTACTCTTTCAAACTTTAGATCATTCTTAGAAGAACAGATTTCAGAGAAAATTAACGATGGCGCTGAGATTTCTAGAGGTAAAGATCCTAACGACAAATCTAAAGAAGAAAAAAAGATTTCCAAAGAAGTTAAAAAGAATGCAGATGGTTCTGGAACAGAAACTCATTATGATACCTCAGGAGAAGAGATGCCCCCAGAAGATAACATGCCTCCTCCCGCTCCTCCAGTTGACCCGACACAAGCACCAGGGTCTCAGATAGCAGTTGGTAAAAAAGATGTAGACGGAGAAGCAGATCCTAAAGCTATTCCTATTAAACTCTCTGGAAAGAAAGAAAAACTTAACACTAAGCCAAAGATTACTGTAAGGGACGATGGTTCTAACCGATAGCAATTTGGAGATTTACGCAGCTAAATATTATAGATCAGAATCGTGTCTAAGTAAAGAAGAATTTGAAGACGACTTAAACAGACACAAACTTGCGAAAAAACTGACTAAGAAATTTGCAGCGCAGAAGTCAGATAATATTAGATTATTATGTAACCATATATTATGTTTTACAAATAGTTTTCATTTGCACGCAGCTAAAGAAATATTAATGTTTAATGTTTCTGAGAAAGAAAAAGCGGTAATGAAAACAGTTTTAAATTATTTTGGATTCTTATTAGTAAATGAAATGCCAGATATAAAATTTGATTTGTATACAGCTAAAATATTAAAAGAGATGGATAATGGCAGTCAATAACGTAGTAGACACGGTAATTATTTTTAGAATACTTAGAAAGTTAACCACTCCTTTCAATAAAACAGCTGCGTTTAAAGCAGGTGTTATAGATAAAAACGGTAGAATTTTAATTAAACCAGGTGACAGAACTGCTAATCAGAAAAAAACTATTACTCTTTTAGATAGAATGGTTTTTAATCTAAAAAGACTGCTTGCTAAAGTACCTGGTGGTAAAACACAATTAGCATCTTATATCGCAGCGTTAGCGTTGTTAAAAGAACACGTAAAGAGTACTTCTAATGACGAAACATCTAATTTATTAGTAGAGAAAATGCAGCGTCATAAGATTATTCCTCCTGTTGAATATGATCTTAGTACTCAAGAAGGTTTTATGGACGCTTGGGAAGATGCTATGTATGAAATGTATTCAGGAGCAGGTATAGGCGGTGCAATGTCTGGTATGGGTACAAATGCTCAAATTAACGCAACCGGTATGGCTGGTGTTGACCCAGTTCTGGGTAATAAAAAAATCAAGAAACGTAAAGATCTCAGAAAGATTTTAGACAAACAGTTATAATAACTTTATGTTTAGAACTATCAGCGAGAGTGTAAAAGAAGGTACCTGCCCGTATTGTGGCAAAGATGCTTTTGTGTATACTTACGAAGATAAAAGTATGTTTTTATGTCATCATTGTCAACGACATTTAGACGAAGATAAGGTAAAAAGATATGTTAACAATAATAATGATGATAGCAGGGATACAGGGGCTAGTAAGTCGGTCGCCGTCAACTATAGCTCTGTGCTACGTTCTTGTTCGGTTCTATCTGATCTTCCTGATAACCATATCAGCGTACAATATGCACGGTCTAGAAACTTCCCTTCTGATGCTTACAGCAAGCTTTATTACTGTCCGGACTTTGGAGAGGTTAGCGCATATGCCGGCATTAAGACGGTTTCATCAGAAAGATTAATACTTCCATTCTATAATAGTGACAATCAGTTATTCGGATTGCAAGGAAGATCTCTAGATGGTTCTGAACCAAGATATATTACACTTATGTTTGATAAAGAAGAAGATAAGATGTTTGGTTTAGATAAAGTCGATATTACAAAAACTTTTATATGTGTTGAAGGCCCTATAGACAGTTTATTTTTAAAAAATTGTGTTGCTATGGCTGGAAGTGATGGGTTATCTGATAAATACATTTCAAACGCTGTCCTATGCTTTGATAATGAGCCACGGAACAAGCAAATCGTTGACAAGGTGGAGAGATATATTGACAAAGGATTTAAGACAGTTGTTTGGCCAGATCATATTAAAGAAAAAGACATAAACGACATGGTACTTAAAGGTGTTGATGTTCAATCTGTGGTTGAACGCAATACCTACGCTGGTCTCGCAGCTAAAATAAAATTTAACGCATGGAAGAAGATATAATGAACAGTAAATTAAAAATCGATTATACAAGAGACAAGAATCTCACAGAATACGCTGTAGGTATGTTAGAAGATTTTTATATGAATGAAGGAGAAGCTTCTCCTCAAGATGCTTATGGGCGCGCCGCAATCGCTTGGTCGACCTTTAAAGGTGAAACAGATTATGAGCTAGCTCAACGTTTATATGATTACTCAAGTAAAAAATGGTTTATGTTTGCGTCACCAGTTCTTTCAAACGCTCCTAATGGTATTAAGAAAGATAAAGGGTTACCAATCTCTTGTTTTCTTACATATGTACCGGATACTTTAGAAGGTCTTATAAGTCATAGCTCTGAACTTAGATGGTTATCTATCTATGGCGGCGGTGTTGGTGGACATTGGAGCGATGTAAGAACCGTGAGTGATATTGCTCCAGGTCCTATGCCGTTTCTCCATACAGTAGATGCTGATATGATTGCGTATAGACAGGGTAGAACACGCAAAGGTTCTTACGCTGCTTATATGGATGTTTCTCATCCTGATATCATGGAATTTATTAACATGCGTATTCCTACCGGAGATGTTCAACGCAAAGCTCTTAACTTGCATAATGCTGTTAACATTTCAGATGAATTTATGCACTGTGTTTTTAATAACGAGCCATGGCATCTTAAAGATCCTAAAGACAACTCGGTAAAGGAGACGGTTAATGCTAGAAAATTGTGGGAACGTATTATTGAGATTAGGTTCAGAACAGGTGAGCCATATCTTAACTTTATTGATACTGCTAATAATGACCTACCTTCCAACTTGAAAAATTTAGGATTAAAAATTCATGGATCTAATCTTTGTAACGAGATACATTTACCTACATCTCATGACAGAACTGCTGTCTGCTGTCTGTCTTCTCTTAATCTGGAGTTGTACGAGGAGTGGAAAGATACCAGTATTGTCGCCGATCTTGTTACGATGCTTGATAATGTGTTGGAATACTTTATCGAAAATGCGCCGGATGCTATTTCCAGAGCGCGGTTTAGTGCGGAGAGAGAACGGTCAATCGGACTTGGTGCTATGGGATTCCATTCATACTTACAATCACAAAACATTCCATGGGAATCAGAAACAGCAAACGTAAAAAATATAGTAATGTTTGACTCTATTAAAGACGATGCAGTCAAGCAATCTAAAAAATTAGCAACTGAAAGAGGAGAATATCCAGATGGTATTGGAACTGGTCTTAGACATTCGCACCTTTTGGCAATCGCTCCCAACGCCTCTAGTGGTATCATTCTTTCTACTAGCCCTAGCATTGAGCCGATGAAAGCGAATGCATATACACATAGAACTCGTGCGGGATCGTTTTTAGTTAAAAATAATCATTTAAAGAAAGTTTTACAAAAATATGATAAAGACGATGATAAGACTTGGTCATCAATCATTACACAGAAAGGCTCTGTACAGCACCTCAGCTTCTTATCATCTAAAGAAAAAGATGTATATAAGACTGCGCAAGAACTCGATCAAATGTGGGTTGTTCAACATGCAGCTGCGAGGCAAAAATTTATATGCCAGGGTCAATCAGTTAATCTTTTCTTCCCTGCTGGAAGCGAGAGAGCCTATGTTAATAAAGTACATCTTAAAGCCTGGTCAAATGGTCTCAAAGGTTTATATTACTTACGGACAGAAGCAAAATCTCGTGCTGAGACTGTTGCAGACAAAGTCGAGCGCGTTGCGTTGGAAGACTACAAAGGTACTACCATATACGGTAAAGACGATTGCCCATTTTGTGAAATGGCAAAAGAAGAATTCCTCATGAGAGGGATTGAATTTGAATTTGTTAATATTAAAGAAATAGGTAAAACTGCGGCAGAAGTTACAGGAAGAGATGTAAAAACTGTCCCGCAAATTTACTATAATGGAGATTATATAGGAAGTTATGATGAAATGATGACTTTCTTTAATACTGGCGTTGCTTTAGAAGAAAGTGACGAGTGTAGAGCTTGTGAAGGATAAGGAGATAAAATGTCTACATATACTGAAGAATTAAAAGCTGAAATCGATAGAGTTACCCTGAAAGGTAATGCTGATAAATTAACTTTGAATAAATTATCTTCTATTATCTGGAGAATGGATCAACGTATTCAAATTTTAGAAGAAGCTATTGTTGTTGATGATAAACCTGCGAAGAAACCATCAAAAAAGAAGGATGACTGATGACTTTACTTGAAGAATCAAAAACGTATAAACCATTTAATTACCCTTGGGCTGTTGAACTAGTCAAAAGACATGAAGAAATTCATTGGGTCGAAGATGAAGCTGAACTATCAGAAGATGTTCAGGATTGGAAAACTAAACTCAATGAACAAGAGAAAGAGTTTATTACTCATATCTTAAGATTGTTTACACAATCAGATGTACAGGTAGGAGCTAACTATCATGACTTCTTAATTCCTAAATTTAAGAATAACGAAGTAAGAAACATGCTTGGTTCTTTTGCAAATAGAGAAGGTGTGCATCAAAGAGCATACGCTCTTCTAAACGATACTCTTGGCTTACCAGAAGACGACTTTCATAAGTTTCTAGAGTATTCAGAAATGGCAGATAAGATTGAATACATGCAAGATAATAATGTATCTACACACCAAGGTCTTGCTCTTGCGCTAGCACAATCTGTCTTTAACGAAGGAATGTCATTGTTTGCTTCGTTTGTAATGCTGCTCAATTTTCAGCGGTATGGTAAAATGAAAGGTATGGGTACTATTGTCGAATGGTCTATCCGTGATGAAACAATGCATGTACAAGGTAATGCAAAATTGTTTAGAACCTTTGTAGAAGAAAAGCCTAAGGTAGTCAATGATGAACTAAAGTCAAAGATTTATCAAATGGCTAAAGACTCTGTTGCTCTTGAAGATAAGTTTATTAAACTTGCGTTTAAAGGTAACTTTATCGAAGGTATTACAGAGAAAGAAGTAAAGCAATATATTAGACATATTGCTGATAGAAGACTTTTGCAGTTAGGTATGAAACCAAAATTTAACGCAAAAGATAATCCTATTCCATGGCTTGATTGGGTCCTAAATGGTGCCTCTCATGATAATTTCTTTGAAAAAAGAGTTACTGAGTATTCAGCTAATGGATTAGAAGGTAACTGGGGTGGATATGAAAAGGATGCGGCATGACACTACATGAACAAATTAAAGAACAGTATGAAAATTATCTAGCTGAAGTAGAACGATTCGAAGAAAAAGGAATTAAAGGTGCTTCAACTACTACTCGTAAAGCTCTAGGAGAAATTGCAAAACTATGTAAATCTCGAAGAGCAGAAATTCAAGATAAAAGGAATGCAATGTAATGGAAATGTTACAAGCGCTCATTAAACAATATGAAGGAGAAATGGCTGTAGCTCAAGCTACTGTTCGCATTTATATGAAACATAGTGTTGGTATTGGTGAACATCCTCAACATGCAGAAGAGATGGATACGCTTTTAGCTAAAATTGCTGATTGTCGAGACAAAATTGATGCTGCAGAATCGATGATGGATGCCAATCCTCAACTTCTCTAAAATCTTTGAGATGACTCGCTCTTAACCTTATGTTCAACATATCGTTTAAACAGAGCGGGTCATCTCTAAACTTCCATTGCAATAAAAACTCTTGCATCTTAGCATGTGACTTTGCACTAAATTCTCTTATAACCTCTTTAGTTAATTCGCCTTCAAATTCTTTTACCATAGTAGAAGAACCAAAGTATTTGTCAAATTGTTTTTGAGGTTTACCAGAATAACCTATATAATATCTGCCATCTGGAAAGTAAGTGCAATATACTCTATGAACCTTTTTAGGAACTTTTTTTCGCTTTTTCATATTATATTTATATGTGCGGTATAAACGGAATTACAAAACCTAATCAAGAATCCAGAATCGAAAAGATGATGGAGTTTACACATAGAAGAGGACCGGATGGCTCTGATGTAAAATCTAATAAGTATGTTACTTTTGGTCATAATCTTTTAGCAATATTTTCTGATGTTGAAAGCTCTGTGCAACCATATGTTTATGAAGATAGTTTATTAGTGTTTAACGGAGCAATCTATAACTATGAAGAGCTTGATGAATGGAATTGTAAATCAGGAACAGATACTGAAGTTCTAATTAAAGGTCTATATCATTATGGTGTTAAATTTATGGAACGCTGTGAAGGAATGTGGGCTTTTGGTTTTCATAAAGATGGTGTAACTACAATTTGTAGAGACCATTTTGGTATCAAACCATTGTATTATAGACACAATGCAGATGAATTAATTTTCTCTTCATCTATACATGCTTTAGAAGTAGAGAATAAAAAATTAGATCCGTATGCATTTGCTTTATACAATACGTTTGGTTATGTTCCAGGATATCTAACACTCATAGATGGGTGTTACAAGCTATGTCCAGGTGAATTTCTAGTATACTCTAGTGGTAGTATGCATACAGGTAACTTATGGTCTAATGAAAAGTTTGGTAATAAAAATTATACTAAGCAAGAATTTAACGATAAGCTAGAAGCAGCTATTACTAAAAGTAGAGTAGGTATCAGACAAAGAGGTGTGTTTTTGTCAGGTGGCTTAGACTCTACTTCCGTTGCACATTATCTTAAAGAGAAGAATACATTTACAAACAGATATAGAACTTTTACAGCCGCTGTTAATGATGACGCAGATGTTGCTTCTAAGATGGCAGAGGAATATAATTTTAATCATGAAGAGGTAATGATAACTCCCCAGAACTTTTACGAAAGTATAGATGATTCTTTGTCAAGTATAGAGCTGCCAGTGTTTAATAAATCAACTCCTGCATATTACTATATGAATAAAGTAATGAGAGAAAGAGGAACTATTGTAACTTACTCTGGAGACGGCGGAGATGAAATGTATACTGGTTATGCTATTCATGGTGATTATGGTAAATCTACAGATCCTATAGAAGATCACTTCTTAACGTGTGGGTGGAAAAAAGGTAAAGGTCTTACTCTTAACTACGATCAATTATATCTTACTAGTCAAAGTTACCAAGCATACATGCATAACTGGTTTCCTAAATCAGTATTTGGTGACGATCATGTTAATAACTGTCTATTCGTTGAAATGATTACTAGAGTTGCTGAAGACTTTTTAACTCGTAATGATAAGTTTGGTTCACATTTTGGTATGGAAGGAAGATTTCCTCTACTTAACATGCCTTTCTATAGATATGTTATGTCTATTCCTTCTGCTGTTAAGCTTATGAACTTAGATGAAAGTAAATTTAAACCTGGTGAATATAAGTTATTAGCTAGAGAAGGATTAAAGGATATTCTTCCAAAATATGTTATCGAAAAAGGTAAATCAGGATGGACTATTCCTGATGCAGAATGGCGTAAAGTAGAAGTTAGCTTTATAAGCAAAATGAGAAAAATTATCGAAGAACCTCTTGGTAACAAGTTAGATAATGTTATTGATTGGAATAAGTCAAATGGACCTAAGACATTTTATGCAGCAGCTTTTTTCAAACAATGGCTAAAAAAATATAATATTTCCCTATAAATATATAGTACAAGATTGATGATCGTGTACGGAATAAACGGGCTGGACGTGGGGGCAGTACCCACCGCCTCCACCATAAATGCATCGGTACCATGCGTAGACCCTTTAAATCAAGAGGCTCGTGTGAGTAGGGATAGGTCGGCAGGGCTAAGAGAATGGATGTGTAACTGCCGATGCATTTATGATGGGGGCGAAATAGGATCGACAGACGTAGTAAAAGTATCCGTAGATCGAAGTACATTAAAGTAACTGCAAAACGCAAGTCTACTTTCGCTTCAATCTTTGGCGTGAAGAAAGAGGTTACCTCATCTTCTGCTCAAGCTCTTGCAGCAATCGCCTAGTTGATTTAAGTACAACTAGCGGGGTTTTGGAGAATTTTATCCTGGCAACAGAAAAAATTCTCACTTTACCTTATAAATATATCAGACGTCGATTAATCGAGTCTATTAAACTGTCCATAAAACGGAGGTTATCATGACAGGAACTTACGCACTGCCTAGACAGGCATTTATCGGGTTTGATCGAATCTTTGATCAGCTCGAATCAATCCACAGCCAAGCTAAGGATACTTATCCACCACATAATGTTGTTCGCGAAAGTGAATTTCAATATATTGTGGAACTAGCCGTTGCAGGATTCACCGAACAAGATATCAATCTAGAAGTTAAAGATCATATTCTTACTGTTACAGCTCAACGTGAACAACGTAGAGATCAGTCTAAGTATATGCATAAAGGTATCAGCGCTCGGAAGTTCAAAAAGTCATTTCGTCTCTCAGAATATACTGAGGTACGAGGAGCTGAAATGAAGGATGGCATACTTGCGATTGGCCTCGAAGTAGTCCTTCCCGAAGAGAAGCGTCCCCAGACAATTCAAATTAATAGTCATAAGGGGAAACAAAATGACAACAATAGTAATGAAGGGCTATTCATTAGCTCTTAAAGAAACAGCTACTATCTTTTTTAGTGGTATTTTTAGATGGATTGGTTCTATCGGTTCAGCAATTCAAGTGTCTCGTCAGATGGCAGCTAATGAGCAAATTGCTCGTCATATGCTTCATGAGTATCCAGAGCACACATACTATAGCTTACTTGCAGAACTTAATCATAAGACAATGGTGAGGTATACAAAAGATGTGTAGTTTTATTAAAAAATTATTCACTATGGATAAACCATCAAAGTCTAATCATCAACCACTAAAGTATCGTGAGTATCAATATTCACTTTCAGAACTTGAGCGTAGGCTTAATGCTGAAGTTCAAGGTTATGGGACAAGATACTAATGTGGCCATACACTGAAGAAGA
>UEXM01000653.1_pt1 | contig 34952 bp, 32 predicted proteins | sample 1796661 | NCBI WGS metagenome assembly UEXM01 (sample SAMEA4772469, study PRJEB27181) | metagenome
AAGGATGATGCAGCCACTTGGAAAGATGTCATGATGAAGGGTGGATCAGTACAGCATCTGGACTTCCTTACTCAAGAAGAGAAGGATGTGTTCAAGACGTTCGCTGAGATCTCACAGATGGAGGTGATCCAGCAGGCAGCTGACCGTCAGAAGTTCATCGACCAAGGACAGTCTCTGAACGTGATGATTAGCGACGAGGTTCCTCTGAAGGACGTCAACCAGCTTGTCATTAAGGCTTGGGAGTTGGGTATTAAAACCCTTTACTATCAGCGCGGTGTCAACCAAGCACAGGCAGTTGGCCGAGATATATTAAATTGCGCTGTGTGTGAGGCGTAAGTGCTTATATTTGCAGAGTTACACGGGAATTCGTTCGTGGAACTTTCGCTACGGGGGTCGGCTGCCAATGAAGCAGTCGGCCCTTTTGCTTACTTGCAGTCTTTCTGACGCAGTTCGTCTACAAGTATCTGAAGCTGTTCTACATCACGCTCTACGTGATTCAGCCTAAGGTTCTGCTCTGCATCATCAGGCAGGCTACCCATTTCTCCTCGCGGCCACTTGATCCTGAACTCTGAGTTGAGTTCGATCTCTTGATTGTGACGCATAGTTTCTATCTCAAGCCTAGAAAGCGCAGACATAATAGTAAAGTACAACGTAACAGTAGCTCCGACTCCAACGACAATCTGAATGAGCCACTTGATATTTATACCGACATTTGTGCTGTCGTCTAACTTCATTGCATTTGGTTCTTAGCCAGAAGTAGCTTTATCTCTTGGATATCCTTGAGCAGTTGCTTGACGTCGGCCTTGAACTCTGCGTTATCTGCTTCGAGCGCTTGTACCCTGGAGCTAAGCTTGTTGTAGTCAGCCTGAAATTTGATCCACCCCATCACAAGGGCGCCAGCTACGGTTAAAAACTCAAAGTGACTTAGGTTGTCAAGCATCATTTTCTAGCTTTTTCTATAGTTCTTCCAGCAAAGTATGCACCGAAGGCGGTCAGCATAAGGATTTCAAGCAAAGATACATAAGAGTCCTTTACGTTAAATGGCAGATTATCAAGGGAGTCTGCAACCATAGTGGCCATGAACATAGCCATCAGGCAAATCAAGGTCACAGGTCTGATCAGCTTGGCCAGCTTCACGTCGCTCCCCATATCTGCCTTCCATCTGGCCGTTACGTTCTCTTGAAACTTAACCTCTGCCTCCACGGCTGCCGCTGACTCTGCGGGGTCAACGTCAGTCGTGTTGTCTAGCAGGCTCTTGACGACGCCCAAAGCTCCCCGATCGGGAAGAAGGTCTCCCGCCACGTCAAGCACAGAGGGAGCCTTCTCTTTGAGCCACTTGCCAAGGCCAGTATCTTTAATCTTCTGCTCTTTCATTTTCGTAAACTTCTTGCATGATATCAAAGATAGCGATGGTGTGTTTCTTGAATGCAGGCCCGTCGTACTCCTTCACAGAGTTGAAGCTGTCGTTCACCTCTTCAAGTGCTTCAAGCTTCTCGGCATCGCTCATGTTCTGATACTTAAAAGATCTCATCAAAGCGTCGACCTCTGCGTACCTTTCTTTACCCGCAATGGCCATGAGTCTGTTCATCTGCTCTGTGTTGAAGTAAACTCCGCCCTCAGTAAACTCCTTGTCCTCGAAGAACGTGTAGTCTTTGTTGTACTCACGTCTCAATGCGCGTCGCTCCTTCTTGCTTACGATGTCTGGCACACTCACCTTTCTCTTCTTTGCAAACGCTGGGGTTGAAACAACCTTCGAGATCTCGTCGGTCTGCTCGAACAACCTGTAGATTTCCTGAGATACTGAGTCGGCTTCACCTTGACGCATCTTCGTGATGTCGAAGAGTTGGTAGAACCATCCGACGTTGCCTCTTGGATTCTGCTTGATTGGGTTCCCCTTCCAGTCGATACGGACAGGAATCTCAGACCCACCAAAGGTTCTGTCTTTCACGGTGTACTCTACGTTTTTCATCACGCGCTCACCCATGGGCATATCCTTCGTGATCCTGCGATCTGGCAAGTAATCCCTCTGAGCTCTGTACAAAGCACTCATTTGATTAGGGAGTGGAATCGCCAATCCAACGTTCATGATGCCCTTCAACAGCCTCTCACTGTTCTTCTCGTACTCTCCGCTTGCGAGCAGCTGGATGAAGTCATTCATACCCTGCAAGAAGCTCTGCTGAAGCATGGTTCCCGCTGCTGCCATAGGTCCAACCCCAAACATATCTCTAAGAGCGTATGTTGCAAAGTCAACTGGTCCACCGTACTCTCTCTCCTTGATATCTTCAGGAGTGTAAGCCTTGACTGTTGCAGCCATGAGAGCGCCTGGAGTGCCAAGCTTCATGTAGTTTGCGAAGAAATCGTCTGGTTGTTTGGCGGGATCCTCACCGTTGATCAAACGCTGCAGAGCAGACACGTTCAAACTTGTTGGAGGGAACTGGTCGTATGCGAGGTTCTTCTCTTCATCCTCATCCCATTCGAGAACACCAGAGATAAGTCCTTCTGACAACAACATCAAGGCCGTCTCTGTAATTGCGGCACCCACGACAACCTTGCCGAGGTTGTGAACAGCATCGTCGACGTTGCCTTTAGAAAGGTCGGAGGAGATTCTCAAGGCCCCAACAACTGGAGAAGCGTAAGTCGCTGTCTCGTACAAGATGTTTGCAGGCGTGCTTCGGAATGGAATCAAAAGCCTCATAAGGAACTTAGAAAACTCCTGACCATCAATGCCTCTCACAGGCGCAAGGGCCGAAGCGATCAATCTCTCTGCCCCTGAGATGGCTTGTTGAGTAACCTTAGATGCTGGCGTTTCTTCTTGGAATGTGATCTTACGGCCCTCAGCTCTAGCCTTCTCTTGGTACTTTCTAGGTGGGTGCTTCAAGAAGTCAGTCAGAGCGTCACCTTCCAGTCCGAGCGTTGATGCCATCTCGTACAGAGACTTATGCTCGAAGTACTTCCTGAAAGGAGTATCACCCAAAGAAAGCAGTCTAAACATTGCCTCAGCAGGAACACCAAGGGTGCCCTGAGTAAACAGCTTCAGCCTCTGATTGATGGCTGCCAACTTGCTTGACTTCTCTGGAAGCTGTCCGCTGAATGCCGCCAACAGGGACCTGTACGGCATAAGGCTTCTAGACATTGTCCACTCAGTCACCTCTTCGCTTCTGCCTGTGATCACCTCTCTTCCCGTTTGAGCAATCGCCCCGCCCATTCTACTCATTGCGTAAAGGTGAGCAGAGAGAGACTGCTTTCTGTCGAAGTTGAGTTCCTTGCCTGCGAGCGTTGCAAGAGACTGACCCATCCATTTGAAAGGGGCGGCTGCAACGTCAGTGAACACATCCAAGAAAGCGTTGACGGAGTTTGCTCCGATGTTCGTGACTTGGGACATGGTGGTGAGCAAGTTACCCTGAGCGATCTGACCCAGGAGCTGACCCCACCCTCTCTCGATCACCACATTGGTGAAGCCGTCCATCTCGCGCTCGATCTCTTTCAGTCTAGCCTCAGCGTCTTTTAGCTCCTTACCCACATTCTCTCCGTTGGCTGCTCGGGTCATCAAATCCTCTACAACAGCGTGCGCCTCAAACATTCTAGACGTCAAGTCTTTCAACCTAACTTCTTGATCATCAGTAAGCTTATTGCCTTTTGCTTCAACCTCTGCTCTAATGAAGTCAGCCATGCCTTTAGGCGTGGAACTCTTGACCTCTCTAAGATGGCGAAGGATGCGACCAGCAGACGTACCCATTGCAGCTAGCTCAGCTACGATACCTGGGATGGCCCCTGTTTCGCCTCTAGCGACCGCTCTAGACAAGATCTCTGCTTGAGCAAGCACTGATAGGTTGTCGTTCATTTGAGACAGTTTACCGAGCTGTGTGTCGGTCACAATGTCAATCAACTCAACATCAGTCAGATCCTGAACATCCTTGCGCAGCTCCTTCAGCTTCTGAGGGATGATGTAGTTCTTTGGATCTTGCTTGATTCTAGTCCTTACGTCGAGGTCTCCGATGGTCTGGCCAACACGACTCGCTGTCTTGCGCATACGCTTAGACACAAATGAATCAATGGCCGCTCTCTCTACAGCACGCTCTGAATTGGCAGCCACCTCTGAATCAGTCAAGGCTGTTTCGTTTGGCAGGTTCATGTTGTCATACGCAGCTTCCAGGGCCTCACGTGAATCGAAGGTCATGCCGAGCTGACGCTCTGCGTAAGCCTCGAAACGACTCAGTGCCTTGTCGTACTTAGGTCCGCGCTTGGTTCTGCTCTCTCTGTTCTTCTCGCTCTCAACGGACCCTTGCAACAGCTTGGCGTCGTTGGCAGAGAAGTATTCGATCTCACCTCTGAGGTAGACATCACTTCCGATGATGGTTGCTTCCTCAGCAGACTTGATGGGTCGGCCAGCCGCATCCACGAAAGCTCCCTGCAAGAATGGGTTGAAGCTTGCCTTGACTCCGTTGTAGTCTGCACCTTCGATGTCGCTAGAGACGAACTCACCATTGACGCTGGCCATAGGGAACTTGTTCTCTTGGAACGTAGCAATCTTCTTTCGAGCTTCTGCGTTTACGTAGAGAGTGGCGTTCTTTACAGTCACTGCACCTGCATACTGAAGAGCCTCTCCGCTTGCTGTCTTCTCGTGCATCGTCTGCACAGGAACACCCGTGTTCTTCATGACATTCAAGTTCAGTCGGACACCGACCTTTCTCCCTGCTTCAACCTCGATCTCCTTGGCCATGATGCGCTTAGATGCAGCATCAGTGGAGAGTGCGTCTTGAATGGTCTTCTCATTTACTTTGACCTGATTGCCCCGCACGGTCACATTGGTGGCTTGCTCAGCGCCTCTTTCTCTGTACAGTTGGTTTGCCTCTGCACGAGTCACGCCACTCATCGCCCCCAAGAACTTGCGCCCTGGTGTTGGGGTCTCAATCGCCGCGTATTCAACAGCATCTTGAGCAAAGTTCATTTCGATCTGCTCTCCTGGAAGGCCGTCGGCATTGATTGCTGTCAAGTCTTGATCAGCAGAGCGCTTGATTCCTGACTCGTAGTCACTGACAAATGGCTTGCCCTGATAAGAGCTCCATGAGTACACACCATCCATGTACATAAGCTGTTGTGCTTGGAACGGGGTGATCCCCATCTTCTTTGCCACAGCGGTCACGAGTTGTCTTGCCTGCTTAATCTCGTCGACGTTCATGTCTCTGAGATCACGGGTCACATTTCCAGTCATGGCCCTGTAAAGCTCTTTGCCTCTGGCCACAAGAGCGGCGTCACCAGACTGCTTCATCTTGCTGATGACTTCAAACAACTCTGGGTCACTCATGAGTGTGTTGGCTTCGAAGCCGAGAGCGTTCATCTTGTTGACGACTCCAACTCGGACTTCTGTAGGAACCACCATGCCCTCGAAGGCAGCTCTTGATGAATCCTCAAACTTACCCATTGCGATGTTGACCTGATCTCTCATGTGAGAGTCCATAGGAATTGCCTTAGGATCTCCCATCAACCCGAGCGCCAGCTCAGACAGCTTCCAAGTATTCTTGCCGATCATGGAGGCGAGAGGGGATGTCTTGGACTCACCCTTTCTTGCCACGTCGTTCATGAACTGATCCTTATTAAACACGCCACCTGAAGCGTATGTCTTGACGATCTCGTTGATGTCAGAGAGATGCGAGGCCACAGCCTTCTGGCGTTCTCCACGAACAGAGGGGAGGATGCTGTCGTTGCGGCCCTCTGCAATGGCTTTGATTCTATCTGGTGAGATGAACAAGCCTGATCCAGTCTGAACCCTCTTGAGTCCAGCTCTAAATACTTGACCAGCGAGGTGGAGGTTTGGATCAAGTGTAGACCCGTTAGAGAAGTACGACACGAGGAGAGTGTAGACTGTCTCGTAGTCTGATGGGTTTACATCAATCTCTGGATCCTTGCGGAGCTTGTCAAAGAATGTGTCACGGCCTCGCTCAAACTGACCCACGGTATCTGTAGCATCAATTCCCTCAACCTCTTTAAGATAGTCGAGGGTGAACTGCAACTTCTCTGCTGCCCATCCAACACTCTCTTCAAACGAAGGGTTGCCTCCGAGCATGTTGCTCATTTGATTCGACACGAACTGCAAGAGAGATGTTCTGTCGTTGACAGAGCAAGTACCTGCACCCATTGCGCACAAGGCATCTCTCTTTGAGTCAAGGAGCTTGTCGAAGTCTGCACGAGTCTTACCTTCCTTTCTGATGCCGAGTACCACGTCGAGCATGGCACGCTCCACGACCGCGTCACCTTCGATGCCGAACTTAGTTTCGAGATCTTTGAGGACGCTGGTCAACTGATCGACATTAGCGATTCTCAAGATAGCAGCTCTGTCGGCTTCGCCTTTTCTGATCTCTCCATTCTCCACCTTTTCATCAAGAGTGGCCAGCCTTGCAAGCTGGTCTTCATTCATAATCTCTTGCAGTCCGTTTCTGATGTCAGCGTCTGTGTCTCCCCACCCAACCTTAGAGCCTCTCGCTTCGTTGATCTTCTTCCCCGACCCGTAGTACGCAGCTTTCTTGGCTCTGTCGTTTTCACGAGCCTGCATTTCTTTATTTACAGGTGGCTTGAGATTCCACTTGTACATGACGTCAGCATTGACAGCCTCCCCAACAGTTTGAGTCTTTAGATCGTACAGATTAAACCCACTATATCTGACTCTAGACCCAGGCTTTCTTTGCTGATTCCACCAGTTGATGAAGTGCCACTTTCCGTTGAAGGTTCTAATCTCAGACACAGCAGGCATCGGTCCACCGAACTTATCCATACCTGATCTCAAATACATCATTGTAAATGAGTCATTCTCAGGAAGCTTGCTTGGAGACATTGCTGCCCTCTCAACTGTAGAGCTGTTCGCTGCGTCAGGAGCAACCTTGATCGCACGACCTGTAGTCACCATGTCTCTGAAGGCGACCATGATCTGATCCGCGCTGGTTACATCGGTGATCATGAGCGCATCACGACCAACAACGTCTCTCATGAACTTGTTGATCAGAGTTCTGATCTTGTCTCTCAGCTTTGGCTTCTGGGCATAGTCATAACCGAACACCTCAGCCACAATCTCAGCAGCAGCTTCGTCACGTACAGCAACCTCGTCAAATCCAGCCTCTCTGTAGAGCTCCATCTTGGCCTCTACTCGCTCAATCAAGGCTGTGTCTCCAGTACCTTGAGCAATGGCCAGCATACCTTCGAGCAACGTCTCCGCTGCCTTTGGGTTCTTCACGTTAGCGTCCATCAACGCGCGAGAGAACATCACATGGAACACTTCTTCCAAGACGATAGACTCTTCACTCTTACCTCTTTCTTTAGCGAGCTGCTGAATAAGAGGTAGGTTCAAGTGAATCTCAACAGTTCCGTCTGCATTATCTACAGCGTATCCAGCCAGATTCTTGTCGCCCTTCCTGTCGGATTTGTTGCCAGATTCAATCGTGTTGTGCTCGACAATCTTGTAACCATTTTCACCGAATGAGGCACGCAGCGTAGGCATAACCTTCTGATTGATGAACTTGGCCAAACGCTTAGGCATGAACTTGCTTGGCAAGATGGTAATGGTACCATCCGCCTTAGAAGCATTTTCTTTGAACTGACCCTCGATACCACGGAGGTTGCTGTCCTGCTGAATCTCCTCTTGCTTGTCCTTGCTTTCTTTCTCCTTGCGCTCTTCTACTTCTGGAAGCTGTTGCTTTGCTTCTGGTGCAGCCACCATCTTTCTGATGTCAGCGACTCGGTCAGTCTCAGGCTTCATGTCTCCAGTAGCCTCTCCAGTGCCGCCAGTCTCTACCTCAACCTTATTCTGCAGATCAAAGACAGCCTTCTGATTGTACTCCCTTCCAAGCTGGATTGCATTGTCCTTATCTAAGGCAACAGAGATGTCTAAGTATGTTTGATTGGACTCACTGTCAAACCAAGTGCCGATGGCCAACACATCGCCATTCTCGTCAAGAAGGTCTTTGTTCTTCTCTTTGTAGTCAAGGAGATTTTGCTCGGTTACATCACCCTCAATGATTGTAGTTCGCTCAGGGAAGATGCTAACAGTGAACTTTGGCTGGCCGAGGAGGTTCCTCCCATCAGGAGTGAATGATGACCCCTTGGATTCTGGGTCAGAGTTGTGCGCTTCAAGTTGCTTCGCTGCGTTATACACAGGAGCCTTATCTTCTACCTCTTGCTCTACTTCAAATTCTTGTTCTACTGCTGGGTTAAGTCCAAGCAGAGCACGCAAATCTTCTTCCGCTTTACGCTCTACCTCCAAGGCTTGATCTAAGCCCGTGATGTCGGCGGCCTCAGTAGCGGCGCCTTGCTCAGCATCCTGAACTGCTTGACGTGCTTGACCTAGCTCCCCGATGAGTCTACGTGCCTCAGCTTGCTTTCTCTTGGCATCGCCGAGCCTCTCCTGAGCGTCCTGAAGAGCTCCTTCGTGAACTTCAAATGCCGCCTCTGTGCCTAGCGCTTCCTCTTGCGATTCAAGGTTATCTCGCAACAAGGTGACGTCATTATCAACAGCCTCCACAGCCCGAGAGATGCGAGCGTCTTCCACCTGTCTGGTCTCATCAGAAGAGAGCGAAGTTGACTCCCCCTCGAAGGGGCGCAACAAGGCTTCTCTTTGCCGAACGATGTCAGCGATTCTCTTCTCCTCAACTTGAAGTGCAGTATCCGATCCCTCTTGATCCTTGAGGAACTTGTAGTTGTTTACTGCCTTGGCAAGTGCAATGTCAACGCTCTTGAGGCTGTTCATGGTCTGAGGGTGGCGTACCGCCAGCATCTGATAGAAGGCCCCTCTTGTTTGCTCGTCTTGACGCTTGGCTTTGTCGTACCCAGAAACCATACCCTCTACATCCATAGGGGTGTTCAGGTTCTGCACGGTCTCAGAAGTGCCGCCGTCGTCAACTGCCTTGACGCGCTCGGCTGGCGAGTTAAGCGCAGCCTGAGGAGCCGTGATCAGAGATGAGCTTCCCTTGAGCGATTCGTATCCTGCGCGAGCCCCTTTTCCGACGCCACCAATAACCACAGGAGAGCCAGTTGTGGCGAGTGTCTGCAAAGCAGTCTCAGCGACAGCCTTGCCGTAATCATCCATAGTGTAGTCTGCATTACCAGCAAACTGCTGCCACGCCATCTCATTGGAAGTCTGAGTGATCTCAGTGACTTCTTCAAGGGTGAGGTCAATGCCTTGAGCTTTAAACCACTCCCGCATCCCGAGGCCAAGGACGTGTGCGTTTTTAGGCTTGAATACCTCAAGAGCTCTCTTTGATACCCGTGCCTGAACGCCACCAGAAACACCAGTGAGCGTACCGTCGATAACAGAATAAGCAGCCCTGGCGACTTCTCCGCTGGGGCTTTCGTCGAACATGGTGTCAAGACCCTGTTCAGATCGATTCAAATCTTCTCTCTTGGAATCGATGTAAGTATTCGCAGTAGCGTTGACACCCTGAGCAACCATGCCCACTGGGGTCAAAGCTCCAAGCATGTATGGAGCGGAATCCGCCAGACCACCAGTGCCTCGCATGATAATCTCGCCAACGTGACCCTGAGCAAAAGCCTCCCCGATGCTGTCCTCGTAGTGCATCGCCCAGTTGTCTCTAGCGTACTGAGCAGCGTCGTCAAGCTTCTGATCGAACTTCATTACAGCCGATCCAAACCCGCCTTCCGCCTCTGTTATCCGTGGGTCTTGCAAAGCAGCCGCACCAAGGGCGAGAGCTCCAGATGCCCAGTCGACAGTTGAGGCGCCAGCACGAACAACAGCGTCACCAATGGCCCCTAAGAAGCCACCGCCGCTCCACTCGTTATACCTCTGGTCTCCGTCAAGAGGAATGGTCAATCCAAACCCTTTCCACAGTCCATCTGCATAATCTTCGAAATCTACATCTTCTCCGAGGCGATTACGCAATTCTTCTGCGTATCCAACCTGAAGGTCTTTGGTTCTGCTGTGAAGCTGATCCCCAATGAGGCTGTACTTCTTATCCTGCTTCCAGGCGTCAGACTTGCCCTCAGTCTTGTCGATGTCACGGAACTGCGCAGCAACTCCCGCATCGTTCATCAGAATGTCCTTGACCGCAGTCTTGGTTTCATTCTCAAGCCTCTTCTGATACTCAGCCCCTACTGAAGCAAGATCGTTGGCTTGGGCTACTGGGCCCTGCTCTACTTCAGGAGTCTTCTCTTGAGAGAAAACATCCAAGCTTGTATCGTCCAATCCTGATGTAAGCTCCAGACCAGCGCTTCCCCCGATCAGAGCTCCCGCGTCGGATGTGTCCTGCAGAAACTCGTTTTGATCTTTTTTTTTTAGATCATGATATGCGTTGGCCGCGCCGTAGAGATCATTAAGACTCCCGTCATATTCACCATCATAGTACAGCTTCTCGGCTGCCTGATTAGTAGAATACCCGCTATCAATGTAAGAGTGTAGTAGTTCGAGGTACTTAGGCTCCATGCTCAATCATTTGAGCAAAGATAACAAATAATCAGTCCCCCTTGCCTACTCCGTAATTCTTATCCCAAGTGTTTCTCAGCTTGCGCATAAGCTGTTTGTACTCGACTGGAGTCATATCGAATTCCTGCTTGATCTCATCCAGCAAGCCCCCTGGAGCTTCATCATCTGGAGCAGCTGGGAGTGGAACTCTTACAGATCTTTCGTTGCCGTCTAGATCCTTAAAGAACCCGATTCCAAAAGGACCAAATGCGTCGTATCCAATGGTACGAACCTTAACCCTCTTGACAGGTTGCAAGACTCCAGTATTGGTGTCCTCCATTTCCAACTGAATAGGTAGGTCCTTACCCATTGATATGGTTGCAGATCCACCCATGTTCTCTGCTCCAGCAGGCATGCCCTGAGCGTCAACACTCTGATCACTGAAAGTGGTGAACGATCTAATGCTAGGAGATGTACTCAAGATATCAGCTGATTTACCAGATTTTCCCGTAGGGTCTTTCTTGGCCTCAGCCCCCTTCAAATCTTTCCAACGCTGCATCATTTCTTTGAAGTAGCTGTATTGCTCTTCTGTGAAATTTTCTGGCGCTTCGAAACCGTATTGCTGAACAAGCTCTTCTCTGGATTCTGCTGACAAAAAGTTTGCCATCTTAGTTCTTGTGCCAGTCACGGTCTGAGACCTTCTCAAAGCAACTTCTTTAAGGCTAGGTGTAGTGACTTTATCAAAGTAGGCTGACGCAGCTTGAGAAGCGGTCTGGAATTTGTTAGGACCGATGTTTTCATTCTCGACGTAATCCCCGCCGCTAACCTCAGGCATTCTTTCGTAGGCGGGCTGAACAGCTTCCCTCTGAAAATCGAGAACTTCCGAGAAACTAGAAAATTCACGAGGAGTGTTTTCTCCTGGCACAATCGCAGAGAATGTACCATCGGCATTTTCGTTAATGTCTATGTCATCAAACATCTGAGAAGCTCTGTAAGCCGATTGATAGTCTGCCGACTTAGCGTCGTAGAAATCTCCCTCTCCCGCCAAGTTTTCATAAACATGACCTTCAGTTGGCCCTCCCGAAGCTGCTGCCAACTGAGTTCTTTTCATCAACCCATTAAACGTGTTTGCATCGACATCATCCTCTTCGGTGCCCATTCTTGCAGCGTGCTCAGTTTCAGCTTCAGTAATCCTGGAGTCCAGTTTTCCGAGGTCAGTCGCAAAGCGAGCAATGTCATTGACGTTTGAAAAGTCGTAAGAATCCTCTAATTCCCCTCCAATGCGATTCTTCATTTTATTGGCTTCGTCTTGAAGAAATCTAGCCATACTACCTCCCTGAGTACCTACGTTAGACTCCTTAATCTTGGAGCGAGCCTCTGCTTCTCTTCTTGCGATCTCGACTTGAGCCTCAGTGTACCCCATAGCGGTACCTGCAAGCTTATCTCCCGCTTCTTTAACTGTCTTTAGATAAGACAAACCTACGGCAGAGGGTGCTCTTCTAGCCCCAAGTCCAGACACGTAATCACGTTCAGCCATTTCTTTCGAGCTTCTTAATCAATCCTCGCACAAACTTATGAAGCGGTGACTGGCCTTGGCCTGCCAGCTGTTCCAATTCTCCGAGATCTTCTGGCGACACCACTCCCTCACCTCCAGACATCTCACCAATCTTTTGGCCATCTTGCATGATGTCAATAGGGTTGTCCTCATGAGAGAACTCTCCAGGCGTCTTGCCTCTAATCAAGGCTCCTTCTTCAGCATTGACTTGTTGATTCCCTCCCCCGAAGATCATCTTGAAAAGCTCCATGTCAGTGTCCTTGAATTTGCCAGCTTGGGAGGCTAATCCAATAGACCCAAGACTCTGGAGTCCAGACTGAAAGGCTTGTTGCTTCCCGAGCCTGCTCAAGTCTTCAGCTCCGAACCTAGCGGCCTGAGCCTCAGCTGTCATACGTCTTCCGAAATCAAGGTCAGTCCGAGCGTCTGCCAGCTTCTCTCTTGCAATACGCTGCTCAGCCTCACCAACAACCTGCAACCCTCTTTGCTTGCGAATCTGTTCTTCTTGCGCAATCTGAGAGAGCCTATCCATAGTACCCTGAGCGACAGCCTGAGTACCGCCGAGGACAGCCCTCGCTCCACCAGCCTGCAACGCCTCAATCTGACCAGCCTCTTGACGCTGTGCCTGCTGGCGCAAGTAATCTGATGTTGGATCCTGCAGGACAAGTTGACGCAGGTCAGAGTATGACGGCCCCATGCCGTACTCTCTCCTCCTGCCAAGCGCTCTCTCCCTTACATCAGTAGCGACATCCATCATCGCTGCCGCTCTTTCTTTCTCGGCTTTAGATTGCTGCTGAGCTCCTATAGCTCCAGCAACTCCTTGACCGAGAGCTGTGAGTCCTTGAATAACTGCTGCTGTTTCTAGTACTGGCATGTCTTGCAAATATACGGTTATTAGCCTTTCCTGTGATTGGCCTTGGATTCGACGAATTTAGCGTTGATTGCGTAGAGCTCTTCTCTTGCTGTTCCGCTAGGTGTTTTTGAACATTTGATCTCGCAGTAGTGACCTCTGATCTGATCCCCGTTGACGGATTGATTGCTCCTCAAGAATAGCCTATCACCAGCAGAGAACGAAGAAGCACTCCCCGAAGCTGTTATCTTTTTGTCTCCTCGATTAACAGAGCTCACTGTAATAGCGGAGTCTGCGTAGCCGCTTGCCCCATTGTTCTTCGATAAGCTGTACCCTTGCGGGATCTGAATGCCTCTGAGTGAGTTCTCCATCGTGATCTCCGATCCAGACACAGAGGCTATCGTTCCAATAGGGATGTATTGACGCTCACTGTTGGACGAAGTGTCTCCCGTCACGAAAGCGTAGAAGGCATCTTCTTTCTCAGAGAATACGAGGTTTCCTGAAGTCTGCCCACTGCTCGTCTTTAGGTTCACAGTCCAAGCGCTATCCGATTCTAATGAGATGCTCTCGTATGCCTTGACTGCACTTGGATCGACATTAGAGATCACTGTGACCTTTGACTGTGCAGGTGCGCTCAGGTTTGGTGGGAAAGAGTTTGAGTCTGCGGTAGGGTCCATCTTGAAAATGAATGAATCCCCACTACCAGTGTTCTGGCTGTAGTCGCAGATAAACATAGTGTCTTTCAGTCGAGCGTATGAGTCTGGCGTAAACGTGTACTTGCCCTGCCAGAACTTTCCACTCTCGTCGAATCCGTAGGTCAGGGAAGAAACAAGATGACCACGAAGGGTGATGTAGAAAATGTCGTCTTGAGGGTCATATCCAGTAAGGATTCTAGACTTATCTCCATCGTCGTTAACCCAAGAACTGAATGAGTTTTCAACGTCAGACTTTATATCGATATCGCTAATCACGTCAAAAGACCTCTCTGATAGCCTGACGATTGCGTATCTCTGCTTGTCAGCGAAGTAGACGACACCGTCTCGCATGAGAACAGACTCTGGATTTTGAGTCCCGTAATCACCTCCGTATGGTATGATGTTCTGGAGCACGTCTGTAGACAAGGCCACAAGACCAGCCTGAGTGCCAGTTTGAATCACTCCTTTGTTGACACCAACCAGAGACACTTTGTTCTCTTGAATGGCTACCAGCTTGTCATTCAACTTATCGATGTACTCGCACGCACCGTTCTCAGTTGGCAAGTCAAAGAAGTTGATGTTGGCTGGAGTGAACGAGGACAGCTTCAGAACCGCAGTGTCATCGGCATACGGGTCGCTGTACGTGATGCTGTTGTATCGCGTCACTTGTGCGGCATCTCTGAACACAGAGTGTGCCCTTCCTCTATCCCAAGATCTTGATTCAAAGAGATCTGAAGTAGACGGATCCTCGATGTACTTAGGAGTGTAAACCCAGTTCTCTGGATTTTCGTCTACAGCGAACTCCCATCTGTTCAGGCTTGTGTTGTACTTGGGGACCTTTGCCGCCACTGGTCTGAAGTGAACATCTCCAGAGACCACAGTAAACGCCCTGCCATGCACTCCAACTCCAGTAATTCTTCCAGAAGGAATGATTGGCTTTCTTTCTCCGATCTCGTAGTACACTTTCTCAGAAGTTGCTTTCTGAGGTGTGATGATCTCGACAAGAGTCTCTCTGTTCCATCGATTTGACACCGCACTAACCACATCTCCTGAATTGTAGTTTGTTGCTGTAATCTGATACCAGTCGAAACCTTCATATTTCTCAGCGCCTCCATTGATTCCAGCCTTAGCTTCAACTGCAGGAGCTGTGAGAACCAAGAACGTACCTTCGTGAGGATTTGTCTCAGAGTTAGAGGCGTCAGCCACATGTTTTCTGATTGGGTCGCCGTTGAGTCCCTCAAAGGTCTCGACACCGATCACGTCAAACTCAATCAAGTCTGAGTCAGAAGAGAGTGGGTTTCCGACGTCGTCGGTATCTGTTGCATTTCTGTGAGACAAAACTCTCAACTTGTCGCCCTTGGTGAAAGAGTAATCCCTAAGAACGTCTTTGTCTCTGCGATACTGATCAAGGGTTCTGAGGGAAACATAGATGTTGTGAACGCTCTCGTCAATGTCGAAGTTGGTTCCGTCATTCGTAGTCAACCTGCGAGGGTACGCACCACCCACAGTGTACTGCATGACGTTTGAGATGGAAGAACCAGAGTAGACGATCTGGTAGCTCTTCGCCCAGCTAGGAGCATCAAAGTCTACGTGAGACAAATCAAACCGCATAGCCACCGATCCCCTCTCATCACTGGCTCTTTCTGGTGGGGACTGCACATAAACCTCACCCAGCTCATTTACAAAACCGCTCCTGCCATACTTGTCGTAGTATACAATGCCGAAGCCATGATTGGATCCCGACTTGAATGATGGAAGCGAGCCATTGGAGTCGATGCTGATAGACTTAGTGCCGAGGGTATGAGCAATATCGCTAAACGTTACTTCGTTTTGGAGGTTGCCTGCATTGACGTAGACATCAGTTAAAGATGTAGGCTCGGCGTCAAACGTTCGAAATCCCTGATTTGCCAATGAGACATCATCTAGTAACACCCTAGTGATTCTTGGCTCAAATACAACTTGGTCGTTTGTCGCAGTATTTGTCTCACCGAAGGCAAAGAAAACTCTGGCAGTGCAAGTCACAGTAGTATCTGTTAGCGTAGTACTTGTAACAGACTGATTTGTGACAGTGTAATCCAAGAAAAAACCCTCAATGTATTGAAGCTGATCTTGGATGAAGTCGGCAAGTTCATCGCTGTTGAACGTCTCTGGGGTCACATAAGAGACAGAGATAGACTTGTTTGTGGTAGAAAGATCTGTGAGGTCTAAAGTGGTCGATGTAAAAATACCAGAACCTACACTTTGCCCATTGTCAGACTCCTCAGCGTTAAAACTGATGACATTACTCGCATCTGTAATCGTAAACTCAGGCTTGAAGTTGAACTCAATGCTTACTAGGGTTCCAGCATCAAAGCTCGTAGAGCCAGTGATGTTGTTTGAAGCACCACCTTCAAGGTCAAGGGTAACATTGATGGGTAAGGCTGTTCCGTAAATCCCGTCCTCATCGCCACTGTCAATGTAAGAGCTCGCACCACCAGCAATGTCTGAGTACTTTGGGGTGATGCTTACGTGCGTAGGATCGATCGTGCTGTTCTCGTACCCTTCTGTGTAGTTTGAGAACATGAGTCTGTTCTCGATCACTGCTTGGCCACGAGCCTTCAGGGGGACATTGTCGTACAGCTTCTGAGCAGTTGTATCTGAGATTGTCTGCCCAAGAATGTTGTTGAAGAACTTGTATTCTCCAGTCTCCTTGTTGTACACCTTCGTGCCACCATAGATATCTCTATCAAGATCGGCATTAGGGTCGAACTCGTCGACGATAAAGAACCCACCAGAGTTACCTCTGCGCGCAAGGAGCCTTACGCGCTTGATATCTGGATGAGTTAAAGAGATGTTGTGGCTGATCTGGCAGACGTTGTCTGTGTATCTAACCACGTTGTAGTTGGTGGTCTCCAGTCCACCGAAAGCTCCTGCTTGAGATACAGCAAGCTTAGAATACGGAGAGAGTGTGGACTCCTCACCATCTTTGTAGATGATCTGAGTCGCGTACTGCATTGGGTTCTGCTCAAAGTTGTTGTCTGTGACGCTGTCGTCTGATTCGAACCTGAACGTGGGAGGGGTCGTAGGTGCAGCCCTCATCGCGCTCAAAGCAATGTCGAGCTCAGCAGCAGAGAAGTTGTCGTAGTCCCCAGCAAGAGCTCTGTCTACATTGATCTTCCGAGGAGGGTTGTCGTTGTCCGTGAAATACAGAATCGTCTGCAACACCCCGTCTCTCTGGAATGACTTGCTAACCACATTGGCCTTCACAAAAGAAGAAAGATCAAAGTTCAGCCAAGAATTCTTGAATACGATCTTGTACTTGTCAGTATCGAAAGAATACTGAACAATCATGTCGTTAGCATGGCTCGCGGAGTTCTGAGTCAGAAAGAAGTAAATAAACCCTCTCTGCTCGTCCTCTACACTTCCTAGTACGAAAACATCGACCTCAAGATCCTCTACGCCAGTGTCATTGGAGATGGCAACAAAACCTCTAGATGTCTTTATGATCGAGCCAGAACCCGTACCTCTTGTAGTGATAGTGACGTTCTGAGCTTCAGTCATCTCACCATCACCAACAAGACGCTGGTCCTTGTCAGCAACAAACTTGAGTGGCGTATGCTTGTCGATCATCCCTTAGGTGCTTGCTTGTAGTTCTTCCTGATTGTTTTGAGGGCTTCCTCTTTGGTGAAGGACTTCATGCGAGCATTGGCTTTTCTTCTTTCGTTGTAGTACTCTGCGCGAGCTCTCTGCTTCTCCGCCATAGGGACAGCTGCTTTGCGCTCAATCAACTTGTAGTAGATGTAAGCAATCAAAGCCTCTTCTGCGTACACGTGCACCTGAGGGTTGGCTGAGCGTGCCTCGTCAGCAACATACTCGACAACGAGGTCAGTCACGTTTGAATTGCTCTTGATCTCGATTCTGTTCTGATCCAGGTTGACACGGAACTCCCCTTGGTAGCGGCCACCGCCCATGCCATAAAGCTGTCCTTGGTTGTTGCCGTACACGTAGTTGCGGAAGATGTAGCTGCCGAACCCGTCGTCCACAGCGCCGCCTCCAGTGCTTCCACCAGTCTTGTCGTCTTCACGGTCCAGCAGTCCGTCACCGTCTGCGTCGTAAGTGGTGTCTGACTCAGTAGAATACTTCTGTGAGTAGTTGATGTTCTTGTTCTCACCAAGCACATAGACCAGGCCGTCACCACCAACCACGCCAACCTTGCTCCAGTCCACGTAATCGTCTGGGAGGGTAGCTGTGTTGTTGCTAGACACGGACAGCTTCAGTGATCTGATCACCTTGAGCATGTCGAAGCCGAGTTCTCTCAGTCCTCTAAGCGCGAAGTTTCTAACGGCAGCGTCGCTTGCGTGAGCGGCATAATCGTTGCCATCCAAGCTAAGCATGAAGTCATTGATGACTTGCTGAAGTGGTACTTTGTTTCTAGCCATCAGAAGGATTGTTCAGTTTTTCTTTCGAGCTGCTCTTTCTCAGCGAACGTAGCAACGTCTCCGTCCCTAAGGTTCACGCCAATCAAGCTCGCAATCTCTCTGACCAAGTCCATTGTGTAGTGCTCTGGGAGCTCGAAGTCGAAGCTGTTGGTTGCATCGTACTGGTCCGTAGTGGACCCAGCCGCAATGCCAAACGTAGGTGGGTTGTCAGACCTCGTTGTCCCATCAGTGTCAAAGCTCTCAGGAATCTTGTAGTATCTCATCTTCACCTTCTGAATGGACTCAGGGAAGACTTCGATGTCGCCTGTGATCAAAGCCACAGGGAAAGATTCTGTTGGTGCGTTCAACGTGCTAGAGAGGATTCTTTCAATCTTCTCTTCGTCGTAGCAGATCTCCACTGGAGTTCGCGTGGTCTGTCCGAGGAGCAAGTCCCCTGCAGTTGCGATGCTGATCAATCGTGCTAAGTCAGCTGGTCGAGCGTACACCCCGCTTTCTTTTGTCACGTCCTCGGACTTGGCGAAGATGGCGAGATCCTCGTGGATCTGCTTGAACTTAGACTTGTCACGGCCCTGCCCAAAGCCAGCACGTTCGAGACGACTTCCATCCTTGAGCGTGTCAAAGAGTCTGTTGAAGATTCTCAGCTGAGCAACTTGAGCAAAGCGGTTGAATTCGTCTACAGTCACGAAGCCCTGCTGGTCCTTGTTGACCAAGTCCTTGAGGGTGTTGTAGACTACGTTTACACTTGCTGGCATACCGCAAATATACAAAAAGAAAAAGCCCCCTTAATTGGAGGCTTTCTCAGTGTATAGTGTACGTCTATTAAAGCTGACGTTTGATTTCGTCGAGAACGACTGAACCAGTTTCTGTCATGCACCAGCGGCTGAACACCTCCACTGGGTCTTGACCCACAGGGATGGCGAGGATGTGACCTTTGTTGTCGACCCACTTGATGTGGCCGAGGTCGTGCATCACCACACCAGAAGACATGGCCTTTCTGACGATCGCCTTGGTCTCGATGACTGGGTTGTCGAACGCTTCAATAAATGCCTTTGGATTCGACTTTGCGTATTGAATCAAGTCGTGCTTGATCTCATCCACTGGGCGTTCAGTATTCACCCCGAACGCTGTTGCGACAGCAAGAATTTCGTTGAGCGTCTTCTCACGAATCAAGCGAATCGCATCCATGGCTTGGAACTCTTGCTCAAGATCAACTCTGGCCTGCTTCTGGAGGTTCACGCGACGGAACAAAGTGCCTCCGTTGTCTTCGTTGAGAGGATGTCTGTCCAAAAACTTCTTGAGGTTTGGTTGACTGCGAGCAACCCACAAGCGTCCATTTTCAAAGATGATCGGCTGCTTCATAGGCTTAGAAGTTTGCTCCTCGACGTAGATGCTGTCTTCTCGGGGGATGTAGCGAATAGCTCGTACAGAGTCTGTCTCTTCGTCGTACACGGAGACGGGACCCGCCTTCATCATGTAGTACATGCCGTTCGCTGAGGTCAACTCGTATTCGTGATGAGTAGGACCAGCTTGCTCGAAAGCCTTAAACAGTTCTTTTTTCTGCTGTGGCACAGAAGGTGCTGCTTGCACAGGCGCAGCTGCCTGTTCGGTTTTTTTGGCGGGCCGTCCGCGCTTTGCTGTAGTAGCCATTAAAGTAAAATTAGAATTGAAAACAAGAATAGTAAAAGAGAGGGGAGCCATTCTCCCCCCTCAGTTACCTTAGGTTAATTAGCTGAGCAAGTTGTTGCCCTTCAACACGACGTGCTGGTTTGCAGCACGCACGCACAAGTTGCACTCTGAACGGTAGTGGAACTTAGCCAAGTCATCACCGTTAGTAGCGTATCCGAGGACACCACCACCTTCAACCCAGTGCTCCATCTCTCTGCTGTAGTTGCCTGCAGCCTTGTAGTTCATCTCCAATGATGGGTTAGAACCGCCAGACTTAGGATCAACGACAGACGCGAGAGGAATCAAAGCGCCCTGGTAGGTAGTGTGACCCGCCTGGTAGTCAGAGTTCAACAGCTTCCAGTCGTGCTTGTGGAAGGTGTAGCCTCCACGAGTGAACGTCTTGAATCCGAGCTGAACAGCCATGTCAGCATCGTTGTTGAACGCACCGAACTGACCAGCCAAACCAGCGCTTGTTCCAGTTCCGATACCAGCTGCGAGCATATCGTCCACAGCCAAAGAGGTGCCTCTGTCGACGTACATGGCGTACTCAGCAGGAGCTCCTTCTTTATCCAACTGGATCAAGATTGCGTCGAGATCGTCCATGGTTCCAAAGTCCTGGTCTGAAGCAGTGCCAGAGACGATACCTCTGCGCTCAACGGCCTGGAAGTAACCTTCAGATCCAGTCACTGTACCGTTTGCAGTAGCAATACCAGCACCAGTTCCATTGTCACCACCAGAAGCCACGTTGCTCTGACCGAAGACGAGCATAGCCTCACGAGTGTTCATGAACTTTCTGCGAGCATCCATCTCACCCTTGAGGTACCACATGTTCTGACCGTTCACGTTCAACCAACCGATGTTGGTGGCCTGTGATCCGTTCACGTGGAAGGTCTCCTTAGAGATGATGTATGGGTTCTTTCTCAACTTGAGCTGCATCTCGAATGGAGATGAAGGCTGAGACTGTCCCTGACCCCAAGCGTTACCGACAACGGTGAAGTCTTGAGCGGCAACAGTAGCGACTGCAGTACCGTCCATATCCTTCACGACAGCGTCGAAGTTGTTGTCGGTAGAATCGATGGTACCAGACACGATGTAGCGACGACCAGCGGCAGACAACAAAACGTCGTTTGGACGCAAGAAGTCAGCTGCGTTCTGAGAAGCAGTCACTGCAACTCCATCAACGTGAGTGATGGTGAGCAAGTCAGTGGTGATGGTCAACTCAGCAGTAATCTTTCTGTTGATGCGACCTTCTTCGTACCAGTGAACTTCGTCAGCTGCGCCAGCAGAACGCTTAGCGCCAGTCACGTCGAGGAGACCAGTGATACCCTGATCGCCGAAAGTTTGGATGTACAAGTCACGCACATCTGGTTTGGTTGGGTCGATCAACGAACCCAAAGAGGTGTAGTTTGACGGTGAAGCGTCGTAGGACTTAGGTCCCAGGTTAGTAGACGTTGCACCTGCTTTTGAAAAAGCCATAATAGTTTCTTTTTAAGAGTTGTTTGTTAAGAAGATGAACCAAATCCTCTGTTGAGGCCCAAGGCGCTCCTGAGCTGATCAGAAAGTGGACTTGATTCGTTTGGTTGTGCAACTCCTTGGTTCGGGCTATTGGTACTTACGTTGGCTGCTCTGTCAACGATTCCTCGTTGGCCATCCGCCATCCCTTGCTTGTAGACAGATTGGACGATCGTCTCAATGTTGTCAATCACGGAACGGTGCATGTTCAGCTTATCGTAATCCCAACCTCCATCCTCTTGCACGTAAGGATCAAAGAACTCGTCAAGGCGAGTATTCTTCTCCGCAAGCTGACCTTTATACTCATCAGTGAGTCCGAACGTGAACTTGTTTCCGTCGCCGAGTTCAAACTCGACAGCTTCAAGCGCATCCAAATCCTTTCTCATAGAAGAGATCCACTGGTCATCAAACGGTGAAGAGCTGTCAACATCAGCCTCGGTACGCACAGGAGCTTTATACGATTCACGAAGATTCGCAATCTTTTCCTTTGCTGCCTTGGCATCCATCTTCAGTTGCAACTGCGAGAGTTTCACCTCATCCTCTGTATGCAGATTCGGGTCGAGCTTGTACTTGCTGCCTAGAAGGGTATCCAACTCCTCGCCAGAAAGGTCTTGGTAGTCAGAGATCATCTGAAGCTTCACAGCAGTAAGATCATCCATTTCGGAAGCATCCAACTGCTGGTACCTAAACCAATCTTGAGGGTCGCGGCCTGTCTCTTCGACAAACCGTGCGATAGCCTCCACACGCTCGTCAAGCGCTGTCTCTTGTTGCTGAGGAGTCAGGTCATCGAAGTTCGTGATTTCTCGACCTAGCCTTTCGCTAAGGTATGAGAGCACAGTTCCTTCAATGTCTATCTCCCCGTTGTCTGGGGTTTGTGTGGTTTCTGTTGTGTCAATAGTCTCGGCAGGTTCCGTTGATTCCTGCTGTGGTGCGACTTCTTCTTGTTGAAGCTGTTCGATTGCTGGCTGAGCCTCTTCTTGTGGGGCCTGTGCAGACTGAACATCTTCGTCGCTAATGAATTGGATAGTGGGATTATCTCCAACTTCCTGCTGGATTGCTTGTTGATTGTCCATAAATTAAATTTTGATTTCTATTCTTAAACTCCGACGTAAGCGATCACTGAGCCGCTTGTGAGGCTGAGTGATTTCCACTTACCATAGATGGTGACGCCGCGTGGGAAGACTTGATCTCCGAGCGTTTCACCATTGGAGCCAGCTCCTCCAGCGTCACTGTTGAAAGATTGAGCTGAGTCCTTCGCTTCCAAGTCGGCGAACTGAGTCTCTTCCAACATGGTGATTGCTGTAATGAGCTTGCTTGTTGGCGGCGTGATGGTAGTCGCGGCAGTCTTGAGGTAGATAGACCCGAACTGGCCGAACGTCATCGCGTCGATTGATCCTGGATATGGCATTGTTTTGTTTTTTGCAAATATAGAACTTATTTACTTCCTGTATTTTGCGACCTTCTTCTTGATCTTATCAGGCTGAGAGACGAACTGCTCCCCCTCTTTGTTGCCCTTGGCTTTTGCCCTGTTGGTCGCAGCCTTCTCCGCAGCAGACAAAGCCTTCCATGCTGCGTCAGGTAAGTAGCGCTTCTTGCCCTTAGACGGCTTGCCGTCAGAGGTTCTCCACTTCTGCTTGGTCCACTTGCGCAGACTCTCTTGTGATTTCTTGAGAGCCATCAGTTCTTGTAACCTCCTCCAGCTTTCTTGTATCTCAACGCCAGAAGCTGTGCTTTACGGGCAGACCACTGACCAGGCTTACCGCCCTTAGATCCAGCCTTGATCGCGTTGAACAGACTCTTGCGCATGCCAGGCTTGGTGTAGTTGCCAGCCTCGTTGACTCTGCTTTTCTTCGCCTTCATGAGTGAGATACCATTTTGAACTTAGCCTCTTTGACAGCACCAGGATGCGGCTTGTAATCTCCTTTCATTAAGAAGTACCTGCCACCCTCTTCCATCCAGTGGTAGCCGCTAGGCGGTGGGACGCTCATGGTTTTGGTGCTTACTTTGAGCTTGCCTCCTTTGTTGTACTTGACTGCGTTCATTACCACTTGACTTTGTTTGCCCAGTAAGCTGCGCTCATCTTACCCTTGGCGATGTTCTTGGCGTGACGAGCCTTGAAGCTCTTTCTCTTTGCTTTCATACGAGCACTCTCACCAGCCTTAGGCTTGCCTGCAGTCTTGGCTCCCTTCTCCCCGAAGCGTATCAAACGCACCTTGTCACCTTGCTTCGCAAGAACCATGTGCGACTTCTTAGGGTGACTAGGCGTAGCTTTTGCCTTGTTCACACCTTTGAGGCCGTAGCGCTTCAACATGTTCTTGATCTTAGAGCTGCTCATAATGCAAATATAATCATTGAGGGTCTTGCTCATTCCATCCCTCATCGTAGTCGTTCAGGATGGCTGATATTTCAGAGTGATTGTACTTAGTCTTGCCGCTAACGAATGATGGGTCTTTACCCGAATACTTAACGATGAACTTCGTTCCATCAAGGCTTCTCCTGATTGTAGAAGAGCTTTCCTCAACGAGAGAAAAGTCAACAGAAGACAGTTCAGAATAGTCCATTACTACATAGATCATGACGGCACAGATGAGTTGTATGTTGCTCCGTTGGTAAGGGTTCCAGAGTTGGAGTTTGAAGAAGAGTCGTCTGTGTTATCTTCGAATCTCCACCACCCCACAAGGTTTGTCGAGGTGCTGAGTGAAGACAGATCATTTGGAGAACCAGAGTTGTAAATCGCGCTAATCTCAGAAGCAGATAAGTCTGTGCTGTAGACAGCGACTTCGTCAAACAAAGCGTCCATGTCACCAGCTTCGTTAAATCTCGCGGCTATTCTTAGCTTGTCGAACACCGTTGACGAAGGTATTCCGTTAAGACCTACAGCGGTGGCAGTCAACCCGTTGCCTACGTAAGCCCCTTGTCCGAAGTTTACGATAGTGCCATCAAGGTACAGCTTCATCGTCCCTGTGTAAGACCTGCTGTCAGTCGGGTCTGTGTACGACTCAGATGTATTCCAAGTAAGGACAACGTGATGCCAATTTCCCTTCATGGCATTGGCGTTATACATAGTGTCAGATGGCGAGCCAAACGCCCCGTAGTCTGACGCTATTCTATTCCAAGGTTTTCCGTGGTGAGAGCTACCTGTCTTTGCTCCACAGAATCTAGTTGGGTACGTGGCGCCGACTTGGTCTTGATACTGACCATTGAGAGCAAAAACTGTGGTACCGCTTACATTGAAGTACTGAAGAGCAATTCGACCCTGAGCGTTGTTGCTGTTGTCCCAAGCCTCCAAGAACCACTTTGAAGAAGTGTTCGATGAATCGACCCTGACCCAAGTAGATATAGTCCCGTTGTCTTTGTCAAAAATGTCAGAGGCCAAGTCAATGTCAAAGTAATCGTCAACGCCATCTGTGAAAAGAGACTTGGTGTTTGAAAACGCAGCAGGGACTGTAACACCGTTTATGTTGTCAATATCTCCCAGCCTTACACCATCAACAAAGGTTATTGAAGAAAGCGATACTCCGTTAAACTTCTCCATTCTTATGCACTTAGCTCAATCCAATCCCTAGATGGATCGAAGTAGATGATGCCGTTGGTGTTATCGATAACATAGCCAACAACTCTGACGACATCGCCTGATCCGAGGGAGGTGGTGGTAGACATTGCATGTCCGCCTGTATCGCTCAAGTAAAGAACATCTCCTACAGTTGCTGAAGAGAAGCCAGTGTTGTCATCAAGCCTTACAACGCCCTGAAGAACCATGCCCTTACTGGCCTGCGTACTGGCAGCGACAGCAAGAAGACCTTTGGCGTTGGCTACGACATCAGCGTCGGCGGCGGTCCAAGAAGATCCATTTAGGACGTGGATGTCCCCTGTAGCGACGGAGGCGAGCGGGTTTATATCGTAAGTAACCCTGGACCCAACATCAAACTTGCCCGCTCCAGTGAGAACAGATGTACCTTGACTCCTGACTCTAACAGACTTCGCTTCAATGCTATCTACGTTAAGTACGTTGGTTGTTCCGTTGTAAGTGAACCCTGGGTCACCTTCGATTGTGTCAGCGTCTGTAAAGACAGCCACCTGATCAGAAGCTGGTGTGCCGCTCGTGTCTACACCCTGACTTGCAGTGGATGCAATCGTGATGTTGCTAGAGTCATCGTGGGTTAGCGTAATGTTGCTGCCAGCGTTGAATCTAATATCTTGGGTTCCAGATCCCGCACCGCCAGTAGTATTCCTTAGAAGAATATCACTACCCGTATCCACGAAAGAAAGCGTCGTGGTGTTCTGAGTGTTGTCAGCAGCAATGTGGATGGACCCATTGCTATTTGTTATAGTTACATTGTTCCCTGAAGTAAGAGTATTGTGTATGTATGAACTAGCACTTTGGCTGTAGATAAGAAGACCGCCTTGCTGCGTTCCAGCACTACTTACATCAGAGAGATCGCTTGTTGAGATAGAACCTGAAGTAAGGAATCCAGAGGTTGTGTTGTCGTAGTTTGCAAGGTCGTTATCTACAGTAAACGTCACTGTGTTCCCCACTGGCTCGATCGTGAGTCGAGCGCTAGGAGCGAGAGTCACCCCCGCGTCCTGAGTCCCTGAAGGGCCAGTCACTTTCAAGATGACATTGTTAGTGTCGTCTACTGCAGCGAGGGTCGTATCGTCGCTTACAATGAGATTACTTCCGCTCACGCTGAGTCCTGTACCAGGAGTGATCTGATCGTAAGTCTCTGCACCAGTTCTTCTGACAAAACCATTCGCAGCAATGTCAGAGTGCATGATTGCACCAGCTGCATCTACATTGGTTCCGTTTGTCACGTCTGCATTGGCAGCTATGCCGTCAAGCTTGTCGTGCATATTCACCGTCATGACTCCTGCCTGAGAAGCTGTTGCCTCGGTGATGGTTGCGTTGGTTCCGTCACTAGAGATGACAGTAACCGTGTCTGAAGTAGTGGAGACGCTTAGGTCTGTGTCGACGTTGGCGGCTGGCAAGGTCGGTGTATCGTCTAGATCATTGTAGCTGTTGGTGGTTGCTACAGTAGCGAGTGTAGTTGGTGTTGCCACCCCGCTTGAGTTCCCAATCCATGCCTGACCGTCAGGGATGTTCGGTACGTCGTTTGATCGGCCAATGGCCATAACGACAATCTCACCGTTGTTCTGCTGACGTCTACCTACTTTACCTACATTCTGAATCAGGTTTGTACCAGTGGGCTTAACGTTTGTGAGACCACCTCCAGCCTTGACGTACAGCACATCGCCTTCTTGAAAGTCGTGAGGAGCCACCTGAGTATTGACATCGTCGAGGCTTCCAATAGTAGTAGCCTGACCGTTGTCGTTCTGAGAATAGTCAGCAAAAGCCAGTCCTATAGCTGGCATCTTGTCTGGGTCAGAGGCGTCAGCTTTTGCTACGGCGATTCTGTTTTGACCGTTGTTAAAGCTAGTGATGTGCAGTGGTTCGCCCTTAGATACAGCCTCGTCGAACCTAACTTCAAGAGTAACTCTGTCTGCATAATCCCACTCAGTGTCATAGTCAGTCCCGCTGACTTTTCTGAGAAGTTGGAACTGACTGCCACCAGTAGGCACGCCCTGACCAGCTGCACCAGCAGGTCCTTGAGCTCCTGTAGCGCCTGGCTGACCAGTAGTGTAGTTTGGGTTAATGTCGATAACGCCTACCTCAGGAGAAGTAACGTTGATCGATGGGATCGTTTCGACAGTGATCTTGACTTCACCGCCGCCGCTATTTACAACCTTTACTGACATTAGGCTCCGAGGTCATCGACAACTTTGAACGTACCGTACAGAAGCGTCTTGATTGCTCCTGAGTCAAACCTAGTACCCTGTGTGTCCGTCACAGCCAGGTCGTAAACGTACAGACCTGGGGCCATACTCATGGATCCCGCAACACAATCAACGGTTACGAGCCCAGTGTTGCCTTCTATTGAACTTACAGTGAATGCTGATGAATCCTCAGGCGCCACAGAGTCACTTGTTGCGTAGTTGAATGCGTAGCTGTTGTCTGTGCTGTCTGGCATCTCAACACCAAAGTTGACCTCAAGCTTGAAGGTGTCGTTCCTTCTGCAGACAATGTCAAGCCTGACGGCTGTGTCTAGATTTACCGTTGCCATTATTCGTTGATGATGTTGTTTACGATGTCTTGAACTTCTTGATCTTCACCCTCTGGTCCTTCAGCGAGTTCCGACCGCTCCCCTTGTCTTTGTGAAATGAGCTTGCTCTGCTCGACGGCTTGCTTCTCAACACGCTCATCTTTGCGATCCTCTTTGAGGACTTCGAGCTTCTCTTTGAACTCTTGCTCTTCTGTGCGGAATCCGAGAGTAGCCTGAGCTCTGATGAGTTCGACCTCCTTGCGGAACTCGTGCTTGAGGGTTTCCATCTGCATCTCCAACTGAGACTTCATCTGCATCTTCTGCGCTTCGAGCTGAGCTTCGAGCTGCAACTCTTGCTGGCGAGACTGCGATGCCTGTGCTGATGACTGCTGCTGGATCTGAGCTTGCACCATGGAGTTCTGCTGAGCCATCTGCTGGTTGCGAGCGATGCGCTTAGAGCGGCGAACCACCAACAGCCTCTCGGCTTGGTTGATGTCTTTAAGCTGTCTAATAGCGATGGCGTCTTCGATGTCGAGTTCTTTCTGAGCCAGAGCGATCTGGATGTTTTGCTCCAAGTACTGCTTCTCTACATCCTCCATCTCCTTGACCACATGCACACCGAAGTTGTACATAGGCAAGTTCTCGAACGATGAGAGCACCTCCATGTTGGTGTCCCCTACAGCATTGGCGTATGCTTTGTAGATGACGCTACCCTTAGGCAAGACTTGCAAGCACTTGACGATGTCAGAGCAAACCTTCTTGAACAAGATCATAGAGGCGTAAGTCATGTCGTAGATGGCGTTGTTGCCAGCTGCGATAGCTTGCTGACGCACACCGACCAAAGCATCCCCCTTAGGCGTGCTCGCATCCATCACCTCGTTGATGCCTGTCGTGTCACGGATCATGCGCAGGTAGTGGTTGTACAGCCCGATGAACTCGTTGATGTTGCGGACAGAGTTTCCGATCTCTCGGATTGGTGGGTTCTGGAAACCTCCCTCTGGGTTCTTGCTTCTGTAGTAGAAGACACCAGTCTGCTCATAAATGTCGTGGAGCTCCAGTGGCTGCAAATCACCACCCTTGCCAAGCTGGACGTTCTCCAGTCCTTCGATGTCGATGATGATGCCGTCAGGCTTTGCCTTGGCCACAGCTTGCTGGATCTTCAAGTGAGTCAGCTGAAGCTGGTCTGCAAAACCAATGCAGCTGTTCACCATGGACTTCGGGATCATGTCCTCGATGTTCGTAGCGACAGCTGAGTAAGAGAGGTTCACACGAGACAAGTCGTGAATGTTCTTTGGGAGATTGGTCTTCTGCGCGTAGTTGAACAGCGTGTTCGTCCCCATCACGTAGCAACCGCCGTAGACAGTTGCGTTCTCCATCTTCTTGACGTCTCTCTTGTAGACAGAATTCTCTGGAGCTTTGTAGTTGTCACCCTTGAAGTAGAAGCCGACGTTACCGTAACGGCTCTCTTTCTCTTCGAAGTACATGCAGTCGACAGCCATGAACTCAAAGTCCAAGACCTCAACCACGTACTCGTCATACCCGAAAGATGGGCGGTTGGTTCTTGAGTCGATGCTGAAGGACTTCATTCCAGCAGAATCGTACCCGTATTTCTTTTGTGCCGCCTTGGCGATCTCCTCCAGATCCTCTTCGCTCAACTGGTCGGCAGCCAAGCGTCTGAGCTCGTGGATAGGCATCCGCCGCACATGGCCCGCATAGACCATATCGCTGAACCCTGGATCTTTGACGTCAGAGTGGATGAAGTCTACAGGGTCCACATAGTTGGTGACGATGCCATAGTTAGGGTCGTTCTCGCGCTTCACCACAGCCATCCCCAAAGTGACGATGTCGTTCACCGCTCTGCGGAACACAGAGTCAGAGAAGTCATTCCACTTGAGCGTAAGGTTGGTGGCAATCTGAGCAGCGATCTCTGAAGACGACTTGATGTTGTTGCCCATGAAGATCTCTGCCTCCTCCAGTGTGTCAGGAAGCTGTTCCACATCTGCCACGTCAACGCCTGTCTTCTCTTTGATCTTAACGAGCTGCTCTTTAGCTCTGATCAGCGCTTCTTTCTTTTGACGCTCTCTGTCCTTCTCAGACGAAGAGAGTGGATCAACAGCCTCAATGTTTGGGTAAGGCTCTCTTGAAAGAATCTTGTTGACTACAATGCGAACGAACTTAGGTAAGATCGGCACTGGAGTAAAGTCCAGGTTCAAGAAGCTACCGTCCCCATTGTTCGGGTCCAGGCTCGTCAGAAGCTGGCGGTAGATACTTGTGTCTTGAGTACCCTGAGCATAAGCTCTGTTCTTGATGAAGGTATCCCTTCTGCGCTTCATAAGGGAACTACCCTGAGTTCCTGCAGACCACTGATTCTGAATGGCCTTTGCGTAACGCAATCCATATTCCTTAGACTCCTTTTCAATCTGGGGAGCCAATGGATCAGGAAACCCGCTTTTGTTCTTGGTGTCTTTGTTCCCGTACATTACCGCAAATATACTAAAATCAAGAGTGCCAGTGTTTCACCTTGTGCTTCCTAAAGAATTGCTTCTCGTTGAAGGTGGCCTTTGGTTTTTCCTTCTTGACTTTCTGTGCGGCAAGTAGCGCCAAACCAGCGCTGATGGTCAAGTCAAACTTAGTACGGTCTGTAATCTTGTACCCAATCCAGTCCTCTAATGTACGATTGAAATACATGCTCCCCATCTCGCCTGTCTCTACGTTCTCCCCCACATGGTCGTGGATGTAAGCCTCGATAGCCTGGGCGTGAGACTGGATTACGTCTTGAGAGTTCGAAGGGATGCCTTTGGTTTTAACATTGACCTTAGAGCTGCTCGTGCTGAGGAACTGCGGCCTATCCATTAAGTAACCGTCGTAACCTCTTGACTCAAAGTATCTTACGATACCGTACTTGTTGTTCTCAACCAGCAGTGGGTAGCCATAGTAGAACGCAGCCATGAGCACATCCTCATAGAAGATGCTGGCTAGGTCTGGGCGGGACGCATACTCCACCACGAACATGTTGGCAGGGGCATCCATGTTGAACTTGTTGTACAAGTGAAGAGCGCCTTTAGATCCTCTTCCATCGACCGTTTGATCCAGGTCATAAGAGTCAACGCCACCGCAACCGATATGATTGTTACCAGGAGTCTTCTTACCTCGTTCTTCATTGTATTTGTTTCTTTCTGAAGCAGGGGGTTGCCAGGCTACTCTGAACCTGCCGTTGGGATCTGGAGAGAAGATGACCTCTTTGTCTTTCTCTTTCCACATAAAGTTTCCCCGCACAATAGGGTTGGGGTATAGGTTGTTGTTGTGGTCGATCTGCGTGTAGATCTTACCTACATTGAAGATGCTCCCCTCGATGCTATCTCTGAAGGCTTCTTCTTCTGTAAACGGGAACTGCCTGACAACCTCGTTCAGTTCAGAGGCATCGCTCTTTAAGCTGTCCCTCTCGTTCTTGAGGTACGTCTTGCTCCCAACATCGATGTCTTCAGTGTCGATACCAAGCACGGCACCTTCAGGATCATCGACGACGGGATTGCCATACTGATCGAAAAAGCCTTCGAGGGCTTCGTAAGCTGGTATAAAGATGCGATAGAGGCCGCTTTTAGTCCTACCATTTGCGTTGCGTTCGTTTGGATTAGAATCTTCCCACAGGTTTTTGTACTCTTCCCCACCCTTGTTCATGGGGTTCACAGTACTACCTACAAGAGCCTTGCCAACGATGCGTTTACCGACAATAAGGCAGGTTCTTTCAATCCTCCATGCCTCACGTATGTCAACGGGCTTCTCCCACTTGCCCGCCTCATCGAGGTACAGCATGTGCAGCTTCTCACCATCGTATGCGTTGTTGGTGGTGTTCTTCCAGTTGATGATGGTGTTCAGAGCATCACCCTTCATCGAAGTCTTGTTGTTCTTCGTGATGCGCTTAGAGGGCTCACGGAAGGCCAGCTCCATACGAGGGTTCGTGGTACCGTCTTGGATAGGCTTGAAGAAGAATGGGTATGACTTGAAGATCGGAACGACCTTCTTCATGAAGATGTTCTCTTGAGAGTCTTTACCAGTCTTTGACTGAATCCCAAGAAGCTTGTCTTTAACCTGCGAAGCTTCGTCAACAAGAACAGAAGCACAGATATTAGTGTAGCCAGAACGGCGACACTTAGTATAAAGCTGACCGATACAACGGGGATCAGCTTCGCACGCAACCATGTGAAGAAAGATTTCACGCTGGAAGGCAAGATAGTAAGGATACCCGATGTCAATCTTGGACCACTGGAGCAGCATGTAATGCCTTCCTGTAATGTACGTAGGGACGCCATGATTGTAAAACCAAACACCGTTACGCCTCCGCTCAAACTCCTTCTCGATGTAACCAGAAAACTTCCGACGGAACTCGGCAGGCTTCTCGTACCACTCATCCATACTTCGTAACCTTTGCAGCTCTTCGGGCATAGGAATGCGTCTCCACATCTGCATAGCCTTTGGCTGCTCATGGAAGAGTATTTCAGATCGCTTTGGTTTTTTCGGGAGGACAACAAGAAGCCCATGGAGTTCAAGACTCTCACCCTCCGTACCGTTAGGGTCGATCTTAATCCCCTTATCTTCGTATCCATCTACGTCTACCAGTACAGACATCAGTAGCTTCTTCCTAGGCCATCCATGCGGCCCAGGTTGGCTACCCCAGTCTTAGGGTTCTTCACCTCCATGTACTTACCACAGGGACACTTGATGTCTTGATATGCGCCTTCGCCATCGAACTTGATGGAAACGCCACTCTTACTCTCTTCGTGCTTCTTTTCGCACTTACAAATGTATTCAGCCATATTGATTCAATTAGTACGCGAGGAGGGACTCGAACCCCCAATAACAAACTTAGAAGGTTTGGGCATTATCCAGTTATGCTACTCGCGCATTTGTTTAGAAGACTCCTGCGTGTTTTTCTCTGTGACAGTTAGAACAAAGTAACGAACATTTGTCCAATTCAGCCATGATCCTCTCGTCAAATTTAGTTCGTCTCTGATATCCAATCCCGAAGTCTTTCTCGTCAGGGTCGTTGTGATGGAAATCAAGAGCGCAGTTATGAGCGTTGTACCCGCACCTCTCGCACTCACCGCCTTTGTAGTCGACGCACTTTTGCTTGAAGGCTCTACCTCTTTCGACCCTGTCTTCGCACACACATGTCTTGCAGAAACCACTGAGCTTAGCCTTACCTTTTCTGTCCTTCCTGATGTAGTACTCTTCTTCGGACTTTGCGCACTCACACCTTGGGCACTTCTTTTCTTCGCTCATGGGTTTGTATTCTGTGACAGTTGGCGCAACGCACTTCGCACTTTCGGATTTCTTCTTTGATCGTCACGAGGCTGTAGGACTGGTTCACCATATCGGCAATGTTGTTAATCTTGTCACCTCTTACGTGATCGAACTCAAGTATAATTGGGTTTGATATACCACAGTCAAAACATCCGTACATACGCTTCACCCTATTGATGAACTCTCTACCCCACTTTCGCTGACTCCTATTGCGCGACTTTGCTTTTTCTTTGTAGGCTTTCTTGTGCTTCTGGTAGTGCTTCTTCTGGTACTCCTTCATGTACTGCCTACGCAACTCTGGGTCTTTGATAGGCATCAGTCTTTGTAATGGATTCCGTCGTTGCCGTTACTCCCGATCACATTCATCCTCTTGTTGTCCTGGGCTTCGGTATTCGCCCAATCCTTCATGCGTTGGCGTTGAGATCCATCCAAGGTAGGCTTCAATACCTTGTTGGTTGATTGTGATATGATCCCACCAATCATTTTGAGAATCGTTCCGCGAATCCCCCTGAGTAGTCTTTGTCTTCTTCGATTTGCCCATTCTCGTTGAGTTCTTTGAGCATCTGCTCTAACTTCTGACGTTCTATGATTAGCTCTTTGCAATCTACGGCTGTTTGTTTAATTGACTGAAGCTCTGCCTTGCGAGCAGAACCTGTAATCTCCGAATCAACTGGACGCTTGATCTCTTCGATCATGTTGTCAATGGCCACAGCCATAGAGTCCATGAGTCGTTCAGAGGCGTCTGCAGTAGTGAATTTACGAACTTTCCTCGACATACATCAGTTCATCTTGACGAATTCTGAAGTACAGCTTCTCGTCGATTTCAATCTCGTAGTCACTCCCTTCTTTGTAAACCACCACGTCGCCTGGAGATATGTTCAACCACTCAGTGCGTTCGTTGTGCTCAATGAAGCGTGCCTTTTTTGTAGGCACCTTCTTGAGCTTGACCAACTCGATGCCACTCACCACTTCGTTCTCTTGGCTTTCTTCGATAGGCTCAAGCAGCAACCAACCCCCAAGTGTCTTCAGCTTACCTGTCTTCTGTGACCGATAAGCAATGGCCTGGTTGGCCAAGGTGTGATCATGGTCGTAACGAACCACGTACAAGCCGTCGTTATCTTCTAGGCCAAGATGCTGTCCTTTTTGAATTACTACGTGATGATGGAAGTAGAGTGTGTCCCCCACCTCTACACCCAGGTCGTACCTAGCGGGTGTTGACACTACTTCGCCACCAGTGACACGATGCTGGAACTCGTCATACTTCGAGTCGAGGTATAGCTCTGTTCCGTTTTCGAGCTTGATGGTGTCTTTGCGTGTCTTGTCTAGTTTTACGATGAATGAATCTAAAGTCCGCATATTAAAAGTTTAAATCAAATTCGATGATGCAGGGCATGCTGTCGATGGCTTTCCATAGCATGGTCTCTGTGTCGTTCTCGATGTAGATCAAGTAACGCTTCATCCCATACTTGTGCAGATGCCTTTCGTCTTCCACAATCGCGGAGACTGTTCCCCTGCCTGCTTTCATTCCTGTGTAATAGGCCATCCCGTCCTTGGGGTCACGACCAATTACAATTTTCCTGATAAGTCCTTCCATTAGTTTAGAGAGATGCCGAGGTCGCCCAGCATGTCTCTCAGTTCACCACCGTCTTCTTCGTATGTGTTCTTCATAACGTCGATAATGATGTCTAGCTCATCCTTACCATCCAGGTTGTAGCTAAACAGAGATTTCATTTCCACTGACTCGTCCTCAGGGTTTTCAATTTCATCCATGAGCCCTACGACAATGGCAGACATCACTCTGTCTTCGTAACCTCTCTCTTTCACCAGATCTTCAATTTCAAGAACCTTAGCGTAGAGTTCAGAGAGGAATTCTGTGTCTTCGTAGTTCATGGCTTATTTTTGTCTAAGATACGACAACATGCCGAAATCAAAGGTCAAGAAGAAACGACTCTTCCGTGAGGTCTCATACCTCAAAGAAGACTACATCAACAAGAACTACCTCAAAGAGCTGCGGTCCACCCGCATCATGTTCTGTGAGGACAACGACATCTCATTCAGCCACCTGGAGTTCTTGCTCTGGGCTTACGACAAAGAGTTCTGGACGATCAACTATGCAGCTGACGAGTACGGGTTCAACAAGAAAAACTTCGGGAACAGAATCCTCTTTCCTCTGCAGCGGGCGGGTATGGTGTACAAGCACTTCGACAAGCTCACCCCGTCAGACACCAGAGAGGATCACCTCTTCCGTGACGAGACCAAGATGAACTACCGAGTGCGATATGCTATAACGCAAAAAGCCCGCATGGTGGTGCAGGCTTTTTACAGGAGGCTGGAGAACTGATCAGGTCAGATCGTCGATGGCGTCGTGCGCCTCAGTCACGTCTTCCACATACCCACCGTCGAGGATCACTCGGCTGACGAAGGCGTTGGTCAGAGACTGCTCAGTGTCGTAAGCAGGG
>UEXM01000655.1_pt1 | contig 34871 bp, 36 predicted proteins | sample 1796661 | NCBI WGS metagenome assembly UEXM01 (sample SAMEA4772469, study PRJEB27181) | metagenome
CATGCGTGACAGTGGAGTCGCAGACAAAAAGTGAACTGTATAAATGCAAGTACTGCGAACGTGAGTTTAGAAAAGAAAGCACACTGGCAGTACATCTCTGTGAGCAAAAACGCAGATACCAAGAAGAAAAAGAAGTTGGTGTGCAAATTGGATTGCAAAGTTATTTAAAGTTTTACACCATGACACAAGGCAGTGCAAAACTTAAAACCTATGCAGACTTTGCCACATCACCATACTATAAAGCATTTGTAAAATTTGGAAGACACTGTGTTGGCATAAATGCAATCAACGTGCCCAAGTTTGTTGAATGGGTAATCAAAGAAAACAAGAAACTGGATCACTGGTGTAAAGAAGCAGTGTATGATGAATATTTGCGTCAGTACATTCAAAGAGAAGCACTTACTGATGCACTACAACGTGGCATTGAATACAGCATAAAGTGGAGTGAAAAAACAGGACACCCTGCACAGGACTTTTTACGTTATGGAAATGATAACAGTGTAGCATTTGCAATAAGTACTGGACGAATATCGCCGTGGTTGGTATTTAACTGTGAATCAGGACAAGCATACCTGGCAGACATGAATGCAGATCAAACAAAAATAGTATGGCCATGGATTGATCCAGACTTTTGGACTAAAAAGTTTAAAGACTATCCAGCAGATCAGGCATACTGTGAAGAAATATTAAAACAAGCAGGATGGTAATGAAAGTACTTTGCCTCGGTAACAATCGCAAACACACAGATGAATTAACAAGCAAACTTGGCAATAATCACGGCTTAATTAGCAACTTAGATATTAAAGTAAAAGATGGCTTTTATCATACCAGTGTTCTTGATTTAACAAACAGTGAGATACTTAAACTTTCTACGCAGTTTGATGAAGTAATTGTGCTGGATCAATCCGTAGAACAATGGAACCATCCGGCTGAGTTTCATGCCACACAAGATATAGCCAAAAGAATTGGTAGCAAAGTACGTTGGCAAAATGCAGATGGAAAATTACAACTAGAATATTGGCAAAATTTAATTGATACTAACAAAAGTTTTTGTATATTTCCTTTTATAGAACTGCTTACACAAAATGGACATACCACGGTTTGTTGTAGAAGCAATACTCCTATAGTAGATATAAACGAGTTAGAAAACTTTTCTACAAACAGTGCATACCAGAAGATACGTCAATCAATGATTGACGGAAAGCTGCTACCTAAGCATTGCAATCACTGTTATAAAATAGAAGACAAAGGTATACAGTCTGCTAGACAGGAAGAAACAGTTGAATGGGCATTAAAGCTCAACTTAAAATCAATTGATGACCTAAAAACAATCACTGATCCTGTGTACTATGAAGTCCGGCCAAGTAATACTTGCAATTTAATGTGTAGAATGTGCTCGCCTATGTTTAGTAGTCTAATTGAAAAAGAACAAAAACAATTAGGCAAGATACCACAAGAGTATACAGAAGAATACAGTAATTTTGATATAGTAAAAATAGAAAATATTGTAAAGTTGTATGTTGCAGGCGGCGAACCAACTGCCATGCCAGAATTTTATGATTTTATACGTAAATGTGTTAGACGAAAATACACTGATTTTGAATTTGTTGTGAATACAAATGGAATGAAAGTATCAACACTGTTACTCGAACTTGGAAAGCATTTTAAAAATTTGCAGTATATCATCAGCATTGACGGTTATAAAAAACACAATGACTATGCTCGTTGGCGTAGCAATTGGGAAACAATTATTGCAAATGCACACAAGCTAGAAAATAATGGACACAAAATACATTTTAACACTACATTGAGCTTGTGGACAGTATTTGACTATCATAAACTTATACATTTTCTTGACACCAAATTTCCAAATTGCTTAATACACGGACAATACGCAGATGGGTATTCGCCATTTGTTTTTACATACTCTCAGGGTCAAATACAAAATCTTGAATCTATTTGTACAACCAAGATTTACAATAATAACTTACTGTTTAAAAGTTTCATAGACGGAACAATTCACAGTGCTAAACAAAGTTTTGTAAATAAAAAAGCTATTACTAAATTTTTTAAATACAATGACGAACTTGACAAAGCAAGAACCAGTCGCTTAATTGACTATATACCTGAGTTAGAACAACTACGAATTCAGGTTGACAATCCAGGAGATTTATAGTATTATGTTTTATACAGAAAAGATTACAATAACCGTACCTGCAGAGGAGAAGAAAATGGGATTAACAAGACCAAAAATTGATCAAATGGAGGTTAGGAAAAAGCCTAAACTACAGGACAATGATTTTATAATTGGCATGATAAAAAGTGCTATACGTTTAGGTGCATGCTATATGTTGTTCACAGGCAACATTGAAATGGCGGCCGCAACATTTGCTATTGCAGAATTTGCTGGTATAGGAAACAGACTTATCTAATGAGTGCTGATGTCGACATAGACTTTGCTGATAGGCAGCACATAATGGATCTAATCCAGTGTACCCCTGCAAGGCAAAATGCTGAAGGTCGTAAACACAACAGTGGAGTTTATGTTACACCAATACCTGTTGATGCACCCAATGGTTGTGCAAGTATAGACTATGAATATGCAGAACAACGTGGATATTTTAAACTTGACTTGCTTAACCAAAGTGTGTATACATTGATACGTGATCAAGCACACTATGATAGTATGTTGGCAAAAGAACCAGAATGGCATAGATTAAATGACAAAAGTTTCTGTGAACGTGTAGTGCATATAGGCAACTACCACGATTTGCAAGTAGCAATGCAGCCTAACTCAATAGCTCGTATGGCAGCGTTTATAAGCATTATACGTCCAGGAAAAGCACACCTACAACACAAGCCATGGAAAGAAGTATTTGAAACTGTTTGGGACGGTGATGATAGTGCTGGTTTTGTGTTTAAGAAATCACATGCAGTAAGTTATGCAAGTCTGGTTGCATTGCACATTAATCTACTTTGCGAACCAACGTAATACTACGACGTTTTATTTTTTTACGGCTCAATTCAGCCAAACTTGTACTTGGTCCTAATAGTATATTCAAGTCTTTATTAATAAAAGTTTTAAGGTAAGGCTTGAACTGCTCCCAATCTTGTTTTAAGAATATGTTTATTGGTATACTGCGGTTAGATTCCCACCACCATTGATTTGCTAGTTCTAAAAACAGGCGTTTGGTCTGATCATTAACTATACCGCCAAAGTCATATATCGTTGTGATTTGATCGTCGCGGTTCTGGATTACACCAACATATTCATTTCCTGCATATGTACAAAAAGTGATAAACGGATATCGTTCTGCAATCTTTTCGAATAGCTCTACGCCCATAAATACCTTATAATTGGAGTTAATTAATGTATTCTACACCCGTCTATTTATATCAACAAAAGCAACAGGTACTATTACCTGCCACCGACGGATCGTACTTTCAAAGGAGATGGCAACCAGTGTATGCTAAAAAATTAATAGTCAACAAAGGTGTTGACAATGTAATACTGTTTGAGTTTATTAACCAAGATCAAAAACCAGTAAACATATCTGGCAGTACAATAACCTACAGAATGATGTCAACAGATGGAGACGAATTGCTTATAGCAAAAGATCTTGAAACTCTTAGTGCCGCATTTGGTAGAGCTAAAGTAACTCTGTCCAGCGAAGAACTTGACTTAATTGAGCAACAAACTGCCACATACAGTTTAGAACGTGCGAGTGGCAACTTATATGAAGCAGTATACACAGATGCTTATAGTGCTGGCAGAGGACAAGTTGAAATAGTAGACAGTGTGTATCCAGACTATGTAGAAAGCAAATTACTAGAGATACCAAAGCCAGATGATTATGGTATTGATAAAGACGAAGGCAACAGAAGATATACCAGCATGGCCTATACAGCTAACAATACACTTACCACATTTCAATTGGACTTTGATAACTTTACTGGCAATGTTAAAGCACAAGGAAGCGATACACAAATAGGCCCAACATGGTATGACATTGGTTCACAGACTGTGTACAACAACCAAGATACAAGAGCATTTATCAACGTTGATGGAAGACACAATTGGATACGTTTTGAAATCAATCAATACGGAATTGCCGCAACTGGCACTGCTACAGTTGTTGATGGTGTAGTAACACAGATAGCGGCAACAGGCGGATCTGAATACCTAGGCACTGGAACTCCAAATGTTGTGATCACAGGATTAGGCACAGGTGCTACTGCAACCGCAACAGTTACTGGAAATGCAGTCAGTACCATTACAGTAACAAATGGCGGACAAGGTTACGAAAGTACGCCAACTGTAGAAGTAAATAACGGAACTATCACACAGATTACCTATAGGTAACCAAAACACTTGCAAACATCTAGTTCTTATGTTATTATTACATAATGATTGATCTATTAAGTTACATTCCGCAAAAGAGAAAACAAACAAGCTCTGGTTGGGTAAGTTTTAATGCACCTTGTTGTGTACACAAAGGCGAGTCACAGGACAAACGTCTGCGTGGAGGTATAAAACAAGCAGAAGATGACTGGAGTTATCACTGTTTCAACTGTGGCTTTACTGCAAGTTTTACTGCAGGGCGTAGTGTTGGTTACAAAGCACGTAAGTTGCTTGAATGGCTAGGTGTTGATCCAACTGATATTGAAAGACTTAACTTAGAAAGTTTAAAACGTAAAAGTTTATTAGATTTAACTTCTGAACGTAACACAATTAAACAAAAGCAGATTGACTTTGAAGAACAAGAAATACCCACAGGTGTTGAACGCATAGATGAAAACAACAAACTACATTTTCACTATGTCGAATACCTAAAAAACCGTGGCATGGTATTTGGATATCCGTTTTTAGTAGATAAAAAACGAGGACCAAGAGATAGGATTGTTATACCATACACATACAAGAACAGGATAGTAGGACATACATCACGTTACTTGGATAATCGTACGCCAAAGTTTATAAACAGTCAACAACCAGGATATGTGTTTGGTTATGATTTACAAAAGTCAGACTGGACCACGGCTATAGTTGTCGAGGGTATATTTGATGCACTAAGTATATCTGGATTAGCATGTATGCATGAAACAATAAGCAAGGATCAAGCACAGTTGCTCAAGCAGTTGCAACGTAGAATTATAGTAGTTCCTGATCATGATCGTGCAGGATTAAGTATAATTGATGCCGCAGTAGAACACAAGTTTGAAGTAAGTATACCAGAGTGGCCTGAAGATGTAAAAGATGTAAATGATGCAGTTGTGCGTTTTGGTGTAGCACAAACACTACAACAAATACATCAGTGTGCAGAACGTAGTAAGATAAAAATTGAAATGGCACGTAAACGCCTAGCGAGGATAGTATGACAGAATATACATATGATGTACAAAAATTATTCTTAGAAATGATGATGCATGATGCACAAAGTTTTCTTAGAGTACAAAACATATATAATGATGAAAACTTTGACAGAGACTTGAGAGAAACTGCAAAGTTTATCTATGATCATGCTAACGAACACAAAACACTTCCAGACAGAGCTCAGATAAAAGCAGTAACTGGAATTGAACTTGTTGAGATTCCAGATCTAAACAGTGGACATACAGATTGGTTCTTAGAAGAGTTTGAGGCATTTACTAGACGTACTGAACTAGAACGTGCAATACTTAAAAGTGCAGACTTACTTGAAAAAGGTGAGTATTCACCAGTTGAGAAACTGATTAAGGATGCAGTACAAATAAGTTTGACAAAGGATCTGGGTACAGATTATTTTGAGGATCCAAGAGCAAGACTTGCGGCACTGAAAGACAACAACGGACAAAACAGCACTGGTTGGCCTAAGTTGGACAAACTGCTATATGGTGGATTCAACAGAGGCGAACTACAGATATTTGCAGGTGGTTCAGGATCTGGTAAAAGTTTGTTTATGCAAAACTTAGCAGTGAACTGGATGGAAGCAGGACTCAGTGGAGTATATATTACACTTGAATTAAGTGAAGGCTTGACTGCTATGCGTGTTGATAGTATGTTAACAAACACTCCAAGTAAACAGTTATTCAAAGACATTGAAACTGTTGAAATGAAAGTTAAGATGATGGGCAAGAAAGCAGGTGGCTTGCAAATAAAGTACATGCCTGCACAAAGCACAGTAAATGACATAAGAGCATTTGTAAAAGAACTAAGCATAAAGCAAGGCAAAAGCATAGACTTTATGTGTATTGACTATTTGGATCTGCTTATGCCAGTTAGTGCTAAAGTATCGCCAAATGATCTGTTTGTTAAGGACAAGTATGTTTCGGAAGAACTGCGTAACCTAGCAAGAGAACTGAACATACTGTTTGTTACTGCGTCACAGTTGAATAGAAGTGCAGTTGAAGAAGTAGAGTTTGATCATTCGCATATATCAGGTGGTATTAGTAAGATTAATACTGCTGATAACGTGTTTGGTATATTCACAAGTCGTGCAATGCGTGAACGTGGCAGATATCAAATACAGGCTATGAAAACAAGAAGTTCAAGTGGTGTTGGTATGAAAGTGGACTTGGAGTTTGACATAGAAAGTTTACGTATACGTGACTTAGGAGATGATGAAGAGTATCAACAGTTTAAGAAACAGAGTTCAAGTATCTATGATCAAATAAAAGCCAAGACACTTACAACAGATACTGCAAATGATGCAACTGTTGAAGACGAGCCAGGTAAGATTGTTGCTGATGTACAAAGTACAAAACTTAAACAGATGTTAGCAGGTATCAAGGCAAAAGGTTAAGCATACTGATCAATAGGCATTGCTTTTACATTTTTACGTTTTACTTTTAGATAGTTACTGTTGTCTTTGGTCCACATCTGTCCTTCACCAACAACCACTGTATCTCGAGAATACTTTATAGGCCGATCAACAACAAGATCCACATAGCGACCCTCACCTACACCTAGTGTTATAAAGTGTATGTAATTTTTTGCATCGCTTTTGAATACTCTACTGGCGGCAATTATACCTGCAAATTGAAACTTGTCTAAGAATAAATTTTGCAATCCCATGTTTGGCAAAAAGCCAGGACTGTTCCAAGCACCATGTTGTTTAAAACTTTCAACCGGATCCTCTGTAATCCAATTGTCAAAGCCTAAATCACGCAGATCCCAACCAGCACGTTTTGCTTCGTTACGATATACCCAACGTGCATAACTTCCTTGGCAGTGTTTTAAACAAGCACGCCAGAACTCTTTTGGATTGTATACTTTATGATATGCCAGTGCCCATATAAGTCTGCCCAAGTTTACTGCGTGTGCTCTACACAAACCAAACCCACTTAGGCTTTGCATTTGTTCATAGATGTCATGCTTGTCTGGATGATCACCTAAGCGTGCCATAAACTGCATCATCTTTTCTTCATTCTTTTTGGCAAATGCACGTCTGTACATGTCTGCTTCATATGGTGATATACCAATCAACTTCATTATTTTGTGTATAGCATCATCTTCATACACTATTGCATTCTTTTGTATGCCTTTTTCACTCCAGTCACGAAACCAACTGGCTTTACGTCTGCCTTCCATAGCAACAGGACGTACCAATGCACTGGCAAACACACAGTCCTCAACTCCAGTTGGTTGCAATGCACGAAACAGTCTTTTCATTGTTGGTGACTCTCCTTGTGTCACACCAAGCACATCACCTCTGCATAGCAAATCAGCAACACGTTCATCCTGTTTTGGATAAGCATCCAGTCTTGTGTGAGGGTCTATTTCTAGTAACTGTGATAATCCTCTGTTGGCAAGTATGTCTACCTTTAGATGTTCCAAATCTTCTACTTCATTTTTGTCAAGTAGTATAAGATTGTCATCACGGAATAAACTTTTTGGTAATGCTCTGTCAAACACAAGCACACCACCACAGTGTTTGCTTATACAACGTTTCTTGCCCATGAGTTTGCGTTCAATGCGAGTTGCTTCTTGTTCATCAACACCTAGTTTTACGTAGTCTATATCTTTTGGCAGTCTGCCTTTTGCTCCAAGGCGTTTGGCAGCTTCACGACGTGCTGATTTTTCTCTGTAAAGCACATAGTTTGATATCCTAGCACTCTGTGTTGGCCATTTGTCAAACACACGTTGCATTGCAAGTTCTTGTTTGTGATGAGGTATGTCAATATCCACATCAGGCAAGTCATCTCTGTATGGATTTAAAAATCTTGCCAGTGGTATGTTCCATTCAAGTGGATCAACGTCTGTTATGCCCATGAGATAGCAAACCAAACTGCTACCAGCACTGCCTCTGGTCATGTGTGGTATGTCTTCGTTGAGATCAAGTATGAGTCTTATTTTGAGAAAGTAATCTGTAAAACGTTGCTGAAGTATAATTTCAAATTCTTCTGCTAGTCTGTTTTGATATTCTTCGCCTTGTGGAGTTGGTCTTCTAAATTGTTCTAATAATGATTGTATCTGTTCTATTTCTGTTTTCATGTTTGCCTATGTGTGCCTAAAGATGCCTTAATAGGTATATTTACTCAGAATTTTATGTTACTATAAATATTTGCTACTATAATTAGAAAAAAGTAAAGGATAAAATGAAAAATTATTGTGCTGACTTACAAGGCGGCCTGTGGTTGCAATATAATACGTCAAAAAACCAATGGGAGGCAAAACCCTGTTGTTTATATAAAGAACGTTATCCTGTACAACAAGATATAAACAAAGAGTATTGGTTGCATCCAGAAATTCAAAAACACAGACAAGAAAATTTAGACGGCAAAGATTTGCCTGACGCATGTATCACATGTAAAAAAACAGAACAAGACGGCAACTATAGTAGACGTCAAAGCTGGAATGAAAGATTAGGAAATCAATGGAAAAATCCTGAATCAGTAATAGAAATTGATGTACAATGTGACTTCAGTTGCAACTTGGCTTGTAGCATATGCTCATCAAAATTTAGCACCACCTGGAGAAAATTTGACAAAGACTATAAATCATTGGAAAATAAAATGATTGTTCGGGCAAAAAACGACAATGTTCTAGATATTATATCGACAATTCCAACAAACAACCTGAAACAAATACATTTCCAAGGCGGCGAACCTTTTTTGAGCAATACGCATGTGCAATTGCTTGAAAAACTCAGTGAAACAGTAGACTTTTCGGATGTAATATTATGGTACCATTCAAATGGCACAATTAAAGTATCTGACAAAGTTTTAAAATTGTGGGAAAATTTTAAAATGGTAGATATCTATTTTAGCATCGACGATATAGGTACTAGAATGGAATATCAACGTTGGCCTGTTAAATGGAAAAACCTTGCCGAAAATCTGTTATGGTATCGAAATAATATTCCGCACAATGCAATGATGAACATAGAAAGAACAGTTAGTGTTCTTTCAGCCTACTGGACAGATGAGCTCGACGCTTGGGCAGAACAACACTTACAAAAAACCATATATGGCGACAAAATTAGAATTAATTATCATCCATGTTTTGGACCATACAGCTTTGATGCTGTAACTTCAGAATATAAAGAAGATTTGTTAAAAAAATTACCAACTAACAGTTGGGCTTATAAAACTTTTAAAAATCTAGAAACTGATCAAGATTTACACATAAATGAAATGTTAACAATGTTAAACAAACAAGATCAATATAGGAATCTAAACTGGAGAACAGTTTACCCAGAATTTGATAAATGGTACAAAAGATACCTGTAGATGTTTATAGTAAATTACAATAAATACTGACAAAGGAAACAAAAATGCAAAAAAAGACTCGTAGCATCTTTGAAGAATTAGACGGCATCTACGTAGAACGCTATGCTAAACATCAAGAGCGTGGATACATTGTAGAAAGTCGTGCCAGCAATGTGATTGCTAGTGCTATCCGTTTGATGGAACAGATCGACGAGTTATATGATGCAGAGCAAAGTGAAAATCTACAACGCAAACTATTAAATGCTATTCGGTTGCGTGATGCGGATAAATTTGCAAGATCAGTGAAGAGAACCAATGACAAATAGATTAACAGAACAACAGTTACAAGAAGAACTGCTAGGCGAAATTAGTGACTTTTCTAAAGCCATTAGTCGAAAAATTGGCCAAGGTACTGGAGTGGTTACAGGCGCAGGACAAAAAATTAAAGGTGCTACCAAGCGTGGTGTAGATGCACTAGGCAATGCATTCACACAAGGCAAACAACAAACACAAAAAGCAGTTGCTGGACAAGATTATAAAGCACCACAACCAAAAGCACAAGCACAGGCACAACCGCAAGCACAACAAACAAAACAGCCAGGTGCAATCACAACTGGAATTGGCAAAGTAGATGCATATGCACAAAAAGCCCTTGACAAAGTCAATGATATTTCAAACTATGATTGGCGTCAAGATGATGCTATTAAGGATAGAAGCAAACAAACCTATACTGGAGTTGGTGGAGCACAGATAGGAAAAAATGCTAAAAGTTCTAACCTAACACAGAAGAACCAAGCCTCGACTCAGCAACAAGCGACAACAAAGACAACTCAGAAAAAAACTGGCGGAAAAGTAAAAGGCAAAGTAAGCAATACTAGTAGTGCCAAGTATCAAAGAGATCTACGTGCTAGAAAGAAAGCTGGTAGTGGTGCAGTAAACCAAGGAATTAAAACAGCAAGACAACCAACAAAATCGGGTGGTGTTCAAAGAGATAGCACAGGTAAAATCGTATCAACAGGCAGTGGAGTGCAAAGAGATAGTAAAGGTAAAGTAATATCAAATACTGCACAAAAGGTATCGACAAATACAAAAGTTCCGTCTGCTAAAATTGGTGGACAAAAACTTGATTTGAATGATCCTAAGAATGCTAATATCCTAAAACAAATTCAAAAAAAGACAGGAACATAATGCTTATCAAAGAAGGTGGCAACGTCTTCAAGGATGCCGACGGTGCTATAGCAACAACACGCATCAATCAAACAGACGTAAAGCCAACAGTACAATGGTTAGAGCAACTAACTGGCTTGCCTCTTATGGACAACATGCTGGGTAGCACAGGACAAAAGCCAACATCAGGCGATTTAGATCTAGCAGTTGATCCTAAAACAATAGGCAAAGACGACCTTGTGGCAAAACTCACCAAGTGGGCCGAGTCACATGGCTTTGATCCTAAGGAATGGATACGCAAGTCAGGAGTCAGTGTACACTTCAAAGCTCCTATCACTGGCAGAGAAGATCAAGGTTATATACAAACAGATTTTATGTTTGTTCAAAAGCCAGACTTTTCAAAGTTTCTAATGAGGGCGGATCCAGCTAGTACTTACAAAGGTGTAACACGTAATGTGCTTATGAATTCAATTGCTAAGGCTGCAGGATATAAGTTATCACCAAACTCGGGATTGTTAAGCAGAGTTGATAACAGTTTTATTACAGATCAACCAGAACAAATTGCAAAATACATCCTTAACAAAGGTGCTACAGAAAAAGACCTGTTCAGTGTTGAAGCAATACTTGGTGCGTTACAGAATGATCCAGATAAAGATGCAAAGTTAGCAGACTTTCGTGGCTATGCTGAACGTGAAGGATTGCAATTTGAAAGCATCAAAGAAGGCGGTAGTGATTGGCTTGCAAGACTGCGTGATAGGATTGTAAACCAAGGCATGGAAGTTGTTACTGACAATCGATCACCATACAAACCTTATCTTGCAGAAGGTGCACGTATCGAACACCCAGAAGATTTGGTTTTTGACTATGGATCAAAAGGAATTAAACAAGCAATTGACGGAATAAAACGCAGTGCCGAAGAACCAGCAAAAGTAAACACAATAAAGTGGGATGGCAAACCAGCTATAGTATTTGGTCGTGACGATAGTGGACAATTTATATTAACTGATAAAGGTGGCTTTGTTGCAACAGGATACAACGGCATGGCTACTAGTGCAAAAGATATGGCTAGAGTATTCAGCAATAGAAAAGGTGATTATACAGATCTAATAGGTGTATATCAAAAACTTTTCCCTCTGTTACAACGTGCAGTACCACAACACTTTAAAGGATTCGTACAAGCAGACTTGCTATACAGTGCAACACCGCCTGTACAAGATAATTCATATGTGTTTACACCGAATCAAGTAACATATAGAGTAAGTGCCGATACACCACTTGGAAAAGAAATAGGCAACAGTGATGTAGGTATTGCGGTACACACAGAAATTGACAAGCCAGGCGGAACAGTACGTCCGGTAACCACACGTGTTCTTGACAAAGTTCCAGGAGTACTAGCCTTAGATAGCACAATGAAAGACACAGGAAGTGCCATAGAATTGGACAAAGGACTGGTAATAAAAATACAAGATGCATACAACGAATATGCTCCAGCAATTGATGCTTTTTTATCACCACAAGAACTTACACGTAGGAAGATTACAAGCACACCAAAGTTGATGAAGCAGTATATTAATTTTAAAGTACGTCAAGGTGGATTTACTAACATGATCAAAGATTTTGGTCCGTGGGTAACACAAAAGATACCTACTCAAGCACCGAGAATAATTGAATGGATGAGTGAGAACCAAGGTGCAGTCAGTGCATTGTTCAGTACATTTGTAAACATAGCATTGCTTAAAGATAAACTGATTAAAGATCTTGACAATCAGGATCAAGATATAAAAGCAGATATCAAAGGCGTAAGCGGACATGAGGGTTATGTTGGCGATGGAATTAAACTGGTAGACAGAGATAAGTTCAGCAGAGTGAACTTTGCCGCCAATAACCCAGGAGCGGCATAATGGGAGACGCAGAAGCAGGAATACAATTTATATACCATATGCGTGAACATATAGTAGATGTAGGCATAGCAACAGTATATCTGATTGCAGTTTATGCAATAGTACTATGGATAAAGAAGAAGTTGAGTTAATGAGTGTAACCGCAGTAGATATACAACAACTAGAAAAGTTTGCAGATAGAATATTTGCAGACGTTGGTATCGATGTGGAATTTACAAAACATTTTTTAGATAGAGTCAATGACGAACGCAACGACAAACCTATTGTGCCTGCTGAACTTACTAGATTGTTCAAGCAAGAACGTAAACGTTATGGCAAACCTATTGCTCAAATGGGTCCAGATAATGAAGCAGTGATGCGTGACTTACAAACAAACATCAATGTGCCTTTTGCATTGGTGCTGGATAAGAGCAATGATGAACTTGATCTTATTGCCAAAACAATAATGCGTAAGGATAACTTTACAACTCCTAATCGAGTATTTGCAGTTGAAGATTCGCCTTTTAGAATTGGCACACGTTATGAGATGCCACGTAGCACCATCAGAGAAGAAGTTGATGTAAGCACAGAAAGAGGCAGACTAGAATACTATCTAAAAAAGCCAACTGAAGGCAAAGTTGTTCATCTAGAAAAACTAGGCAAGTTTCATGATGACAAAGATGAATTAGTTGACTATGTTCCTCAACGCAATGGTCGTTATGCACTGCATCCAGACAAATGGGAAAGCACATTTTATAGTTTAACCAACAAAGATCTCAAAAAAGTAAATCTATATCGTCCTACATTTGTTAACCCTCCTGCAGGAACTGTAGTCGCAGACATGGCTATTGCTAACCAATTCTATCGTACTGATGATGAAGAAGAAAAAATAGATCTAGCACGAAGATACGAAAAAAGTATTGTGCCTTTTGGCAGTAATATCTCACATATAAAAATGCCAGAAGTAATAATGCGTACAGGTGTAAAAGAAACAATTGTTCTTAACAATATATTTGAAGGCATAGATGCTGACGCAGAAATATATGTTGATATGGACGGTGTACTTGCAGACTTTTTTGGCGAGTGGGCTAGACTAATGGATAAAGAAAATTGGCGTGATATCAAAGATGTATCACCTGCACTTGCAAAAATTAGAGCAACAGACACCTTTTGGTTAAATTTACCTATACTGCCCCAAGCAAAAAAACTTTTGGCAATGATTAAACAAGTTAAAGGTGAGTACAATATCTGTACTAGTCCGTTAGCAGATGATCCTAATTCAATACCACACAAGCGTGAATGGATTGAAAAGAATTTAAGTTTCTTCCCTCCAAAGAATGTTTACATCACACACAATAAACCGCAATATGCTACTAACAACAATGGCACACCTAACATCTTAATTGACGACTATGGTGTTAATATTGATGCGTGGGAAGCTGCAGGCGGCATTGGTATTAAGCATAATGACAATAAGTTTGAAAGAACTAAAAAAGCACTAACAAGTCAACAAGCTGTAACCGAAGGCGCAACTAGGAAGCATCCAAAAGAGCCGGGTGCATACTTGATGACACACAACGGATTAGAATACAAAATATCGAGACACCTAGATGATAACGATATACACAGAGGCGAATGGGATATATTTGTAAAAGGCGTAAGTGCATTTACAGGCGACAAATGGGAATGGGTAGACACTGTAAGTCAAAGATGGAATGCTATTGCTCGTGTAAAAGGACTTACAGAAAGCAAAGAGAAAGAAAAAATTGCTTTTGACTGGTTAAGTGAAAGTCGTGCATACAGAACACCAAGACAACTTAATAAGCTAACGCAAAAAGCAGTGGCTGAACAGTTGTTTGAACAGTTGTTGGCATTACAAATATTTGTTGATAGTGATCCTGCGTATGCCGCTCGTATTGCTGAAGAGATAATGAAACTGCAAAACTGGCCTGGATTTAGAACTAGCCAACCAGACTTGTATAATCTAATTGCAATTGCAATGAAACCAGAAAAGTTCAAAGATCGTATCAAACAAGATGTAAACATTGCTATTCCAGAACTTAGATTGAAACGTAACCTTAGAAACATAATGAAACGTGAATTTAACAACAGTGATTACAGTTACATGATGCTGATATTGCAACGACAAATGGTAGACTTTTTACCAGCACCACTAATACAAATGCGTAGGCAGATATCCAATTGGGATAGACAAACACCAAGAGATAAGAATACTATAAGACAACGGCTGATGCTACAGATGCGTAAGACTGGTTTGCAAAACGAGTTCTATGAGTTTTTACGCCGAACAAAAAACTTTGATAGACGCTAACAAGCGGTAAAAAAACCTTAATCTATGCTAAATAAAAGTAGGAACCGCATAAGCGATTCCACCATTAGATATAGGAGATTAAAATGGCAGAATTTACAAGAACCCATGGTAATGCACAACAAGTATTCCATATGGACACAAGCAATGGTGCTTTAGGTAACGGTGCATTAGCAGAATCCGCACCAGTTAACGTAGCCGGTCCAAAACTAGACTTCTTCAAAATCATTGTAGAAAACGCATCAAACGCAGCTCAGGACTTACAAGCACAAGTTGGAACAGGTTTAGCAGTAGAAGCAATCCTTGAAAACATTCAAACAACATCAACTGTTGCGGTTTACCAAGTTGAAGACGATACAACTGGACAAATTTCAATTGGATTATATCCAACAGGCGCTTACACAGCAGCAACATTACAAACATCAGTTAGAACACTAACTGCAGCAGGTAGTGGAAGCATTGACTGTTCAGGTTCAGACGTTACTGATTCAGGTTTCAAACTAGCATAATTTTAATTTGCTATAAACAAATATCAAACCCTAGTTTTTATTAACTAGGGTTTTTTTGTGGCTAAATATTCGTAATGGAAAAGACAGAATGGATATATGAAAGTCCAGATAGAGGCAATACAGTCTATCGGCGACGTGCTAACAGTAGAGAACGTGAACTTGTGATCAAGAAGCCAGATCCTCATACAATTACGGCTCATCTATCACACATAGTTGCAGAAAGTGCCAATGATCCTGCATTGAAAGAAATGCTAGACAAACTACAAGTTTACTGGAGTTTACGAAATGCAAATAATTAGTGTAATTACCCATTTTGACTGTACACCAACAGGTACCAAGAGCTATAGAAAATTACAAAATGGGTACGTTGACAATGCAGGAAAAACTATATCAACACTAGATGATTGGAATTTCAGTAGAAATCAACAACGTAATTGGGAAACAATACTGCAATGTGTAAGTTTACAAACACAACCAATGAATGTGTCAGAGCCTCAGATAATTAAGAAGAAAGAAAACAAATTATGGACATTCAGCTTTGGAATAGAACACAGAGGCATCTTCACCAAAGACAATGAGCAACTTGGGTTGTTAAAAGAAGAAGTTCACGGTGTTCCAATGATCGTAGGCTTAGATGAAACCTACAGGGAAGGATTTTTGTTGCCTTATCTAATCGCTAAGGGCGATAATCAAAATATTGTGTTTGATATAATTGAATCTATCGAATAGTGTAATTCTACTATAATTTATAAATACATGCAGATACGAATTTAGAGAGACTACGATGGCTGACACAGCACCAATCGAAAAAAAGAGTTTAGAAGCACATGTTGACTTATGTGCAGAGCGATATAAATCTATGGCAGGAAACATAGAAAACTTAGATAGAAAAGTAGATCGCTTGGAAATGATGATTAATGAAGTTCATAGTATGGTTGAGAAAATGGCTCAACGTAGGACTGACCAGCTAATAGGTTGGGGAACAGGTATAATTGCAGCTCTTGTAGGAACGGTTGGATGGCTAGTGATAACTTACGTAGTCGGGTAACAGAAAAAGCCTCCCGATTATTAAATAAAATTGCAGATGAACTTCTGAACTCAAATCCCAATGCTATTTTTAGAAATGGTGATAGTATAATGGCGTTTGCAGACTATGAAATAGTTCGAGAATCACAAAATGAATATAGTATATACAGAGACGATCTGCTAGTTGAAACTTGTAGTACCTGTAGGATCGCATTAACATATTGTATCTTAGACAAGTATAAGAAACCGATGGATGCAAAACACCTAGTAGCACTTGAACAAAAACTTCTTGGTAGACAGAATGAAATGATGCATTATAGACATGTTATTACAAGTCCACGTACAGATGATTTTAAGAGAGAAGTTGTTTTACATAGACTAGATAGTGCAAAACACGAATACCATATCATACAAGAACAATTAACGAAAAGTATAAATGTTGCTAAATACTGTCAGCAAAAAGGATTTGATAATGAAATTATTTGACTTAGACTCACCTCAAACCAAAAAGTCTCAGAAAGTACTTGAGAGCTACTTTGGTAACAGTGTAGATTTTACTAAGATGTCTCTTAGAGACTCAAGCGATATGTTAACAAAAGTTCGGGGGTTGATTTACGAACATCGTACAACACAAACTGTTGTAGGTAGTGAGAAAAACCCAACTTACTTAAAACTCTTGGTTATGGAAAGAGGACTACATGCAAGATTACGTGAAGCAGATGTAAGCCTTGAACCACAAACAGGTGCAACAAATATAAAAGTTGATGGCGAAGTTGTAGGTTCCGCAAATGATCAAGCAACTGCTATGCAGTTTAAGAAAGATGTTGATGATGGTAAAATTACAATTGGCGAAGCAACATGGCCCAAATCAGATGATGATGAAAGTGCACCTGACGTAGGCGATACGGTAATGCATGACAGACTCGGATTAGTCAAAGTTTTAAAAATTACTGACCGAGATATGATGATGGAGCCTGCAGAATATATTGTACAATCTAAAAAAGGCAAGGCGAAAATAAGTTTTGACCAACTTGTAATGGGTGAAAGTGTTACTGAAGCAGAAAACTGGATCAAGAAAGCAACAAGTAAAAATCCTGGTGCGTTTACAAGACAAGCAAAGGCTGCTGGCATGAGTACAACTGCATTTGCTAACAAAGTATTAGCAAACAAAGATGACTATAATGCTAAAACAGAAAAACGTGCAAACCTTGCAAAAACACTAAGCAAGTTTGAAGGCAAAGCAGGTAAAGTGCTTAACCAGATTGCTGAAGGTGCTACACTTAAAATGTCAGGTCGTGTACTAAGTGAAAGCGAAGTACAACAAGCACAAGTTGTTTTAGCCGCACAAGATATGGTAGACAGAATGCAAAAGATGTTAGAAGACGTGACATCAATGCAGTTTAAAGATTTACCGGCGTTGAGCAGTAGCATACAAACAACAATAGGCACTAACGAAGCACAAGCATTCAATGATGCAGCCGGACAAAGTTTAGCAGTGTTAGTAGATGCAATACAGGCTTCAAAAGTTGAAATGGAAACTGCACAAGGAACACTAACAGGTGTTGCTCCTGTGGTACCAGGACAAGAAGAAGTTGCAGGCACTCCAGCAATAGATGAGCCAATGGCAGATCCACTAGCGGCAGATCCAATTGATGCAGTTGCAGACGTAAATGTTGATGCAGAAGCAGGCGGTGAAGCAGTTGATGTAAATGTTGATGTACAAGATGGAGCTCTTGGTAGAGCAAGAAGATAAACATTTTAAAATTATCATAAAAAGGAAAAGAAGATAATGAACTCAACAGAATACAGAGCATTACAAGAAAAATTAGATCGGATAGCACAACCTCTCAAAGAATATGATGATATAGAGCAAATGGACAAACCGGCATATGACAGTCCAGAAGAGGATGAAATTCTAAAAAGAATTGATGACCTCTGGGACGGCAGAATGGAGCAACTCGCTAATATGATCGATACCTTTGAGGATAATGGCCTTCTAGCCAAGATGACCAGAAAACTTGACGGTGTTCCCGGACAATTCGAAGATGTTAGAGCAGTACTTAAAAAGGCATATGCAGTAATGAAACATGTCAAACGTCATAGCAATCCGTATCCTTGATCTATGCGTATCCTTGAATTTACTAGTAGATCAGATAAACCATCTGCACAACAACTCACTGCACTAGCAGAATATCTGCTTGGCAGAGCAGACGATGAAGATACTCAACACACAGTTCCAATAGATGTGTTTTTAAGTATGGCACACAACATGGGTGTGAACATTACTGATCAACAACTACGTACTCTAGCAACACAAGATCCTTTAAAAAATACTATTTCAAACATAGATGCCGACAACATTATTCTAGTTGGTGCAGGCGTAACTGGCGAAGAAGGTGCTGATACAATGACTGTTGATCAAGCACAAGATACTGTTGCCGGCATGGCAGACAGTGCAAACGATCTAACCTAAACCAATTGACTTTGTCTTATTATCATGTATAATAGATAGATGCTTATAGAAAAATTTCAATACAAAAATCTCTCACGGAAACAGGTCGACGGCAAGCGACTGTATTCTACTCCTGATGGCAATGCCGTGCCCAGTGTAACTACCATACTTAGTGCTACACAATCAAAAGAAAAGCAAGAAGGTCTAGCACGATGGCGTAAACGTGTAGGCACTGATCAAGCACAAAAGATAGTGACTGAAGCTGCCAACAGAGGTACACGAATGCATACCTACTTAGAAAACTACTGTATTGATGGCACTATCAAAGAGCGTGGTAATAATCCATTCAGTTGGCAATCACATGCTATGGCACAAGCAGTGATAGAACAGGGCATGTGCAACGTAGACGAAGTATGGGGTGTTGAAGTACCCATGTACTTTCCGGGAATATATGCAGGTACAACAGACTGTGTCGGAGTACACAGTGGCGATGATGCAATTATGGACTTTAAACAATCAAACAAGCCCAAGAAAGTTGAGTGGATTGAAGATTACAAACTACAACTTTGTGCATATGCAGAAGCACACAACGAAGTATACGGAACAAAAATACGCAAAGGTGTAGTGCTTATGGCAGTAAAGCCAGCAGTTGATGACATGGGTCATCTTAAAGAAGATCCTCTTTACCAAGAGTTCGTTGTTGAAGGTGACGACTTTGAACACTGGCGCCAGCAATGGTGGAAGAGAGTTGAGCAATACTATGTGCAAAGCTAAATACAGCTAGATTACGGAGTTTCAATAAATGGCAATAGTACAAGTTTCTAGAATTACAAACCGTAAAGGTCTTGCTGATAACCTACCTCAACTTGCAGGTGCAGAATTTGGATGGGTGATAGATCAACGTAAATTGTATATCGGTAACGGCACTATAGCGGATGGTGCTCCGGCGATAGGAAACACTGAAATACTCACTGAGTATAGTGATATTTTAAATGTTGCCACTACTTACACTTACAAAGGTGACCATGCTGGTTACACAGTGCAAACAGGACCTACATCTAGTGATTCGGTAACACAAACACTACAAGCAAAATTAGATAACTTTGCAAGTGTATTGGACTTTGGCGCAACTGGTGACGGAGTAACTGACGACACAGATGCCATTAACCGTGCGTTATTCCAACTATTCTGCAGACAAACAAACACAACTATTAGACGAAGTTTATATTTTCCTGCAGGAACATATAGAATTACCAATTCAATAAAAGTTCCACCATTTGCAAAACTTTGGGGCGATGGTCCAGATAGTGCAATACTTGAGATGGATGTCTCAAGTGATAGTAGTTTTGGCTCTTATGTCTTACAAACTGCTGACAGTTTACAACAAACAGGTGTAAACATAGGCAGCAATAGTGCAACTGCTCCAAAAGATATTGTTATCACTGGTATGTCATTTACAAGCAAAGAAGAAATTGATCTTGTATTAATAGACCGTGCAGAAGGTGTAAGCATCAGTAACTGTAACTTCAAAGGCAGTTTAGCCAGTGCTCCAGCAAACGCTACTGCAGATATTGCTGGTTTGCGATTTGATAGTACTGTTGCAAATACTTGTAAACAGATAGAAATAAACAATTGTAAATTTAGTTTTTTGAGCTATGGCATTAACACTGATGAAAATATTCAAGGTGTTACTGTTCAAAACTCACAGTTTAACACACTGTATCAAGGTGTATTACTTGGCACTGGTACTCCAGATAACGGCGGTCCAGAAGGTGTAAGAATTGTACAAAATTTATTTGATGAAGTAGGAAAGCAAGCAATTTCAATCGGAGCAGTTGCTTTCAATGTAAGTGCTTATAATATTTTTCTTGACTGTGCAAACGATTATCTCGGAGCAGGTAACGCGGCAGCCGCAGTAATTGAATTCAACGGTGATAACAATGTTTCAGTTGGTGATATGTTCGAACGTAGTGATGCCGATGACAGATCACAACCTCGTGTAAAGAATAACGACAAAGCCTGTTATGCACTAACAAACGGCGATGAAATTGAAATTGGAACATATCATAGACTTGCAGGTGTAAATTCTGCACTGTCAGTACAAGGATCAGCAACAACAATTTTTACAGTGAACACACTTAATGCAACTGCTTTTAATGTAATATATCAATACAAAGAACCAACAACCAACGTCATACGTTTTGGAGAGTTAAGAGTTGTAGGACAGGATACAGATGACAGTGCTGGTACATTAGCATATGTCGATGACTTTTCAGAAGACAATCCAAATAGTTTTGTACTAAGTGCAATACAAAGCGGATCAACAATAAGTATTCAATACACAAGTACCATTGCAGCAACCTTTAAATATTCAATAGAACATCTTTCTGTATAATTAGTATATAAGATTTTATAGCCAAAAAGACCTATTATAGTCTTGCAAAATTCTTATGAATATGCTATACTAATCGTATATCAGAATTACTATATAGTCCAAGTGAACAATGGATTATACACACTTAATTCGAAGGTGGATAACACAGTAAATAGGACACTTAAAGAATTCCAAAAATTAACCAGAAACATAGACTCTGCTATGTTTGCACACAAGATTGATAGAAAGGCCCCATAAATGACAATTCAAGTTACCAAGAGAGACGGAAGCAAAGAAGCATTAGACATTGAAAAATTACACAAAGTTGTAATGTGGGCAACAGAGAATATAACCGGAGTAAGTGCAAGCCAAGTTGAAATAAGCAGTAATGTACAGTTTTATGATGGCATCACAAGTACAGATATACAGGAGACACTTATAAAAAGTGCCGCTGATTTAATATCCGAAGAAACACCAAACTATCAAACAGTTGCTGGTAGACTCATAGTATATCATATTAACAAAATGGTTTATGGTGGTGCTACGCCGTGGCATATTTACAAACTTGTAAAGCATAATGTTGAAAAGGGTTTCTATGATGCAGAACTGTTGAGTGAATACACTAAAGAAGAATGGAATACTATCAACGGTTGGGTAAAGCATGAACGTGATGAACAACTAACATATGCGGCCATGGAACAATTTCGTGGCAAGTATCTTGTACAAAACAGAGTAACAAAAACACTTTATGAAACTCCGCAGATGGCATACATGCTTATAGCCGCCACACTGTTTCAAGACTATGATCGCAAAAACAGACTGCGTTGGGTAAAAGATTATTATGATGCAATCAGCACACACCAGATAAGTTTACCTACGCCAGTAATGGCTGGTGTTCGGACACCACAGAGGCAGTTTTCAAGTTGTGTGCTAATAGAAGCAGATGATAGTCTTGATAGTATAAATGCAACTGCAAGTTCGATTGTAAAATACGTTTCACAAAAAGCAGGCATTGGTATTAACGGTGGACGTATTAGAGCATTAGGGTCACCTATTAGAAACGGTGATGCTTATCACACTGGCGTTGTGCCATTTTATAAAATGTTTCAAGCGGCCACACGTAGTTGTTCGCAAGGTGGAGTGCGTAACGGAGCGGCTACCCTTTACTATCCACTGTGGCATCTAGAAGTTGAAGACTTGTTAGTGTTAAAGAATAACAAAGGCACAGAAGACAACAGAGTTAGACACATGGACTATGGTGTACAGTTTAACAAACTGATGTACGAACGTTTGATGAGTGGCGGAGATATTACACTGTTCTCTCCAAATGATGTTCCAGGATTGTACGACGCATTCTTTGCTGACCAAGACAAGTTCCGTGAACTATACGAAGCCGCAGAACGCAAAACAAGTATACGTAAGAAGAAGATAAGTGCCACAGAACTTTTTAGTGCGTTCATGCAAGAACGTAAAGACACAGGAAGAATATACTTGCAAAATGTGGATCATGCAAATGAGCACAGTAGTTTTAAAACAGATGTTGCACCTATAAAGCAAAGCAACTTATGTTGTGAAATAGACTTGCCAACCAAGCCTCTTGATGATATAAATGATGTAACCGGTGAAATTGCTTTGTGTACATTAAGTGCAATTAACTGGGGTAGTTTTTCAAATCCAGAGGATATGGAAAAGGCATGTACACTTGCAGTACGTGGACTTGATGCACTCTTAAGTTATCAAAACTATCCAATCATAGCCGCACAAATGGCAACGGAAGGTAGACGTCCTTTAGGTGTTGGTATAATTAATCTTGCATACTTTCTTGCAAAAAATGATACCAGTTACAGTGATCCAGATGCACTTAAACTAGTAGACACTTGGGCACAACACTGGAGTTATTACTTGATCAAAGCCAGTGCCGATCTTGCAGTTGAGTTTGGAGCATGTCCAAAGAATAACGAAACAAAGTATTCAGATGGTGTGTTGCCAGTTGACACCTACAAGAAAGATGTTGATGAACTAGTGTTACATGTTGATGCCGTTGACTGGACAGGTTTGAGAACACAACTTAGAGAAACTGGCATACGTAATTCAACACTGATGGCACTTATGCCTGCAGAAACATCAGCACAGATAAGCAACAGTACAAACGGTATTGAGCCACCAAGAGCATTTGTAAGTATCAAGCAAAGCAAAGATGGTGTACTTAAACAGGTTGTGCCAGGATATGCACGTTACAAAAACAAATACGAACTACTATGGGACCAAAAGTCACCAGAGGGTTACATAAAGATAATGGCAGTTATGCAAAAATATATTGATCAAGGCATAAGTGTAAACACGTCTTACAACCCCGTACATTACGAAGATGAAAAGATACCAATGAGTACAATGCTACAACATCTGCTACTATGTTATAAATATGGACACAAGCAGTTGTATTACTTCAACACATTTGACGGTGCTGGAGAAATTGACGTCGATAAAATGAACGAAACACAACAACAAGATATAACTATCGAAGATCCTCTATATGAGGAAGCCTGCGATAGTTGCACAATATAGGAACGACAATGAGTGTATTGAATACAGCCAACAGAGACCATACAACCAGTCTTGCATTTTTAGATCCGGCAGGAGGAGTCGGCATACAACGTTATGATACATTGAAGTACAGACAGTTTGATAAACTTACTGACAAGCAGTTGGGATTCTTTTGGCGACCAGAAGAAGTAGATGTACTACGTGATGCAAAAGACTTTAAAGAACTTACTGCTAACGAAAAACATATCTTTACTAGTAATCTCAAAAGACAAATACTTTTGGATAGTGTGCAAGGTAGAGCACCAATTGAGGCATTTGGGCCTATTGTTAGTTTGCCCGAGTTGGAAAACTGGATTATTACCTGGACATTTTCAGAAACAATACATTCAAAAAGTTATACACACATCATCCGTAATGTATATGCAAATCCAAGCAAGGTGTTTGATGAGATGATGGACATACAGGAGATCATTGATTGTGGAGAAGACATCACTGCATACTATGATGATTTGGTAGAAACTTGCAGTTACTATAACTTACTAGGTGAAGGTACACACACTATAAACGGTAAGAAAATTAAAATTGATCTATACGAACTTAAAAAGAAACTGTGGATCTGTTTAGCAAGTGTTAACATTTTAGAAGGTGTTAGATTCTATGTGTCATTCGCATGCAGTTGGGCATTTGCTGAACTTAAGAAGATGGAAGGTAATGCTAAAATCATCAAGTTCATTGCACGTGATGAGAATGTACATCTAGCAAGTACACAACAACTGATGAAAATACTTCCACAAGATGATGCAGACTTTGTAAAAATTAAAGCAGAGTGCGAACCACTTGTTATCAAAATGTTTGAAGATGCAGTGGAACAAGAATGTGCATGGGCTGACTATTTGTTCAAAGATGGGTCAATGATTGGACTAAATGCACAGTTGTTAAAAGAATATGTACAATGGATTGCAAACAAACGTATGACCGCAGTTGGAGTCCCTAGTAGTTATAAAGGTGCAAGTAACCCACTTCCATGGACACAAAAATGGATCGCTGGCGGCGATGTACAAGTTGCTCCACAGGAAACGGAGATAACTAGTTATGTTAACGGTGGTACAAAACAAGACGTAGATAATAATACATTTAAAGGGTTTAGTTTATGAGTGTTGTAACTGTTTATACAAAAGACTTATGTGGCTATTGTGATGCGGCTAAAAGTCTTCTAGAAAGAATGAACGTTAGATTTGACGAAGCAAAAATTGGAACTGACATCACCAGAGAAGAGCTTCTTGAAATTGTTCCAAATGCACGTACTGCTCCGCAGATTGTAATAAACAATAAGGTTGTCGGTGGATACGATGATTTAGTTGATTATATTGAAAATACAGGGTGGAATGGTTCAGGTTACTAAGTAGTAGCATGAATTATAACATTTGGAACAAATGGGATCCTCTTGAAGTTTGCATGTTAGGAAATAACTATGCACCAGAGTTTTTCAATGGCATACCTGATAAAGCAGGCGACCCATTAAAACGTATCTGCGAAGAAACTCTTGAAGACTTAGAAGGATACAAAAACACACTAAAGCAGTTTGATGTTAAAGTTATTCAGCCAGACATGGATACTAAAGAAAGGTTTTTAGACAATCCACATGAATACCCAAGAGGTCCGTTACAGCCTAGAGATCACCAACTCGTAATTGGCAACGTATGTTTTACAAATAAAGAAAAAGATCATCCAAATATTCACAAAAAACTTTTAGAATATGATAAAAACAATACTATCTGTGCAGACAAACTTTTATTGCCTCCACACAAGTACAACGAAATTGCGTGTACTGTTAGCGGAGATTGGCCAATATATGAAGACTACGCCAATGGTTGCGAATTAAAAACACATGTATCTAAAGAAATTTCAGAACTAAACTTTGAACCGTTTTGTATTACGAGTGCTAATAGTTTTATGTTTGACAATAGACTTGTAATTGGTTGTGACGATTTTGGTGGCATAACCGATAACAGTGATGGAATTTTATATTACTTAAAAAAATATACTAACATTGACTTTGAATTAGAAATGGCTCCGATGGACGGGCATATAGATGGTAACTATCATCCACTAAAGCAAGGAGCCATAATAAGTTTGAATGATGTTCAAACTTATGAAGACACATTTCCAGGATGGGAAATATGCTTTTTACCTGAGGAAGGTTTTGAAAAACTTACGCCTTTTATAGATCTAAAACAAAAAAATCAAGGCAAATGGTGGCTGGCAGGAGAAGAAGACAATGACGAGTTTACAAATTTTGTAGAAACTTGGTTACAAGACTGGGTAGGGTATGTAGAAGAAACTGTATTTGATGTTAATGTACTCATGCTTGATCAGAACCACTGTTGTGTGAGTAACCCTAATAATGAGACAGTAAATAAGTTTTTTAAGAAGCATAAAATCAAACCAGTGCATGTGCCATTCAGGCACAGATACTTTTGGGATGGCGGATTACATTGTATAACACTAGATTTAAAAAGAAGGTAAAATTATGTTTGAAAAAGATAAAACCTATTCACTTAGACTAAGCGATAGCAGCGAAATAATTTGCAAAGTTGTTAGCAGTGATGAAACAACAACTATTATATCCCATCCATTTTCCTTAATACCCACACAACAAGGTGTACAACTTTTGCCTGCAATGATGAGTGCAGATGAGACAAAAAATGTGACCATAAATACAAATAACATCACAATGTGGACTGAAACAAACAAAGATGTTATTGCAAGTTACATACAAGCAAGTACTGGTATAGTGGCTGCACCAAAAGGAATATTAAAAGGATAAAAATGCCAGGCGCAGTAAGAATAGGTGATCCAAACTCAGGTGGTGGACTTGCAGTAGGAACAGGTGCAAGCAGTGTAATTATTAACGGCCGCCCAGCATGCCTTATAGGAACATCAGTTACTCCACATCCTTGTTGTGGTGCCCCAGGTTGTAGCATACATTGTGCCGCAGTAACAACACTTGGTTCAATGAGTGTACTTGCAGAAAATAAACCTATTAACTATGTTGGTTCTCCAGACACATGCTTTCATACTAGAGCAACTGGAAGTAACGACGTTATAATACCAAGGGGATAACATGGCTTGTGGAGGAGCAATTACCGCTACAGTACTAACGGCAGGTGCAGGATTAGCAGGCAGTGTCGGTGGCAATCCACTTGAAAGTATATCAGGTGCACCATTAAATGTAACCGACAGTGTGACTGGACTTACAGGTGCTCCAACAATGGCAGCCTTTACTAGTAATCAAGCGAGCTTTCAAGCCTTAGCATCACCAACTGCACTTACAAGTACAATTAGTGGTGTATCAGGACTCGGTGGCACTATGCCACAAACTTTTAGTAACATGGCAAGCGGGTTAGGAGATAACGTCTTTAGTGCTGGATTTGATGTATTCTCAGGAGATGCTCTTGGTGTATTAGGACCAACAACTGGCATCGGAAGTGTACTTCCAACCGGTTTAGGTGAAGCGGCTAAGGTAATGGGCGGAAGTTTAAGCGGTGCTAATATAGTTGGTGATGCAAGCAAGTTTGGAAGTATATTAGGAGCCGCTGAAGGCTTTGTAGGTAGTTCGAATCAAATGATAGCGGCAGCTACAAATGCCGCGGGCAGTTTTGCTGGTGGCACATTTCCTGGAATGGATGCTATAGGCACAGGCGGACTAAGCGGAATTACAAATGCACTTCCAGACTTTGGTGCAGATCTTGGAAGTTTAGGAAGTACAATAGATTTTGCCAGTATCGGTGATCTTGGTTCACCAGGACAACTATTAAAAAACATGGACCTTGCAGGAAGTCTAGGGCCAATGTATGATAAGGTAGCTGATATTAATATTGATCCAGGACTTGCTGGAAGTCTCGGCGGATCTCTCAGCAGTGTTACTAATGCAATTGCAAATAACACTGGTGGACTAAGCATAGGTGATTTAGGCATTAGTTCTACTGATATTGCACAATTAGGACCAGCACTACCTAATAATATTCAAGGACAAGTATTTGATGCATTTAATGGATTATCTACTGCAGAACTAGGTGATGTAAAAGGAATACTTAAAAATACCCAGTCTGCAATAACTTCTGGTGGAGACCTAATGAATCCACAAAAACTTTTTCCAACAAGTTTCTCTACACTTACTGCTCCTCTAAGAACAGCAAGTGTAGGTGACAGAGCAATATACACTGCGGATGGTGCAGTGAATGAAGAATTTGATAGCCTTGGAGCATCTTTAGCCGGTGCTTTACCTGATGATCTAGCAGTTGCAAACGGAGCCTTGGCAAGAAGTTTTGGTCAAATCAAAGGCATTGAAAGCACTAATAACGAAACATTAACTGCGGCTGCAACCGATCTTGAAACACTTAAAGATTTACCGCTTGTGCAGAATCAAACTGTTTACGTTGAACCTGCAGTGGTAACATATTGGCAAAGTCAGTACAGTGTGCAAGACAATATTACCTTAGCAACTGGTCCAAACGGCACATACACTTTAAGTGATGTAATTGGATATGCCGCTGGTTATAACAGTGCGGCTCCACTGCAACAAAATATTATAGAAATGCAAAAACTCCAAACATCTGGAGCAATGGATGTGTTTACACGTGATGATGGATCAGGAAGTGCAAACACAGGAATATACAAAGTGATAGATTATTTTATTGCTGGGGCATACGATCCAACACCACCAGCAGTAACTCCTTTTGTTATACCAGCAGGTGTGTATGGTGCAGGAACCTATGCAACACAAACAGAAGCTTTTGAAGGCATTATTGCCGCCGCTAAAACTCTAATGCAAACATTCTACAATGATAATCCTGGAGCACAAATTATCCAACGTAACTTTAAACGTATGCAAGATCAGCAGGCAAGAGAGAAACTCATACGTGCCAAGATCGACTTAGATCTTACCACAGTACCTGCCAACACAAACAATGCAGTACAGTTAGCAACTAACTTGCCAAACTATGCACTTGATACCAGTTCTGGAGGACCAGGAGAACTTTTAGAACGTGTTATGAACTTTGATAGTACAGGTGGGCAAGCGAGTGTAGCTGCAATGAGAGAAGCAAGAAATATAGACAAATTGACGGCAGCAAACATTGTGCAGGATGGACCAATTCCAACAACACCACCAGCAAACCCTGGCTCATTGCTCAGTGCAACCTACACTGTTGCAGAAGCAGATGCAATAATAATTAGAAACTAACGGTTGACAAACCCATAGAACCGTTGTATACTTATAGTATGATATGTAACAGGAATGGAGACATCACTCGTGCTAAACAAAATAAAATATACTTCAGAAAATTATAATGGATTACAAGTGGCTTGCGATTGGATACAAGATCTCGAGGAAAGCAATAGTCGCTTACACAAAGAAGGTGTAATTGAAAAAGCACTTGTGGCGGCTAGACTTGGTAGTCATAGTGCAGAGTGCTTTTTGTACAACTGCTACCTAGCATATAATCCATACTTCATGTACAATATAAAACAAGTTGCTGAAACATCTGGCTACGAACACAGAGAAAATCCTTGGGTTGCATTTTGGGGATTGTGCGAAAGTTTACGTACTAGAACTATTACAGGTAATGCGGCACGAGAAGCAGTAGAACTTATGAGTGAAAAGTTTGACAGTGATCAATGGAACCTATTAGCAAGACGTGTGCTTATAAAAGATTTACGTTGTGGTATCACAAGTAAAACACTTAACAAAATAGTTGGCAAAACAGAATGGAAGATTCCTGTGTTTGAAGTACAACTAGCAACAGACTCAAAAGGACATCCTAAGAAACTTGCAGGCGAAGTTATGATTGAGCCAAAGTTAGATGGTGTAAGAACTATTGCTATTATCTATGCAACAGGTAATGTGATGTTATACAGTAGAAATGGTAAAGAGTTTGAGAACTTTCCTCACATTGCAAAGGAACTTGCTAAGATAGCAGACACATTTAGATCACATGATACTGATGCATTAGTCATAGATGGTGAGATTACAGGTAAGAGCTTTCAAGAACTAATGAGAGGTGCTACTAAAAAAGATCATACTGCAACTGACAGTGTGTTTAATGTGTTTGATTTTATGATACTAGAAGATTTCAAACGTGGATTTAGCAATCAGAGTCAAATTGATAGATTACTTGCACTGGAAAGTATAGTAAATAGAGTACAAATGCAAAACGTTGTTATGGTTAAAGGCAAGCAAATTAACCTCGACGAACCCGAAGCACATGAATTTATGGCAAAGTATGCAAACGATTGTGTTGCTGAAGGCTACGAAGGCATTATGATTAAGAAGTTAGATGCTCCATACGAATGTAGACGTAGTACATTTTGGATGAAGTGGAAGCCAGTAATAACAGTAGACTTGGAGGTAATTGACATTGAAGAAGGAACAGGAAGAAATGCAGGACGTTTGGGAGCTCTTGTATGCGAAGGTGTCGACGAAGATCGTACCATACGTGTTAACGTTGGAAGCGGCCTGTCTGATAGTGATAGGGATGACTTTTGGACTAGAAAAGATAGTCTAGTTGGTTATATCGTCGAAGTTAAAGCAGACGCAGTAACACAGAATCAAGATGGAACATATAGTTTACGTTTTCCTAGATTTGAAAGATTCAGAGGCTTTGAAGCAGGCGAGAAAATCTAATGCACAAAGTTTATTTTGAAATACGTTACATTGACCAATGGTATGAAATCATTGCAGAACTAAAAACATGGTTTGGTAACGAATGGAAAGGTCAACGTGGTATACGTAAAAAGTTCCACAAAACAATGTGGAGCCTAGACGCACACACTGTTTGGTTCCTTATTCCTGACCTTGCATTCAAGACTTTTATGGATTTAAAATTGTCAAACTCACCTAAATTAAGATAAGTACAACATGCTCTTAGGTTTATTAATATTATTCGTTGCATTAGCACTAAGTGGAATTGCCGCTTACTACAGTATCATTGGCTTGACTGCAATTTTTGCGGCGGCTGTTATACCTATCATTGTTATGGGTGGCGTGCTTGAAGTTGCTAAATTAGCCTGTACTGTATGGCTACATCAAAACTGGCAACGTGCAAGATTTGTGATGAAATTGTATCTTGTTCCAGCAGTAGCAGTATTGATGTTTATTACTTCAATGGGTATATTTGGATTTTTAAGCAAAAGTCACATTGAACAAAGTGCCATGGGCACAGAGCAAATTGAACAAGTAAAAGTCATTGACGACAAACTGCTTAGAGCACAAGCAAAAGTAGAACGTTGGAATACAGAAATTGGAAGGCTAAACAGAGGTGAGACATCAGGTCGTATAGATGGACTTATCACAAGAGAACAAGAACGTATTGACAATGCAAACAAACGTATACAACCACAGATAGATGCTGAAAATAGCAAAGTAAAAGGCTTGCGTCTACAAGCAGATAAAGAAATCGCACAACAAAACAAAAGACTTGGAGATGCACAAAAACGTACAAGTGCTGACATTGCGATTGCAGAAAAACGACTGGCACAACTTGACAAAGACGTTGCGGCATATACATCACAGGGTACTACCACAGGAGGAGTATTTACTGCTGACGTTGATAACGTTAAGAAAGGCAATCAACTACGTGCAAGCCAAAAGCCAGAAAGAGATGCATTAGAAAAAGCAATTGCAAAAGCAAAACGTACAGAAATTGGTGTAGCCAGTAGAGTACAACGTGAGATAACAAATATAAACAAACGACTAGCAGAACAGATAAAATCAGTTGAGGCAAACGTAGCCAAAATACGTACAGGAATTACAAAAACCATTGACAGTGCGAATGCAAACATTGCAAAATATACACTAGAAGCCGGAAGCAGTAATAAAAATGTTGACGTAAGGATAAAAGAACTTGAACTGAACATAGAAAACATTCAACCACAAATCGACGGTTTACGTGAAGAAAAGTTTGTTTTTGAGAAGCAGTATCGACAGTTTGAAGCAGAGGTTGGTCCGGTTAAATACATAGCTCAACTGATTTACGGTGATAATCCAGATCAGAATCTATTGGAAAGTGCTGTCCGTTGGGTTATAATACTAATCGTAGCAGTGTTTGATCCGCTTGCTATAATGATGTTACTTGCCGCGACTGAAACATTTGCATGGCGAAGACAGGATAAGGAGACAGCAGTTGAAACTGTTACGACGATGCCGAGCACACTGCCGGTTGAGGAGGTTGAAGAAGTTCAAGAGCAAGAAGCTCCAGATGAACCAGAGCCCGACCAGCCAGTTGAGGATGGACCAACAGATGAAGAGCCTGGTGAGACTAGAAGCGAGGATAAGTCTGATGGAGGAGAAACTGGAGTCAATATTGAAGAACCTAAGCAAGATCCTAAACCCTTAGAACGCACATTGCATGTAGAACATATTGTTTTACCTGATCCTGATATGGATGCAATCAAAACCCCACAACAGGTTATATACGAAGACGAATATGTTCCAAATCAAGAAATTGAAGAAGAAGTTACAACAGAACAAGTAGAAGTAGAAGTAGACGTACCTGTTGAAAAAACTGCTAATATATATAACTGGCAAGAACATGCCGCAGAAGAAGATGTAGTTATTGTCAATACTGACGGCAGGCAAGATGAGTCAATATATCTTGAAGAACCAACCGAAGAAGAAATAAATGAAATTGAAGAAGACATCTTTGAATGGAAAGAAGAAGATGAAGATGATCCTACTAAACGTGCAAGACGTATCTGGAAACGTCTAAATCCAGATGACACAATGAAGAATCAAGAACAAATGTTTGCACGTAGGGAAATTGATGTATTACCATGGGAGCAATACATTGATCAACCTGATGAAAAACTAGAACAATTTGCACAAAGCACATTTGGTGAAACATTTCCTACACATCCAATCAAAGGTGACACCTATGTAAAGACAGATGTTTTTCCTAGTACACTACACAAATTTAACGGTGAAGTTTGGATCACAGTAGACAAAGAAACTTCCGGATCTTATGTATATAACGATATGTACATACAACATCTAATAGAAAAACTAGGTTCAGGCGAGTATGATCCTGAACTTCTCAATGATGCAGAACGTGCGGCGATAGAAGAGCAACTTAAAAAGGATGATCTATAATGTCAATTGACAAAGAGCAGTACAATAAGTGTGATTTTTGTAAAAAAGAAAAGAATCAAGTCCAAAAATTGATTGTAGGCGACAGTGTTGCTATTTGTAATGAATGTGTAAACTTATGTGGAGATTTGTTAACATCTTTGGCAAAAGAAACAGTTGACGCAATCACATACAAAGACATCGATCCAAAAGAATTAAAGGATTTTTTAGACAAATATGTGATCGGCCAAGATGATGCAAAAACAGTACTAAGTGTTGCGGTTGCAAATCATTATAAAAGAATTCAAAACAAATCAAAAGAATTGGAACTAGATAAGGCTAATGTGTTGTTATTAGGGCCAACTGGTTGTGGTAAAACATTACTGGCAAAATCAGTAGCAAGGTACTTAGATGTGCCATTCGCAGTAACCGATGCCACAAGTATAACTGAGGCAGGTTATGTAGGAGACGATGTAGAAACACTAATTGGAAAACTACTAAGCAATGCAGGTGGTGATGTTGAAAAGTGTCAAAAAGGTATAATATTCCTCGATGAAATTGATAAAATCTCACGTAAAAGCGAAAATAGTTCTATCACACGTGACGTAAGTGGAGAAGGTGTACAACAAGCATTGCTAAAGGTAGTAGAAGGAACTGTTTGTAGGGTTCCAGCACAAGGTGCAAGTCGTAAAAACCCACAGGCTGAGATGGTAGAAGTTGATACATCAAACATATTGTTTATAGCTGGTGGAGCATTTGTTGGTATCAATGATGTAATTAAAAGACGGGCTGAAGGTTCAGGTATAGGCTTTGGAGTTGATGTAAAAACAAATGCTGAAGGAAAACTTGGCGATATGGAACCGGATGACCTGGTAAAGTTTGGAATGATACCCGAGTTTGTAGGTAGATTTCCGACCTGGGTAGGACTAACACAACTAACAGAAGAACAATTGAAGTTTGTGCTTACAGAAATTAAGAATAGTCTAATAGCTCAATACACTTACTTGTTTGAAACAGATGGTGTGAAACTAAAGTTTAGTGATGAAGCACTGCTTGAGATCGCAAAAAATGCGGCAACACGTAAAACTGGAGCAAGAAGTTTGCAAGCCGAGCTTGAACGAATATTGATGCCGCATATGTTTAGCCTAAAAGAATATGCTAAACAGGATATTACCGAAGTAGTTATAACTCCAGGACTAGTTAAGAAACCAATTAAATTAGCTGCCTAACTGGCTTGTTTGCATATGCAAGACGATTTGCGATAGTTCAGTATTTTATGAACTAGAGCACGATTTCGTGCGTCAGCAAACTTCTTCCATTGATATGGTCTGTAAGTCATTTTGCCACCCTCCCTAAGTAAATGGTTAGGTGCGTTCCTTCAGCGATTGCCTACTTCCGCCCTCTCGGGTGAACGTACTTTTATTTATAACATTTGTTATGCAAAACACAAGAAAAAGGTTGCTCTTTTTGCATATTCCGGTTATACTATGTGTATGTATAAAGGTAAACAAGTTCATTTTTTTGGTTTTAGAGGCTATGAGTACGTCAGTGCAGTAAGAGTTTGGGGTCAGCCTGACTTCATACATCCTGTGCATGATAGACGTAGTTACATAGAGTACGACCCTATCAATGACATTGGTATCTTTGCAAATAAAGAAACAGAAGAACTAATACACAGTTACAGACGTGAATACGCCGATATGAATAAAAAGGTTGACAATGTCTAATACTGTGCTATACTGTTTATATTGTTAGAGAATAGGAGACTTTACAATG
>UEXM01000656.1_pt1 | contig 34810 bp, 24 predicted proteins | sample 1796661 | NCBI WGS metagenome assembly UEXM01 (sample SAMEA4772469, study PRJEB27181) | metagenome
ATCTGAATTTCTCAGCTAACCTAACCCCTACTCTGGGCCTACCTTTAAGCATGTCCGGGTCAGATGCACACAGCCCTGGAAAAGGCTTTTTTTCAATGAAATTCCCCCCTCCATGAAACCGAACATTGAGAAGCTCCTCCCTCGCCCGGATCACCGCAGCCCTGCTCATGCCCAGCTCTATAGACAGGCGCTCAATGGTCCAGGCAACCCACTCCCCACCAAAGCGCAAAACGATCTGGACGAGCAGATATTTGCCTTCAGCAGACAGATCAGGCCAAACAGTACGTAGTAGATATAAAGCGCCATGAGGGGCAACAGACCGCATGATATGGTACCTTTAAAATATACTTTAAACTGCGTCATAGATTTGATCTTATACAAAACCCTGCACTTAGGCGAGCGCATCAAGATGAAGCAAAATTGGTTGGAGTGGCTAAACTGGCAGGATGAAAAAAGCTGCTCTTGGGCTATCAGCTACTGCGCAAAAAAGCAGCTTCTTGGCACGACAATACCAAATCCAACCATCTCCTCCTCAGAGGAACTCAGGAGAATCATTCAGGACTGGCCAGCCAGAAAACCAGAGAAAGGCTTCCCCTCCTCAAGACGAGAAGAGCTGATAAAAGAAGAGCTGCGGATGCGAAATGCTTATGCGCAGTGGATCAAACGGAAAAAAGCATCTTCCCATAAGAACTATACGTTATGGATGAAGAAAGGAATAAACAGAAAACTGCATAATTACGCTAAGAATTATCACCTCAGTATTAGCGCTACAGTTCAGCTGCTTATTGAGGACTTTCATGGGGAAATCAAAAGAATTGAGGAAGAGCACAGGGAAAAGAGGCGGGAACAACGGGAGTCACATCAAAAACAGCAGGAAGTTCTGAAGGATAGAATCAAACAGCAAGGGGAGACGATAGCAGAGCTCAAGGAACAAATAAGCAACCTGAAAAAGAGTCCAAGAAAGTCTGCCCGGAACTCCAGAATCCTGAAATTCAACACTGCTGACGATGAAAGCCGCTAAGCAATTGATTCGAGATGATCCGCCCACCGCTGCAGCCACTGACGACACTCCGCCTCATAGCTGTGCAGATCATAGGTACCCTCAATACCCTTCCGGGAGTGCCCCAACACCGCTTCGGCGACCTCACTGCGACACCCCATACGTGCCAGACCTGTACGAACCGTGCGCCGCAGATCATGGGGCGACCAGTCAGGAATCGAGTCGAGCCAGAGTTGGGCAGGAGTGTAATTCCGGCCATATTTAACCTTTTCAGGGTTTTTCAGGTGCCATTTGGTCTCAGTTAGCGACTTTTGTTGAATTGGCTTCTTGGTTCGAGTCGAGGGGAACAGGTAGATATCTGTGGTCAGTTTCAGCTGGCGCAGGAACTCGACCGCCTGGGTCGGGAGCTGAACGTAATGCTCAGCGCTGTTCTTGGAATCCCTCAGGTGCCAAGTGCCGGCCTCGAGATCAACATCTTTCCATTCAGCGTTACACACCTCCCCAGTCCGACAGCCGGTCCAGAGCGTAAAGCGCATGACATTCTTCTGAGTAGGGGAATAACCAGACCCCGGCAGCCAGGCCAATACAGCCGCCAGCTCTTTGTCCGAAAGCACCCGCCGCCCCTTGTTGGGACTCATACGGATCCTGGCCGTCTTCAAGCTAGCCTTGGCCAGCCATGCAGGGTTCGGAAAGTCGTCAGGCAGGCGCTCGAGCCCAATGGCGTACTCATAGGCAGCGATGAACTCCCTTAGCACATTCCCGGCCTGGACCCGCGCACCTCGATCCAGTATCTCTTTGATCAGGGCAACCACATCCTTGCGCTTCACCTCCGCCGCCGGTCTCTCCCCAAGCACCCGGACGACATCGTTGTGCAGGGTTCTGCGGACCTCCCACTGCCCTTTTGGCTTTCTGGCACCTGGAACCCGCTTTTTCTCACCGGTTCTGGGATCAGTCACCGAACGGTCCTCGATCACCTCCGTCAGATACTGCTCAACCAGATCCGTCACCGTATAGGCAGCAACGGCCTCAGCCTCTGCCTTTGCAGCCTTGGCTTCTTTCTCCGCCTGGAGCTGGCGATCCCGTTCGGCTTTGGGGCAAATCCCTTTTGCCCTGAGCTCCTTCATTTTGGAAAGCTCAAGGCGAGCTTCGGCAAGCTTCACCCCAGGGAAGTTACCTATCTTGACCTGAACCAGCTTTCCCGTCTCCGGGCTTAGATAGCGATAAGTGAAGGTTTTCAGGCCCGACGAGCCGCAGCTGACCCGCAGTCCCGCGTTCTCAGCACCATCCGTTTTGACCTTGTCACCAGGCCGCATTGCCTCAATGGCACGGACCGATAGTTGCTTACTGCCTTGTTTGCTATGCTCCATCGCTTTGATCCACCAACACTAACGGTTTCAAGCAAATCCCCGCATCGCAGGCTCCGTCTGGCCTGCAAAGGATTTGGTGTAGGTTTTGAGCAGTATATCACCGGGGAATCGGCCCGGCACGAAAACCTACACTAAAACCTACACTTATTTTGTGGATTGGGGTGGATCACCATGGACAAGCACGGACACTACTGGAAATTGCACGTTTCGCTAACCACCTGATTTTATAGCGAAACAACAGGAAAAAACGGGCTGAAACGTAGATATGACGCAAAACGATTTATCCGCACACACACCTATGATGCAGCAGTACCTGGCTATTAAGGCCGAACACCCGGACCAACTGGTGTTCTACCGCATGGGGGATTTCTACGAGCTGTTCTTTGGCGATGCGCAGAAGGCGTCGCGGCTGCTGGACATTACACTGACCCAGCGCGGCCAGAGTGCCGGCAAGCCGATTCCCATGGCAGGCATTCCTTACCACGCGGCCGAGAACTATCTGGCGCGGCTGGTGAAGCTAGGTGAGTCCGTGGCGATTGCCGAGCAGATCGGTGACCCGGCGCTGGCCAAGGGGCCGGTGGAGCGCAAGGTGGTGCGCATTGTCACCCCCGGTACGGTCAGTGACGAGGCGCTGCTGGAAGAGCGCCGTGACAATTTGCTGTGCGCCGTTTTCGACCACAACAACCAGTACGGCTGCGCCAGCCTGGATCTGGCCGCCGGGCGTTTTGTGGTGACTCAAGTAGAGGGTGCCGAGCAATTGCAGGCGCTGCTGGAGCGCTGGTCGCCAGCGGAACTGTTGCTCAGCGAGGAGCATGGCTTGCCGGGGCGCTGGGCCGAGCGCCCCGGCACCCGCAAACGCCCTGGCTGGGAGTTTGATGAGGACGCCGCCCGACGCCAACTGTGTCAGCAATTTCAGGTGCAGGATCTGGCCGGCTTCGGTGACCCCACCTCCGTGGCGGTAGCCGCCGCCGGCGCCCTGCTTGGCTATGCCAAGGAAACTCAACGCGGTGAACTACCCCATATTACCTCGCTGGCGGTAGAAAGCTTTGACGATGCGGTTGCCATGGATGCGGCCACCCGCCGTAACTTGGAGCTCACCGAAACCCTGGATGGCCAGGAACAGAACACCCTGGCCTGGGTGCTGGACAGCACCGAAACCGCCATGGGCGCGCGGCTGCTTAAACGCTGGGTGCACCAGCCCTTGCGTAACCGCACGACCCTCACCCAGCGCCAGGACCAGATCGATGCCCTGCGCCAGGGCTGGTGTTTCGAATCCGCCCGCGATGTGTTGAATGACATCGGCGACATGGAGCGGATTCTCGGCCGAGTAGCACTGCGCTCTGCGCGCCCCCGCGACCTGACGCGCCTGCATGCCAGCCTGAAGGCTCTACCGCCATTAATCGGCACCTTGCCCGCCGCCGACTGCTTCTTTGAGCTGATCGAGCGCATCGGCCAGTTTCCGAATCAGGTGGAATTACTGGGCACCGCGGTGATTGAAAACCCGCCCATGCTGATTCGCGATGGCGGCGTGATTGCCCCCGGTTACAGCGAAGAGCTGGATGAGCTGCGCTCGATCAGCGAAAACGCCGGTGCTATTTTAGTGGACATTGAAACCCGGGAGCGCGAACGCACCCAGCTGTCCACCTTGCGGGTGAAGTACAACCGGGTGCACGGCTATTACATCGAGTTGTCACGCCGGGAATCGGACAAAGCGCCAGCGGATTATCAGCGCCGCCAAACACTCAAGAATGCCGAACGCTTTATTACCCCGGAACTGAAAGAGTTCGAAGACAAGGCGCTGTCTGCGTCCAGCAAGGCACTGACGCTGGAAAAACGCCTTTACGAGGCCCTGCTGGAAAAAGTGGCCGCCGACCTGCATGCCCTGCAGCGTAGCGCCACCGCCGTGGCCGAGCTGGATGTGCTGGCGTCCCTGGCCGAGCGCGCCGAAGCCCTCAACTGGGTACGCCCGCAGCTGGTCGACGACGACGCTATCATTGAAATCGTGGATGGCCGCCACCCGGTGGTGGAGCAAGTGCTGGACGATGCCTTTGTGCCCAACAGCCTGCACCTGGATGACGCCCGCCGCATGGTGATCATTACCGGCCCGAACATGGGCGGTAAATCCACCTACATGCGCCAGACTGCGCTGATCGCCCTGCTTGCTCACCTTGGCAGCTGCGTGCCTGCAGCCAGTGCCCGCATCGGCAGCCTGGATCGCATCTTTACCCGCATCGGTTCGTCTGATGATCTGGCCGGCGGGCGCTCCACCTTTATGGTGGAAATGTCGGAAACCGCCAACATCCTCAACAACGCCACCGCCCAGAGTCTGGTGCTGATGGACGAAATTGGCCGCGGCACCAGCACCTTTGATGGCCTGAGCCTGGCCTGGGCCGCCGCCGAACACCTGGCGCGCAACCTTAAGGCCTTCACCCTGTTTGCGACCCACTACTTCGAGCTGACCCAGCTGCCTGAGCAACTGCCCGGCATCTACAACGCTCACCTCACGGCCAGTGAGCACGATAACCGCATTGTGTTCCTGCACCGGGTACAGGAAGGCCCGGCCAGCCGCAGCTATGGCTTGCAGGTGGCCCAGCTGGCCGGGGTGCCGGCCAGCGTGATCCATGAAGCGGGGAATAAACTGCGCGAACTGGAAGACGGCAAATCCCTGGCGGCGTCCGCCTCTGCCGTGAACACAACGCCCGCCAGCACCACACCGTCAGCGGCAATGCCGGCCCAGGCCAGCCTTTTCAATGAGCCCAGCGCGGTAGAGCAAGCGCTCACCGGCATCGACCCGGATGAGCTGACCCCCAAGCAGGCACTGGAGGCACTCTACAAGCTGAGAGGGTTGCTTTAACGCTGCAGGAAAGGCGCTAGGCTGGTGGCGCCATAAGCCCGGTGACGAGAAGCCAAATCGCCAGACTTTACCGTGCTTTAGGGTTTGCCTTTCGAAACTCGCCTCTCGCAACTCGACACTCTGGCTATCCGCAAGGCACAGAGCGCGACGCATCTGCAGGAGGGGCAACCGGCAAGTTGTCTTTTAATAACACTCTGAGCTATTACCTTATATCAACGCTACGTTTGCCTGCCTCTGGGCATATCGCTAGACTAGCGCCACCCCAAGCGAGACCGTGCCTATTGCTGCTATAATCAGCCCTTGGCGCTGTACAAAATGACGACACCTGGCGAGGACCGGCTATGACGTTTGTAGTAGGTGAGAATTGCATTAACTGCAAACACACCGATTGTGTGGAAGTGTGCCCGGTAGACTGTTTCTACGAAGGCGAAAATTTTCTGGTTATCCACCCGGACGAGTGTATCGACTGTGCACTGTGTGAGCCGGAGTGCCCGGTTAACGCGATTTTCTCGGAAGATGAACTGCCGGACGACCAGCAGGACTTCCTGGAGATCAACGCGGATCTGGCAGAGAAGTGGCCGAACATTACCGAAATGAAAGATGCGCCGGACGACGCGGAAGAGTGGGACGGTGTGCCTAACAAGCGGGAGAAGCTGGTCCGCTAAGCGCGGATCACTTTTCTCCAGGCAAAATAAAAGGGCGGCATCCTGCCGCCCTTTTTGCGTCGAGTCATCCTGACCCTTTTGCGCTCACCGCAACATCCTTGTACTGCAATCCTTGCAAATCCTTGTGCTCAATTCCCTGAAGCACGGAAACACTATATCAACCGTATTTTGCTCTGTGAGTAAAATAAATATTAAAAGTCTGGGCAAAAACCACACAACTTTGAAATTTATCAACCAAAACAAAAAGTTAGCGTTTTCCCGATCACCAGTTAATGCTGAAAACAGCGGAAAAACACTGCTTTATCCTACAGCTTTGTAAGAGATCTCTTACACGCCTGCCCCGTAACGCCAGCTCAGCCCCCCCAAACGACTACATCCCGACGCTAAAAAGCGCCCAAGCTTTTACATTTCCTCACTGCTTTTTACAGCACCGCGTCACACTTCTGGGTAGCATTAATTCTATGGAAAACGTGGTGTTACAGAGCATCGCCAAGCCAACCAGTATCCCCCCAAGGCGCTAGCAATAGCGCTCACAACCCCCCTCTTCCACCCCAATTTCGGAAGAGGGTTTTTTTTGCCTGAAATTCGCCCCTAGCCGGCCCCATTTGGCGCCAGGGTAGCGCTCAACGCCACACAGGCCTGTTGGAAATGCCGCTTCAGGGAATCAATCAAAGGCGGCGCGCTGGCAAGCTCACCGTTGGAGGCCAACGTTTCCAGCTCCATGCATACATCCGCAACGCGGACGGCCCCCAGGTTGCTGCTACTGCCCTTGAAGCTGTGCGCCTGGCTGCGCAGGGTGTCTGCATCGCCCCCCGCGAATGCCTGATCCAGTGCGACCAAGCGTTGTTCGCCATCACGCTGGAACGACTCGATCAGCATCTGGAAATCCTGACCCATAATATCCTGCAATTCGGAAACGACCTCGGCATCGAGGACCGATCTATCGTGCATCAACCTGCTCCGTCATCCTTTACGGCGGTTACCATAGCAGCTACAGAAACCCTGTTATGTGTTACAGGCTAGAAATTTAAGCAAGGACCGTCATCCCTGACACCCGTGAAATCAGGAAAAAATGACAGACGGTAAAAGTCCGGATGAACGGGCCCGCGCCACATCCTCCGGCTCATCCACATCCCAAAGGGGCGATAACACCGCAGTTTCCTTGGGAGCAAAGCAGGCCCGACTGTCCTGTAGCGCATGGGGGCCACCGAAGCGCACGCCACGGAAGCGTTGAGTGGACCAGAGCGATGCCTGGCCGCTTCCCAACAGCACATAGCCACCATCCTCACTGGCGCCGAACACCACGGGGCTGTGCTCCAACGTGGCCAACGCCTGCTCGAAGTAAGGCGGATCCAGCAGCAGGCAATCACTCCCGACCAACAAGACCCGGGAAGAGTGAGACAAGCCCCGTGATAATGCCCCGGCCATTCGCTCGCCCAGATCCCCGCCATGCTGCAAAAAACAGGACCAGCCCCGTGACGTTGCTTCCTGACTCAATTGCGCATCCGGCTTGTCGAGCCACAGCTGCACGTCACCGGGAAACGTCTGCGCGGCGGCAAAGGTTCGCCACAACAGTTGCTGATAAATCTGCAAGGCACCATCGGCACCAAAAGCGGGGATCAGGCGGGTTTTTACCTGGCCGGCGTGCAGGGCGCGGGCAAAAATAATGAGCAGGGGCGTGTCACTCACCCGGCGTCTCCCCGGTAATAGTCCCGATGCAGCGCATCGGGGCTAGCGCCTCGCCAGTATCGAAAACGCAGGGACCACATCAGCCAGATGGTGCGCCAAGCGCCATTGTTCTCCCAGCGCCGGCTACTGGTGATCACCGGCGGGCGCAAACAGGCCGGGCGCTCCAGCGCACGCAAAGTCCGTGACAGGGCAATATCTTCCATCAAAGGCTGCTCGGGAAACCCGCCCTGCTCACGAAATATATCGCGGCGCACAAACAGGGCCTGGTCACCGGTGGCAATTCCGGTCAGGCGCGAACGCCAGTTCATCATGAACGCAATAACGCGAAAAAGCGGGCGGGACTGGCTCAGGCGAACATCAAAACGCCCCCACGGAGTAGTGCTGGCTAAACCGTTGAGAGCCTCACGGTGGCGAGCATCGAACACCGTATCTGCATGGATAAACCAGAGCCACACTCCCCTTGCACACACCGCGCCGGTATTCATCTGGGTGCTGCGCCCCGGATCACTGACCAGCACCGTATCGGCCAGCTCGCGGGCAATGTCGATGCTGTGGTCGGTACTTCCGCCATCCACCACAATCAGTTCATCATCGTCGGTGAGAGCAGCACGTAGCCGTGCCAATGACACGGCCAGGGTATCCCCCTCATTGAGCACCGGGACGATGACACTGACCCGACTCATTCCAGCGAACCACCACAGCTGCTTCCCGCACCCGCCGTGCAGCCGAAGCAGTGGTCAGCCACATAAATTGCCTCGCCTTGTATATCGTCTTCCAACAAGCTCGACAAATGTTGATGGCCTTCGTGATGGCCTTGCGGCATCTCCAGCATCTGATTGAAATCACAATCGTAGAGATAACCCTTGTAGTCCACGCTCACCATGGATCGGCACATCAATGCAGGCAAGGTGTCGCGATTGTAGCTATCACGTAGCAGCTGCATATAGTCGTTGAACTGATTCTGGGCCAGTAGCACAGCACCAAAACGGCTGATGGGCATATTCGTGATCGTGAACAAGCTATTAAAGCGGAGCCCGAAATGCTCCATCAGCTCGCGCTTGTAATCGGCTTCCAAAACAGCCTGGGGAGGCGGCAGCGACGCGCCGGTGGGGTTATAGACAAGGTCCAGAACCTGATCTTGCCCGTACCCTTTCTCGTTGAGGCGGCGAATGGCTTCCAGGCTGCCCTGGAACACGCCCTTACCCCGCTGCTTGTTCACGTTTTCTTCGGAATAGCACGGTAAGGAGGCCACCACATGCACATCGTGGTCGGCCAGAAATTGCGGCAAATCCTCATAACCCGGTTCGAGCAGAATAGTCAGATTACAGCGATCGATCACTTCCACGCCCAGTGCATGGCATTCACGCACAAGGTAGCGAAAGTGGGGATTCATCTCCGGCGCACCGCCGGTAAGATCGATCACCTTGATGTCCCGTTTGCGGATCACCTGAAGAATCAGGTCCACAGTGGCCTTGTCCATCATTTCAGTCCGGGTAGGCCCCGCATTCACATGGCAGTGGACACAGCTCAGGTTACACAAATAACCCAGGTTGACCTGCAATACCGTGGTGGCAAACCGGCGCAACGGCGGGAAGTCCGTGGAGCTGCGGACCAGAAGGTCATGGGTATCCTGCATATTGCACCTCGTAGAATTCGTTGCATGCTACCAATGGATGCGTAAACGTCGCAAAAGTTACGTGAAGATTGCGGGATACTTTGGCTACTTTGGCTACAGGGTACTTTGCGGGAGCGCGCTTGCACGCTAATTAAAGCCTCGTCCTGCCACAGGCAGGGCGCGTCAAAACCGATTCGCCCGTAAGCTGGCAAAAGGGCCCGGATGGATTTTCCGCTAAAATGACGAAGCCACTTTAAGACAAACACTGGCACCAAATTTCAAAGTCCTTACAATCAGCATCCGAATGCTTCGCTAGCGCAGCGGCGTAACCCGACAAACCGGGCCGGATCAACCCGCCGCCTTGATCTTAAACAGCTGGCGCTAAAGATCGGATTACGGCTTCGTCTAATTCGACCTTGTGCCTCTCCGGCGGAAGGGCTGATCGACGAAACCCGCACGCTCCCGCGTAGGTCGAATTAGCCTGAAAGGCGTAATCCGACACAGAGGGGCAGTCGTAACGGCACAGTCGGTTGTCGGATTACGGCCTTCGGCCTAATTCGACCTACGGAAAATGCCTTGGTCGCTCAGCGGGGGAAGCCGGGGTTTGCCAACACTCGCTTTGGCTTGGACGAACATGAGCCGGATACCGCCGCTTCGCTGGAGTCCGCAGGACGCGCAAGCGCCGACAAAAAAGTCGCTGGCTCCCTTAACGCTGGCTCCAGCAATGAAACCCCGTACAATCTGCACGCTTAATATGCCCCGGTAGCTCAGTTGGATAGAGCAAGCGCCTCCTAAGCGCTAGGTCGGACGTTCGAATCGTCTCCGGGGCACCATCTTTCCCTCTTTGCCTGCATCACCTTTTTGTATCAATCCGATCAGCTCTTTGCTCTGGCTCCCTCACTCTCTTTGCCAGACACTGTCGCCGCGCACGAACACCCAGGATTCAACATGACCCACGACACGCCCTCCTCTTCCCCTCTCAGCCCACTGCTGGTGCTGCTGATGGCGACCACCACCGGGTTGGTGGTGGCCAGCAACTATTACGCGCAGCCTTTGCTGCACACCATCGCGGACCAACTCAGCCTGAGCTACGCCAAAGCCGGCATTATTGTCACCACCGCACAGGCCAGCTACGCAGTGGGGCTGATTCTGCTGGTACCACTGGGCGACCTGGTCGAGCGACGGCGATTGATTGTGATCATGATGTTGCTGGCCATGGTCGGATTACTGATCAGCGCCAGTGCGCGCTCACTACCGATGCTGCTGGCCGGCACAGCCATCACCGGGGCGTTTTCCGTGGTGGCGCAAGTATTGGTGCCGTTTGCCGCCACGCTGGCGCCAATGGAAACCCGCGGCAAAGTGGTGGGCACGGTGATGAGCGGGTTGTTACTGGGCATTCTGCTGGCACGCACCGTGGCGGGCGCGCTGTCCTCTCTGGGCGACTGGCATACCGTCTACTGGGTTGCTGCCGCGTTAATGTTACTCAACACCCTGGCCCTGTGGCGCTTGCTACCCCGCTATCACCAGACTACCTCGCTCCACTATGGCCAGCTGATTACCTCTATCGTGGGGTTGTTTGCGCGGTATAAGGTCTATCGCCAGCGCTCCGTGCTCGGTTTTCTGGGCTTTGCCATGTTCAGCGTGCTGTGGACTTCGCTGGCCTTCCTGCTGTCCGCCAAACCGTGGGCATTCAACGATGCCACCATCGGCCTGTTCGGCCTGGCCGGGGCGGCAGGCGCCCTGTCTGCCCGCCATGCCGGAGTACTCGCCGACCGTGGCCATGGCCAACGGCTAACCATCATCGGCATCCTGATTCTGTTGCTGTCGTGGGGGTTACTGGGGCTCGGCGGCACATCGCTCATCGCCCTGCTGGCGGGGATTGTGCTGCTGGATCTGGCGCTTCAGGCGGTTCACATTACCAATATGAACCTGGTCTTCTCCCTAGACGAAAGTGCCCGTAACCGCCTCAATTCCGGCTACATGTTCCTGTACTTCCTGGGCGGCGCCTCCGGCTCACTGGCCTCCGCCGCCGTCTACGACCTCCACGGCTGGACGGGGGTTGTCCTGCTGGGCGCAGGGCTGGCGGTGGCAGCCCTGCTCTATGGCGGGCTGATGCAGGTCGAAAATCACCGTACCCGCCATCAGGAAAGTTGACCGGGTTTTACACAGCAGTGATTTACCCTTTTCCACAAGTGATCTAGATTAAGAATCTCACGTCGGATAAAAGGAAATTTCGATGAAATTACTGGGACTGTTACAACTGGCCGTGGCGATCTACGCCATCGTAATGATTATTCAATCGTCCGCCGAGACAGGCGCCAAGGTGCTGTGGGTGCTACTGGTGCTGATTGTGCCGCTGATCGGCCTGATTATCTGGGCGCTAATGGGGCCGGGCTCACCGCTGAAGCGTTAGCCTTGGTTTCGCGGGTGGCGTCTGCCACCTCGCGAACATCCCCGGATTGCTGCCAGGCGCCCGGCGTTTGGTAATAACCGTGCGCGATGCCCTGGAAACGGGGTTGATTGATTATTCGCTGCAAACGGCGCAGGGAAAAATACGGGATATCCCGGAGGATGATATTGGCCAACCAGGCCGGCAATGACCCTCCCGGGTCCAGCACCACTTCAATGGTCACCTGCACCTTGCCCGGCTCGCCCGGGGAAAACCGGTAATACCCTTCCATCTGCGGCATGCGCACATAGTGTGCCTGCTGAGGATAACCTGTTTCGTTCAAGGAAAAGGGCATCACCAGGTCAAGCGTGTCCCGCTCCTGATAAAAGGTCACCCGCAGGGGGGCATCACGATCTTTCACTGGCCACGGCAGGCGGGTCGTTACGTACACGTCGCGCTGAAAGGGGGAGTTGCGCTTCAGGTCACGGATTTCAGACACCATGTGCATAAACGACGCCACCGCATCGTAATCATCCAGCAAGGCGCCGATAGCATTGAAATCATTCACCCGCAGGTCGGCCACGCCCCGGAACGTCTTCAAGCGTGAGTCACCGTCATCCTGACGGAATACCTGGATGCCGTCCCGGTCGGTCACCAGCACCCATTCCCCGTCGCTGGCTAAAGCCGGCATGGCCGCCAGCACCAGCAATACCGCCAGCAGCGTTGTCAGTTTTTTTATCATAATTGTCCTGACAGTGTTGCGCGCAACATCCTCGCTGTTGCGCTGCATGGGTTGTACTACCGTATTAAACACTCTGTTTAAGCGGCTACTTTATAACCAAGAGTGCCAACGATGTATTCCTTGAAACCGGGAGATCGTGATCAAGGCCACACAAATAATGGCATTTTGCTATAACCGCCCACATCTACTGGCCTCTAGAGGTAGGGCTCCATCATGTGCGCTAACGCATTGCGCACCCGCCGCCAAGGGGCCATCTGCCGGAATCCGGCCTGGTCCAGCCGCTGAGACAGGACAATCCGTTGATCCAGTGCCTCATCAATCTGCTCTGCCAGTGCCTCCCCATAGCACTCCAGATCAAACTCGAAATTGAGTCGCAGGCTACGGGCATCCCAGTTGCCCGAGCCCAGCATGACCCAGTGCTGGTCCACCGTCATGACCTTGCTGTGGTCAAAAGGCGGCGGCGACAAGTACAGCTCAGCTCCTTCGGCAACCAGCCAACGCAAAGCATGCAGGCTGGCCCAGTGCACCAACCGCAGATTGTTTTTGCGCGGCACCACGATCTGCACCCGGATTCCTTTAAGCAGCGCCAGTTGCAGTGTGGCTAGCAAGGTCAGGTCGGGCACGAAGTACGGGGTGACGATGCGAATACGGGATTCGGCACTGCCGATGGCGGCCAGCAGCGTCATACGGCGTTTGTCGAAATCCGCATCGGGCCCGGCGCTGATGCCCCGGGATTGCACATTGCCCAACCAGGCCGGGCCGCGGTAACTGGTGTCCAACAGCTCACCACTGGTGAAATACCAATCCGCTGCAAAACTGCGCAGCAGCTGTCCCACCACCTGACCCTCGATACGGGCATGCAAATCGGTGATTTTTGGTGGCTGCTGGATATAACCGGCGCGAATATTCATACCGCCGGTGAATCCATAACAGCGGTCCACCACCATGAATTTACGGTGATTACGCAGGTTCAGGTACGGCATCCGCCAAGGAGCCAGGGAATACAGAAAACGCTCCACCGGCACCTTGCCACGGCGCAACCGCCAAACCACCGACGGCAGAGAATACAGGGCTCCCACACCATCCAGCAGCACCCTCACCTTGACCCCTCGCGCCACCGCCGCCGCCAGCGCATCAGCCAGCGGCTTACCGGCGGCATCGTTGCCGAATATGTAGGTGGCCAGATAAATGCTTTCCGTGGCGCTGTCGATCGCCGCAAGCATGTCCTGGTACGCCCCAGGGGCATCCAGCAGGGTGATGCGGTTGCCGTCGGTCAGTGGCAGGTGCGTCAGGCGCCCCACCAGGCGGCTGAGGATTTTCAGGTGTTTAAGGTCAGGCTCTGGCTCTGCGGCAATGCGCCAGCCATCGTTACCGTCGATCAACCCGCCTGTGAGCTGACGGGCCCGCCGGCGAATACGATTGACGCCCAGGATGTAATAGAGCAAAGCACCCAGCACCGGCACCAGCCAGACCAGCCCGGTCCAGGCAGCGGCAGCGCGGGCATCACGCTTATTCTGGGCAACGTGCACCGTCACGGTCACCGCCAGGCTGATACTGATAAACGCCGCCACATAGGGCCAGTACGGGTCCAGTACTAGCAATATCGCATCGATTTTGGCAGTCCAGTATGTGACATCCAAAGCCATTCAGTTCCGTCTCTGAAGCGGGTATCCGTTCAACGATAACATAACCGGCGATACCCGCCCGCCGCCCGGCTTTGCGCTTTGCCCGTGGCTTCCCTAGAATACGCCCTCTTTTGGGACATCGGCCGGCTGGCAGCAGTCACACCGTGTACAGAAATGGCCTCTCCCCTCCCCGATTATGCTGGGAGGCGATTCGTTCCAAGTCCTCTGCGTCGCCACGCCGACGCACGTTAACGGGCCAAATGAGCCCGACTCAGCGCCAGCCGCCGCTGGCCGTCAGTAGTAGTAACGACTAATTCCTGCTGGTTTAGGCAACCAGTGTACCGGTGTTGACGGCGTTTTCGTCATGCCGGCGCATGATGAGGAGCAATACCATGCCCGAAACCAATACGGTTATTCCGCTGCACCAGGACACCCGCGAGACGACTCTCGATAGCGCCGACACGCAGGCCAATTCGTTCGACCCCGCCTACGACGAACCTCGTCGCTTCAAGGTCTACACGGCGCGCCAGCTCGACAAAATCGAACCGCTCAAACGCCTGGATGACGAAACCCGCTTTGCCATGGACGTGGTCGCCAATGTGCTGCCGTTTCGGGTCAACGAATACGTGATCAACGAATTGATCAACTGGGACAACGTCCCCAATGACCCCATCTACCAGCTCACCTTTCCCCAGCGAGGCATGCTGGCCCCGGAACACTTCGACAAGGTGGCCAAGGCCATGCGCGGCGGCGACAAGGCTGAAATCAAGACCGCCATCGCCGACGTCCGTGAAGCGCTGAACCCGCATCCCGCCGGGCAGATGGAACACAACATGCCGGAAGTTGACGGCGAAAAAATCGATGGCGTGCAGCACAAGTACAACGAAACTGTGCTGTTTTTCCCCAGCCAGGGGCAGGTCTGTCACAGCTACTGCACCTTCTGTTTCCGCTGGGCGCAGTTCATCGGTGACAACGACCTGAAGATCGCCACCAAGGAAGCCGGGCAACTGAAAAAATACATTCAGGCCCACCCGGAAATTTCCGATGTACTGATTACCGGCGGCGACCCGCTGGTAATGAAAACCAAGAACCTGCGGGCGCATATCGAACCGCTGTTGGAACTGGAGCAGATTCGCACTATCCGCATCGGTTCCAAGGCGCTCACCTTCTGGCCCCAGCGCGTGGTCTCCGATGCCGACGCCAAAGACCTGCTGGACCTGTTCGAGGAAGTGATTGCCAGCGGCAAGCACTTGGCGCTAATGGCCCACTACAATCACTGGCAGGAACTGGAAACCGACATCGCCCGCGAAGCGGTAAAACGGGTCCGTGCCACCGGTGCGGTGATTCGCGCCCAAGGCCCACTGCTGGCCCACATCAATGACAACGCCGATGACTGGGCGCGCCTGTGGCAGACCCAGGTCGAGCTGGGCATCATCCCTTACTACATGTTCGTAGAGCGCGACACCGGCGCCCGGCATTACTTTGAAGTACCGCTGGCCAAAGCCTGGGAAATCTACCGCGATGCCATGAAACAGGTATCCGGTATTGCCCGCACCGCCCGCGGCCCGAGCATGTCCAGCCACCCGGGCAAAGTGGAAATCCAGGGCGTTACCGAAATCAACGGCGAGAAAGTCTTCGCCCTGCGTTTCATTCAAGGCCGCAACCATGACTGGGTACAGCGCCCCTTCTTTGCCAAATACAATGAAGAAGCCACCTGGCTGAACCATCTGGAGCCCGCGTTCGGAGAAGAAAAATTCTTCTTTGAAGACGAACTGGCCGAGATGGAAGCCGAATAGAGAAAGTCTGCTGTACCACCAAAGCCGTGCAGGTCGGATTTACCCAAGGGTACAGAGAGCCTGCAAGGCGAAGTCCGACATTCGCTCTTGATCTCATCTGCGTGCGAGTCTGTCGGGTTACGGCTACGCCTAACCCGACCTACGCAACTGGCAGAAATGGAAAGCGAATCGAAACAGTCCGACGTCATAAAAACGCCCCGCTATTGCGGGGCGTTTTTATTTGGGCAACCACAAAACCCTGGAAAGGGTGCGACACTCATTGTCCCAGCATTCGATTATTCTGGTGTTTTCTCGCGTAAGGAATCCCTCTTTGTAGCACCAAGAGGCACTCTCCCTTAATCTAACTCCTTTCGCATACACACAAATCTGGCAAGGATGGCACATGCAAAACGGGCTGATGGTGCTGCACGGCAACCGTCTGGAAACCCTTACCGAGCTGGTGGCGGACTGGCTACAGCAACAACCACTGCCACCACTGGAAACGGAAACCTTTCTGGTGCAGTCCAACGGCATGGCCCAGTGGCTGAAACTGCAACTGGCGGATGCGTTGGGGATCAGCGCCGGCTTCCAGTTTCAGATGCCGGCCCGGTTCCTGTGGGGCGCCTACCGCACCGTGCTCGGCGAAGACCAGGTCCCGCGTACTTCACCGTTCGATAAATCCCGCTTGCTATGGCGGCTGTACCGGCTGCTGCCTGCCTTGCTCAACAACGAGCACTTCGGTCCCCTGCGGCACTTTCTGGCTGACGATGTGGATGGCCGAAAACGTCACCAGCTGGCCGAACGACTGGCAGATCTGTTCGATGCCTACCAAATGTATCGGGCAGACTGGCTGGCGGATTGGGAAAACGGTAACGATCGTCTGCGCAAAGCGCAGGATCGCGACGCCTTTGACGATTTTCCCACCAGCCAGTTATGGCAGGCACATCTGTGGCGCGCCCTGCTGGCAGACATGGACGACAGCAAACAAGGCCTCAGCCGCAGCGCCATCCACCGTGATTTCATGGCCGCGCTCGCGCCCCAACAAGGCACACCGCCGCCAGGCCTGCCACGCCGGCTGATCATTTTTGGTATCAGCGCTCTGCCCCAGCAGGCTCTGGAAGCGCTAGCCGCGCTCAGCCAGCACTGCCAAATCTTGATGCTGGTACAAAACCCCTGCCAGCATTACTGGGCGGATATCGTCGAAGACAAACAGCTACTGCGCCGCCAACTGGACAACCGCAAACGCCACCTGACCGCCCTGCCAGAAAACCGCGTTAATCCGCTGCTGGCCGCCTGGGGCAAACAGGGCCGCGACTTTATCGGCTTGCTCTACGACCACGACGACCCGGACAGTTACCGCAGTGCCTTCCAGAACCAGATTGATCTGTTTGAAAACCGCGAGCCGCACACCTTGTTGCAGCACTTGCAGCAGGACATTCTTGACCTTGAACCCCTGCCGACGCCGGACCAGCGCCCGCCCCTGGACATTGATGCCTCTATCCAGTTTCGCATCGGCCACAGCGCCCAACGGGAAGTGGAAATTCTCCAGGATGAACTGCTGGACCGTTTCAGCAACGACCCCACCCTGCAGCCCCGCGATGTGATCGTGATGGTGCCAGACATTGAAGCCTACGCGCCGCACATTGATGCGGTATTCGGTCGGCTGGAACGGGACGATCCACGCTACCTGCCCTACACCCTCAGCGACCGCAGTGCCGGCGCCGCCTCGCCGCTGGCCCAGGCGGTGGAATCCATGCTGCACCTGCCGCAATGGCGCTTCACCGCCACCGATATTCTCGACCTGCTGGATGTGCCCGCGGTGCGCGAACGCTTCGGCATCGACGAAGGCGACCTGCCGCAACTGGCTCGCTGGATCGACCAGGCGCGCATTCGCTGGGGCCTGAACAGCCCGCAACGCAAGACCCTGGACGTGCCCGGCTTCGAGCAGAACAGCTGGGCCTTCGGCCTGAAACGGATGCTGGCCGGCTACCTGCTCGGCGACGGCCCGGCCTGGATGGGCATCGAGCCCCTGGACGAAGTAGCCGGCCTGGGCGCAGAACTGGCCGGCCGTCTGTCCCGCCTGCTCGACACCCTGGAGCAGCACTGGCAACAAAGCCGTAAAGACGCCAGCGCCCGACAATGGCAACAACGCTTTACCCAACTGTTCGATGATCTCTTCGCCCCCGTGGACGAAGCGGACCAGACCCTGGACGCAGGCCTGCGTGACGCCCTTAACGACTGGCTGGCTGCCTGCGCTGAGGCCGACTTCGACAGCCCCCTGCCGCTCACCGTGGCCCGCCGTCCGTTGCTCGATGCCCTCAACGCGGAAAGCCTGTCGCAACGGTTCATGGCCGGGCGCATCAACGTCTGCACCCTGATGCCCATGCGCGCCATTCCTTTCCGCCATGTCTGCCTGCTGGGCATGAAAGACGGCGACTACCCCCGCCAGCAGCAGCCCATGGATTTCGATCTGATGCAGCAATGGGGTAACTATCGCCCCGGCGACCGATCCCGCCGCGACGACGACCGCTACCTGTTTCTGGAAGCCTTGCTCAGCGCCCGCGACAGCCTTTACATCAGCTGGACCGGCCGCAACGTGCGCGACAACAGCGAACGCCCGCCCTCGGTACTAGTGGCGCAACTGCGCGACCATATCGACCAGCGTTGGCACACTGACCAAGGCGAACCGGTGGATGCGCTCACCGTGGCCCATCCGCTGCAACCGTTCAGCGCCCGCTACTTCTTCCGCAATGATCAGGATGCAGCCAACGACACACTGCACACCTACGCCAACGAATGGCGCGCCCTCCACGATGGCCAGGCGCACAAGGCCAGCAATGACCAACCTCTTCCGCCACTGGAAAACGACGAGCCGATTACCTGCGCCGCTCTGGGCCGCTTTCTCAAGCAACCGGTGGCGCATTTTTTCGAGCAACGCCTGAAGGCCCGCCTGAAACAGCAACGCCAGGTACTGGACGACAGCGAACCCTTTTCCTTCGATGGCCTGCAGCGTTTCCAGTTACAGGACCAGTTGCTCAGTGAAGCCCTGCGCGCCGGTCCCGAGCATGCTGGCGACGCCATGGCCCACACCCTCAATCGCCTGGCCGGCAGCGGCGACCTGCCAATGGCCCCCTTTGACGAAGGCAGCCGCGACAGTCTGCTGATGCCCCTGTCGCAGCCACTGGAACACTACTTTTCCCTGCTTGCCGAGTGCGGCGCACCGCAACCGCAACAGGAAATTCGCCTTAACGCCGGCCCACTGCAGATCGAAGACTGGCTCACCGATCTGCGAGGCTCCGCAGCGAATAGCCAGCGCCTGGTGTTACACACCGGGAAGCTTAAGGAACGCTTCGACAAACTCACCCGGGACTGGACCCTGCACCTGGCCTCCTGCGCCGCCGGACATCCGCTGACCACCCATATCCAGGGACAAGATGGCCGCATCACCCTGCCGCACCTGAATCGCAGCGACGCCCAGCAGTGCCTGGATCAACTGGGCCACGCCTGGCAACAGGCCCTGTGCGAGCCCCTGCCCATCGCCTGTGCCACCGCCTTTGCCTGGCTAAAAGGCGAAGAAAAAGAGCGAGAAGAAAGCGAAGCCCGCAAGGTATTCGAATCCGGCTTCATGCACACCGGCGAACAAGATAAGGAACCGGCCATTGCCCGCTCCTGGGCCAACTTTGATGACATGCTCACTGTGCGCCACGGCGACGGCAGCGCCTTCGCTTACTGGACTGAACAACTCTATGCCCCGCTCTACCAGCACGCTCAATGGATCGAACCGGGAGATGACGCATGACGATTGAACGTCCACTCCCGATAACGTTTCCACTGCACGGCACTCGATTAATCGAAGCCAGTGCCGGCACCGGCAAGACCTTTACCCTTGCCGCACTGTATCTTCGCCTGGTGCTCGGTCACGGCGACGACAATGCGTTCTCGCGGCCACTGTTACCGCCGGAGATTCTGGTGGTGACCTTCACCGAAGCCGCCACGGAAGAACTGCGCGAACGTATCCGCGACCGCCTGGCCGATGCCGCACGCATCTTTGCCGATGCCAGCGCAGAAGCCGACGACACGGTGCTGGCCGAATTGCTCCACGACTACAGCGACCCGCAAGACCGCGCCCGCTGCGCCCAGCGTCTGGATGCCGCCGCCCAGTGGATGGACGAAGCCGCCATCTACACCATTCACGGCTTCTGCAACCGCATGCTCAAACAGCACGCCTTCGATTCCGGCAGCCTGTTCAGCCTGGAGCTGCAGGAAGACGCCAGCGACGAACAGCAAATGGCAGCGCGGGATTACTGGCGCTCGGTGATTGCCACTTTCCCGGTGAGCGCCGCCAATGCCCTGCAAAGCGACAACCTGGGCAACCCGGATGCCCTGCTGGACGCCTGCCGCCCCCTGCTCGGTTTAAAAGAAGCCAACCCAGAAGTATTGCCTGACAGTGTTCATGCATGGATCAAACAAACAGAACCTCAAGCTGAACTCACTAACAAAGTGCGCCAATCCCTCCATGCGGAAATGAATGATCTGCTGCATTGGACCCGCGATGGCATCGACAATAAATGGCTGCATGGGGCCAGCTACAAAGCGGCCAACTTGGGCCGCATGGCAACTGCACTAGAAAGTTTTGTTCGTGGCGTAAGGCCAGGCAAAGAAGAGCTAAAAATACTCAAGAATTTTTCTTCTTCAGGCCTGAAGCTCAACAAGGCTCACCAGGACAAGCGCCCGGCACTGGATTCTTTAACTCTGCTTGACGCCTATTTTGACGGTCTTGCCAATAACCCGCTGCCCCGCACCGATCTGCTCGCCCATGCCGCCGCCTGGATCGACCGGCGCGTGGATCAGGTTCGTCGCCAGACCGCCACCATGGGCTTCGACGACATGCTCAGCCGCCTGCACGATGCCTTGAAAGGCGGCAACGGCGAGCGTCTGGCCCAGGTCATTCGCAACCAGTTTCCGGTCGCGCTGATCGACGAATTCCAGGATACCGACCCGACCCAGTACGGCATTTTTTCTGCGCTTTACGAAGGACAACAAGACACCGGCTGGTTCATGATTGGCGACCCCAAACAGGCCATCTATGCGTTCCGGGGCGCCGACGTCTTCACTTACCTGAAAGCCCGCCGAGCCACCGAAGGCAACCACTACACCCTGGACAAAAACTTTCGCAGCGCCAACGCCATGGTCCACGCGGTGAACCATCTGTTCAGCTACAGCCAGAACACCTTTGGCGATGTGTTCATGATGGACAACGCCATTCCGTTTGAAGCGGTTAAGGCCAACGGTCGCAATGACGTTCTGCTCGTCGACAACAAAGAAAAATCCGGCATTACCCTGTGGGTGGACGAGCAGGAAAAACCGGTGAGCGCCGGCCAGTACCGGGACGAGCAGGCGGCACGTTGCGCCAGCGAAATTGCCCATCTGCTCAACGGTGCCGTCAACGGCGTCACCGGCTTCCGGAAAGCCGACAGCTTCCGGCCCCTGCATCCCAACGACATTGCCATCCTGGTACGCGATCGCACCGAAGCCAAAGCCATCCGCGATGCACTGATGGAACGTCAGGTACGCAGCGTCTATCTGTCCGATCAGGATTCCGTATTTGCCCAGCCCGAAGCGCACGACCTGCTGCTGATCCTGCACGCCTGCGCCACCCCCGAATCCGATACCCGGGTACGCAGCGCCCTGGCTTGCGCAGTGCTGGACCTAGCCTACGCGGAACTGGATGCCCTCAATCAGAATGAAGTGCGCTGGGAAGAAACCGTGGAGCAGTTTCACGGTTATCGCCAGCAATGGCAGAGCCAGGGCGTGCTGCCCATGTTGCGCAACCTGTTGATGAATTTTCATGTACCCGCCCGCCTCAGCCAGAGCCTGGACGGCGAACGGGCCCTGACCAACCTGCTGCACCTGGCCGAACTGTTGCAGCAGGCCGCGACCCAACTGGACGGCGAACAGTCATTAATTCGCTATCTGGAAGATACGGTTGAGGAAGGTCGCGGCAGCAGCAAGGACAGTATCCTGCACCTGGAAAGTGACGACGACCGGGTCAAAGTCATCACTATCCACAAATCCAAGGGCCTGGAATACCCACTGGTGTACCTGCCCTTTATCTGCAGCTTCCGCCCGGCAGACAAAAACAAACCGCCGCTGCGCTACCACGAAAACGATCATCTCAATGTCTCGCTGGAACCGGATGAGACCGTGGAAAACAAGGCGGACCACGAACGGCTCGCCGAAGACATGCGTCTGCTATACGTGGCCCTGACCCGCGCTTGCCACACCTGCACCCTGGGGATGGCCCCCTACATCAAGGGCCGAGGCAAACAGAACCAACTGGAGAAAAGCGCCATCGGCCGTTTGCTGTTCGGCAATGGCGTGGCCAACGACGGCCTGCGGGCCGCGCTGACACCCGTCGCCCATGATGCGGTGGACATCATCCAGGCACCGGACAGCAACACGGAATGCTATCAACCCAAAGCGGAATCGCGGACCCTGCGCGCCCCGCTGATTCCTGTGGCCCGACAACGGCAACCCTGGTGGATTGCCAGCTACAGTGCCCTCAAACAGGTACAGGAAACCCTGGCTCCGGCGGACCCGCGCGGTGATCAACTGGCCGAGCAACAGGACGAAACCGTTATCGATGATGCCGAACCGCTGCCCGATACCATCCACGCCTTCCCCCGTGGCGCCGCACCGGGCACCCTGCTCCACGATGTGCTCGAGCAGGCCGCCAACCAGCGCTTCACACACACCCTGGCCGACCCCGTCGAGTTTGAAACCAGCGTGAAAGAAAGATTGCAGGCCCGTGGCTGGCAAGATTATATGGAGGTGATCCGGCACTGGTGGAAGCAGGCGGTGACCACGCCCTTGCCGCTGAAACACGACGAGATCGCCCTTAATACCCTGCACACCTATGTGCCAGAACTGGAATTCCTGTTCCCCGCCCACCAGGTGAAAGTGGCCGAGATGGACACGCTGATCCGCCAGCACATTCATCCACAGCATCCGCGCCCGCGACTGGAAGCGGATACCCTCAACGGCATGCTCAAGGGCTTTATCGACCTGGTGTTCGAACACGACGGCAAGTATTACGTGCTCGACTACAAGTCGAACTGGCTGGGCGTGGATGACAGCGCCTACACCCTGAATGCCATGACCAACGCCGTGCTGGAAAAACGCTACGAAGTGCAATACGTCCTCTACCTGCTCGCCCTGCACCGCCTGCTGAAAAGCCGCCTACCGGATTACGATCCTGACCAACACCTGGGCGGCGCCGTCTATGTCTTCCTGCGCGGCTTGCAAGGCCCAACGGCAGGAACGGTGTTCGACCGACCAGAGGCCAGCTTAATTGAAGCGCTGGATGCGATGTTTGGAGGTGACGTATGAGTTCAAAGTTGAAAGTGCAAAGTTTAAAAGCGCGAACACACTCCTCTGTCACCGCAATGCCGTGCCCGCGCCCCACAACACATCAATCGCGGCGTAGACCCTGCTCGGCTGACTCAGGCCTTTTCCGCGTTTCAACGTTCAACTTTCAACTTTCAACTGGGTCGGAGGCTCACCATGCAATCTGACCTGTTCTCCGCCCTCACCTGGGAAGACGCGCTACTTCTACTGCGTGACAACAGTTTGCTACGCGATCTGGACGTGGCCATTGCCCGTTTTCTTAAACAGCAATGTCCGCAGGCAAGTTACCCAGTCCTGCTAGTTGCCGCCTTTACCAGCAACCAACAAGCCAGCGGCCACCTGTGCCTGGATCTGAAAAACCGGGAGCTGGCCACTCAGCTGTGGGGCACCAGCCCGCCGCCGGAGCTGGTCTCCCTGCTGCCCGGCAAGCCGGACGATTGGCTCCATGATTTACAGCAAAGCCCGCTGGTAAGCCAGAACGGCAGCACACCGCTGGTGCTTAACGGCAGCCGCCTTTACCTGCGCCGTAACTGGGCCCGGGAAGTGGCCGTCGCCGAAGCCATCGACCAACGACTGGCCACAACCAACCCGTTACCCGCCGAGCGCCTGCGCGACGCCCTGGCCCGATTATTCCCGAGCACCAACGACCAAACCGACTGGCAGCAGATAGCTTGCGCCCTGGCCAGCCGCAGCGGTATCGGCATCATCACCGGCGGCCCCGGTACCGGCAAAACCACCACCGTGGTTCGCCTGCTGGGGCTGCTGCAAAGCTTGGCCATGGCGGACAACCAGCGCCTGCGCATTCGCCTCGCCGCGCCCACCGGCAAGGCGGCGGCGCGGCTCACCGAATCCATCGGCGAACAGGTAGAAAAACTCGACGTGGAAACCGCGGTACGTGACGCCATCCCCACGGAAGTCACCACCCTGCACCGCCTGCTCGGCACCCGCCCGGACAGCCGTCATTTTCGCCACCATGCTGACAACCCCCTCCACGCGGATCTGGTGGTGGTGGACGAGGCCAGCATGATCGACATGGACATGATGGCCAGCCTGCTGGAAGCCCTGAGCCCACACACCCAGCTGATTCTTCTCGGTGACAAGGACCAGCTTGCCAGCGTGGAAGCCGGTGCCGTAATGGGGGATCTGTGTCGTCATGCCCACGAAGGTCGCTATCAACAGAGCACCATCGATTTCATTAACGACACCTGCAACGCCGACATCAGCGACTTTAAGGAAACCGAGCAAGCCCCGGGCAACGATCTGGCCCAGCAAACTGCCATGTTACGTACCAACTGGCGCTCCAAGGACAGCCCAGGTATCGGGGCACTGGCTCGGGCGGTGAACGAAGAAAACCTGCCGCAGGTACGCAAGACCTTTCAACAATACCCGGACAGCCTGCATCGTCACCCCCTGCCCAGCGACGGCCAGCAACTGGAAACCCTTCTGCTCAACGGCAGTGGCGATCAACCGGGTTTGCGTGCTCTGTTTCAGGCAGTGGCGATGCCACCGGCACAACGGCAAGAGTTCGATGGTTGGGCCACCGCATTGCTCAAGCAACTTACCCACCAGCAACTGCTCAGCGGTTTGCGCAGCGGGCCGTTTGGGGTGGAGCAACTGAACCAGCGCATCACCCGCCACCTGCAACAACAGGACCTGGCCCCGGAACGAGAATGGTATCCAGGCCGCCCAGTAATGATGACGCGCAACGATTATCAGCTGGGCTTGATGAACGGCGATGTGGGACTGACGCTGCCCTTGCTTGAAGAAAAATCAGGGAACCCGGAATTGCTGCTGAGAGTGGCATTCCAGTTGCCAGACGGTCGTATCAAGTGGGTCCTACCCAGTCGCCTGGACGGCGTGGAAACCGTCTATGCCATGACAGTGCATAAATCCCAGGGCTCGGAATTCAGGCATACCCTGTTGGTACTGCCAGACGCTTCCCATCCGCTACTCACCCGGGAACTGATCTACACGGCCGTCACCCGCGCACGGGATCGCTTCACTTTGCTGGAATTCGGCAAACCGGCAGTGCTGGACAGTGCGGTGAAAAAACGGACTTGGCGGGCGTCTGGGTTGGCAGAAAGGCTGAGTTGAAAATTCAAAGTTGAAAAGTACAGCAGGCGCATAGCGTGTTGCCTGTTGCGTGACGCGTGTTGCAGCCGCAGAGCGGCATAAAAAAACGGGATGCCGAAGCATCCCGTTTTTTGTTTCTACATCACGCGTCTATTTGAACTGCGCTTCTTTCTCTTCGGTTTCCACAATGATATCCGCGCGGCGGTTCTTGGCGCGGCCGTCAGAGGTGCTGTTATCGCCCACTGGCTTGCTCTCGCCAAAGCCTTCCGTAGTGATCTTATCAGACCCTACCGAGAAGTCTTTCATCAGACGGTCTTTCACCGACTTGGCACGACGCTCTGACAAGCTTTGGTTGTAATCGGCCGGGCCGGTGCTGTCCGCATGGCCTTCCACACGAATACGCCCTTGCTCACCCGCATTCAGGCGATCCGCCACACCTTTGATTTCATCGCTAAACTGACCCTGAATGGTGTCGCGGTCAAAGCCGAAGTAAATCACCGAGGTTTCACGATTCTGCATGGACTCGTAGACCTGACAGCCATCCGCATCCACTACCGCACCGGAAGCGGTGTTCGGGCAGCGGTCCTTGTCATCGTTAACACCATCGCCGTCACTGTCGCCAGTCACCACTTCCGCAGGGGTTGCAGCAACCACTTCATCGTCACTGCTGTCGCCGCTGTCATCGCTGATACCAAACGCCAGATTAATACCGGCATAGACCTGGCCTTCCCAGTATTCCCGGTCCTGGCTGTAAGCATGACGGGTACCCAGGTCCAGAATCACGTGTTTGAAGAACGCGCGCTGCACACCCAGTTCCACACCAGTCATCAGCTCGTCGTTTTCGTCACTGTTAGCGCTGTTCAGGCTTTCAATCAGCTGTTCGCCGACATTGATACCGGCATAGGGTTCGAAACCCAGTAAGCCATGGTCATTAAAGTGGTAACGGCCACTGACGAAATAGTTTTTCATGTCCAGACGTGTACCGGAGTTGTATTTGCTCTCCGCGTCTCCGTCGACTTCTTCATACCAGCCCTGTACGGACCAGTTTGGTGCAAAACGCCAGCCCAGTTGGCCGCCTAAGAAAGGGACATCATCCAGTCCGTCTCCGCCGCTACCGATTACATCGTTGTCGTAAAAATTATAATAGCTGGCGTGTCCACCGATGTATCCGTATTGGTCAGGGACATTTTCTCCCGCCAGAGCGAAGGGACTAATCAACAGCGGCATTGCAGCCGTCATACGCAAAATTGTTTTCATGGCAGTGTCCTTTCCCTTTATTCCAAAATTTCTTGGGAGGATTTAAACACTGCGAAGAGAAACAAGCAGCTACCGAAGCGACTATATGACACTGAATTTACTTAAAATTAACCTGCTTACTATCAACGGGCTACATAAGAGTAATCCAAAATCATTAACTGGAACTTTAGCCCCAATGCTTTCATAGAAAAACAATTTTTATAAAAATTATTTCTCCACCCATTGCCCCCCCGGTGTTTTCACATACTGACCCGCTGCGGTTTTATCGATCGCTTTCTGGCCCGCCAGCTTGGCAACCTGATCCAGCGTGATACCGTTCTGCTTGGCAATACGTTCGTAAGCGCCCCGGCGTTTCTGGTTAATATCCGCTGCCAGCTCTACCGCTGCCGGCGTCGCTTTGACAATACCCAGGTAACCATCGGTCTGCTCACCAACCAACCCCTGGCTTTTCGCCGCATCCAGGTCCAGGGCAAAGGCAGCCATGCTGATCAGTAGCGCCACCATAGCCAATGCAGGTTTCAACATTTTCATAACCGCTCCTTAAAACAGGTCGCTGTCTTCGCTGAATAACTGATCGATATCTTTTTCCACTTTCAAGCGGATTTCATGATCAATCTTCACGTTAAGATTAATGGTGATGGGGTCTTCCGGCGCTTTCAGGGCCACAGTGGGCGTACAAGCCGCCAACAGCCACCCGGCCAACAACACCGTGCCCAGCCCGAGTTGTTTCATCATCGATTCTCCGTACGCAGTTGTTCGGTGATCTCATCGCCAATGCGCAAGCTGCGCATCAACGCCAACAAGTTTTCCCGGTGCGTGTAGTTAAACACTACCGGCAGATTTTTTCTCTGTGGATTCACCCCTTTAATGGTCACCGCCGCATCCAGCCAGCCTATTTTATCCATGCCCATTCGCGCCTGAAAATCCGTGATCAGCAGGGTACTCAGGCTATCCAGCGCCAGTTTCACCGCCTGATTGGAATCTGCCATGGCCTGCACACTGGACGAGGCAGGGATGCTTAACGAAAGAGGTTCTTCGTTGGCCAGTCGCCCCTGTTCGATGACAAGAAAATTCGTGCCCAACTGTAACGGCACATAACCGCCGATCCGTCCGGACAAGGATATCGGCGGCGGCTTTTGCAATGCGGCCACTTCGGCGAGATCAATACGGCTGATCACCACCGGCTGGGGTCGGGCAGACGGCCAGTCCAGTGCCGGAGAACGCAAATAGCCGCCCAGTAAATTGGCCCAAACATCAGTGAACTGCCATTGCGACAGGTCACTGTTCACCGTTAATGCCAGATCCGTGATTGGGGTACCGATATCCAGCGTTCTCACGGTCACCGGGCCGTGGCTGCTGAGCTGCACCTGGCCATTATCGTATTCACCGCGAACCACGCCCTCAGCTCCACGGGCGGTAACGCTGCCCCAATCCAGATCGGCACCGGTGATGGTGATATCACCGCTGGCGTTAAGTCCTTCGCGCCACTGCCACCGGCCCTCGCCCTCCAGATGCCCCTGCAGAGGGGTGGCGGGCAGCCCCGTGCCCATGGCAGGAATCAAGACGCTGCTCAGCGTCATATCGCCAGTGGCGCTACCGTCATCGTGGAGCTTCGCAGTGGCCCACAATTCGCTTTGCCACTCACTGATCGCTAACCGGCCCTGAGCCTGATCTCCTTTCAAGGTCACGGTTCCCGATACCGGCGGCAACCGCCACCGGGCAGCCAGCAATCCCGCACTGCGGACATCAAAAGCGCCGGTCACGCCCTGCACATTAATCTGCAACGGCTCGGTTGCTGTCAATGATACCGGCCGAATCAGAGCTTGCCCGATCAGCCCTTCAGATATTGACGCGGTACTGTTCGCGGCGACGCGGACCGTACCGTCACGCAGTGACCACGGCGCCTTGAGCGTCACCTTGCCGCCGCGTTCAAACTGCGGCAACGCGGTGGTCGCCGTCAGGGTGCCAGCCCACCCTGCAGCCTGCTGGGCAAAAACCAGCGAACCATCCACCGGGTAGCCAGCCATTCGCCCGGTGACGGTGGCCTGCGCGCTATACGGAGCCTGCTGCAGAGTCTTCACCGGTAGCCGGAAAGTCAGGCGGTCCTCTCCTTGCCGCGCCGTGAGCGTAATCGGGTCGCCCTTTAGCCCGTTGCTGCTAACTACGCCCTGCCACGCGCCTTGCCATTGGTAACCCTGCCACGGACCATCCAGTGCCAGATCGCCTGCCCACTGCCAATCGACCGGACTCTCGTCTTCAGGGTCAGCCAGATGCCACTGAAACTGGCTGTCACTGGTTTTTACCTTCAGTCCCTCATAGCCCAACAGTAACGGCAGCGCGGTGCGACCGGAACCGGCCATGGGAATGTGCAGTGGCGTCTGCCATTGGGCGGTGAGACTTTGCGGCAAGGTCAGCGACGCCGGCTCAAGCACCAGCAAGCGACCCCGCCAATGGAAGTCCACTTGGCCGTCCAGGCCTTCACCCTGCAACCGCAAGGAGCCCCGGCCTTGTTCAAGCCCTGCCTGACGTGTTGCGTCACCGTCGCTGTGGGCCTGCAATGCCACAGTGCCCTGCGGCCCTGCCAATTGCAGGCCGACGCGAGCCTGCGCCAATGCCATGCCGCTGCCCGTGACAACAAGGGGCTCGCTAGCGGACAGCTGCCAGTCCTCATTAAGCGTCAAGGTTTCAGCCAGTGCTGCCTCCAGCTGCCAATCGGCGCCCTGAAAGGTTGCCTGCGCCGTCAGGTCTGCCCGCTGCGATTGTGCTATTGGCCCCGCCCCCTGAAGCCCTATCTGCATGTTTCCGTCTGGCGTTCCCTGCCAGGTGCCCGTGCCCTGCAATTGCCAGTGGCCCTGCCAATCCGGCAACACTGCACCTAACGCCCCCCCACCACTGACAGACCAATCACCCTGCTTGCGCTGATATTGCACTTGCAGGGCCACCTGAGGTGCAGAGGCATGCAACTGCCAATGCTGCGACTGCTGGTGGAGATCCACCGCTATGGAGGAAAAGGGAAGTTGTAGCAAGGAGGACAGATCCAATTCAGCGACCTGTACATGGAAAGGCGGAGTCCAGGGAAGCCCATCAGGAAACGCGTCTGCCGTCGCCGTATCATCCGCACCGCAGTCATACAACGTCAGGTTCTGCTGTTTCACGTGCAGCGGCCAGATGTTCTGGACAGCAAGTCCCGTGCCACTGGCCACCACACAGCCATCACGAACAACCCGCCACTGCCCCAGCGTCAGGCCGTCCTGCCAGCCCGGCTCACTGACACGCAAACCCGCGGCATAGCTCGCCCCCGCCGCAGCCAGAATTAGCAGCGACACAGTGGCCAGCAATAACAGCAAGCCATAAACCCATCGGCGGAACCTGCGCGAGGAAAATCGAACCATAAGCATTAGAGGGTCAACAGCGACAATGGTTCGATAGTGGAACGTCCGGGCGGGTTTGGAAAGACCTGAATTAGACGGCCATCGGCGCTAACAGTGATTACACGATGTGCTGCTTGGCTTCACCAACAGCATCCAGACCAAGAGCAAGATTTTCCACCTTGCGCAGTCACCGTCCCATGCTTATCACTTTCCCGCTCCTATCGTGAAAATGCAGTGTTATAACGCCTGTCGCAATGCCTTATTGTCGATTTTTCCCACGGAGGTCAGCGGAATTGCATCGATGAAGAAAACGTCTTTGGGCACTTTGCAGGGCGACATGCTTTCCTTGCAGAACGCCATCAATGCAGCTTCAGGATTATGTTTAGAACAAAAGGATCAATGTACCGTCACATTGGGTCAGGAGGGCTATCAAGGCGTAAGGAGAGGACGCAGGTAGTCATTCGCTACCCGGCGTACGCTGGCCACATCGGCCGGGTTTAATAGGCCATCAGGGGACAGCACCATGGACTGCATAAGCCGTAGCATCAGTTCGGCCAAGGGCTCCATGGGCTGCCGCCGTATCTCACCGTTGTCTTGCTCCACCTGCAGCAGCGCCGCCAGATAGATGCGGAAAAACCCCATCATTTGCCATAGGCGTTGCGTCAGTAACGGCAAAATAGTTTCCGGTTCCGAGGTCAGCAACCGCTTCAGCAGCGGGTGCCGATGGGCCCGGGTCACCGCCAACACAAAGGACTCAAGAACACGCTCAAGGCCACCGTCCACGTTCTTCAGGTCGCCCTCAATCATCGCCAGTTGCTGCTGGCATTCACGCAGAATCACCACCTGAATCAACTGGTCCTTGTCTGCAAAGCGGCGATAGGCCGTCGCCCGGCCTATGCCTGCCCGGGACGCCACATCCTCCATGGTGGTACGCCGCAAACCGAACTCCACGAACAATGCCAGCCCGGCATCAAGAATTTTCTCGTAGGTTTTATCGCCTTGGGGAACCTGAAGATTTTTGAGCAGTGTCTCCGACGCGAGATGATTGCGCGACATTCCGACTCCCGGTAATTGAAAACCAATACACGAGCAATCTGCGCGACCACCCTCATCAAGGGTATATACCTTATGGCTCCCCAGCCCGCAAATTCCGAAGCTAAACGATGGCGTCATCGCACGCGGCGGGACCGTCAGCCCCCCACAATGGCCTCGATTCAAGCAGGCTTCACCATCGCCATTAAATGCACATCGGCATTACCAAACAGCCCATCCGCTGCCGTTAGTCGTTTCACGAAATGGCCCACACCCAATTCATCGGTCATGCCCATACCGCCATGGATCTGAATCGCTTCCTGGCCGATCTTGCGTCCGGCACGGCCCAGCTGAGCCTTCATGGCATACACGGCCTTATCCGCATCATCGTGGCCTTCCACGTATTTCAGTGTGGATGCCAGCAATAAGGATCGAGTCTGCTCCATGGCGATAAACATATCCGTCATACGGAACTGCAGCACCTGGAACTTGCCGATAGGCACGCCGAATTGTTTTCGGGTCTTGGTGTATTCCACCGTATCGTTAAGCAATACAGACATGCTCCCCACACTCTCCGCCGACAAGGCTAACAAGCCTTCCTGCAGAACGGCCTTGGCCACGTCGTAGCCCTTGTTCAGCTCACCAATACCTGCCGCCCCGGACACCACCACGTTGGAAAAGCGAATTTCCGCGCCTTGTCGACCGTCCACCATGCGATGAGGCACACGCTCAACCCCTTCGGCATTGGCATCCACCAGGAACAGAGACAAACCGTGCTTGTCACCAGGCTGACCCTCCGTACGAGCCAGCACCACCAACAGGTCCGCCTGGTCGCCATTCATGACCGATGCTTTAGTGCCATTCAACACCACCTCATCGCCTTTCACTTGCGCCTGCAGGGCGGTATTTTCCAGGGTAAAAACACGCTCGTACTCTTCAGCGGCAAACGCCAATTGCAGGCGACCTTCGATCAATGCGGGAATGGTTTTCGCTTGCGTCGAAGCATCCGCCCGACGCAGGAAGCCTCCGCCTAGCACCACCGTGGCAATATATGGGGACATGATCAGCCCTTCGCCCAGCGCTTCGAGCAGCACCATGGTTTCCAGCGGCCCCATGCCCATGCCGCCGTGCTCTTCCTCAAACGGCACCGCCAGCCAGCCCAGTTCGGCCAACTGCTGCCAGGTGGATTCATTCAGGGGCATCAGCTTTTTATTCTGGCGATGGGTTTCCACGTTACTGTTATCGCGGACGAAACGCTTGGCGCTGTCCGCCAGCATCTGTTGCTCTTCACTCAATTGAAAATTCATCACGATCTCTCCTGTATTGGCGGACGCTTACAAACCCAGTACGGCTTTGGCAATGATGCCGCGCTGGACTTCGTTGGAGCCGCCGTAAATGGAGCAGGCTCGAGAATTAAGATAATAGGGCATGGCGGTGAGCGCATATTCCGGGCCGATAATTGGCTGTTCGTCGCCGGGCACCAGTGCCTGGGGCTGCCAGATCGTGGCCTGCGCCCCCAGAGTCTCAATACGCAGCTCAGTGATCGCCTGTAACAATTCGGTGCCCAGAATCTTGGTCATGGACGATAATGCGCCAGGGTCTTTACCGGCTGACAATGCCGACTTGATACGCATTTCCGTAAATTCCAGGGCCAGCACATCCGCTTCTAACTGGGCCAGCTTGTACTGCCACACCGGATCATCCTGCAACGAACCGAACACCGTCTGCTGTCGGGAGGCCATGACCTTGATCTTTTCCAACTGCACATGAAGGCTGGGAGCATACTCCTGACCACCACGCTCGAACGTCAGCAAATATTTGGCCACGGTCCAGCCATCGTTTTCCTCACCGACACGGTTTTTCTGTGGCACCCGAACATTGTCGAAAAATACCTGGCACTGCTCCGGGACTTCATCCAGCCCCACGATGGGCTCGATGGAAATACCCGGCAGATCCATATCCAGCAGCAGAAACGTAATGCCCTGTTGCGGCTTGCCGTCTTTACGGGTGCGTACCAGCGCGAACATCTTGTTGGCGTGATGGGCGTAGGTGGTCCAGATCTTGGTACCATTGATGATATAGTCATCACCGTCTTTCTCGGCAAAGGTTTTCAGTGATGCCAAGTCAGATCCTGATCCGGGCTCGGAATAGCCCTGGCACCACAAGTCGTCACCGTTGAGAATTTTCGGTAAATATTCCTTTTGCTGTTCTTCCGTGCCACAACCGATCAAACAGGGCCCACACATGTGTAGCCCCATTGGTATCAGCGGGGGTGTTTCGGCACGCACCAGCTCCTCGGCGAAAATCGCCCGTTGGGTCACACTCCAGCCTGTGCCGCCAAACTCCTTTGGCCAATGCGGTGCGGCCCAGCCTTTGTCGTTCAGGATCCGTTGCCAGTCCATGGCCTCTTTCACCGGGGAAAACACCGATGTCACCATCTTGCCCGCCTCGCGAATTTCATCGGTGAGGTTTTCTTCCAGGAAAGTTCGCACCTCATCCCGAAATGACGCTTCCTGCTCCGGCACCTGCAGATCCATGACGCACTCCACTATTTATAGACTCAATCAGGCCAGTGTACGGGAGGGGATATGAGACAATAATGACGATTCGTGTCACAAGGCTGGCCAAAACCGTCAAAACCCCCGGAAATTCGTTTCTCATAGCGCCTCACCCAACCCGCAACATTCTCCCGCTCACCTGGTTTATACTGCCGCCACATTCAATGAATACGATACGGCGCCCCATGAGCATCAACTGGTTCCCCGGCCACATGAACAAGGCCATCCGCGAAATCCGCGATATTCTCCCCAAGGTGGAACTGATCATCGAAGTGGTGGACGCGCGCCTGCCCTATAGCAGCGCTAACCCGGTGATCGAGCAATTTCGCGCCGACAAACCGTGCCTGAAACTGCTCAGCAAAAGCGATCTGGCCGACCCGGCCATCACCCAGCTGTGGCTCGATCACCTGGAACAGGACACCAACGTCCGCGCCCTGGCCATCACCACCGACAAGCCAGAACAGATTCGCAAACTGGTAGACACCGCCCTGAAAATGGCCGGCAAACGCACCGACCGCGCCACCAGCGTGACCGCCCTGATCACCGGCATTCCCAACGTGGGCAAGTCCACCCTGATCAACAACCTGGCCAGCCGTATTATCGCCAAGGCCGGTAACGAACCGGCCGTCACCCAGCGCCAACAGCGCATCGACCTGCGCAACGGCCTGGTCCTGATCGACACCCCCGGCATCCTCTGGCCAAAAATCGAAAACCCGGACAGTGGCTACCGCCTGGCCCTCTCCGGCGCGATTAAAGCCACCGCCATGCAGGAAGACGACGTGGCTTTATACGCCGCCGAATACTTCATGCAGGCCTATCCAGAGTTAATGAAAGAGCGCTTCAAACTCGACTCACTGCCCGATGAAGGCGTGCCATTCTTGGAAACTATCGGCAAACAGCGCGGCTGCATTGGCAAAGGCGGCCACGTGGACTTCGACCGCGCCGCCACCCTGCTAATCAGCGAATACCGCAGCGGCAGACTGGGTCAACTCACCCTGGAAACCCCGGCCATGGCGGAGAAGGAGCATGTGAAGGTGGCGGAGATTCGGCGGCTGAAAGAAGTGGAAAAAGAAGCCAAGAAGAAAGCGCGAAAGGCGGCGTATAAAGCGAAAGGAAATCGCTGACCTGTACACCACAGAGTGGCGTTGGCGAAAACGCTTGGTGTTACTCTCACCGACAAACGCCAGGCACAAAAAAGCCCGACTGTTTCCAGACGGGCTTTTTTGTATCTCGATTGGTCGGGACGGGAGGATTCGAACCTCCTACCCCTTGCACCCCATAAAGGTTACAGCTTGTCCGTCGCCGTCCAACAGAATCTATAAACCATTAAATATCAGTAAGTTAGTTAAAAATACATCTTTGCATTGTCCAACAACGTCCACTAGAATCCA
>UEXM01000657.1_pt1 | contig 34797 bp, 43 predicted proteins | sample 1796661 | NCBI WGS metagenome assembly UEXM01 (sample SAMEA4772469, study PRJEB27181) | metagenome
AGCGTCCTGAACCTCGCCGTCTGATACGTCCAACGGCTGTGCCACATCATCGACCCGGCTGTAGGCCACGTTGCCATCGGCTGGGTTCATCAACGGATACCAGTCGATGTCTTTGCGGCGTTGCTCAAACTCTTCGACAGCCTGTGCAATGCGTGCCTGTACGCCAGCGTCAGCGTGGTACAGGAACATGCGCAAGGTAGACCCGCGATAGAGTACACACACCGCGCCCAAGCTTGCACCAGCGCACATCATCTGCGCCTGTAACTGTAGCACGCCGCGATGTGGTGGCGGCGCATCTTCTGGCGCTGCCTGTGTTGTCTTGCATTCCAGCAATAATTTTTCGCCCGTTAGCTGGATTGCGTTTGCCGTGCCGGGGATGATGATGCCCTGCGCGTGGTCTTCTTTTATGAGGCGCGTGCCTGTAGCCATGCCGTCCAGCGATGCTGCAAGGCGCAGCTTGTCATGGAAGAACGCTTGCGCGAAGTCGTTTTCGACATCGACAAGGCCAAGGCGGCGGGATGCTTCTGCAATAACTGCGCCTTCATGGATATCGCCCCAGCGTGTAAGCTCATTGCCTTCCCACGGCTCCGGCTCTTTGCCAGCATCGCGGTCTATAAACTCTGACAGCAATTCGTTTTGCGTTGCGTATGGTGATTGGCCCATCAACTGCGCGATGCGCGAGGCTGATAGCATGTTGTCAGGTGTAAGTTTTCCGACCATTAGTTTAACCCTTTCATCTGGTGGTTTGATTGTTGCCGTGCATCGGTGTGATGCCCAGCGCTTGCTGTGGCGACCAACCTTTTTTTAATCGCCATGATATCGTTGACTGCCCTATGCCTGTTTGCCTAGCCGCATCTGCAATAGATTTGTAACCGGCAAAACTTTTAGAGTTTGGGCGGATGTCTCTTTCAGTCAATCCGAACGCCTCGTCTATTGTCCAACCGTTTCGCAACCGCTGTATGACACAGCCTTTACTTAACCCGTAATGCTCTGCCGCTCTGGACACACTGCGGAAACATTTGCCTGACACCAAAATTTGCGTATCAGTTCTGCTGTATGGCTTATTGCGCGGCGATATTCCAAACACCTCATCATCAGACCAGCCGTACCTTTTTCTGGCATGATACATATTAGGGGTTATGCCAAAATGATTACACGCATTTATGATTGATTTGAATGTAAGCCCATTTGCATTTATAATATTCCCGCATCCATTTTTATGTGGGTGGTTCTCTGGCGGCTGGTCTAAACCCACCGCTTGGCGTGCAGTCCATCCAGCCCTCAATATTCTGTATCTAATATTATGGACACTAACGGAAAAGTTTTCTGCAAGGTCGCCACAGCCATAATATTTTTTCCCGCCTATTTCGTATATATCCCCGGCGGCAAGTTGAAACGTAGGGCATCCGCCTTTTTTGACATTGTACCCATTGGGGTGTCGTGTGTTTAGGTTTTGTATCCAGTATCTCTCAGCCCTTCCTAAACTCTTTAAATCTTTTAGTCTGTCGAGTATTTCAAACTGGAAAGCATCTTCGCCATAAACACGGATAGCATGGGCAATGGTTTTATAGCTGCCCTTTGTGCTATTTCGTGCATTTGCAAAATGCTCATTAATACGAGGCGCTAAAGTGCTGCGGCGGGTCAGCCCTACATATTGCATTCCGTTGGCCTTATTCGTAGCCAAATACACAATCACATCAATTCCCCATCAGATAAATAAAGTTCCACCAAGTATATTGTGGCCCGAAGATGTCCACCCAGCCCATAACCCACAGGCTAAGTAGCGCATATGTAAATAATATTCCCGCAACTTTCTGCATGATATTCCCCTTATGCGTTGATAAGATTACGCACGCTGGATGCGTGCCACTGACCGCCCATTGCGGTTGGTATCTGCTCTTCATTGAGAGCGGATGCGATGGCGCGTAGGCTCTGACCAGCCTTGCGCAATGCGTTGACAATAGGCATAGCTTGCGGCGCTACCTGTGCGGTGGCGCTGGCGCGTTGCTTGCCGGTAACTGAACCACCCTTTGCAGGGTCAGGTGAGCCGAGCTTTACGCCACGGCGCTTTGCTGCGGCTAGCGCTGCCTTGGTGCGCTCTGAGATGCGGCGGCCTTCCCATTCTGCAAAGACAGCGGCCATCTGTAGGAATGTGCGGTCTGCCTCTGGCATGTCGGCGCAAGTGATAGGCACGCCAGCTTCGAGCAAGCCGGTGATGAAGTGTACGTTACGCGCCAGACGGTCTAGCTTGGCAATAAGCAGTGTCGCGCCTATCTCTTTGGCGTGCGCCAATGCCTTGGCTAGCTCCGGGCGGTTGGACTTCTTGCCGCTTTCTACTTCTGTGTATTCAGCGACAATATCATAGTGCGCACAGGCGTGCTGTTGAGCCTCAAGGCCAAGGCCGGATTGGCCCTGACGCTGAGTTGATACGCGGTAATAGACGATGAATTTCATTATGCTACTCCAAATTCTGCCTTGGCCTCTTCCATCATGTAGGCCAATTCTTCTTGATATTCGTCAACGCGAGTTTGGTCATCGCCTGTAAGGCGTAGCTTCTGTGCTGGGGTCATCCAGATTTGGTGAACATCTAAATCTGTGTAGATGTCACCGTCTGCGTTGCGGCGGATGCCAGCAAACTCAGCGTCTGTATACTTAACTTCACGTTCCCAATTAATTTCTGTGTATGTCATAATCTTAACTCCCTTTTGGTTAATCAACTGACGGTCAACGTGCCGTCAACTATTATATATCACCTTGCTATCATATCTTCAAGGGGTAGATAGCAAAAAAATATCAGGGCGATATCATGGCAAACACAAAACCAACATTATTGCGGCTCAGAACCAAGACAGTTTTGATGCTGAAAGAGGCGGTCGAGCAGTCGGCGCATCGCTCGATGGCGTCACTCGCTGACGAGATACTGGCGCAAGAATTAGAAAAGCGTTTGACCAAAGACGGGTCTGACCTAGACCGTGTGATAGCGGCGGCACGCAATGGTTAATCCGCGCACGAAAGGAAGCCAGTACGAGCGCGATGTTCGCAAGCGCTTGCACCTAGAGCTTGGCCTTGAATTTCGCAGGGTGCTGGACCAATGGGCCGAGGCTGGCTTGCCTGACCTGACCTGTGAGGATGACGCTTTCCCCTTTGTAATAGAATGCAAACGCTACAGGCAGGGCAGCACGTTTGCCTCGCCCAGCCATTGGGATCAGGTTTGCGTAGCAGCGGAGAAGGCTGGCAAGATACCAGCGCTGGTCTATAAATTCGATAGACTGCCGGAGCGTTGGCGCGTACCTATCGAGGCGCTGGCAATGCTGGCCACGTTTGAGCGACAGCCCGGCGATGGATATGATTGGAAGTACGCAGTCGAAATGACGTTTGACGATTTCTGTATGGTAGCAAGGGAGTTGATGTGCAATGAAACTAGCGAGTGATATGAGTGTGGAAGAGTTTGCCGCGTATCTAAAGAAACGGCGTGAGGCGTTGTTTGACGCCAATGACCGGCACGATGTAAACAGTAAATGGCGCAACCCAAAGTGGCGTAGCTCTGTTATATCTGCGCACACAGCACGCATTGCTATGAAGCGGCGTAGCTCAAACAGATTGCCCAACGGGTAATGCGAGGCCAGCGCAACTGGTCAGTAAAGTGTAAAGGAAAATGAAATGGCACTTGGTTTAGTAAATGAAGGCGGCGGCGGTGGTAACATCACGCCTATTATTAAGTTTGACGCAAAGGTGGGTGAGTTCTACCGGGTTGAAAGCGAGAACGTGAACGGCGAATGGGTGCGCGAGAGCATCGAGATGGCGTTACCGTTCGAGGTCGCAATCGACATGGAAAATATCGAGGTCGGCTACATGGCGTTTGTCAGTAACCGCCCAGACTTCCACATGGTCAAGTTGGGTGAGCGCATGCCAGACAAGCCGACACCAGACCACAAGTCTGCGTTTCGTGTGAAGCTGGTAAACCGTGAGATAGGCTTGCGTGAGTTCAGTAGTCAGTCGAAGATGGTGCAGTCTGCGTTTGACCAGCTACACAATCAGTACGAGGCTGAACGCGCGAACAACCCCGGCCTGTGTCCTGTGATGAAGGTCACCGCGACACAGACCGCGACAGTTAACACACCGCAGGGCGAACAGCGCTTCAAGGTGCCGGTGTGGGAAATCAGCCAGTGGACAGAGCGTCCATCGGCATTTGATGGTGCGGAAGCACCTAGCGCACCGGCAGAAACGCCGGCTGCGCCTGTTGAACAGCCAGCAACGAGTGGCGCTGACCTGTTCTAGCAGTTTGGTGGGGCGTTGGGTTTCCTCCCTTTGCCAATGCCCCACCATTTACCAAGGGGAAGAGGGAATAAGATGACACAGAACATAGCAGCATACATACAGCAGATAGCCACCTACTACTGGGGCGAACCAAAGGAAAAGCGCGGCCATGAACTGCGCTGGGGCAATCACGGGTCGCGCAGTGTAGACTTGCGCAAAGGCACATGGTTTGACTTCGAGGCTAACGAAGGTGGCGGGGTCATAGACATGGTGCGCATCAATGAGGGCGCCCAGCTACGCAGTCTGCCGGACATATTAGAAAAGCAATTCGGCATAGCCAAGCAAGTGCAGCAAACCATTCAGCCGGCGCGGTACATGTCAAAGGCATACGATTATATAGATGAGCATGGCGAGTGCATCTATCAGGTTGTCAGATACGAGCCAAAGACATTCCGGCAGCGCAGACCTGACGGCAAGGGCGGCTGGATATGGAACATTAAGGACGTGGCCCCGGTGCCGTACAATCTACCGGGCATCATGGCAGACAAAGACGCCGCAATATGGGTGGTGGAAGGCGAGAAGTGTGCGCAGCTACTTATCAAGCAGGGCTTCGTTGCGACCACCAACCACGGCGGCGCAAAGAACTGGTCGGCGGGTCTAAATAAATGGTTTGCCGGGCGTAACGTGATTGTGTTGCCTGACGCCGATGCGGCTGGCACACGCCACGCTGAAGTGGTGGTATCAAATTTATACCCTGTGGCAAAGGCGGTGAAGCTGGTAACCATACCGGGGCTGACAGATAAGCAAGACGTTTATGATTGGATGGTCGCTGGCGGTACGCGTGACCGTCTGGCTAAGATAGCTGCCGCGACCCCGGTGCTGTCGGACGCCCCGGACGTACAGGATAACGTACAAGAAGAGCGCCCAGACGTGTTTGATGTGTATGATGTACACTATCTGCGCAACATGCCGCCGGTGGAATGGCTGGTTGATGGACTGCTAACCAAGCATGGGTTTAGCGTGCTGTACGGTGAGCCGGGGGCTGGTAAATCATTCCTAGCGATAGACATGGCGCTGTCGGTGGCTTATGGCAAGGCGTGGCACAACAACCCAGTGCAGAAAGGCGCAGTGCTGTACATCGCTGGCGAGGGTGTTGGCGGTCTGGGTAAGCGCATCAAGGCATGGCAAGCGCATCACAAGCTAACAGCGGATGTGCCGTTTTATGTTCTACCCACAGCGGTGAGGTTCCGCGAACCTGAAGATGTGGAGCGCCTACTGCGCACGATAGATAACCTAGATACCAAGTTTAGCGCGGTGTTTGTGGATACTGTAGCACGCGCCCTGCTCGGCGGTGATGAGAACAGCGCAACGGACATGGGCCTGTTTGTGGATGCGTGTGAGATAGTAAAGCGCCACTGCGAATGTGCGGTGGTGGCCATTCACCATTCTGGCAAGGATGCGGCCAGAGGCATGCGTGGGTCTACGGCGCTGTTGGGGGCGGTGGATACAAGCATCAAGGTGAGCAAGCTGGAAGAGACGGTGACGCTGGCGACAGAGAAGCAGAAGGACGCGGAGCCAATGCCAGACGTAGCGTTTACGATGACGCCGGTGGCGCTGATAGATGATGTGAGCGTGGTGATGACACAGGCTGACATGCCAGAGAAGAAGGCGCGTAGTGCGAAGCTGACAGAGCCGCAGAAGATAGCCCTGCAAGCGCTGCGTAATCTGTCTGTCGAATTAGGCCAAGAGCGCGTGCCGGTGACGGCGTGGCACGACAAACACCGTGCGAAAACACCCGATTCGACCCGTTCTAGGCGCAGAGATGCGAGGGATGCGTTACAGACAAAGCGTGCGATTGTTATAGAAGGTAGCTATGTGTGGGAATACAAAGAGTTATAAGGAAACGTGCGGTTGTAAATGCCTTAAATCGCACGGTCGCACGCTGAAGTCGCACGCGTGGTGTTGTGCGATAATCCCTATGGTTATCGCACGCACGCACGCACAGCACGAAGAAAGGGTAAAGGGATGAGAAAAGTAAAGAAGCCTGATGCTACAGCATTGAGGCGAATGATGGGAACCAAGGTGACAAGTGAGGCAACCTATCGAAAGATACAAAACTACCTCACGGAATATGACAGGGTTGTGTCTGACTATGAGCGCCGGTGGGGTGTGGAGAGATTGCCCAACCTTGTGTCGCCAGAGTTGCGGGATAGGTTCTGGCAACAGATGGATAAGCTCAACGATGCTATCCACCGTGATGCGGCGGTAGATGTAGAACATCATGTGGCAGTGACCTTGCGTGCGTATGGTGCGCTGGAGAAGGAAGCCATCGCGTTGGGTGGTAAAGAGATAGGCATGGATGTGTGGACTGCGGATGCTGATGGCAAGGTGATAGCCATCGCGCGTGATGAGCAAGCGGTTACGCACATCAAGAACGACATGCCTGACGCGCTGGTGTATTGTGTGCAAGAGGTGGCGGTGATACTGGCCAAGTGGTCAGAGCAAGCGCCGGTTGTTGCTGAAGTCAAAGACATGTTTCCCGGTGCAGTGGTGAGTGACGTTAAACCAACATTAAAGGACAAGCTCGATGACGAAATCCCTTTCTGAGAATAAGCGCCCGTACAGTGTCATGCCAATGCGTGCCTTTGCAGACCGTAAGCTCAAAGAACGCGAGATAAGGGTGCTAGGAGCGCTGTGTGCGTTCGTGAACCGTGCTGGGGTGTGTTACCCTAGTATGGAAACACTTACGCATGTGTGCGGCTATGGTGAGCGTAAAACCATATATGACGCAGTGAAGGGATTAAAGCAACGTGGTTATGTGCGCCAGCTTAATCCAAAGGACTATCAGGTAGGCGTTAGCGGGTGGAAAACAAACAGGTATCAAGTGCTGTGGAAAGGTGACGAAGCCCTGCCATCGCAAGAGGACATACTCACTGCCAAAGCGTTGCAAGTGCGTGCAGACCAAGATGACAACCTCACAGAAGATAAAGGGGGTCTGGGGGATGCACAATCAGTCGGTGACGCGCACGCTGGAGAGCTATGCCATGCCTATCTGCGTGCCGTCCAACAGGCGACAGGACAGGTGAGGCTGTACGATAATGAGATAGCGCACGCACGCCGGCTGGCATTGCGTGAGGTATCGGCTGACGATGTACGCGCTGCCACGCTGGCTGTGTGTGACCAAGCAATAGAACGAAGGGCAGGGGTGCCTGCGCTAGCAGATATCGTGCGGTACTTTGATGTACAGGAGAACAAAGGTTGATTTGCTTTTGTACAGCGCAAGCGTTGGTCACACATAAGCCGCCGGCCACAGAGGCGACCCCTTGCCCCCCGCCCCCGGCCAGTAGTCTATGGGGGTCTCGCACAAAATTTTCCAAGGAACTGACGCATGACTTGCCCTAGCTGCGGCGCTGACCATCACCAGCTATATGACGAGGCCGCAGAGCTATGTGAGTGCTATTGGTGCGGGGAGCGCTATTGCGCTGAACCGCCAGACGATGATACTGTAGAAACACCAACATTGAGGGAGCTTGGCATTGACATATGATGAGGTACGCAGATGCGCCGATTGCGGGTGCGAGGAGTTCGACTGGGAAGACGCGGAGCATTGCCGTTGCAAGAACTGTGCTTGCCCTTGCACAGAACATGTGCCGGTTGCCTATGCCACGGGTGACGGGTCTATGGCGAAGCTGATGGCAAACGGGCAGTGTCCTAAGTGTCAGTCGGAGATGGGTGGCGAGATGAAATGCGAGACGTGTGGCTTGGAGATAGCAAGGTGAAGATTGTGGATATATTAGACGAGGCTAAAGGCGCGGTCGCCGACCGTGGGAAGAATTACGGCAACGTATACATCAACCATGAGCGCATAGCCGCGCAGTGGTCGATTACGTTGGGTGTTGAGGTCACTGCCGAACAGGTGGCCATGATGATGGTGCAAGTAAAGCTAGCGCGGCTGATGGAGACGCCTGACCACATGGATAGCTGGGTAGATATCGCTGGGTACGCGTGGACAGGGGGCAAGTGTGTCCAAGAAGCCCCTGACAACTAGGCAGCAGCGTGCGGCGCTAGCTAGCCAAGACACCGACCGGCGCGAGGCGGTGGTGCAAGAGCTAGAGGCTATCGCGGCTGGTGAGGCCACGGATGTCATTAGCTGGGATGCTATGGGTCAGGTGCAGCTTACGCCATCTGACCAACTGCCGGAACGCGCCAAGCGCAGTATCAAGAAGGTGAAGGTAACGCCCAACCAGCACGGCAACACCATCGAGGTGGAGATGCACGACAAGTTGGCAGCGTTGCGCTTGCTTGCAAAGCATCGTGGTTTGTTGGAGCCTAACAGTGACGACCAGCGGCCAAGCATGATCGGCATTAACGTGACCGGGCCTAAAACGACAACGTATGAGGTGAAGGATGTCAGTGACGAAGATGACGCACAATAATTTTGTGCGTTTTTTTTATGATTACGTTATATGCGACCATTGCGGTGAGGACACGCGTGGCCGGTGCTATGCGGAGACGCAGCGCGTGGTTTGTTCTAAGTGCAAGGGTGTGCTGTTGGAAGTCGATGACGAGATAGAAGACCCGACAGACGGCATGGTAATTGTGACATTTATCCCGGAGTTTGATAATGGCGAGAGCGAGTAGAGCGACAGACAGGTCGAGGCGCAGAACAAAGCAACCGACCACGGAGGTGCTGAATGGCCTTAACTTAGATTTTAGCGAAAGTCCGACCGTATGGGATTTTTTAAACGACAATTCTTTTGTGCGGGGTCTACTTGGGCCAGTAGGCTCTGGAAAGACATATGCCTCGCTGGCCGAGGTGATGCTTCGTGCTGTAAAGCAACCACCTTCGCCTGTGGACAATGTAAGATATACGCGTTTTGCCGTAATCAGAAACAGCTATCCCGAACTGCGCACAACGACCATTAAGACGTGGCAAGAGATATTCCCAGAAAACACTTGGGGGCAGATGCGCTGGTCGCCGCCTATCACGCACCACATTAAGTTGCCACCGCGTGACGGCACGCCGGGGCTTGATTGCGAGGTTATCTTTTTAGCGCTCGACCAGCCCAAAGACGTGCGCAAGCTGTTGTCGCTGGAACTGACCGGCGGCTTTATTGACGAGGCGCGAGAGTTGCCCAAGGCGGTGGTCGATGGCCTTACATCGCGTGTCGGTCGTTACCCGACCAAGCGCCACGGCGGTTGCCCTTGGCGTGGTGTGTGGATGTCTACCAACCCTATGGACAGCGACCACTGGTGGCCAAACCTAGCGGAGAAAAACCCTATTCGTGGCAAGTACCCGTGGAAGTTCTACAAACAACCCGGCGGCGTTATCGAGGCTACCAAGGAACATGAAGGCAATATCTTTGCCGCTAACAAATATTGGATCAACAACCCGAAGGCAGAAAACGTAAACAACTTGCCCGGCGGGTATTACGAACAGCAGCTTGCCGGCAAGACGTTGGACTGGATACAGTGCTACGCTGGTGCGCAATACGTTTATGTGCAAGATGGGAAATCTGTGTGGCCTGAGTTTAGCGATAGCTTGATGTCCGGCGATGTTGAGATTGAGCCAGCTTGGCCTGTGCATATCGGGCTTGACTTTGGTTTGACCCCTGCCGCCGTGTTTGGGCAAAAGATGGCTAACGGACGCTGGCATGTTGTGCATGAGCTTGTGGCGTTTGACATGGGCCTAGAGCGTTTCTGTCATCACCTGATGGCTGACATAAATACGCGCTTTCCTAAGAGCGAGGTGTTTATCTGGGGCGACCCGGCTGGCGCAAAGCGTGATGAGATATTCGAGGTAACAGCGTTTGAGCATATGCGCACGCTTGGCTTACGCGCACAGCCTACCGCGTCAAACGACTTTATGGTGCGCCGTGAGGCTGGTGCTGCGCCAATGAACCGGCTGATAGACGGCAAACCCGGCATTATTGTAGACCGTAGCTGCATGCGCACGCGCAAGTCGCTAGCTGGTGGTTATCACTTTAAGCGCGTTGCGATGGGTGGCGGTCAGGAGCGGTTCAAGGATGCGCCGAACAAGAACGAGCATTCGCACGTTGGTGATGCTTACGGCTATCTGATGATGGGGTCTGAGCATCGCAAGCTAACGCGCAACAGCCATGCAAGCGGCCAGTTTAAACAGATGACAGCCAAGATGGACTTCGATGTTTTCTAGCAACAAAGACGCAACTATAGTGCCGTTTCACTGGGCGCACCCGTACAATATGGACTTGCGAGAGTTCGACAAGAAGCCATTTGACGATGTGCCTAATTACGAAGCGCTGTTGAAGATGTACCAGCAGCAGGAGCATGCCTATACGGTATTGCATCAGGGCGAAATGATTTGCTCATTCGGGGCTATCAAGCTATGGCCGGGCAACGCGGAAGTCTGGTTGCTTACATCATATCAGTTTGAGCGCGTGCCGATATCGGCTACACGCACAGCCATGCGCTACTTTAATCACATCGCTATCGACTTGCAATTACATAGATTGCAAATGACCGTTGAGGTTGATAATTCGTTTGCAGTTAGGTGGGCATCTGCGGTAAAATTCACTAACGAAGGCCGCATGCGTGGGTATGGGCCTGTCGGTCAAGATTATTTTATGTTTGCGAGGTATTTTTAATGGGCGGCTTGCTATCCCCTAAAACTCCGGCGCCACCACCGCCTGATCCAGAAATCGCGGCGGCACAACAGCGCCAAGAAGAGCGCCTTGAGGCAGATGAGCAACAGAAGATGCGTGCTATATCTGCGCGTCAACGTGCGCGGCGTACAGGCGGCAAGCGTATGTTATTAAGCACAGCGCGTCAAAACGCTGAAACAGGCATTCAATCAACACTAGGTGGGGGCCAGCCATGAGCGCAGTTTTTGGGAAAAAGGCAGTAGTGCCAGCTATGCAAAAAGCAGCAAAAGAAATTGAACCAAAGGACATCGCGCCGGTAGCCGTAGCCACGCTTGATGAGAGAGCGGCAGCAGCATCTAAGCGCGCGCGCCGTGGTGGGCGCAGAGCGTTGCTTAGCGCTGGGCGTTTAGGCGGTGGTGAAGGTGGGCAAACAACATTAGGAGCGGGGTAATGCCGAAGGTAGTTTCTAAAGACGGTAAGGCGCGCACATTTGCGTATACAAAGGCTGGCATGGGTGCGGCGAAAGAATACGCCAAGCAAACCGGCGGTCGTGTAACTGGCGCATCAATGAAAACAAAAATGGCAAAGAAGAAGAGTTATGGCAAAAATAGCTGATAAAATTGGTCTTGGCAAACAATACAAAGGCCAAAAAGGCACGCCAACAGAAACCACTGGCCAGAAGATGTGGAAGTTCTACCAGCGCATGAAGGCGAAAATGGCAGAGGATAATAAAAATGGCTGACAAGAAACCAAAAGCCGTATGGGAAAAGAAACGCCCCAAAGGTCTGGGCAAGTCCAAGGGTTTGTCGCCGGCACAGAAGCGCAGCGCGCAGCGTGCCGCTGCAAAGGCTGGCCGTCCATATCCCAACCTTATTGACAACATGAGAGCCGCCCGTGCGAAAAGTACATAAGAACCCCAAGGGCGGTTTGAGCGAGGCCGGACGCAAGCACTTTGAGCGCAAAGAGGGCGGCAATCTAAAACGCCCAGTTAAGTCTGGCACAAACCCGCGCCGCGTATCATTTGCCGCACGCTTTGCTGGCATGAAGGGCGCGGAGAAGAAGGATGGCAAGCCAACGCGTCTTGGGCTGGCATTAAGGGCATGGGGCTTTGGCTCTAAAGAAGCAGCGCGTAACTTTGCGAATAGGCACAAAAAATCATGATGACCCCACAGCAGATATTGAAGCGCCACGACTTGGCACAACGCCGCAAGGATAACTGGCGGCAGATCTACGAAGATTGCTACGAGTTCGCGCTACCACAGCGCAACTTGTATGACGGCTATTATGAAGGCGGCGGGTCACCCGGCCAAAACAAAATGGCGCGCGTGTTTGATAGCACCGCTATCAATTCCACGCAGCGCTTTGCCAACCGTATTCAGTCTGGCTTATTCCCGCCACAATCTAACTGGTGCCGCCTAGAGCCGGGGCCAGACATTCCTATAGAGCGCCGTATTGAAGCACAGGCCGCGTTAGATATTTACAGCGACAAGATGTTTGCGCTGTTGCGGCAAACTAATTTTGATTTGTCTATGGGTGAGTTTCTCATGGACTTAGCAGTTGGTACGGCGGTGATGCTTATCCAACCCGGTGATGACATCACTCCCATCCGGTTCACCGCCGTGCCTCAATATCTGGTGTGTATCGAGGAAGGCGCGCACGGCAAGGTCGATAACGTCTATCGCCGTATGCGCATGAAGGCAGAAGCTATTACGCAACACTGGGATGACGCGGAGATATCAGCCAAGCTACAGCGTATGATTGACGACAAGCCTACCGAAGAGATAGAGCTAGTCGAGGCTACTTGCTTAGACTTAGACACGGGCGAATACAATTATTATGTTATCGAGAAAGAAGGCAAGGAAGCCATCGTAGAGCGCACCATGAAGTCTAGCCCTTGGGTTGTAGCGCGTTATATGAAGGTAGCCGGTGAGGTGTATGGGCGTGGCCCACTGGTCACCGCTATCGCTGACATTAAGACGCTGAACAAAACGCTAGAGCTATTGCTGAAAAACGCTAGCCTGTCTATCGCTGGTGTATATACAGCAGCAGATGATGGCGTGCTAAACCCGCAGACTATACGCATTGCGCCGGGTGCTATTATCCCGGTTGCGCGTAACGGTGGGCCACAGGGTGAGAGCTTGCGCATGTTGCCGCGTTCTGGTGACTTTAACGTGTCGCAGATTATTATCAACGACCTACGCATGAATATTAAAAAGATTATGATGGACGACACGCTACCGCCAGACAATATGTCTGCCCGGTCAGCCACAGAGGTGTCGGCAAAGATATCTGAGCTAGCCAGCAATATGGGCAGTTCGTTTGGTCGTCTAATCACAGAAACCATGATCCCGGTTGTCTCCCGCATTCTTGCGGTGATGGATGAGCGCGGAATGATTGAAATGCCGCTAAAGGTAAACGGGCTAGAGGTTAAGGTGCAGCCGGTGTCGCCTATCGCGCAAGCGCAGAACATGGGCGGCATTGAGAAGATAATGCAATGGGTGCAGTTATCCGCATCACTTGGCCAAGATGGCCAAATGGCAGTGCGCACTGGCGCTATTGCAGACCATGTGGCTGACAAGATGGGCATACCGGCAGAGCTACGCACTTCACCAGAAGAGCGCCAACAGATGGCAGAGCAGATGGCGCAGATGCAAGCGGCGCAGATGGCGATGCAAGCCGGGCAAGCAATAGAGGAATAGCATGATTGAAGAGGGTTGGGATAGCTTGCGGACAGTAGAGCCGCAAGCACGTTTGACACAGCAAGATAACCAAGACGACATAGACAGGTTATATTTGCGCGTGTACGGCAGTGAGGATGGGCAACAATTACTAACACACCTTCGCTCACTGACGATTGAGCAGCCCACTTGGTATCCGGGGGAAGATGCTTCTCACGGGTTTGCCAGAGAGGGTCAAAATTCACTAGTGCGTGAAATAGAAAAGCGCATGTTGAGAGCGAGGCAATTATGAACGAACCAGATGGACTGATGGCCCAAGCGCAAGTTGAGGCAGAGGATAACCAGCAGCCGGAAGAAAGCACAATCTCCCACATCCAGCCAGAGGCAGGGCCAGCATCGTTAGACGATGTTACTGTTGCTAATGAGGATGAAGAGGTAGAGTTTGCGAAGCCCGAATGGTATCCAGATAAATTTTGGAATGAGGACGATGGGCCTGACCTAGAAAACTTGGTCAAGTCCTACAACGAACTGCAAAAGAAGTTTTCGCAGGGCAAGCACAAAGCCCCGGAGGCGTATGATGATAAGTTATTTAAAGATGCAAGCATCCCTGACGATGACCCGCTTCTCTCGACATATCGAGATTGGGCGAAGGAAAATGGTATTAGCCAGAGTGCGTTTGACGAGTTGGCGAATAGCTTTATTTCTATGGCACAACAGGAAGAAGAGGGCGCTGAAATCTCTTATCAGGAAGAGCTTACAAAGCTTGGCCCGAATGCTGATGCGACTATTAAGTCGATGACAGATTGGGCGCAGGGTTTGGTGCGCAAGGGTGTTTGGTCAGAAGGTGACTTTGAAGAGTTTAAGATTATGGGCGGCACCGCGCAGGGTCTAAAGGCTTTGCAGAAAGTGCGCAGTTACTACGGCGACCGCCCTATTCCTGTAGACATGACCCCTGTAGATGGCGCGCCGTCTAAAGAGGAATTGAATGCAATGGTAGGCAAACCAGAGTACCAGACTGACCCAGCTTTCCGGGCAAAAGTCGAAAAGATGTTCGAGCGTGCTTATGGCACGCAAGACTATTCTGCTATCTAAATAATAGCGCGGCTTGCGGGCCGCGCTTTTTTTTGTTAAAATCCACTTGACAGACAACCACCTGTGGCCTGTTAGACCCGCTTGGGGGCGTAGCGTTTATGCCCAAGCTGTCAGCCCGGCACCCCGGATACCTGATGCGACTTTTTTGAAAACATTTAAACCGAGAGGACAGAAAAATGGCAGTAGCTATTTCTAACGCCTTCGTGCAAATGTTCGATGCGGAAGTTAAGCAGGCTTATCAGGGCGCACGCTCTTTGGCCGGCGTTATCCGCGAGCGGACAAATGTAGAAGGCTCACAGGTAAAGTTCCCTAAAATTGGGAAAGGCACCGCAACAATCCGCGTACCACAGACAGATGTAACCCCATTGAATGTCAGCTACTCACAAGTAACTGCAACAATGAGCGACTACATTGCTGCTGAGTACAGCGACATCTTCAACCAGCAAAAAGTAAACTTTGACGAGCGGCGTGAGCTAGTTCAAGTCGTGTCTGGGGCCATTGGCAGACGAATGGACCAGCTAGTCATTGACGCGCTGAACGCAGCATCCTCACCATCAACAGTTGCTACAACAGTTGGTGGCGCTGGTACAAACATGAACCTTGCAAAGTTGCTTGCAGCTAAGAAGGCGCTTGACACAAAGAACGTGCCAGCCGAAGGTCGTTGCATGGTAATCCACGCAAACGGTTTGTCAGCATTGCTAGATGAAACAGAATTGACAAGCAGCGATTTCGCTACAGTCAAAGCTCTTTCTACTGGCGAAATCGACACTTTCTTGGGCTTCAAGTTCATTACCCTTGGTGACCGTGATGAAGGTGGCTTGCCGCTTCCATCAACACGCACATGCTTCGCATTCCACCGCGATGCAATCGGCATGGGCATTGGCATGGGTCAGCGTAGTGAGATAAATTACGTCCCAGAGAAAACGTCTTTCCTTGTCTCTTCAATGTTCTCCGCTGGAGCCATTGCGATTGACGATGAAGGCATTGTCAAAATCTCAGCGACAGAGTAAGGAGAACTGAACAATGGCTTTTTCAAGTGCAGGCTTAAACGTGATGGGTGCATCTAAGAAGGGCAACGCTCCTTCTATGTACACCTACACATCAGCAGACGCGATTGCTACTGTGAACACATCAGGTTATTTCGATGACCTGTCTGACACACTCGCAGTTGGCGACATCATCTTTTGCTATGACAGCGCAACACCAACCATGAACATGGTTGTAGTTTTGTCAAACGCATCAGGCGTTGTCGATGTGTCTGACGGCCAAGCAATCACAGTTGCTGACGCCGACTAATCCAATAGCTGGGGCGGTATACGCCGCCCCGGCCTTTTTTCTTTGGAGTATTAGATGGCTGCTGGCGATACAAAACTATCTATCTGTTCTGATGCGCTCATTATGTTGGGCGCTAATCCTTTATCTAGCTTCACTGTTGGAACAGATGATGCGCAAGTGGCCGACCGATTATATGACGATGTGCGCGACACATTGCTTATGCAGTACGCCTATAGCTGGTCAATTAAAAAAGTAAAGCTAGCGCAGCTAGTGCAAACCCCCATAAACGAATGGAAGTATATCTATGCGTTGCCGGGCAATCTGCTTGGCAATCCAAAGGCCGTGTTTAACGTGGGCGCTGTAGGCGCACAGCCGCGCCGCGACTTTGAGATATACGGCGATGGCCTAAACACAAACTATGAGCAAGTTTGGATCGACTACCAATATCGCCCAGAGCCGTTTGAGTTCCCGCCTTACTTTGTGCGCTTGTTAAAGACAGCGCTAGCGGCAGAGTTTGCAGAGCCGGTAACAGACCAGATTACAAAGGCAGACTATTTTCATAGCCGCGCCTACGGGTCGCCAGCGGAGAACATGCGCGGCGGTTTGGTGCGTGTGGCTATTAACATTGACGGCGCAGACAGGCCAGCGCAAACGATACAGGAATTTCCTATCTCTGACGTAAGGTTCTAGAATGAGCCGGATTATACAAATACAAAATGATTTTACGTCTGGCGAGATAGACCCAAAGCTTCGCGCGCGCACAGACATTAGCCAGTACAAGTCAGCGCTAACCACAGCGCAGAACGTGTCTATCCAACCACAAGGCGGCGCAGTACGGCGTGACGGCACTAAGTTTGTGCATGAGCTAGACGCTGGCGCGGCTAATGCCGTGCGCATGGTTGGGTTTGAGTTTAGCGTTAGCGATAGCTATATGCTGGTGTTTACGCCCGGCAAGATGTACGTCTATAAAAATCGCACGCTGGTCACAGCAATTAACGGCGGCGCAGACGACTTCCTAACGGTGTCATCGCTGACTTCCGCTATTCTGCCTGAGATGAACTGGGTGCAATCTGCCGACACCGTAATTGTGGTGCATGAAGATTTAGCCCCGATAAAGATTGTGCGCGGCGCAACAGATAGCGACTGGACAGCCAGCACTATTAGCTTTGACTTCGTACCAAAGCACGCATTTTCTTTGACTGTTACAGCCGGGTCAAGTTTTAACACTGGCACGCCGCACGACCACCTAGAGGTCAGCGGCACATCAGGCAACATTACTGTGACTGCAAAACACAGCGGGTCGGATGCAAATATATTTACATCAGGTGCGGCGGCGTCAGGCAGCTATGTTGGGCAGTACATAAACGTCACGCCTTTCGGGCGGTTGCGCATTGTTCGCAAGGTTAGCGATGCGAAGTTAGAGTGCTTTGCAGAGGTGCCGCTGTTCGACACCGGCAACATTGATGACGCCGATTGGGAGCTTGAAGAGGGCTATGAGAACACATGGTCTGCGTCTAGAGGCTGGCCGCGCAGTGTAGTATTCCATGAAGGCCGTTTATACTTTGGCGGCTCGAAGCAGCGCCCGTCTACCATCTGGGGTAGCCGCGTTGCTGACTTCTTTAACTTCGACCCCGGCGAAGCGCTAGACGATGCGTCTGTTGAGGCTAGCTTAGACACAGGAACTTTCAACGCGATTGTCGATATGTACGCCGGGCGTAACTTGCAGATATTCACAACTGGCGGCGAGTTCTATGTGCCACAAGCGCTGGATGACCCTATCACCCCAGCTAACCTTATTGTAAAGGCGCAGACATTTTTTGGTATGAAGCCGGGCTTGCGCGTGCAGAACGTGGACGGTGCCACGCTATTTATCCAACGGCAGGGGAAGGCCATTCAAGAGTTTATCTTTAGTGATACGGTGAACGCATACACATCAGACAAGATATCTTTGCTATCATCGCATTTGTTAAAGTCGCCAGAAGAAATGGCGGTGCGCGTTGCCACATCCACAGACGAGGGCGACCGGCTGATGCTGGTTAATGGTGATGATGGGTCTATCGCCTGTTACACGCTACTGCGCAGTCAGAACGTGATTGCGCCATCTGAGTGGACAACCGAGGGCGAGTTTATAAATATTGGCGTGGATGTTGATGACATCTATGTAGTGGTAAAGCGCAGCGTAAACAGCGCTGACGTTTACTATGTAGAAGTGTTTGACCCTGATACCCTGCTAGATAGCGCGGTGACAGGCGGTGCGGCGTCATCTGTCAACATGCCGCATTTAGAGGCCGAGACTGTGCAGATTATTCGTGACGGCGTTGTAGAGCCGACACAGGTGGTCGGTGCATCGCCGTCTACTGTGACGTTTGTGTCAGCGGCGACTGCTAGCTTTCAGGTAGGGCTAAACTTTACGCCAACGATGAAAACATTGCCGGTTGAGCCAAACTTGCCTAGCGGGTCGTTAAAAGGATTTAAGAAACGCATCTTTGAAGTAAACGCAGAATTGTTTGAAACGCAGTCTTTGTCTATTAACGGGTCGCTGATACCGTTTCGCAGTTTTGGCACAAATGTGTTAAACTCATCCGTGCAAGAGTTTACAGGCATCAAGACGATTAATGGCATGCTTGGCTATAGCTATGATGGTCAGATAACAGTAACCCAAGATGTACCGCTGAAAATGTCAGTGTTGGGCATCGAGTACAAAGTGAGCATAGGGCAGTAATATGGCACAGGTTGCAGTACCAATGGCAATATCCGCTGTAAGCGGTATGGCTGAAATGAAAGCGGCAAAAGCACAAGCGGGCGGTTTGCAAGCGCAAGCAACATTAACGCGCATGCAAGGCAGGCAAGAGGCTTTAAAGTATAAAAAGCAGGGGCTATCTGTTTTAGATAATATACTTGCTACATCTGCGTCTATTAACGCTAGAGCCGGTGCTGGCAATATAGACCCTAACAGCGGCAGCGCTATGGCTTTAAAAAGATATGCGCAAGCAAAAGGCGCTGATGAATATTATATGTCTAGAGAAGGCCAAATCATAACAATGCGCCAAGCCGAGTTGCAGGCGCTTGAATATGGGAAGCAAGCAAAAGCCGTCATGAAAGCCGCACAGTTTAAAGCTATTGCAAATATCGCTATGGCTGGATACCAAGGCAGTTTGTTGGGCGGCGCACCATCAGGCGGCATGACGCCAACAACATTCCAACAAGCGGCATCAGCGCAAGTTCAAGGGGCTGGCGGTATTTATGACCCGTTGGCACCGGGCGGGTTTTAGGTAGGTTAGTATGGCAGAGCGTTTACCAAGATATCGCCCACTAGGCGCGCAAATACCCAGCCTTCCCAGTGTTGACTATACGCAAACTGGCAGAGCGCAAACGGCTGTGTATGGTCAAATATCTGCGGCTCTTGACAAAGTTTCTGAGTTTGCATTTGCAAGGGCAGAAGCAAAAACAAAACAAGAGGCCATTGAATATGCGTTTGACAACCCTGTAACAGTGCAACAGCTAGAAGATGCGCGCGTGTCTGGCGTTGATATTGATGACATTGTTGGCGACAAAAACACAGTATTTGGCGCAACATTGCGCGCAACTACTGGCAAGATTATGCGCACAGACTTAGAGGGCGCTTATCGCACTGAAATTGCGGCAATGCAAAAAACAATAGAAAGCCCAGACTTTAGGCCGGAAGATCTTGCCGACATTACATCTAGATTGCGAAACACAGAAATTGGTTACGCGGAAGCCCTTGCTGATGTAGACCCAAACGAAGCGCTTGCATTTAAAGCAACAGCGGCAACGCTAGGCTCTTCTGTTTATAAGACTGCCCTTGAGGAAGTAAATAAAAAACGCGCTTTAGGTCTGCGCATGGCGGCGCAAGATCAAGTTGACAACTTTGGAGATGCGGCTAGGGCTTTAATAAAAACAGCGGATTTTGAGGGCAACGTAAATTTATTGGACAAAGAGTTAGATGTTTTATCTAACAGTTTAAAATCTACGTTATATAGAACTGGTGACGCTGAGTTTGCAGAAACAGAAACGGCAAAAATTGATGGGGCGATTTTATCGGCAAAGACAGATGTTTTAGTTGAGCATGCTTTAAGCGAAGAATATGCCACAAATTCACATGCAGCATTAGCAAAAATGCGCACGGGGGATTTTGGTAAATACTCATCAATATATAATGATATGTCAGATGAAGAGCGCGCAGAAGTAAAGAAACGAATACGAACTGAGGCCAATGCGCAAGACACAACTAACGAAAAAACCATGCGTAATGAAGTGCGCCGTCAATCATCTACCGTTGCTAGGATTGTGTCTAGAATTGAAGATGCAGATGAAGATACACGCGACAATTTAATAGATGATTTGTACCAAATAGCAACCGACACAAACGGTCAAGCAATAAGCCCCATAACCATACGCAGTCTAGAAAAAGAGCTGGAAGAAGGAGCGACATCTAATTCTTTAGGAAATCTAGAATTTAGAATGGCTATACAGCGTGGGGAAGTTACACAAGAGAACTTTGAAGAAAAGCGTGTAGAGTTTGGCGTTACAGCAAAAGATGGCGTAGGGTTTTTTGATAAAATGCTTACAGTGGATAAATCTGCTGATAGAGAAGTTATGCGCATCGCTAGGAGATCAGCCAAAGTTTATAGTGAAGTGCAACCCTATAATGATGAACAAGCAACACAAATAGAAAAGTTTTTGCGAAGGGCAGAAGGCGCCCACGCTAGTGCAATTAGTGAGTGGGAAGCAAGCGGGGAAGAGGGGCCAAAGCCTTTGCTTGTTAATATTGCGCGGGGCTTGCAAAACGAATTTATTGCTTCCGGCTTTACAGAAGAAATAGAGCGCGTTCTTGGCAGAATGAATGAAAGTTTAACAATTTCTGATGGCACTGTTGTTAACACATTTGAGTTTAACGAATACACAACCGAAGACGATATTGATAACCTTGACTTGAGCCTACACCCAAAGCCAGAAGAATTAAGGAAAATATTGAAAACATACCTCAAGAGCCTAGAAGATTATAAAGCTGGCAGAGCGGACTTTTTCTAATGACTGATGATGTAGAAAAGATATTTAACCAAAGAGAAAACGCTGCACAACTGCCTGACGCTAACTATACGCGCACCAAGGCAGGCAACCTATATTATGTGTCTGCGGGTAGTCCTGTTGGTTTGCGTGTAAGTGAAGAGCCAAGCGAAGTGCCGGGGGCAGAAGCGGTGCAGACCGGGCTAGATACGTCTGCTAGTTTTGACTATCTTATGCAAAAGGCAGAGCAAGATGTGGCGCAAGACACTGACGTTATGACAGTGGAGCGCATGATTGCAACGCCAGAGATCGTTTATGATGCAATGCAAATCTATGAAATGTTTGAAGGTCAACCATTCAGGGGCGGCGCAGATGACGTTATAGACTATGCCCTAAACGTACAATCTGACTTTATGTTTAATGTTGGCGGCATACCGGGCGTAGGCACTGACGCAGGCGGCACAGTGGCGCAGGCCGCGCACATATTGTCGCAAGAAGACCCTGACAAAGCACAGGCGTTTCTGGACTTTATGGGCGCGTATGAACAACTGCCTACATTTACAGGCGCTGGTGTGTCTAGGGCATTTCGCAGTATCTTTACCGACCCAACAACATACGCCGGCATAGTGTCGGCAGGCGCGGGTCTTTTTGCTAAACAGACAGCGCAGACGGGAATAAAGCTAGGCATCAAACAGGCGTTGCAACAAATGGCAAAGCCAGCGCAATTTGCCACGCAACGCCCAGTAGCGGCTGGCGCTTTAGCAGGGGCTGGCTATAGCGAGGTTGGCGAAGTGGGCCAAATGGCTGTTGAGACTGCGGCTGGCGATGCGCCGACCCCATTAGAGGCTGGAATACGCGCAACTGTTGCCCCGGCTGTAGGGGCGGCTGTTGGCGCTGGCGCAGCCAAAGGCGCGGAAGTTTTGTTGCCACCAGTTGGCAAAGCTATTGGGGACTTTATCGAAAGCGCTGGCGAGGCGGCTAAAGAGCGCGGTGGCACAACACTATCTAGCGGTGTTAACCCCGACCCGCTGATTGCGGCGGCGGGTGACTTGGTTAAAGGAATGCGTGGTGGTGATGGCATTGAGCTTTCAGACGCAGAACGCGCTGGCACGCTTATTGATGAATTGTACGGCGAAGGTACTATAGAGCCGGGCGGCAACTTGTATGATGTTGCTGTAAAGTTAAACCAAAAATCTAGAGCCGGCGGCGATAGGTCTGCACAAAACAACGAAAACCAAGAGGCAATCGCCAAAATGATGGCGGCTGAAATCATGGAAGCCATGAAAGCAAAGGGCAACGCTGCTGATTGGTACAAAACAAAAATTACTAATGCAATGTCGATTGCGTCTAGGCTTTACCCTGAACTTGCAACAGACCAGACTGCGGCATCTTCATTTAAGTTTATAATGGCAATCACAAGCAATGGCGCGGATGTTGCAACAAATGTTGCTAACACCGTGGACGCTTATGGAGTTTATCGAAAAACAAACAAAATGCCGATTGTCGGATACGGTAAAGAAAAGCCGAGCATGGAGTTTGGGTTTAGGTTGTTCAACGAATTAGAAGAAAAACTAGGTAGTCGGGAAGAGGTGTTTAAACTGTTAAACACAAAAATGAAAGTCAGAGACTTGGTTAAGATTGGCGAAGAGTATGGCTTTAAGGTATCCGGCGAAAATATGGGTACAGAATTGCCAGCAAGCGCAATGTTTGGCCCAAAGATTGGCGGCGCATTTTACCAAAACCTAGAAGGCAACATGGACATGCTGACTATGGATAGGTGGTTTATGCGTATGTGGGGCCGCATGTCTGGCACATTAATACCAGAACGTAGCCCAGCGCTTTTGGCAAAGCAGCAAAGCCGAGCCAGAGACGCAACAACGCCAGAGCTAGCCCAAGAATATGGCTTTGTGTATGACGATATAATAAATGACGACACAATATTGTCAGATTTTGCTAGCGTTGTGCATAAAAAGTTTGCGGCTGGAAACTTTAAAGACAAAAGAGAATTCACACGCTCTATGAAAGCGCTAGATGAGGGCGGCACAAAAGTTCTGGAAACGCCGTCTGGCGGTGGGCATAGAAGCTACATGAGAGCTACTGTTGACAGAGCCGTTGAGTTGCTAAGGGAGCAAGGCATGCAAACAGACGCAGCTTCAGCGCAAGCGCTCTTGTGGTATCCAGAAAAAGAATTGTATGGTAAATTGGGTGTAGGCAACAAAAAAAGCGCACCAACAGATTATGAGGCAGAGCTAGCAAAGATTGCTAAAGAAAGAGGGATAGATGTCAGCGACATTACAGGACAGCCCTGAACCGGGGCTTGAGGGCGAAAGCCAAGAGTTTATTAAATTTGCTGAAAGCATGACACCAGAAAAAACTAAGGTGTTAGCTGAAAGGCTTGTGCAGCTTTACAAGGAACAGCGAACAGATGTCGATACCTAAAGACATGCCGGAAGGCAAAGGCATTATTGACCCACAGCCAACAGAGCTAGGTGAGCCAAGCGCTGATGGCTCTGTGCAAGTTGCTGGCTTAGACTTGGGGGCGGGGCGCAAAGTTAGCCGCAAGATATTAAAAGAAATCATGGAGCCGTTAACTAAGCCCGGCGCTAAAATGGAAAAAGACGTTACCATTGACGCGCCAACAGCCGAGCCAGAGGCGAGGGTTGAGGTGCCTGTACAGGAAGCTCCAACCGACTACACAGCCAGCGGGAGACAAGAACCTCGCATTATGCCAGAGCCTGTGTCTGAGGAAAAAGCGGCAGAGATTATGGCAGCGCGCGGCGAGGCGATGGACGCGCCACGAACTGCGCCTAGCCCTACACCAGCACAAAAAGAGGCTGGTGTCGAAGAAGGCCGCGTTAACACCACCTTCTATAGTTCTGATGAATTAAACGCCACAATCCAAGCGGTGTCTAAGGATTTGCCGCCAGTAGGGCCGCGCACAATACAAAGCTTATACGATGATGCAGCCGAGCGCGGCGTGGCTACAAATGTGCTAGACCAAATGTTTAAAGGCAAACCAATGACCAGCGCCATTGGCGGCGATGAATTGGCAAAAAGAATGGCTGCGCTTGTTACCGTGCATGATGCAAGTCTTTTACGCATAGACGAAATGATGGCAAAAGCGCAAGCGGGTCAGCTTGCAATGCCAGAGCGTGTTAAGTTGCGCGAGGCTTTAGCGCAGCATGATATTATTGTTAAAGAGTTGTCTGGCGCAAAGACAGACATTGCCAGATCTATGAATGTTTTTAAAGGTGCTGGTGAAGGCGCGCAAAAAAATCTGTCAATCACAGAACAACGCCGGGTGTTAGAGCAATTTGGCGGTGATGAGCAATTACGTATTTTGGCAGAAAAATGGATGACAATGCCAAACGCAAAAGCAAAAAACAAAATGGTAGAAGTTGGGTTATATAGAAAGTCGATAGACGCGGTTATCTATACAGCGCAATCAACTTTGCTTACCGACCCAAATACACATCTTTTTAATGGGGTTGGCACAGCCGCCCTTATAGGGCTTGACTTTGCAGAGCGCACTTTGGCGGCAACTGTTGTTAGCCCATTACTTAGCAACCTTGAAAAACTTATAGGAAAGCCAAGAAGCGCGGCAGATAAGTTCCAGCTAGCTGATATAGGCGCTAGAGCCGGGGGCATCAAACGCGGCATCATAGATGGCTGGTCTATGATGGGCGAAGGTTTTATGCAAAGAGATGTGCAAGCTAGAGATGTCCAGCGTTCTGCCCTTAGTTCTGAGTATTTAAGCAACACACCTTACATGAAATTTAGAGGTAAGGTTTTGCGCACCGGCGAGTTAAAAGGCACTATGGTTGGCCGCGCTATAGACATGATGGGCGCGGTGCATTCTGTGCCTATGAGATTTATTGCAGCGGCAGATGGTTTTTTTGGCGGCATTGCACAGCGCATGGAGTTGCATGAGCAAGCACAACGCTATGGCGTGCAAAAGTACATTGATGCGCTAGACGCTGGCGATAGCCCCGGCACAGCCATGGAGAAAGCGCAACACGCAAACGGCAGACTGTTGTCACAGCAACCAGCGGACATAGCGGCTAGCGTGGAGGGCTTTAGACGCATAGTTACATTGCAAGAAGATATAGACAAAAACGTGCCTATGGCAAACATGTATATAGGCATGAACCGTGGTTTGAACATGCGCGGCATTAAGCTAATCACTTTGTTTAATAGAACGCTTGTAAACATTGCCAACCAAGGAATGTCGCGCACACCTCTTGCGCCTATGTCAGCGCAGTTTTGGTCGGATGTAAAGCGCGGCGGCAGATATAAAGATTTAGCTATATCGCGCATGGCTCTTGGCTCTAGCATGCTGATTGGCGGCTGGCAATTTGCAGACGATGGGCGGGTTACTGGGCCGGGGCCTATGGACGTTAAGGACAGAGACACGCTAACATCAATGGGGTGGCAACCGTTTGCTTTGCGCTTGCAAGGTGAGCATGAGGTATCAACCCCCACTATAGAAAGATTTAAATCTTTGCTTGGTGAAGATAGCGTAAGTCAAGGCACTGGCGAGTTTGACGGTGATGTTTTTGTGTCCCTTAGAAAAATAGACCCAGCGTCAACGCCATTGCTTGTTGGCGCGGCAATGCGCAATGCAATGTTCTACTCAGACTATGATGACGATGATGAATATGTGCAGAAGATGTTTGCAGGCGCGGCTGGTGGTATGTACCAAATGGCGGCTAGCTTCCCGCAAACACAGCTAATTGCAAAACTTTACAGAGTGGTTAGCTCCCAAAAAACAGGCGGCGATGAGGCTGAAAAGCTAACGCGTGTTTTTGATGAAATTATGAAAACATACGCAAGCACCGTTATGGCTGGCACCCCAATAGCTGGGCTAACAAACGGCTCACTATCAGCTAGGTTTGAAAGATACCTAGACCCCGGCCAAAGTGAGACAGCAATTAACCAAGCACAAGTAGAGGCAGGCGAGGCTGGGCTGTTTGGCATTGAGGCTTTAAGCTACGACCCACATTGGGCAGGCTTTAGAGCGTTTGGAGAGGCGTATAACCAATGGATGTCGCGCACGCCTTTCTCTTCTAAAAAGCTCCCGCCTAGACTAAATGAGTTTGGCGAAGAGATAGTGCCTGACATTGGCACATTGTATAACTTCGGCCCACGCATGCGTGCAGGGGTTGGTTCGTGGGAAGGCAAAAAAGGTGAGCTAAAATCTTATCTGTCTATGATTAACCACGGGATAACGCGGTTGCCGCAAAAGCTAACGCTTGCCGGCCACACGCTAACGGCAGAGCAACGGGCTAGATATATACAGCTATACGCCAATGACATACGCCTGAAAGAATTTAACAACGCAACACTAGCAGAAGCTATTATGGCAGATGCGGCAGACCTTATAGATGAGACGCAAAAGCTGGGTATAGATTTCCCGTTTGGCGAAGCGCAAAAGTCTGTTAACGGAATTGTCGCACAATATAGGTTAGCAGCGCGTGAGCGTATGTTTGGCACTTTTATTACCGATGAAAAATTTAGACTTGTTGATGTGTCACCAAAGGCGCGGGGTAGAGACATGGGATTGCCAGACGACATCATTGAATACCCAGAAATAAGCAAGCGCATGGCCGAAGAAAAGCGCAAATCTATATTTACGCCCAAATAGACGAGCCTCATTAAATAAGGTATAATACCCCCAAGGAGCTAATATGGCAGATTACAACATTAACGCAGTTACCAGACGCGCAGTCTTCACCGGGTCAGCCGGTCTGGGGCCATATGCGTTTACGTTTGAAATCATCGACAATGCTGACCTTGCGGTATATTTCAACGCTACCCTGTTAACGCTAACCACAGACTACACCGTTAGCATTAACGCCAACGGCACTGGCGATGTGACTATTGTGACCGGTGGCAGCGTGCCGTCTACGCCAACCGCGTCCGACCAGATCGTTGTGGTTGGCGCACGCGACATCGAGCGCACCACGGACTTTGTTACCGCCGGTGATTTGCTTGCATCGTCCTTGAACGAACAGCTAGACAGCCTGACAATCTTTGACCAGCAAGTGTCCGAAGAAGGCAGACGCGCATTGCGTGCGCCTGTGTATGACCCGGCGCTGGTAGAAGATGGCGGCGTGGTAGACATGACCCTGCCGACTAAGGCATCGCGCTCTGGCAAGACGCTGGCGTTTGACAGCGATGGCAACCCAACAGTCGGTGAGGATATCGGCAACTGGCGCGGCAACTGGGCAGCATCTGTTGCGTATGGCGTGCGTGACCTAGTAAAAGACGCCAGCAATTATAACGTATATCGCTGTAACACCGCACACACATCCAGCGGGTCTACACCTATAAGCAGCAACGCAGATGTAGCTAAATGGGATCTGGTGATTGACGCGGCTTATGCGGCTACTCAGGCAACCAATGCGGCGGCTAGTGCTACAGCGGCGGCAGCGTCAGCAACAGCGGCAGCGGCAGACGCGGTATCTACTGCCGCTGATGTGGTGTCTACAAACGCTGACGTAGTTACCACTGGCAACAATGTTACGGCAGCACAGGCGGCTCAAACTGCGGCAGAGGCGGCAGCGGATAATTTTGATGATACCTATTTAGGAAGCAAGTCATCTGACCCAACAGTGGACAATGATGGCGACCCATTAAATGCTGGTGACTTGTATTTCAACACCACCAGCAACGAGCTAAAGGTTTACAGCGGGTCTGCTTGGCAGACTGCGGCTATATCTGCTACAGGACTTTTAACCGCCGCAAACAATCTATCTGACCTTGCTAGTGCGGCAACAGCGCAGACAAACCTTGGCGGCACTACAGTAGGCAAGGCATTGTTTACTGCGGCTAGTGTAAGTGCGGCACAGCAAGCGGTAGATTTAGAAGTTGGCGTAGATGTGCAAGCGTTTGATGCTGACACAGCCAAGCTTGATGTGGCTCAGACATTTACTGCGGCACAAAGAGGCTCTACTGACACTGACACAACAAACACTGGGTCTGTTACATTAGACTTTGCAGCCAATCAAAACTTTGTTCTGACACTAACAGGAAATGTAACGCTGGCTAATCCAACTACCGAAACGGTTGGGCAGTCAGGCTTCATTGTATTTATACAGGACAGCACAGGCGGCAGAACAATATCTCTAGGCACAGACTATGAGACTGCTGGGGCGGCTGGTCTAACGCTATCAACAGCCGCAAGCACTACTGACATCGTGCCGTATGTTGTAGCGGCAACTGGGCGTATTCTGCTTGGCACACCACAACTAGCCTTCGCATAGGAGTTGCCATGTCTGGCCCATTCGGTTCATCCCAATTTATGTATGCCACAGACGCATTTGCCGAGGGTTCATCCCTGCGCTTTGAGGATGGCGATAGTGCCTATCTTTCATGGACACCAGCATCGGCTGGCAACCGCAAGACTTGGACATGGAGTGGCTGGGTTAAGCGTGGGAACTTAGGAGCAGTAAATTTTTCGCTCTTTGGGGCTAACTCATCTGGAAACTCCGACCAATTACGGATTAACAACGACCAAATTAGTTTCTTTACGAACGGTGGTACGTCTATTTTTCTCAACACTACAGCCGTATATAGGGACGTTTCTGCATGGTATCACATTCAAATTGCTGTAGACACTACTCAAGCAACGTCAAGTGATAGAGCCAAACTGTATGTAAATGGCATACAAGTTACAAGTTTTAGTTCAGCAACCTATCCATCTCTAAATGCTCAAGATGATATAAACTCTGCCGCATCTCACTGGATAGCTGTTAATGCCTATGCTGGAACTGGAAATTATCTTGACGGCTACCTAGCCAACGTCACTTTCATAGACGGGCAAGCCCTAGACCCTACCAGCTTCGGTGAGTACGAGGACACCCTCTGGAAGCCTAAGTCTGACACAGACATACAGGCGCTGACATTCGGGACAAACGGGTTCTACCTACCGTTCAAGCAGACCACTGAGGCCGAAGGGTTCTCGACAGTGACCTATACTGGCACATCGAGCCAGCAAGGCATAGAGGGCGTGGGTTTCGAGCCAGATTTTGTGTGGATAAAGGAAAGAGATGGCGTTTCAGACCACGGTCTTTTTGATTCTGTAAGAGGTGTAGGAAAATCTTTAAAATCCAATACTACTGCTTCTGAACAAACACAAACAGATAGTCTTACTTCTTTTGATTCTAATGGATTTTCTTTAGGAGATAATACTGAAGCAGGGCCTGATGTAAATTATACCAATGGTGGCAAATACGTTGCATGGTGCTGGGATGCTGGCACTGGTTCTGCCGCAAGCAATACTGATGGCAGTATTACTAGCTCGGTCAAAGCGAATACCACAAACGGGTTTAGCATAGTCAGCTACACTTCAAATGCTTCTGGGCAAGATACAGTAGGGCATGGCTTAACTAGCACACCCGAAATGATTATTACAAAATCAAGGGATGGCTCAACATTTTCGTGGTCAGTTTTTCATAAAGATATAAGCACCGACAATACCAAATATTTAAGATTAAATCTTGCAAATGGCACAACGTCATACTCAACCATTTGGGGGGCGGCACTTCCCACATCTAGTGTTTTTGGTATTACCTCTGGTGGTGCTGTAGAAGCAAGCGATGCTTGCATAGCCTACTGTTTCCACTCAGTCTCAAGCTACTCGAAAATCTCATCTTACAGTGGCACAGGGGCGGCTGGCAACAGCATCACGGGGCTGGGCTTTAAGCCAGCTTGGCTTATGATTAAGCGTACTGACACTACGGCTGATTGGATAATCTGGGATGCAACTAGAGATGTAGACGGAAAAATTGATGGGTTTCTTTATCCTAACCTTTCTGCGGCTGAGGCTTTTGGCTCAAATGTTTGCACCTTTGACAGTGATGGTTTTACGCTAAATGACGGCACAGCAAATCGCAACGCCTCTGGTGGCACATACATCTATATGGCCTTTGCCGACACAAGGGATGCCACCTTCTTTGGCGATACCTCTGGCAACAGCAACAACTGGACACCTAACAAGCTAAACAATACGGATGTTGTGCCTGACAGCCCTGTGACTAACTTTGCTACATACAACAGCATTTTAAATACAGCATTAACGCTAAGTGAGGGGAACTTAGAGGCGGTTTATAGTTCAGCCGCTTGGCGTACTACATCAGCAACTTTCTATGTTTCAAGTGGAAAGTGGTATTGGGAAACTAGAAATACAGGCAATGACTATCACATGGTTGGTATTGTTGCTGACAGTTTTAGCAATTATACAAATCATGTAGGAAAAACAGCCGACTCCTACAGCTATTATAATTGGGCATCAAGTGGGTCTGCTGGAAATAAATATAATAACAATGTAGTTACTAGCTATGGAGATCAGTGGGCGGCTGGAGATATTATAGGGGTAGCATTGGATTTAAATGCTGGAACTATAGAGTTTTATAAAAACAATGTAAGTCAGGGTGTAGCGTTTACTGGAATTTCTGGAACCTATGCCCCTGCCGAAAGTCTTTGGACAAGTAGTTCTATAGCCAACTTCGGTCAGGATAGCTCCTTTGCTGGCACTGAAACACCGCAAGGAAACACTGATAACAATGGTCAGGGTGACTTCTACTATGCGCCACCCTCGGGCTTCTTGGCCTTGACCCGCAACAACTTGCCTACGCCTGACATTCTAGACCCTGCTGATTATTTCAATACTGTGCTTTATACTGGTGATGGTGTTGATGACCGTGCAATCACTGGTGTTGGTTTCCAGCCTGATTGGGTCTGGCTTAAAACAAGAAGCATAGCAGATAATCATGTTCTCAACGATAGTGTTAGAGGTGGCAACAGACAGCTATTTTCAAACACCACAGACCAAGAATTTACTGCAACAACTTTGCTAAAAACATTTGACAGCGATGGTTTTACGTTAGGTACAGACAGTTCGGCAAATGGCAGTGGCAGAACCTATGCCGCATGGAACTGGCTAGCTGGCGGTACTGCGGTCAGTAACACAGACGGGTCTATCACTAGCCAAGTCAGCGCAAATACCGATGCAGGGTTTAGTGTGGCCACGTATACTGGTACGGGGGCTAACGCTACAGTAGGACATGGGTTATCTAGCGCACCAGAAATGGTGATTATTAAATGTAGGTCTGATAGTCCTACCTCTTGGATGGTTGGACATTCTGGCTTAGGTGCTTGGTCATCTTTACTACAATTAGATGTAACAACTGCGGCTGTATCTGACGGCACAGTATTTAACAGCACTGCACCTTCATCTAGTGTTGTAAATGTTGGCACAAATTCACAGTCTAATCTTAGTGGGCGTACATATGTTATGTATTCATTCGCAGAGGTTGAAGGCTACAGCAAGATAGGCTCATACACTGGCAACGGCTCGACAGACGGCACGTATGTGCATTGCGGGTTCAGGCCAGCATGGACTATGATAAAGCGCACTGATGTTGCTAATAGTTGGATTATATCAGACAAAGACATTAGCTCTTTTAATTTAATTGACGATTATCTTGCGGCTGACTTGAGTCAAGGTGAAGCTCAAACTTCAGCCGTAGGCATAGATTTTTTAAGCAATGGGTTTAAAATAAGAAACAGTGCAAACGCCATGAACGCATCAGGCGGTACATACATATTCTTAGCCTTTGCAGAAGCGCCATTCAAGAACGCCAACGCCCGATAGGAGATAGACATGGCATGGAAATACGGACATAAAACTATCCGCGCTGGTAAGGCTTGGACAGACAATAACGGGGTACAGCACCCTGCCTCATGGGGTAGCTGGTCAGACGCAGAAAAGACTGCCGCAGGGCTGATCTGGGGAGCTGACCCAGCCCCATACGACAACCGCTTCTGGTGGGATGCTAACACCGCCAAGAACATCAACGATGTGAACGAAGTCGATAGCGATGGCAATGCTATCCTAGACGCAGACGGCAATCAGGTAGTAACGCTGGGGCTTAAGAGCCAGTGGAAGGCTATCACAAAGGAACGTGCTAACAACTTGCTAGCCCCGACTGACTGGATGGTAGTGAAGGCGGCAGAGGTTTCTAGCTACACTGTGCCTAGCGCAACGCTGACATATCGTGCGGCTGTGCGTACCGCCTCTAACACCATTGAGGCGGCTATTGATGCTGTGAACTCTCACAGCGCCTTTCTAGCCCTGCATGATACGCCAGTGGATAGCGATGGCAATGCCACTGGTAACGCGCCTATCAACGATTGGCCTGACGAGGTATAAGCATGAAGCCGGATGACCTAATCATAGCAACGGGCGGGGTCAGCGCACCGCTATGGCTGCCAAGCCTCAACCAGTGGGTCACGCTGGTGCTGGGGCTACTGTCCATTGCATACGTTAGCTGGAAACTCTGGAACTTATACAAAGGTAAATAGCCCATGCTTGCCGAGCTTGCCGCCGCCAACGCCGCTTTTCAGGTGGTCAAGCAATTTGTGCAGAACGGGCGCGAGATTGCAGACTGCGCAGACAAGGTCGCCACATACGTCAACGCGACTGAGGATTTGCGCCGCAAGGCAGAAAAGAAAAAGCGGAGCCCCTTTGCATCCAACGACCTCGAAGAATTTATGCATCTGGAAAAGCTCAAGCAACAAGAAGAAGAGCTAAAGCAGCTAATGATCTGGCACGGGAGGCCCAACTTGTGGACAGATTGGCTAAACTATCAGGCGGTAGCGCGCAAGAATAGACAGGCGGCTATCGCTGCCCAGCGCAAGCGCAATAGACAAATAATCGAAGTCATAACAATAGCCCTTCTTATCATCGCAGGGTTTGTAGGGCTTGCCATGCTTGTGTGGTGGATGGTCTACCTGAAGGGGCTATAGTGTCTGGTGAAACAAGGACAGGGCTGATAGGTGAACACATCGCTTGCGCCACAGTGTTGAGCATGCCGGGCATAATGGGCGCGGCTATGGCGCAGCAAGATAAGATAGACCTGCTGGCGTGGGATGATGTCGGCTATCTGCGGATCCAAGTAAAGTCGCGCAACATACTGCCAGAGGCTGACGGGCGCACGCCGTCCTATCATTTTAACTATGGCATGGGGCTAACTAAAAAAAAGGCAGAGCGCGGTTCGTATGATATAATAGCGTCAGTAGCTATTGACCGGCGCAAGGTAATATTCACCGCGCTGGACTGTGTCGGCACAGTGAGCAAGCGCATTAGAGCGCGCCGGTTTGACGACCCGGACGTTGAGATAGATAGCTGGCGACATGCGCTGGCGGTTGTGAGAGGTGACATATGAACTGGGATAACTATCCAAACTTTAGCGAGGCTGAGTTTACATGCAGCCACAGCGGCAAGTGCGACATGCAAGCTAGCTTCATGGAAAAGCTGCAAGCGCTACGCACAGCGCACGGCAAAGCCATGACCGTGACCAGCGGCTACCGCCATGAGACACACCCGGTCGAGGCTGAGAAGGACAGGCCGGGCATACACACGATGGGGCTGGCCGTAGACATTGCGTGCGGCGGGGCTGACGCGTACAACATTATGCGCCTAGCGTTCGAGCTAGGCTTTACCGGCATAGGCGTGGCACAGTCTGGGCGCAATCGTTTCTTGCACTTGGACACATACACCAAGCCGCCCCGGTCTAACGTGTGGAGCTACTAGATGAAACAGGCAGCAACAAAATTAAACGAGGCTAGCGAGATTACGATACCGCTACGCAATCTGATTTCCATGATTGCTTTTACGGCTGTTAGTGTGTGGGTTTACTTTGGGTTGGTCGAGCGCATAGCGTTTTTAGAACACAACCTTGAACTGACGATGGCAGAGGTAGAAGAAAACGACCAGTGGATTGATGACTTTGAGCCGCCGCAATCGGTGCAAGATACGATTGCTAGGGTGCATGATATTGAAATAGATTTAGCTAGAATTAAATTGGCGATGGGAATGAAATAATGCTTGCGATTTTAGGTAAGATACTTGGGTCTGGTGATGTAATTAAAAAAGGCATGGATTTAATTGATGACATGCATACCAGCACCGAAGAAGAGGTGGCTGCGGTTAGCAAGGCCAAGTCAGATTTGCTTACTGCATACCAGCCATTCAAGCTGGCGCAGCGTTACATTGCGCTGATGTTTACGTTTACCTTTATACTGTGCTTTGCGATTACGCTCGGCATGACCCTTGCCGGCAAGGGTGACATAGAAGGCGTTAAGGCCATCTTAGGCGACTTCTGGATAGGTGAGATTATGCTTTTGATTGTCGGCTTCTACTTCGGTGGTGGGTTAGCTGAGACTATCCAGCAAAAGAAAAAGTAAGGGGCGCTATTGCGCGCCCCGTACTATCTCCAGCGTGTGTCTCTGGCCGTAGGTTTTTCGCAATATGCCCCGGTCGCACATAATCTCAACGTGCTTGCCGATAGCTTGCTTGGAGACGTTCAGGGTGGCCGCTAGCTGTGTGTAGCTAGGAACATACCCCTGCGCCTCAGACAGCGTCTGTATGGCGCTCAGAACGCGATGCTGGGCTGGTGTCATTCTATACATTGCCAAGCTCTTTCACAGTTAAAGCATTCTGACGCACGCGCATGGCTGGCTTCGCTGGCACCACCTTCTCTTGCGTAGCCTTCATGTTACGCATGCCCCATTTAACGATAACCCTTTTGCCATCTACCACGGTGTTTGCTTCCTCATGATTGCCCATATAGTCTTTGATGACCGTTTCCGCGTCAGCGATGATCTGGTCGCACTCTTTTTTTGCACGCTTCGCCTCAAGCAAAGCCTCGATAGCGTCCTGAACCTCGCCGTCTGATACGTCCAACGGCTGTGCCACATCATCGACCCGGCTGTAGGCCACGTTGCCATCGGCTGGGTTCATCAACGGATACCAGTCGATGTCTTTGCGGCGTTGCTCA
>UEXM01000658.1_pt1 | contig 34692 bp, 55 predicted proteins | sample 1796661 | NCBI WGS metagenome assembly UEXM01 (sample SAMEA4772469, study PRJEB27181) | metagenome
AGTTATGGCGATAATGTATACGCAAACTACTACACCGAAAAAGAAATGGCCCTTATATCGAGCCTAGTAACCCACCATATAAAAACACTAGAAGGGCTTCTGGATGATGGCCACGTATCATTACCAGAGCATAAGAAGTGGATGTATGAATTAGAAGATAAATTAGAACTATGAACCAACAGAACGACTTTAAGATAGATGTAAAGGAAACCAGTAGAAAAGATCACTACTTAGTTTCATTAACCTACCCAAACTCAAAACCAATTGACCTTACGCTGGAGCGATCCGAGATAAGGTATTTGATAGAGAAGTTGGATAACGCAATATAATTCCATTGGGGTGATTAGGTAACAGACAATCCTTAATTATATAAACATAATCTAGGTCTATTTTTCTTTTACCTCTGTGAATCTAATACCCCTTTGTGAATTTAATACCCTTGTGAATTCAATAGGGTCAAATGTGAATTCAATACCCCCCTACCTCAGGGGGTTTCTTTTTTCTATATACTATGCGTGCATAATACTTCAGCGTTTTTACGCTATTTTCTTTGTATCCTTAATATATATATAAGGCTTATTTAGAATGATTTTAAACTAGCGTTTTTTCGCTATTTTGTTTGTCAGGTGGAAAAATTAACCTACATTTGTACCAACGTTAACAAACAAATATTTATTATGAACACACAAAACGACAAACAAGAAAAACTATTTTCAACGGGTGAGCTTATCCAATTAGGGATCGGGTTCGGTGCATTCTTTATCTTTTTAACTACTGTATTAATCAACGCTAATTTATAAATTATGTACACAATCCCTAAAAAATTATTATCGAACGGCAATACCAACGCCAAAACAAAGAAAAACGATCTAAAAACTTTTATCTTATATCTTTCACCATATAATCAAAATAGTAAGAAAGTAAATATCTGTCCTAAGGCATCAAAAGGCTGCGCAGCATCCTGTTTATTTTCAGCGGGTCGAGGTTCTTTTAATAGTGTTAAAAATAGCCGTATAAATAAAACAGAATTCTTTTTGGCTAATAAAGCTAAATTCATAGAACAATTAGCAAAGGAAATTATAACAAAACATAAAACTGCATTAAAAACAGGTGCAAAAGTTGCTTTTCGTTTGAACGGGACGTCCGATCTAGATTTCATTTATTTACTGAAAAAATACGCTGCTTTAGATGTTGAAACTTTAACCAATGCGGTATTTTACGACTATACAAAAATATTGGGTAAAGTAAAAAAGTATATTGGTCATAAAAATTACTTTTTGACCTTCAGTAGGGCTGAGGATAACGAAAATGAAACTTTGGAAGCTTTAAAGCTAGGCGCCAATGTAAGTGCAGTATTTCTAGGTGATTTGCCTGTAAAATACAAAGGTTTTAAAGTGGTAGACGGTGACAAATCAGATGATTTAATGATTAACACAAAGAATAGCATTTTAGGCTTAAGCGCTAAAGGTGCAGCAAAGAAAGATCAAAGCGGCTTTGTAATTAACACTAACTTAAATTTATAATAATATGAAAGAAATTGTATCAAATTGTTGCGGTGCCTCATTATGGCACACTGAGAGCGAAATTTGTTCACAATGTTTTGAGCATTGCGAAGGCGAGGAAATAGAGGAAACTATAATACCTCGTAAAGTTATTGAGGAAATACTAAATAAAATAAAATAATATAATATGCGACCAATACAAAAAAGAAACTTTATTGCCTATTACATTGAAATAAAGTTAAAACAAAGGGACGCCCATTTCAGCTTATCCGATATGATCCAAAAGATAAGCCAGTTTAGATACACCGAACAGGCGCATAATTTTGAGCAATACGAGAAAGAAATACTACAATTTTACAAAAGCATTGAAGATGATAATCCCGAACAGACGTACAAAGAAACATTAATACAAAAAAACATCATATAAAATGAAACTAACCACAAAACAAATAAACGCTAAAATAAAGCATCTTAACAGCGTTTTAAACAGCAACCCAATTAAACCCATAAAAGACAAAGCGCAACGCCTTAAAACGTTTTATTTGCGCTTATTAGATCCGGTACAAAGAGAAAGAGAATATCAGCACCGCAAAGAACTATCTGAAGCCTTAAAAAGTAGCGTTATTTTTTGGCGAGATAATACAACAACAATAAATATAAATAATAAACCAACAACAATTTAAGTTATGAAAGAAGTTCAAAGAATAGTAAAGGAATGTATACAGCTAAAAGAATATGAACAAAAGCAAATCATATCTTGCCTCATTGCTAATATGTTAACCGATATAAGCGACAAAGAAGCAAAAATAATATATAACAATGCGATCAACTCGCTAAAAGAAATAGACAATTTAAAATAAAATTAATGAAGTTTATAGATTAACATATTAATTTATAGGGGGCTTTTTAGCCCTCTTTTTTTTGTGCTATATTTTTGTAACTTACTGTAAATCATTGTGAGTGGAATTAAAAAAGGTTGAATTGGTAGCTCGATCCGTCCTCACATCGATTTTAAGGCACTTTTTAAGCGATTTAAGAGCCTTTTGAACATTAGGCGGTATATTGGTATAGCTGGAGCAATTTTAACGGCTTAGGTGGCAACTCTAACGGAAAAGTAACTTAGTATACCTTATTACCCTACTCTCTACACACAAGATGTTTTCCACCTGACAGATAGATTTGCCAGTGTTGTGATAATTTCCTACCTTTGGTGTATGGCTAAGAGACATAAGAAAGTTATTTATGATGATTACTTCAGAGATGATATGCACACCTGTATGAATTGGTGCTTAAAAAACGGCATCATTATCTGGACGGAAGCGGATTCTATCAATACTAGTGAAAATAAACACAGGCCTAATCACATTCCTACTGGCGAAATGACTATATTTATAGATCAGGACGGTATGAAGATACGTTCACCTAAGAAATATAAGCCTAAGGAAGTATATGCCAAAATATGGGAGTTATATTGCCACTACTATGACACCAAAAAATAGATACATCTCCAAGTGTCATTTTGTCACATATATATATAATAGTATATATACTATAACTAAGGGTTTATATATATTATACATACAGTATACAAGTATACAGTATACATACACTAGTATATATAGTATGTATAGATACTTTATGTATATATACAGTATGTATAGATATGTCAATAAACCAGTTGGAGATACTCTTCAGTACACAAACCTTAAAACCAGTTAATATATCGATGGAAGAAATGAAGTTAATTATACCAGACAGTCTAGAAGAGATTACCTTAGGGCAGTATCAATTTTATTTGGGCGCCATAGAAGGTAAAGATGAGGTGACTGATGCGGAGTTTATCAATAAGAAGCTTATAGAGGCGTTTTGCGGGATAGAATACGACCTAGTGGATAAGATACCTTACCGAGACATAGAAAAGCTCTTAGGAGTGCTTAAAATGGCTTTTGAGAAGGATTACGACCTTATACGTCACTTCAAATTACTAGATGTTGATATGGGATTCATTCCTAAACTAGATGATATGTCTTTAGGTGAGTATATAGATACAGAGAATTACTTTGGTAATTGGGAGGATATGCACAAAGCTATGGCTGTACTGTATCGCCCAGTGAACTTTAGGAAGGGTGATAAATACACTATAGCTCCATACGAGCCTAGTGACGAGATAAACGAGTTAATGAAGGAAATGCCACTTAGTGTAGTTATGAGTTGTACGCTTTTTTTTTACAATTTAGGGATCGAACTATCAGCGACTACCCTGAGCTTTATGGAGAAAACACTTCAGAGGCAGGATATAACGTCACAAGTGAGGACGGCTTTGGAAAAAAGTGGGGATGGTATCAAAGTATCTATGCGCTTGCTCAAGGAGATGTCAGGAGATTTGATGAAATTACGTCACTCTCCCTCCACCAATGCCTAACATTCCTAACTTTTGAGAAAGAGAAAAACGAACTAGAAGCTAAAATGATACGAAAACAACATAACCAATGAAAACATACTACAACTTAATCGATAAACTTTTCTCCTACCTAAACGGGAGTGATCTTATCAGTACAGTTACCTTTGGCGATCTATTAGATGTGGATTTATCTAAACAGTCTATATTTCCATTGGCGCACATCGGAATATCATCTATTACTTTTCAGGAATACATTATGACGGTATCGTTGAATATTATAGTTATGGATATTGTTGATGATGATAAAGATAATAAACTAGATAAGGTTGATCCTCATTTAGGATTAGACAATACGCACGATATACACAATTCGTTACTTAATGTTGTAAACGGGGTGCAATCTTCTTTACGTAGAGGAGGTATGTATGACGCCAATTTTGAGATTGAAGGCAACCCTACTGCACAATTATTTGAAGATAGATTCGAAAACAAAGTAACAGGATGGTCAATGACAGTTAATATTAATATGCCAAATAATGATATGGCGTTAATTAATGCAGACGGAAGCGAATGTCCATAAGAACTAAGAATGTCGAGGCCTATATGGAAAGCTATGCTAAGAAGCTAGTGGCCTTGCTAAAGAAGAAGATATTAGAACCTAGACAAGATAGAGAAGAAAAATCTTCGATATACTCAACGGGTAAGTCTTATCAGTCTTTAGGGGTGATCGACAGAACTGGTGGCATTATAGAGATTGTAGGTGAAGATTACCTACTAGATGTAGATAAAGGAGGAGTTAAAAGAGTTTCAGAAGAAAAATTAGCAGATTGGATACTAGCAAAACCAGTAAATTACAGAGACATATCAGGAAGACAGGGAAGCCCAATAACGGAAAGAGCGGCAGCCAGAAGTTTAGCAAAGGTGATGACAAGGTCAATAAGCCAATTCGGAACAAGGCCAACCCCATTCATTCAGGAGGCAATGCAAGAGCAGCTAAAAGACCTAAAGGTAGTTGCTCCTGTAGTGGAGGATGTAAAAGAGAGTGTGGAGGATATTCTAAAGGAGGCAGGCTTTGATCTCAAGGGTAAAACAATAAAATTCGTATAATGGCGTCAGAAGAAGAATTAAAGAAAATTAACGTAAGAAGTCCATACTTCATAAATGTGACTAAAGCTGTATCATTAGGCGGTGAAGAACCACCAGAACCTATAGAAACAGGTGATGATAGTGATGGTAGTGGAGATACTGGAGGTGGTGAAGAACCTTTTGTAGAGCCTACAGAACCAACAGTTACTACATATACATTAGATTGTGGAGGCACTAAGGTTATTGGAGTTGTTGTTGGTATACAAAGGTATGAGATACCTATATCAGGGAAACAGATAGGGGACTATGATGTTGATTTCTCAAAAATAACCGTCCCTTTCTACGCTAAAATAGGTCTGGAAGGCAATATGCCAGCCTCATACACTTTTATGGCAGGATGGGTAAATTCGAATGATACTTGGTTGGACGCAGTAGGAACTTCTACACCTTCGTACACAACAATAGCATCACATCCAAATGGAAATTCTCAAACATTAACATATACCTCAACACAATCTGATATAGACACTTATGGAGAAAAGCTTGTACTAGAGCTATTTTTCCCTATATTCAACTTAGACTCTTCTACTAGGTTTACTTTAAACTGTGCTGCTGATGAGGTTATTGCGACTGAAGATAGTGGACAAAGTAGTGTTTTTGTAATGACTATTGGTTCGGGTCACACTGGCCCAGAGGTTCTTTCGGGAGTTGTTAATCAACTTAACGGTGTTGACGCAAGTTGGCTAACATTTCCAGATAAGTATAAGTTTAAGACTTTTGTGTTCGGTGATTATACACCAAATTTAGAACCTGTCATAAAGGAATATGCAAAACACCTCAACAGTGCAGAGTTAGTAGACTGGGATGACAGTAGACACACTGTCGTGTATAGACCTGCCAGTGACATAAATTTGACTCAAAATGTAATAAAACTTAAACAGAGATCACTATCTAACTCAGGTAATAGTGTTTATAAGATTTGGTTCTCTAAACACACTATAGAAACTGTAACAGACGCAACTAGAACGAATGATGAGGCGTTCACTACATACAGAAATATTCCTTCTGGAGGAGGAAATATAAACTTAGTTTCCAGACTATTCCAAGAGGGTTTAAATCACACGTTAGGGCAAGGTCAATGGGTTTATTGGAGTGGATTCGAGTCAGAGCAAATTTTTACAATAAATACTACAGGTACAGCCGAGAGTGACCTTACATTGGAAACTAACCACCTAACAAACTCAACTATGAGAATAAAGAGTGTAGATAACGCAGGAAGGGAGCAAAACAACAGAGTATTCAATCTAGTACCTGCGATAGATGACCAGTACATAACTTTATATAGTGAGGATTAACACAACACACAAATGGCAGAATTAACTAAAGCTAAATTAGAACTAACCGTTTATGGGGGTACGAAAGATTCACGCCCCCTTACGCCCAACTATACGCTTACTAAAACAGCAATAGGAGAAGATAAAGCTATATCTTTTGAGATATCTGAGCTTATCAAAGATTACGTTACAATAGAATTTAATGGTGATTACGACTCTTTAGTACAAACTAAGTGGGTTCATTGGAGGGTTACTAGAACGTATGATGATGATACTACTGACTTTTATGAGAAAGAGGGCATTGCTTTTAGAGGTTATGGTGAGTTAAAGGATGGTATAAATCCTCCACTATCTAAGGATTTAATGATCTCCAATGATGTTATACATAATTATTGCGGATATCCATTAACCGTACCGTTCTACACTAGGGGAGCTGACGGAGTTACGGATGTTACGTATGTAGCAGACAATGTAGAAGCGTCCAAAGTAGTTACAGGTAGTGCTAATAGATACTCTATAGCGCAACAAGTTAGACTTAATCCGTCTGGAAACGTAATAAAGATAGATAAGACAGCTAGTATAGCGGGTGATTCTAACGATTCGACTAACTCTTCTGAAGTAGATCTAGATGCGGATAGTATAGAATACACAACGGCTGATGGTTCATTGAAAACTATACAGATAAAATGTATTGACGAGTGTAAGAACGTTCCTTATAAAGTGTCTTTCATTAACAAGTATGGCGTTATGCAAGATATTTGGTTCTTTGCTAAGCGTAAAGACAGTATCTCGTCACAAAGAGAAAATTACAAGAAAAACACCCTGTCTATTGGCCCGAACGGAGCTTCGTATAATATATCCGATCATCAGAGAGTATACTTAGAGAATCAGGGCAGAGAGGCTTTGACTATGAATACTGGATTTATAGACGAAAGCTACAATGAAGTTATGAAACAGTTGTTGGTTTCTGAGTATGTTTATATACACGACAAGAATCGACTTAGTCCTACAAACTCAGGTTACGACCTTGCTATACCTATAAGTGTTGTGACTAGCTCACTAGACTTCAAAACTAGCAGAAACGACAAGTTAATCAATTACGAATTACAATTTGAGATGGATTCTGAATTTATACAAAGCATTCGTTAATGAGGGAAGTACAAATATATATAGAAGATCAACGGCTAGACTTATTTAAGGATGAGACTATTGAGATAACATCCTCGATACAGGACGCCAAAGATTTAAGCAAAGTATTTACAGACTACAGTCAGTCTTTTCAGCTTCCTGCGTCTGCGGAGAACAATAAAATATTTAAGCACTTTTATAACTTTAATATAGATGGAGGATTCGATGGAAGGGTTCGTCACGAAGCTAAAATATTTATAAACAGCATTCTATTTAAGAAAGGTAAAGTCTTTTTGAATGGCGTCAATATGAAGAATAACGTTGCTCACACATACAATGTAACATTCTTTGGAAATACAGTATCATTGACTGATATATTTGGCGATGATAAACTAATCTCCTTAGACTTCCAATCATTCAATCACGAATATTCATTTAGTGATGTTGGTGCGTTTTTAGTTGGAGATGGACTGGAGATAGATGGTGACGCTTCCGCTTTAATATACCCATTAATAACATCTAAAAAAAGGTTATTCTATGATAGCGCATTAGCTAATAACAGTAACTCTAACTTTGAAGGAAATCTATATAGACCTCTTGACATTACGGGTGACGAAGATAGATACTACAAAAGAGGCGTTACTAATCACGATTTGAAACCTGCTATAAAGGTATATCATATCATAAAGGCGATAGAGGGGAAGTACGGAATAACACTAATACCTAACGACTCCGCAGGCACTAAAGACTTCTTTTCTAAACACAATGAAGCTATATCCAATTTATACCTATGGTTAAGTAACTCAAGTGGTAATATTTTCGGTGAAGAAGGGTCTAACGAATACGCTTATAAAAAGATCATAGAACAATATGCTGACCACGCTCAAGATAATGCGGACATTCCTTGGTTTACGGTGTCTGGTTCTGAATTAAGAATAGGTCAAGAAACAGGTTCTTATGTCAATCAACAACACTATAATATAAGGATAAAAGGTAGTGCCTCACTTATACATCAAGGAGATGATTACTCTATAAAGCTAATAGATAAAAGTACGGGAGAAGTTGTTTTTAGTGTAAGTGGAAGTAATGATATAGAGGGAGACTATTTATTTACCCCTAGAACCGAAGGTGATCCAGACTTAGTCTATGAATTAGAGGTTTCGTCAAGGAACCCTATGGCTGGAACCGAAGTGAGCTTTGAGGTGCTTGAACCTGCGTTCGGAGGGTTGGTTAGAGATGTTTATATGGCTGTAGGGGAATTTGGTAATTTTATATCTACATCAATCGCAACTTTATCGGTAAGGGAGCATCTTCCTGATATGAAGATTTTAGACTTCTTGACAGGAATGTTTAAGATGTTTAACCTAACAGCCTATTATATTGATGATGAAAATGACCCTGAATACGATCCACCAAATAATCAAGGAAAGCCTGTAATAAAAGTAGTAACACTAGATGAATACTATGCTGATGCTGTGAACAATCAATCTAAAGGAATAATTGACGTTAGTAAGTATATAGATGTTTCTAGTCACGCAGTGAATACCTCTTTACCTTTTTCAGAAATACAGTTTAAGTTCAAAGAGGCTGACACATTACTGATAGAAAATCACACAAACTTATTTGGAAAGACTTTTGGTGATTCAGTGCTAGAAGTTCAGGATTTATATCCAACTTTATTTACAGGTAAAAAGTACGAAGTTGAATTACCTTTTGGCAAGTTGAAATATGAAAAAATATCTGGAACTAACATCCAATGGGGTTTTGCAGCAGGGGGTGATTTTTCACCACAAAACGCAGACTATTCTAACCTAAACGACATTAAACCTCCAAAAGGAGGGTACACTTCCACAAAGATGCCTCCATTACTATTCTACGGACTCAAAGTGGATGCTTCGGCAAATCCCTTTAATTACAGCAACCCAAACTCTAATGCAACAGGTCGTTATACTGCGTATTGGAGGGCTTCAAACAGAAATGAAGACAGCACGGTTTCTTCCCTAGCCGATCATAGCATAAACTTTGGGGCAGAAGTAGATGAATGGACTGCGGTAGACGATGGATATACAGGTAATTCTTTATTCGCCAAATATTATAGAAATTACATTAAGAGTATATTTGACCCATCTAAAAGAATATTTAAGTTTGAGGCGTACCTACCGCCTAGTTTCTTAATTCATTACAAACTTAATGACCAACTTAAGATACAAGATGTGGTGTATCGCATTAATTCTATAACTACAAATTTAACCACAGGTAAGTCAACATTAGAACTGATAAACCTTAATGCAGAAGAAATCGTAGAATGATAAAAAATATACTAGAATTACTCAATACAGATGATTGGTACGGGGTGTCAGAAAATATAGACATTGCCAAAGGCAAGTATAAAGCGGTTAAAGACGCAAAGGAACTTAAACAAACACTAAAACGTACTTACTATGGCGCAAGAAATATTAATTAGCATAAATGTTGAGTCTGGCGAGGCTAAAGCTAGGGTTAACGATCTAAAAAAGGGTACTGATAGCCTTAGTAAATCATTCGGAGTACTAGCGAAGCAAAGCAATAAAAATAAATTTGAGCAAGCATCATTAAGGGGTGAGCAAAAATTAGCTACTGCACAGCAGAAGAAGCTAAACTACGAAATGCAGAACGCAGGTAAGATTGCTGCTGTATATGAGATGTCTACAAAAAAGCTAGGAAAGGGGATTCAGTCAAACAGAGCGCAATCTGGTCTTAGTAATGCAATATTGATTGAGACAGGTCGTGTTGCTTCAGATGCGGCTTATGGTATTCAGGGTATAGCGAACAACTTAGGTCGTTTGATTGAATTAGGTCAGGAATTTGCTAGAACCAATAAAGAGGGATTAGGAGGAGCTGTTAAGCAACTAAAGCAGTCTTTCCTTGGTTTAAACGGAGTTATAATCGGGGTTCAGCTGTTGTTGAGTTTCTTACCGAAGATAACTAAAGCATTTCAAAATTGGTTAGCTGAAGTGACCGCAGTAAGAAAAGCCCTTAATGATGCTACAGAGACATATGGTTCGCAGATCGGTGCTTTAGAAACATACATCAGTTTTATTAATGACTCGAACGTTTCTGATGAGCAAAGAAGAGTAGCTATATCTAGGGTTAAAAGTGAATTTGAAGATCTAAATATAGTTATTGACGAAAATACAGGACTTACTGAGGCTCAAAATGCAGTTATTGACGAATACATAATTAATTTACAGAGGCAAGCTGAGTCACAGGCTCTTCTATCAGCAATACAAGATAAGTATAAGAGTAAATTTCTTAATTCTACAGAAACTATAAGTGAGAACCTTGTCACTTGGGACGCTTTATCTGGTGCTTTTATTGGACTAGGAAGTGGAGTTGGTTTAGCAGCAGGAGCAATTTCAGGAGCAGCAAAATCCATAGGCGATGACAACAAAGATCTTGAAAAGGATATAGATATACTATTAGCTAAGTTAAAAGAAGTTGGGTTATTTGGAAAAGATAAAGAAAACGGTCTAGGAGCATCTAATAGGAGAAGATATAGATTATTTAAGGAGGCTTTCAATGACCTAGAAAAATTAGAGGAAAAGTACAGGCAAAAATCTATAGACACCACCTTAATGACTGAGGAGGAGAAGATAGAAATGCAAAGGCAGAATAACTTGACCGATTTGAATTTACAGGTCAAAAACTTCAAAGATAAGGAGAAGTTAAGGTTAAAAAACTACATAGCTCAGTCAAACGAGAATAGGAAGAGGGATTTAGATAAAGTGGCGGAAGATGATAAGAATGGAGAAAAAGCCCTTGCGATAGATAAAAAGTATAACGACCTACTTAAAGAAGCAAATTCCACATACCGTAGAGAGGTTAGAACTATAGATAAGGATGCTGCGAAAGTTAAGGTTCAGATAGAAGCTGATACGAATACTAAGCTAAAACAATTAGGAAGAGAAAGAACGGAAGATATTATGTCTGAAAGGGAATCTCAGGTAAATATTCTTAGAAGTTTGAATGACCAGAAGCAGCAATTAGCTTTGTTAGAACTTACTGATCCGAATAGTCTTACTTTTGCTAGAGAGCAGTTGGATTTAACTATAAAACAGACTGACGCTGAAAAAGAAAGAATTGCAGGTTTAATTGTGGCAGCCGATCAGAATATACTATCAATTGCAATTAAGTTGAATTCGGAGGACTTAGGAGAGGAAGAAAGGTCGAGGCTAGAGGTTGGGTTTGCTGATGCTTTAACTAATAGAGCAAAACTAGATTCAGAATACACTAAAGTCAGTATTAAAAATTCTACAGATAGACGGAAGATAGCGCAAGCTGAAGAAAATGCTCAAGTACAAGGATTTAAGGTTGTGGGTGACGCTATGAATGCATTCTCTAGGTTGGCTGGAGAAGACACTAAAGCAGGTAAGGCTCTAGCTGTATCTGGCGCATTGATATCTACATATCTTTCTGCTAATAAAGCATTTGAGTCTCAATTTAGTCCTATAGCCACAGCATCCTCACCAGTAAGAGGTACTATCGCAGCAGCAGCAGCGGTAGCTAATGGTTTAGCTAACGTAAAAGCTATACTTGCAGTTGATCCGTCTGGAACCACTTCGGGAGGTTCTAGCCCTTCGGTACAAGCACCCAACTTCAATGTTGTTGGCACATCTTCCGTAGATCAGTTGGCGCAAACAGTAGCAGGGCAAACAAAAGATCCAATAAAAGCATATGTTGTAGGTAAAGATATAACTAATCAGCAAGAATTTGACAGAAACACAGTAAACACAGCAGGAATATGAGAATAATAGAATTAATTATTGATGAGGAAGCAATGCTTTCAGGAATAGAGGCTATAAGTATAGTAGACCGCCCAGCAATCGAAGAAAACTTTATCGCCTTGTCTAAGGAAGAGAAGGTAGAGCTAGCGAAAGTTGACGAAGAGAAGCGAATACTTATGGGCGCAGCTTTGATCCCAAACAAGAACATCTATCGCCAAAATGAAGAGGGAGAGTATTACATATTCTTCTCGGACGATACCGTTCGTCAAGCGTCAGAACTATTTTTAATGCGAGGCAACCAGAACAAATCCACCTTAGAACATCAGGCAGACCTTCACGGATTATCTGTAGTAGAGTCTTGGATTATAGAAGATGAAACGCACGATAAGTCCAGAAAGTATGGAATGGATTTACCAGTAGGTACGTGGATGGTATCTATGAAGGTAAACAATGATGAGGTATGGGAAGATTACGTTAAAACAGGTCGAGTATCTGGATTTTCTATTGAGGGCTACTTTACTGATCGAGTTGAGATGAGTCAGGACGATGAGCTAAATAGCCCAGAAGCTATATCGTTATTAGAGGAGATTTCTGATGCACTAGAATCTAAGATGCTTAATCTAGCCTCGTATAGTGATTACCCAGACTCTGTATCAAATAACGCTAAAAGAGCCTTAAAATGGGCGGAAGAGAACGGTTGGGGAAGCTGTGGAACCTCTGTAGGAAAACGCAGAGCGTCCCAGCTGGCTAATAGAGAGGCTATAAGCGCTTCTACCATCAAAAGAATGTATAGCTACCTTTCACGTCATAAAGGCGATCTAAAGGCTTCTAAGGGCTATTCTGACGGGTGTGGTAAACTAATGTACGATGCGTGGGGAGGAAAATCAGCCCTGAGTTGGTCTGAATCTAAAATCAACTCAATAGAGAATGAGAAATAGAAGAAAATACACATATAGCAGAACCAGTAGAAGGGGAGGTAAGAGAGGATGCCTTTGTGCTGACGGCAAAACATACTCATCAAAATGTTGTGATGGAAGTTTACAGGCGCAGGGAATAGGTAGTATAACTGGCTCGTCAGTATCTACACCTGTAGACCCACCACCAAATGGTGATTCGTACCTACTACTAGAAAACGGAGACTTTATACTACAAGAAAATAACGATAAAATAACTTTATAATGGCAAATTCCAAAATATCAGAACTAACAGCGGTAACCGCTATAAACATTGTAGGTACTGAAGAGCTACCTATAGTTCAGTCTTCGGAGACAAAGAAAACAACACTATCAGATGTGCAACACTACGTTGTTAATCATCTAGAGCCAACAACCTTATCTGTAACCGATGGCGGAACCTACGATTTAGGAGATGCAGCTTATGATGAGTCTGAGCTGATAGTCCTTAGTTGGATTGGCGGAAATGGAACGGCCACACTTACGCTACCAGATGTAACTTTAGCTAAAAACCTAAATAGATGCAAGAGAATAATTACAGACTCTACGTTTACTAACGCAACACACGCCAACCTTAGTCCATTTGGTTCTCAAACACTAGATGGATCAAACAGCGCATTTGACCTAAACAGAGCGTATGAAGGTATAAAGGTCTGGGGAAACGGAACTGAATGGTTTGTTATTCAGCAAAAGGCATAAGTAAAAATCGAACACACAACACATTAATCATTACTATCTAAAATTATTCGTAAAATGAACAGTCCAAAAGCAACAACCATTCTAAATGAAATCTTGCAGAAGCTGTCCTCTATTACAGACGAAAACAAAGTGGTCGAAGAGACTACTGAATTAGAAGCTGTAACAGAAGAAACTCCTACCGAAGAGGTGGAGGCTGCTGCTGAAGTTGAAGAATCTGTAGAAGAGGCTACTGAAGAATTATCTGAAGAAGCTGAACTCGAAACAGAAGAAACTCAACTAGAAGAGGGTTATGTTACTGTGGAAGCGTTTGAATCTAAAATTGCTGAGATGGAAGCTAAGTTAGCTGAAGTTATGGGAGCTTTAGATACAGAGATGGGTTACAAGAAAGAATTAGAGGAATTATCTTCTAAGATGGAAAAACTTTCTGCTGAGCCTGCTGCTGAAGCAATTAACCACACCCCAGAAGCTGCTACCGAAAAGAAACCAGTCTACAACTTCGGAATGCAGAGATCACAAAACACATTAGACAGAGTATTTAACCGATTAAACAATCAAAACTAACCAATAATGGCTACAACTACTTCAATTACAACAACTTATGCTGGTGAATTTGCAGGACAATACGTTGCTGCAGCTTTACTAGAAGCTAATACCCTTGCAAAAGGTGGTATTACAATCAAACCAAACGTTAAATTCAAAGAGGTGCTAAAGAAAGTATCTGTTGATGACATCGTAAAAGACGCATCTTGTGACTTTGACGCTACATCTACTTTGACTTTAACTGAGAAAATCCTTACTCCTGAAGAGCAGCAAGTAAACTTACAAATCTGTAAGAAAGACTTTGCTTCTGACTGGGAAGCTGTACAGATGGGCTACTCTGCTTATCACAATGTACCACCTAGCTTTGCTGACTTTATCTTAGGACACATTGCCGCTAAAGTAGCAGAGCGTACTGAGAAGTCTATCTGGGCTGGATCAACTGCTACAAATGGACAATTCGATGGATTCTCTACTTTGTTAGCTGCTGACGCTGACCTACCTGCTGCACAAGAAGTTGCAGGAGCTACTATCACATCTTCTAACGTTATTGCAGAATTAGGGAAAATCGTTGACGCTATTCCAGACGCTTTATACGGAGCTGAAGACCTTTACATCTACGTTTCTCAGAACATCGCTAGAGCTTACATTAGAGCGCTAGGAGGATTTGCAGCAGTACAAAATGCAGCAGCAGATGAAAACGTAGGTTCTATCGGAGCTAACGGTATTGGTGGACAAGGTACAATGTGGTACCAGAACGGTGGATTAGAAATCGATGGTGTAAAAATCTTTGTTGCTAACGGATTAGCAAGCAATGACGCTATCGCCACTACTAAATCTAACTTATTCTTCGGAACAGGCTTAATCGCTGACCACAACGAAGTTAAATTGCTAGATATGGCTGACCTAGACGGAAGTCAAAATGCTCGTATCGTTATGCGATTTACAGCAGGTGTACAGTACGCTAACGTTGAAGATATCGTAACATACGGTATTCCAAACACAGCTAACTAAGAATAAACAATAATTCAGAACAAAGGGTGGGTGAGCATAGAGCCTACCTACCCTTTTTTCATTAAACAAAAAAAACTATGGCTTGTAATTTAACTAGATCTCGTGCTGAAGCGTGTAAAGACACGGTAGCAGGAATCAAAAAAATATATTTCGCAGACTTTGGTACATTAGGGACGGTAACGTTGACTAATGACGAAGTGACCGATATGACTGGAGGTAGCTCTAACGAACTAACTCTATTCACATATGAGGTTAAAGGGAACAACTCATTTGAAACTACCATTAACGCATCTCGTGAGAATGGTACTGTATTTTATGAGCAGACTCTAAACGTAACCTTAAAGAAACTAACTAAGGAAGACAATAAAGAATTGAAATTATTGGCCGCAGGAAGACCTCACGTCTTTGTTGTTGACCAGAATGACAATGTATTCTTAATGGGTAAGGAGAATGGTGCTGACGTAACTGCTGGTACTGTTTCTACTGGAAACGCTCTAGGAGACTTTAACGGTTACAACCTAACCTTTACTGCTCAGGAAGTTTCTCCACCAAACTTTGTTGAGGTTGACGTTACTGAAGCTAAATTCCCAGTAAGTGAAATGGGCACTTTAGATCAAACGGCTGTAACTATTGGCGCCCCAACCGCTGTATAGTATTAGTTGATTTTATAAGAAAAGGGTGTGCATTTGTACGCCCTTTTTTTGTATCTTTAGAACAGAATATACGTTTTTAGTTATTTGTCTATGCACATATTAACGACTTCAACGAACACTCAGTCATTAAGGATTATACCTAGAAGGGATACTGATAGTCCATTATTTACCCTGACTGATAAAACCAAAAGAACTACAGAGACTATATCTGTAACTAAAACTACTGACGGAAGCTTTATGGTGCTTTCTGCTAGCTTTTCCCTTAAGGAAGGTAGTCAATACTCATTTAGAGTAAAGGAAGGCTCTGATGAGCTTTATAGAGGCTTAATCTTCTGCACAGACCAAACGGACTTAGATAAGTTCTTTATCAATAAAGATGAATATGTATCTCAAACAGGATACGATAATGACTTTGTAATATTATAATGGAAGAAAATAAGAAAGACCAGAACCAGACTTCTGTTCACGTACTAAGAATGTCCTCGTACACAGCACCTCCAGTAATAGAGAATGCTAGGAATGAATGGATAGAGTATGGTGAAGATAACAATTATTTCCAGTACCTAATAGATAGGTATAACGGATCGCCAACAAACAATGCTGCCGTCAACGGTATTTCAGAGATGATATACGGAAGAGGCTTAGAGGCCACTAATAGCGAAGAGAGTCCAGAGGCTTATGCTGCAATGCGTGAGCTATTCCAAAAGGACTGTATGAAAAAGGTTTGCTATGACTATAAGATGATGGGTCAGGCAGCCTTACAGGTTATATACAGTAAAGACCACTCTAGAATCGTACAGGTAGAGCATATTCCGATTGAAACACTTAGGGCTGAGAAAGCAACATTAGGTAATGTACAGGCTTATTTCTATCACCCAAACTGGCAGGAGATGCAAAGAGATGAGAAGCCTAAGCGTATATCTGCTTTCGGAACATCTAAGGATGGAATAGAGATTATGTACATTCGCCCATATAAAGCTGGATTTTATTACTATTCTCCTGTAGATTATCAGGGAGGGTTGCAGTATGCTGAACTAGAAGAAGAGATCGCCAACTATCATATAAACAATATACAGAACGGTTTACAGCCTAGTATGTTGATTAACTTCAATAACGGTACGCCGTCAAAGGAGCAGAGAGATGATATAGAAAGGGCCATCTATGAGAAGTTCTCAGGGACATCTAATGCAGGTAGATTTATTTTGGCGTTCAACGATAGTAAAGAATTAGCAGCGTCTATAGAACCTGTAACACTAAACGATGCTCACCAACAGTACCAGTTCCTTTCGGATGAAAGTATGAAGAAGGTAATGGTGTCTCACCGTATTGTATCGCCAATGTTAGTAGGGATAAAGGATAACTCTGGATTAGGTAATAACGCTCAGGAATTAGAGACTGCATCCTTACTTATGGATAATACAGTTATCCGTCCTATGCAGGTTACTATCATAGACTGTCTAGAGAAAATACTAGACTACAATGAGATTGATTTAGACCTATACTTCCAGACCCTACAGCCTTTAGAATTTACTGATCTAACTAATGCGCTAACCGATGCTGAGGTTGAGAAGGAAACTGGTGTAAAGCCATCACAGGTACAAAGAGAAGAGGAGATTAACGAAGAAACAGAAGGATAATGGCTACAGCACTTTTTATAAAAAGAGACGATTTAGTTAAAAATACTGCGCTAAGTGGGAATGTAGATACAGATAAATTTATACATTTCATAAAGCTAGCTCAGGAGATACACATTAGAAATTATTTAGGTAGTGATCTTTACGATAAGATTAGCGCAGATATAATTGCAAACACTTTGACTGGGGATTACCTAACTCTAGTTAATGACTATATTCAGGATATGCTTATTCACTATGCTATGGCGGAATATCTACCATTTGCAGCGTACACTATATCTAATGGCGGTGTACATAAACATAGTAGTGAAAGCAGTCAAATAGCTGGTAAAAGCGAGATAGATCAGTTAATCGCCAAAGAAAGGGATTATGCCGACTATTACACTAACAGATTTATCGACTATATGAGTTTCAATGCTGGAAGTAAATTCCCCGAATACTTTAGCAATAATAACGAGGAAATATACCCAGATAAAGAAGTAACGTTTAATGGATGGAATCTTTGAGAAAGAGAAAAAAAACTGGTCAATATAAACCAAAACAAAAGAACGAAGTAAAGCTTTCTAGTTATATTAGAAAGGAAAAATATGAGCTGGGGAAAAATATACGAAACGACTAGTTGGGGGGAGATAGTTTCCTATATTCATATAGGATTCAATAAGGCAGCAGCCTTAGCAACATTAGCGATAACATTATTAATTGATAACGCTAATATATTTATAGATAGCATAACAAATAGATTAAACTAATATGGCAACAAATCAACAAAACATCAATATCGGAAGTGCGGATAACGCAAATGACGGTGATGTATTAAGAGCAGCATTTCGCAAAGTACGAAAGATGTTCGCTGAAATCTATGGCGATACTGACGCTGAGAACTTAACTGATACCGAAACAGTACCAGCAACTAGTTTTGATACTCACATTACTGAGAAGATTGAGGATACTGTAGGCGCTATGTTTGCAGGAGGTACTCAAACAAACGTAACGGTAACTTATGATGATACAGATGGGTCTATTGATCTAAACGTAGCTGCCGACATCACAGACATCAATACAGCATCAGATTCTGGTTTAGCTGGAGGTGTAAATGATGGAGATGCAACACTAACATTAGACCTAAACAACCTTGCGGCAGCCACAGTAAACGTAGCTAACGATAGTATTGGTATTATAGATGCTAGTGCTGGTAACGTATCTAGGAAAGAATCTATTGCAGATGTTATGTCTGCTGTGGCAGGAACTGGAATTACCGCTACCAACGGTGTGCTGAATGCTTCTGCAGTAACCAACGCAACCCATACAGGAGATGTTACAGGCTCAACGGCTTTAACAATAGCAAATGATGTTATTGACTACGATAAACTAGCGGGAGAATTTACCACCTCTAGTGCGTTAACAGCGGCAGCAGATTTAGATATAGATTTTAGTTCGGCAGCCGTATTTACATTCACTTCTTCTATAGCGGTTGAATTAGAATTTACAAACGCAGAGATAGGGCAGGTAAAAACAATTGTCGTAACAGATTCAGGAGGAACATCTTCCTTAGCTTTTGACTCAACTACTAACACATCCGTAACACTAAACGGAACTTATTCAGCAACGGCAGGAGCGGTAAACTATATCCAAGCGCAATGTATCGCAGCGAATAGCTTTATTTTAACAATTTCACAAGTAGCATCATAATGAAAGCAAGATTAGAAGCAGGAAAAGTAGTAAAGTACTCACAGATTCCACAATCATTTAAGGCAGGTTCAAAATTAATATTAGGAGGTGGAAGAAACCTACCTACAGCTAAGCTAGAAGAATACGGATTCTTTGACGTTATTACACCAACATACGATTCAGTAACAGAAGTTATTTATAACCTACACTTTGATAACGCTTATCCTAGTCCTACGCCTGAAGATGCAAGTGCTACTAGGGAAGTGTTCGTTTACGACAAGAAGAATAAGACTATTTCGGAAACAGTAGCGGAACTAAAAACAAAGCGCATAGACGAACTTAAAAAACTCGCCTATGATAAACTAGCTTCTACCGACTGGTATGCCATTAGAAAGGCTGAAAATGATACTGCCATCCCTGCTAGTGTGGTAACGGAGCGAAGTGGGATTAGAACAAGCGTAACAACTAAAGAAGGTGAGATTAACGCACTCACTACAAAGGCTTCTATATTGAAGTACGATATTAACTTCTAAATCCCTTATATGGCGATTAACGAAAGACTTATAGATACAGAAGTAGCCGCAGCAGGTAACGGTGGTGGTGGTAACGGTGGTGGTGGAACTGGAAATCAAGAAGAGGGCTTAATACTTCATTTAGATGCCAATGATGTAGATAGTTACGATGGAGATGGTTCAGAATGGGTTGATATAACTAACCACGAATATACACCTGCTACTAATGTATCAGAACATTTTAATACTATTATATGGGACGGAGACGGCTCAACAGATAGAGATATTACAGGCGTAGGTTTTGCCCCTGACCTTGTATGGATTAAAAGATATGCGCCATCTTATGGAGGACTAAGAGACCATAGATTATTTGATACATTAAGGGGGGCAGGGAAAGTTATTTATAGCTCTGGTACATTTGCGGAGACTACACCAACAAATGAGTTAAATGGATTTTTGCCTGATGGCTTTAACGTAGGCAATAGTGATGCCGTAAATGCAAATATTTATGGCGTGGAAAAATACGTTGCTTGGTGCTTTAAAGCAGGTGGTGCGCCTACTGCAACTAACACGCTAACTAATGGCACTATGTCGGACAATAGTGTATCTATTGATGGGGAATTAAAAACATCTTATTCTATAACAGATGCTACTTTATATCCTAAAAAAATATCTGCGAATACAAAGTTAGGTTTTAGTACGGTTTTATTTACAGGTACAGGAGATTCAAATAACAAAGTACCTCACGGTTTAGGTGTAGCTCCCGAATTAATAATATACAAAAATATTGATGCTGCTAAAAGTTGGGTTGTAGGAACTGATGGTATTGGGTGGAGCAATACTTTAAAGTTAGATGACACTACTGCTTTAGGAGATAGAGCATATTTTGACGATGTTACACCAACATCTAATGTATTTGAAATATATAATGGTCAAGCCAGTACTGCTAATGATTCAGGAAGTGATTTTATAGCCTACTGCTTCGCTTCTAAAAGAGGTGTAAGTAAAGTAGGTAGTTTTACTGGTACTGGTGCAGCAGGGAATAAAGTTTATACTGGTTTTGAACCTGCTTTTATTTTAACTAAGAGGTCTTCATCTAGTGGTGCAGGTTGGACTATTATAGATAACAAAAGAAGTACTGATTCTGATAAGAATGACTACCTTTACGCTAATACTAGTGGTGCAGAAGCAACTTCTTCTAGTGGAATAACATTTAACAGAGATGGGTTTACTTTTAATGGCTCATCTTTTAATACAAGTGGCCAACAACATATTTACTACGCAGTAGCTAAAAGCACTAACGAAACCGATTTAATAGACGATACAGATTTAGAATTACATTTAGATGCTGACAGCTTCCCTGAAAAAGGAGAAAGCGGATACAGTAATACACCGAGTACTTGGACTGCTTTAACTGGTAGTAACGGAACAATTAGCGGTGCTGTATTTGATAGTGAATTAGGCAATTGGTTAGATTTTGATGGAAGTAATGATTCTGTTTCCGTACCTCACGATGTAGCCTTTAATTCTAGTACAGATATATCATTTGAAGTTTGGGTGAATAGAGATGGTACAACAGAAGATACTATAATAAGCAAAGGTACAGGAGGAAGCACTAACTACTTCTTTATTTACAATCCTTCGAATGGATATTACTACTACAATTACGTTTCTGGGGGCGGTGTCAAAACAGGTACATCGGGTTTGTCCACAGGGAAATGGGAACACGTTGTTTTATCAATAGATGGTAGCGGAAATAAAAAAATATACGTTAATGGAGAAGATAAATCTACAGCAATTGGTAGTGTAGGCACTACCGATACAACAGATACAGGTGCTTTGAATATAGGTGGAGCAAATGGATATACGGCAACAGCTCTAGCTGGTTTCGGTGGTAAAATAGGGCAATTCAGAATATACGGTTCAGCCCTAACCCAAGACCAAGTACGCCAAAACTTCAACTTCACTAAGAACGATTATCCTAATGGGAATAACTTTACAAAGTCAGGAGATGTTAGTTGGAACTCTAACGGATACTTTGATTTTGATGGTGTTAACGATAGATTTAACGCTATAAGTTTTAAAGGACGCCCAATCCAATCTTGGGCATTATGGATTAATCCCGATTCGGTAAGCACTAGATATACCATTTTAACCACATACCCTACGGGTACGATTGGAAAGGGTGGAATGTATATTGAACTAAGAGATGATGCTAAAATAGAAGCAGGTTTAAGAACTGAAAGTGGAAGCACAAGCAGCGTTAATTCTACGACAACATTGTCTGCTAACCAATGGCAGCACATAGTAGTTACTTCGGATGGAACCGATTTGACAATATATATAAATAGTGTAGAAAGAGGTTCAACTAGCGCGTCTGTTACAACTTTCCAAGACAGCCTTATAGCTCCACTTGGGATAGGCTATGAGATAAGAAATGTAAGAAATTATTTCAATGGTCAGATGTCAGATATTAAGGTATATGATAAGGCTTTAACACAAGGCGAAATAGATGCCCAGTTTGCGATAAAACAAACCGACATAGGATAATGGAAAACTTAAAGATATACGGATTGAATATAGGAGCGTTAGCATTTAGCTTAACAGAAATTAACCCCATATTGCAGACCGTTGTCTTGGTCTTAACAATAGCATATACAATAACTAAAATCTACAGAGAGATAAAATGAAAAAGAAAGACTTAATACATTATTCGGGAGCTGCAGGTATATTTATACTGGTAATTTTATTACTGTTGTACCTAGCTAACAATTCTATTCCTAAAGAAAACAAGGATATTATTGTGTCTATTGTCGGAATGATAGTAGGTAGTCTTTCAGTTGTAATCTACGCTATCATTGGGCGAAACCCTGACGAGGTAAACAAATTGCAAAGCAAAGTAGAAAGCCAACAGAAACACATTGACACTTTAGTAGAACAAAAGGATGCTTATGAGGCACAAATGATTACCTTGCAGAAAGAAATAATTTCGGCAGGTAGTGAAGCCTTTAAGTCGATACTAAAAAAATAAATATGTTACATTTTGAAATATCTGAATTTGATTCGCCAGATGAAACTGGCAGTGGTAAAAAGATGCAAAACTCAACCCTACAAATGCTTGACGATGCTCGTGCTATTGCTGGGATTCCTTTTAAGATTAACTCAGGGTTCAGAACAAAAGAACACAATGCCTATGTTGGCGGAAGTAGAGATAGTTCCCACTGCTACGGCTACGCAGTCGACATACACTGTACCGACTCAAGAAGCAGGGGTGCTATTATTAAGTCCTTACAGGTTGCAGGCTTTAATAGATTCGGTATCGCAAAGACGTTTATTCATACCGACAACGATCCAGAAAAAGACCCAGACGTTTATTGGGTTTACTAAAACCGCAGGAAATACACTAAATGAGTGAAAAAAAGAAATTCAAAGATACAAACGTTGGTAAATTCTTGCTTGAGAAGATTCCATCCGTTGTTGGTTCTCTTGCTGACGATACTCCCATTGGGAATGTGGTTAGGACTCTTATTGGTGGTTCTGAAATGTCCGAAGATGATAAAAGAATTGCTCTCAAAAAACTAGAGCAGGAGATTCACGAATTTGATGGAATAACTAGACGTTGGGTTGCTGACGCACGCAGCGGAAGTTGGCTGTCTTCTAATGTGAGACCTTTAACTTTGGCGTTCTTAACCGTTGCCTTTGTTTTTGGATGGGCCTATCAATTAGAGGGCCTAGATACAGTTAAATCTCTTCTACAGATAGTCTTTATGGGCTACTTTGGAAGCAGAGGGTTTGAGAAAGTAATGGGTAACAATAAACACAAGTAATGACTAGATTTCTAAATAGAAAGTTCTACATCTTTAGAGCCTCTATTGCAACTAAAAAAAGATAATTCATACTATATGAATGTAGAAGATTACGCCAAAGAGTTTTATGAACAGATAAGAAAGAGTAGAAATACCAAAAATAATTACAATTATATGTATTTATTTGCGCACATCTAACGTATATTTGTAGTGTTTAATAACAAATCCTTTGTTTGTTCTCCTTTTAGAAAGAGTCGGTTTAGTTACTGGCTCTTTTTTTTGTATACTATTTGGCAGTTGGAAAACTTTAGTATATATTTGCCTTATGAAGTTACAAGAGAAACTGGTGAACATTCAGGGGAGTCTGAAAGCACCAAAGAATCAAAGGAACAATTTCGGTAAGTATAACTACCGTAGTTGTGAGGACATTTTAGAGGCCGTAAAGCCTCTACTACTCAAAGCTAAGTTAAACCTAACTATTAGTGATGAGGTATTATCTGTAGGTAACCTAACCTATGTGGAAGCAACAGCTACAGTATCTGATGGCGAGAACAGCGTGCTAGTTAAGGCGCAGGCAGGTATTGATCCTAACCGTAAAGGAATGGACATAGCTCAGTCGTTTGGAAGTAGCAGTTCTTACGCTCGTAAGTATGCTCTAAACGGTTTATTCCTAATTGATGACACTAAGGATGCTGATGCTACAAATACTCACGGTAAATCAAACGCAAATGCGTCTAATACGACTACTAACACACCTGCTAGTCTACCTAGCTTAGTAGCGAATACAGAAGCCTTCAATAGAGTCAAGAAAGCTCTACAGGAGGGATTCAGTATGAATGAAGTAAAGACTCGGTACAAAGTAAGTGCTGCAGTAGAGAAACTATTAACTAACTAATTTTAACCTTTATTTTTTTATATTATGAGTGAAGTAACACAGAAACCCAGAAACTACGTAGGAAACGGAACGCAAAGCGGAGAGTACTACGTGAACATTTCATTGAAGAAAAGCCAACTAGAGCCACACTTCTATGAGTACAATGGAGAGCAGTATGTTCGCCTAACTGTAGGTAAACTGCGTGAAACAAATGAGTGGGGTAAAACTCACAGCGTTTGGGTCAACGATTATCAGGCTAACAAAGATCAGCAGGATGATAATGCAAATAATGCCCCTGTAAAGGCAGGAGACGGTCTCCCTTTCTAGTTTAACCTTGTAGTAAGGGGTAAGGATACCTTGCCCCTTAAACTACGCTTAAAACGCTTTAAAATGAGTAAAACTAAATTTGTAACAATTAAGAAGGGTATAACCAGTAGAGATTTGACCTTAAACGAATCTACTGTACTATCATACCTAGCCTCTCTAACGAAGAAGGATTACTGCTATGCTTCAACAGAACACCTTTCGACATCTCTAGGGATTCACGAAAGAACGTTGTACAGGGTTCTTAATAAGCTAGAAGAAAAGGAGCTTATCAAAAGGGTAACAAACTCGACAGGACGGTATGGAAAAGATCGTAGAATTTACGTTTCTCCAGCTGTCAAATTGTCATATCATAGTATATAGTATATATAATAAATATATAATATATAATAATATATATAATAATATTATACATAATGGAGAATTTTATAGACTTAGGAATAGATATTAAACACAACACTAACAGCGACCAAAAAGTTCAATGCCCTAATTGCGTAAAGTTAGGCAAAGAGAATTTTAGAGACAGATGCTTATCTGTTAATCAGGCGAAAGGAGTATTTAATTGCCATAAATGTGGTTGGACTGGTAGTGTAAACAAAACACAGGAGAAGATTATGAGTATAAAATCTTACACATCGCCAGAAAAAAAGAATATGAAAAAACTTACCGCAGAGGGTAGAAAGTTTCTTTTAGATCGGGGTATAACAAACGAAGTTATTGATGCTAACAAAATAGTGTCTACAAAGGATAACAAGAACATTCTATTGCCTTATTTTAAGAATGGTAGGATTGTTAATTATAAAACTAGAGGATTAAACAATAAGTTCTTTACACAGTCAAAAGATGCTGAACCGGTAATCTACAATTATGATCGTTGTAAAGGAGCTGATACTATTGTTATTTGTGAAGGCGAAATGGATTCTATGTCTTGGGAGGTTACAGGAATTGAGTCACACACATCTGTTAATATGGGTGCGCCAAACAGTAATGATAAAAATGTGGATAAGAAGCTAGAGTGCATAAGCAACTGCTATGATGTGTTTGAAGAAGCTAAAAGAATATACATTGCTACCGATGAAGATGAGAACGGTAGAAACCTACAGGAAGAGTTGGTTAGACGGTTTGGAGCAGAGAAATGCTTATTAGTCGATTTAAAGCCGTTTAAGGATGCAAATGAGGTTCTAGTAGCCGAAGGAGTAGAAAGTCTCCAGAAACGCCTTAAAATATCTTCTAGCCCTAAGATAGAGGGTGTTTTTTGTGTAGATGATGTAGCTGAATCTATGATCGATGGATTTCACAATGGTCAGGAGAGAGGAACTACAACCTATATTCCAGAGGTTGATAAGGCGTGGACGTGGAGAAATGGTGAGGTGAATATTTGGACAGGCTATCAGAATGAAGGAAAGACATTATTCCTTAATCAATTGGCGACCCTTAAGGCTGCTATGGATGGATGGAAGTTTGCTGTATTTAGCCCAGAGAATATGCCCATCAATGACTTCTTTAACGATATTATTGAGATGTATGTTGGTCGTTCAGCAGACCCTCATCACAAGAATGTACAGATGAGTAAAAAGGAGTATAAGGAGGCTATGGATTTTGTGAATAAGCATTTCTATATCATTTACCCTAAGAAGAACTTTGAGCTAAGCAGTATATTCGAAAGAGCAAAATATCTAGTAAAAGCTAAAGGTATCAGGAGTTTAATCATTGACCCATACAATACGATTCAGCATAAGTTACGTTCTGGCGAAAGAGAGGATTTATACATCTCTAGGTTTATGTCAGAGCTAAAGCGTTTTGCCTTAGATCAGAAAATATCAGTACATTTAGTGGCGCATCAGGTTACGCCAACAAAGACTGATGAAGGTCGTTATATTAAGCCTGACGTCAATAGAATAAAGGGTGGAGGTACTTTTGCTGATAAGGCTGACAATGTGATGTTTATATGGCGACCAGATAGGGCTTTGGAATTTAGCTCGACTTTAGTTACCTTTGGGTCACAGAAGATTAAGAAACAGAAATTAGTCGGTATTCCACAGGAGATAAACGAGATAACATTTAGTATGAAGGAGCAAAGGTATTATTTCAATGGCAAGACGCCATTCACTAAAGTAGATGAATTACGTACAGGACATAAAAGTAACGTTACCGATCTGGATCAAATCTGGTAAGAAGAAGAGGTATCTTAATCTTAACCAGTACCGTAACTGGCACTATCAGGTAAGTAACAACATAAAGAAGAAGTTTAAAGAGCAAGTCGGGGGAAACCTCGACTTTTCTATTTTAGGACAAATCGAAATAGATTATATCTACTATGCTCCTGATAAAAGGAAAAGGGACTTAATGAATGTAATAGCTGTGGCTGACAAGTTCTTTCAGGATGCGCTAGTTGAGACAGGTTGTATTGAGACTGACGATACAGATACGGTGATAAAGATTACTTCATTGTTTGGAGGTATTGATAAAGAGAACCCTAGAATTGTTGCAACAGTAAAAAAAATAATATAATATGATAGTTAAGCTATTTCCTATTTACGGAATAACTTTCGGAGTTAATTACTGGGATACGCATATGCTTCCTGATGATGATCCGCATCCAGAAGACCTTTCTCCTGAGTATTTAATACAAGTATTCGTAGGAATATTTGGAATATCTTTTCATTGGTGGAGCGATTAATTGATAGGTTAGGTGCAAAGCATCCAGAGTGGGTACATATGGCTATGTCGTTTGGGTGCAACTTCGAAGAGGCTAATGAGATCGTACAGTCAATGTATGTTAGATTAGTTAAGTATATTGATGACCCTGACAGAATTATGTATAACGAAAAGGAACTTAATAGTTTTTACGTTTATGTAACGCTAAGGAATCTGTACTTATCTAAGGTTCATAAATGGAAGGTGGACTCTGATGTTAACGAAGGAACTGTAAGTGCTGATAATAATATACACCTATATGAAGAAGAAGATATGTATGAGAATCTAGTGGGTGGTATAGAGGAAATGGTGAATAGTTGGTACTGGTATGATAAGAAGATGTGGGAAATACATTTTAAGAAGCAGCTTAGTATGAGGGCCATATCATCTGTGACTAGGATAAGTTTAAGCTCTATATTCGGTACGCTTAAGAACGGAAAGAATAAAGTTAGGGCTGCGTTTGAAAAAGAGTGGAAAGAGTATTTAGAAACTAGAAAATAATATGGAAGTATTTAATGGCGATAAACGCACTAAAGCCTACCGAGAGTGGAAGGCTAAACAGGAAAAAGAAAGTAAGGGTCTAGGAGACACCGTAGAGAAGGTATTAGAGAAGACTGGAGTAGCTAAGGTAGCTAGATTCATCTTAGGTGAAGACTGTGGCTGCGACCAGCGCAAATCCGTTCTCAATCGTATGTTTCCCTACGAGAAGCCTAATTGTTTGACGGAAGATGAGTACAACTATCTATCCGAATGGTTTAGTAAGTCTAGGCCCACCATCAAAGCAGAAGAGCAGAAACAGCTTGTGGTTATATACAATAGGGTATTTAACGATAATTTCAAAGGCACTAATTGCGCTCCTTGTTTGGTGAACAGCGTGATAAAGAAGCTAGAGAAGGTTTATAGAAAATACAGATGAGAGACTGGAAAGAAGAAGATTTATTTAACTATCTAAAGGATAACTATTATCCTGACCTAGTTAAGGCCAAAGACCCTACCAGTAGGTGGGATTGCTATTCACCTTCAGCCAATCACATAATAGAGCTTAAGTGTAGAAAGAAGCACTACCCTAAGCTGATGATTGAGAAGAAGAAGCATAAGGCCGTTATGGAATATTGTAAGGGTACTTTTGAGATACCTATGTATATCAATTCTACACCAGAGGGTGTGTTTAGATTTAACCTAAAGATGTTTAGACCTAGATGGCAATCTATGAAGCTAAACAAGACAACCCACTTCTATGACTCTACTAGGGTTCCAAAGGAGGTTGGGTTTTTATCAGTAACTAAAGCAGAAAAACTATGAGTGACTCAGTAACAAAGTACTTTGAGAATGCATCCTCTACTTCGCCTATAAGAAGGGAAGAGAAGGATATGATTGTACAGAACGTAATAAGAAAGTACAATAACAGAAGTAAGGTTGGTATAGATAAGTACGGAACAACCTTAGAAGAATCTAAAGAAGACACAATAGCATTTATCAGACATTTACAGGAAGAAATGATGGATGCCACGCTATATTGCGAGAAACTATTAAAACTAATAAACGATGCCAATTAAGATGCAACCTAAGAAGTACGAAGAGCAGAAAGATTTTAACCGTAGATGTATGAACAACGCCAAACTCATAAGTGAGTACCCTGACAGGGATCAGCGTTATGCAGTATGTCAAACCGTTTGGAAAGATAACTTCACTCCGAAAAAATAATTTGGTTATATCAAAATTTTGTTTATCTTTGATGCAAAGGAAAACATTATGAAGATATTATTAACAATTCTTAAACCGCTTAAGTTAGCAATGGCAATAGTTTTGCTCTTGTTTTTTTACATCATAGAGACTGTTCTTATGATACTCTATGTTTCTATCGAGTATCCACTTTCGTTTATACTCAAGAAGGTAGAACTAATAATTAAGTATCTAATAAAAAACATTTAAGATGGGAGCAACAAAAAGAGAGTTTGAGAAAATACAGTTTGAGGATATACTAGGTGAAGAAGCTAGGGTATACCATAAATGGTTAGAGGAGGAGGAATACTATAGATACCCTTCTAGAAATGAAGAAAGAAATAAAGAATAGAATATGATATTTACTTTAGATGGTAAGGCTTGGAGAGAGAGTGAACTTCTGGAAAAGATGAAGGACGACCCATTTTACTTTGGTTATATGGGGAAGAACAGTTTGTCATCTTCTTCAATAAAGCTTTTATCGAAAGACCCACTAAAGTATATCAGTAGTATTGATGGTGAAAGTGAGCATAAGTCAGCGTTTGATTTCGGCTCGCTATTCCATTGGTACGTACTAGAGCCAGATGTATACGCTAAGCAGGTGTTCCTTGATGTACCTAAACGAGCAGGTAATGTATGGAAGGAAGCTTTATCTGAACACGGAAGAGTATTCCTACAGAAGGATAAAGATAAGGTTGAGGAGATTGCTGATATGTTCCTGTCTTGTTCAAAGATTGGCGATATACTGGAGAAGTCTACACCTGAAGTTCCTGCCGTAGGATACATAGACGGTCTTTGCTTTAGGGCCAAAGCGGATATACTAGGGGACGGTTACATTGCCGACCTTAAGACCTGCCAGAACCTGAAGTGGTTTAAGAGTGACGCCAGAAAATTTGGTTATGCAGCTCAGGTATATATCTACTGTAGTCTATTTAACATTACATATGACAATTTTGTATTTATAGCTGTAGATAAATCGACAGGTGACTTTGGTTTCTTTAGCGTATCCGAATCATTCTACTTATCTGGGAAAGAAATAGTAGAGCAGGGAATACATAATTACAGGAAAATATCTGAAGGAGATACAGACTTTGAGCCATTTTATGTAGAAGATATATTATGATTTACACTAATAAAGATGAGTGTTATCAGGACATCCTAATATCACTAACGACTGGAATATTAGAAGAGGAAGACTTAGCAACGCTAAGAAGGTATTACGAGGAAATAGAACATTACGAATGCTGTCAAGGGATAGCAGAAGCTTATAAAGATTATAAAAAACTATTATATGTTAACAGAGGAGATCAGGAATAGAGTAGAGCAAGAATTACAAATAAATTTAGATGAGAGGCGTGAAAACGGAAAGCACATCAGGACACCTGAAGCCGTTTATGCTAGATCATTATACTACGGTTTATGTAGGGAATTTAGCAACTTAAGTTTGTCCGACATAGCGGCAACATTAGGACAGAATCACGCAACGGTTTTGCATTCACTAAATAATGTGTTCTCAAACTTTGAGGTCTGGAATGATAAGGTATACTTAAATGTATATACAGAAGTATCAAATCAAATAAAGCCTATAAAGGAAGAGCTAAAAAAACGTAGGGCTGAAAAAGATAGTTACCTTAATTTACTAAGTGAGAATGTAAAGCTTAAAGCCTTAGTTGAAAAGGCCAATAAAGAGCTGAATGATTCAGGTAGACATAAGGAAAAGTACATAAAGGCTAATGTAAAGCTACAACACCTGAAGAGCCTTGTATCAAAGAGACAGAGTTTAACTCAGGCTAAGCAATTTGTAGAGGAAATTAACCTAATAGAAGAATAGATATGTTTTATGTATTTGGAGGAATGATATTATTTTTAATGCTAATATTCGAACAGTAATGGCAGAAGATAAACCAAAGAAGGTAGACGGTAGAAAGAATAATGGTGCAGTAAAAGGTGTCTCCAGAGGACAGGGTAGGCCTAGAAAGGTAGCTGATAAGGATATGAACAGGCTTACCCTTTCTGCACTAAAGAAGACGTTTGGTAGCGAAGAGAAGATGTGGATCGAGGTGGCTAAGTTAGCTAAAGGAGGTTCGTCAAAGCATTGGGATTACCTTATGAATTATAGATACGGTAAGCCAAAAGAGATGCAACAGATAGATGTTAACACAAAGGTCAACATACCTGTAATAGATTTCGCACAACCTAAAACAATAGATATAACACCACAGAATGAAAGAATCGAAGCTAATAGAAATGAAGAACAAAATAGAACGACTGGAGATGATAGTAGTTCTATGCCTAGAAAAGATTGAAACACTAGAGAGGCTAGTGACGGAACTAAAACCAAAGGAAGATGAACACACACAACAAAATAAAGTATAGTTATAACGAGAAGTTAGCTATAGAAAAAGGATATAAAGTTACTAATGATGGTATTCTTCTAAACGCTAAGAATAAGGCTATAGGCAGCTTAGATAGTTCTGGATATCAAAGAGTAACACTTAAGTTTAATGGAAAAAGACCAGTAATATATACTCATAGGCTTCAGGCTTACCAAAAGTATGGGGAAGCTGTATATTCTAAGGGTATAGTAGTTCGTCATTTAGATGGCGATAAGAGAAACAATTCTATAGATAATATAGCGATAGGCACTAACAGGGATAATGTTATGGACAGACCTGCTGAAGAAAGAATTCGTCACGCCAATAAAGCCACAAAGAAAACTATAAAATACAACAGAGATGAGGTTGTTGATTTTCACAATAATAACGGCAAGGTCAGTAAATTAACTATGGAACATTTTAATATATCTTCTTCAGGAACTTTACATTACATACTAAACAAAAGAAAGTTTAATGACAAATTCGATTCAGCTTCATCCTAAATATCAATCCCTTTTTAACAGCGATAGTAGATACTTTGTAATTACAGGTGGGAGGGGTTCTGGTAAGTCATATGCAGCAACCCTTTTTCTTAATCTACTAACATATGAAGAAGGTAACGGTATATTATTTACTCGGTATACTATGAGTTCTGCTTCTATGTCTATTATCCCTGAATTTAATGATAAGATTGAGATGATGGGCGCACAGGATAGCTTCACCGTCACAAAGAATGACATAAAGAATAAGCACACCGAAAGCTTTATATACTTCTCAGGTATTAAGACAGCCTCTGGAGATCAGACCGCCAAACTAAAATCTATTAGTGGTATCAATACTTTTGTATTGGACGAGGCTGAAGAGCTTCTGGACGAGGAGAGCTTCGATAAGATTGACTATTCCATACGAGCTAAGGGAGTCAGGAACCGAGTGCTGTTAATCCTAAACCCAACTACAAAGGAGCATTGGATATACCAAAGGTTCTTTCAGAATAGAGGTATTCCAGATGGTTTCAACGGTACACAGGACAACGTAACCTACATACATACAGATTACAGGGATAACATCGAGAATCTATCGGAGTCGTTTGTGAAGCAGGTAGAGGATATGAAGATACGCAGGCCAGATAAATATAAGCACCAGATACTAGGAGGATGGCTACAGAAAGCAGAAGGCGTTGTGTTTGATGACTGGCAGATGGGTAGGTTTAACGAAGAGATGCAGCTTACTTGCTATGGCCTAGACATTGGATTTAGCAGGGATGAGAGCGTACTTACTAAGGTTTCTATAGATAAGCAAAGAAAGATTATTTGGGTGAAGGAGATGTTCTATAAGAAGGGCCTAGTGACCTCTAATATATATGAGTTGTGTAACCGCCACGCTGGGAAGCAACTGATCGTATGCGACAGCTCAGAGCCTAGACTTATTGCGGAGCTTAATTCTAGAGGCCTTAATGTAACGCCAACAGTAAAGAAGAAAGGATCAATCCTAGCAGGGATAGCTCTTATGCAGGACTATAATATAAACCTAGATGGCGAAAACCTAGTCAAAGAATTTAACAACTATGTATGGGATATTAGAGGCGTAAAGCCTAGAGATGCTTATAATCACGGTGTTGATTCAATGAGATACGCTATTGAGTATCTGTTACTTAGAACGAATCCAAAGGGGATGTATGTAATAAGGTGATAAAAATTTTGGTATATTCATATATTATATATATATTTGAATTGTTATTGTTTCATATAATTGTTAATTATAAATACCTCCAGTTTCTAAACCTTTCTGGGGGTTTTTTTATTTCAATTATTTTATTTATATTTGTAGGGTATTTGTCGAACAATACGAATCCTTACGTCAGTCGTTAAACTGAGAAGAAGTCCTCTAGGTAGTCACTAGGGGATTTTTTTTATATTTTATTTGGCAGTTGCAAAAAAAGTACTATCTTGCGCATAGTTAAACACTAAAAAGGAAACATTATGAGAAACGAACTAAAAACTATCTGTACAATTCTAGTGAATTTGCCAGAGTATGAGCGTAAACAAATTATGTCAGTATTATTGGCTTCTATGCTTAATGACATTTCAGCTGATGAGGCTAGCAAAACTTACGATGAAATAATATCTAAGCTAAACTAAGGTGAAAAAAATAGATGTAGATTCAGATGAGTTTTTTATAGCTACTGATGCTGAGATTGCAGATGTTTTACTGGAGTATTATCCAATGGTATTTCATAAAATCGCAATAGCTTTAGAGGAACACTACGAAGGAATAAGGAACACAATAGTAAATAAATAAAATGGAGAAAATTATATTTGAAATTATCGACAGCCTAGTATCGACAGGCAAAATCTTTTCAGCTAACTTTACAAAGGCTGATGGAAGTGAACGTACGATGTCCTGCCGAGTAGGCGTACAGAAAGACCTAAAGGGCGTAGGACTGCAATACGATAGGCGTAAGGCCCACAACCTAGTTGTATGGGATATGAACGCCAATGGTTATAGAACGATCAAAACAGACCGTTTAAACTGGATACAGATAGAAGGAGATAAATACAATTTTGATAACATATAATATGGAAAATAAAGAAATAGAAAGAGCAAAAGAGTTGCTAAGGAATACAACTCAGGAAGAGCAATTGGCTATATTAAAAGTCCTAAGTCCTTTGATGAATGTCGTTACTTACGTGGGAGATCAAAGCTACAGAATAGACGATGTGTTGGATGTAACCATTACAAGGGACAATGCTTATGGAATATTAACAGATAATACAGTTGAAGCTTTACTGGGAGATTGCACTTTAGATGGCGCTAAATCAATTTTAGGAATATAGTACTGCAAAATCAATAATATGGAAAAGAAGGAAACTAGGGGCAGAGCAGATATACCACCAATGCCGTGGGACTTTTGGAACTATCCCTATAATCCTATTACTGGATTTCTTGTGGAGAACAAGAGGTCTAGGTTATTTAAAAAGCTAAATTATGAGAACAAAGAAAAATAGTTATG